>Ga0183100_1000762_pt1 | contig 21056 bp, 18 predicted proteins | sample Biomet2_FD_127789 | JGI IMG/M metagenome (GOLD analysis project Ga0183100, IMG submission 127789) | Microbial communities from bioreactor (seeded with anoxic lake sediment) at LBNL, California, USA - Biofuel metagenome 2 | ecosystem: Engineered > Bioreactor > Anaerobic > Unclassified ...
GCTGCGAAGGCGGGGGCTCCGGTCGCGGCCCCGGTGCCGGTGGCGGCGGCGGCTCCGGCTGCTCCCGCCCCGAAGGCGGCCCCGGCTCCGGCGAAGAAGCCGGTTTCGCCCCGCGCCAAAAAGTTCGCGGCGGATTACCTGATCAGCCTCGCCAAAGTTCCGGCCTCCGGAACCCGCGTCACCGAGCAGGACGTCAAGAACTATCTCGAGTCGACCGGATACAACAAGCGCAAAATCACCCCGGTGGCGCTCAACCTTGCCGCCGAGGCGAAGCTGGAAATGCTCGCGCTTGAAGGCACCGGCGACGGCGGTCGGATCACCGTCGCCGACGTCAAGGCGGCGATCGACGAGATTCCGAAGCCGTTCAACACCATGCGCAAAATCATCGCCCAGCGTCTGGCGCAGTCGAAGCAGACCATTCCGCACTTCTACGTCACCGTTGCGGTCGATATGAGCGATCTGCTCAAAAAGCGTTCCAAGCTGAAGGCGGAGGGGATCAACCTCTCGGTCAACGTCTTCGTCGTCAAGGCGACCGCGCTCGCGCTCAAGGAGTTCCCGAATGTGAACGCCTTCTGCGACGGTCTCTCGGTTTCGCGCAAGTCGAAGGTCAACATCGGCATGGCGGTTTCGGTCGACAACGGACTCGTCGTCCCGGTGATCGCCAACGCCGACCGCAAAGGTCTCGACGAAATTCAGGCGGAATCCGCCGAACTGGCCGAAAAGGCCCGCACCAACAAGCTCTCGCCGGACGAGATGAAGGGGGGCACCTTCACCATCTCCAACATGGGGATGATGAATGTCGAAAGCTTCCAGGCGATCGTGAATCCGGGCGAAAGCGCGATCCTCGCCGTGGCGAGCTGCACTCCGACCCCGGTGGTGCGCGACGGCCAGGTGGTCGTCCGCGACATCATGAAGATCACGGTTTCGGCCGACCACCGCGTGGTGGACGGTGCGATGGCCGCGGCCTTCGCCAACTGCATCCGCGCCAAACTCGAAGATCCCGCCCTCTGGGATACTTTGATCTAGTTCGTGCGAATAGAAAAGGGGGGACAAAAGCGTCCCCCCTTTTTTATTTCGTTTTCCGCGCGATTTAAGCGGGAGTTCCGTCGAGATTGACGACCCGGACTTCGAGCGGAATGGTTTTGCCGGAGCGCTTCAGGGCCTCTTCGACGATGGCGACGGTTCCGCCGCAGCAGGGAACGGTCATGCGGGCGACGGTGACCGACCGGATGTGGTGATTCCGGAAGATCTCGGCGAGCTTGGCGACGTACTCCTCGGCGCTGCCGTCGAGTTTCGGGCAGAAGATGGCGAGAATTTTCCCGTCGAGCAGATCACGGTGGAAGTTGCCCGCCGCATAAGCCACGCAGTCGGCGGCGACCAGCAGATCGGCGTCGTCGAAATAGGGCGCATTCGGGTTTAGCAGATGGAGCTGAACCGGCCACTGACGCAGCGCGGAGGGGATCTCCCCTTTCGGCGCATCGGCGGCGGGCTTCTTCGGCATCAGAGCTTTAGCCAGCGTGCCCGGGCAGCCGCAGGGGAGTTTTTTCTCCGCCGGGGCGGGGGCGTCTTCGGGAATCTCGATGCCTTTTTCGCGCAGATACTCGACGGCGATGCGGTGATATTCCTTTTCCCCGTGGGACTTGAGATGCTCCAGATGCGCCTTGATGGTGTTGACGCCCTGGGCGGCGATCCGCTCCATGACGAGCCGTTCGTCATAGGGGGCGGCTTCGCGCTCGATGAGCGTGATGGCGCCGCGCGGACACTCGCCCAGACAGGCGCCGAGGCCGTCGCAGAACAGGTCGCTGATCAGCCGGGCTTTGCCGTCGATCATCTGGATGGCTCCCTCCGCGCAGTTCGGCACGCAGTTGCCGCAGCCGTCGCAGAGCTTCTCGTTGATTTCGATGATTTTTCTCTTCATAATGGCTCCTCCTCTTATTTTTCTGTCGGTTGCAACAGTTTTTTCAACGAATCCCACAACTCGGCTCCGGCCGCTTCGAGGTCGAAGGCGCGGTTGCTCATGCCCCATTGCTTGATGAGCAGCCGGACCGGGCCGAAGACGATGCGGAACAGCATGTCGGGCGCGATGTCGCTCCGGAGTTCCCCGGCTTCGACGGCTTCGCGGAACATCCGGCGGAGCGCGTCGCGGTGCGAATGCATCATGCCGAGAACCAGTTCGGCGTATTCTGGTTCGCCCATGAACAGCTCTTCGGCGAACATCACTTTCGCCAGCGGCGGATTTTTCGCGGCCAGGGCGAAGCGGCTGGCGATGAACGCTTTGATCCCATCCAACCCGGTCTGCGGAATTCCGGAGATCGTCTGGTCCGAAGCGAATTCGAAGGAGCGGATCATCGTCTTGACGATCTCCGCCTTGTTTGCGAAGTGCCGGTAGATGGCGGGTTCCGTAACGCCGAGCGCCTCCGCCAGTTTGCGGATGGTGACATTCGCCACCCCGCCCTCCGCCGCCAGCGCCAGCGCCGCTTCAACGATCTCCTCCTGCCGCTTCGAAAGTTCCATGATCGACTCCATGTTAGTTATCATTCACTAACAATATAATCGCCTCATTCGGAAAAGTCAAGGGCAAAAATAGAATTATTTTCAGGAGAATGCGATCCTGTCTGGAATTTAGAGCTTATCAACAGATAAACGAAAACGCGCTCCAGTGTGGCCGAGGAGCCCGCAAGGACAAGGCGGAGCCGAGTGCGAGTTCCCTGGCCGCACGCCATGCATGACCCACAAAAATGCTTTCACCGGCAGACGGCCAAAAACGTTCCGAAAGCCTGCCAAGCCCGGTTAAAGATCTCCACATGAGCAGAACCGCCAACCATCCCCCCGCAACGGTCTTGCACCTGGCAAACCAACCTCCTGCAAAAACAGGCGGAAGGCGTGCCGTCTTGCCCTAAAAAAAGGGCAAGACGCGCCGGAGGGAGCGGTATTTTGTGCCCTCCGGAACCCCGCACAACCTTCCGAATTTCTTAATCGGAGCACCAAATGCGCAGCATTTGATGCGGATCTCATACCCGGCACCGGCACCCTGCCGGTCGGGGTGCAGGGGCGAAGCGCCCTGCCCGCCGGAGGCCTCCCGCGACCAAGTAGTCAGAATGAAAATGCGATCATCTGGTGACAACGGAAAAGCGGGACGACGGTTTCGACCTTGCCGCCGCTTTGCCGGAATGGCAGGCCGTCGTGCTGCGGCTCCATTGTGACGGAACGGACCGTCTCCGGAATGCGGAGGAGCAGTTTCGTGTCGTACAGGGGCGGCAGGTCTTCGATTACTTCGGTATTGCGGCCGCGTTTGACGATGTCGGCGTAGAGCAGGTGAACGATGATCCGGCGGTTGATTTCGTCGCGGGTGACGGTCAGCCGGGCGGTCGAGGGGAGGCTCGCGTCGACGGTGATTTCGTCGCCCAGCAAACGGCGGAGGACTTTGTCGAGGAATTGCCGCAGGGCGACCGCGCCGTCGCGGGCGTAGACGGCGAAGAGCGGATGAGCGAGCGCCGCCGTGTTGTCGTGAATGACTCCGGCGGAATATCCGGAGGGTTCCGGGCGGTTCGGCGTATGCTGGTGACTGCAAAAGTGGCCGGGCTCCCGGTTGAAATAGGGTTCGTAAATGTCGCCGAGGTTTTCGCCTTTGGTGACGCGGATGTTCCAGTTGGCAGCCCGGACGACGAACGGGGTTTCAATGAAGCCCGGACACACCGTTTGCGCCGGGAGGAGATAGGTCGGGGAAAACGCGCCGGGACCGTCGAATTCCGCGCCGAAATCCAACCCGGAGGTTGCGGCGGAGCGGCCGGTCAGCAGTACTTTGCCGCCGTTTGCGACGAAGCGGCGCAGTTTTTCCGCCAGTGCGGGTTGCAAGTCGAACTCTTCCGGCAGGATCAGCAGTTTGATGCCGGTGAACTCCATGTCCGGATGCAGGAAATCAAAGAGAAAGTGCCCCTCCTGAAGAATGTGCGCCGCGCCGGTGTCGGCGTCGCCGCCGTTCGCGATTGCGCAGGCGTCGGCGGAGAGCACGCCGATGTCGGCGAGGTTGACCGCGTCGCGGCAGAACGGTTCTTTCTCGCGGACTTCGCGGTAGGTATGGCCGATCAGGTTGTAAGTGGTTTTGTCGAGCGCGCCGTCGGGATGGAGCTGGTCGCCGACGCTGCACCGGGCTCCGGCGGCCAGCATGGCGCAGCACTCGTAACGCAGCGCGTCGGGGTGCTTGAAGCCGCCGAATTCGCCCCAGGTGCCGTGGAATTTGCCGGTCATGCCGGAGAATTCGAGGCCGGTCCGGCGGGCGAACGCGGCCGACTGCGGAAAGTGGTCGTACCCCCAGCCGCCGGTCGGCAGGCTCTCCAACTCCAGGTGCGAAAAATACTTGAGAAGTTCCGGCCGGGCGGGATCGACGTGGCCGGAGTTGTGGAAGACCGGCATCTTCGGGTCGTGTTTCCGCACGGTTTCGGCGATCCGTTCGTAATAGTTGGTCAGCACCCGTTGCGAGAACTTCCGGCGGTCCGCCTCCGACTCCGGGTCGAGCCCGGCGGCCCGCATGTCCGCGACGCATTTCGGGCAGACGCACTGGCGCTGGAGGATGATGTCGAAAAAGAGTCCGTCGGCGTCGGGGAAGCGTTCGAGCGCCTCGTCGGTGAGCGCGCAGAGGTGGTCGAGATAGGGGGTGTTGAAACAGAGCTTGCGGAAGCCGGGCGTCCGTTCGTCCGACGCGCCCCAGCCGTTGACGCCGGGCGGATTGATTTCGCGCCATTCCGGGTGGGCGAGGGCGGCGACGTCGTTGCCCCCGGCGGAGAGGTAGACGGGGACGGCGATGCCCGCCTCATGCGCCGCGTCCACCTGGGCGCGGAGCAGGTCGAACGTCAACCCCGGATGCATGACCCCGACCTGCGTCGGGTGATAGCTGTAACCGTGGTGACAGACCGAGAAGCAGGTGATCGAATCGACCGCCGCATTTTCCAGCACCCGCCGGAATTCGGCGGGATCGAACGCGGACCCCACCCCGGGGATTTCCCCCGAGGTGTGAAAGTCCAAGTGAATCTGACGATAACGCAATGACATATCAACGGACCAATTCAAAGTACATGGTTTCTTTGCATTCCTTGCGGAATCATGAATCTTCGCATGATCCGCCGATTTCGGGTGAATCCATCCGATGGCAACGGAAGAACGGGAAGACAATTCCCTCTTCCGCGTTCGGCGGATCATTTGATCACATTGTCCCGAACAATACAATTTTCCACATTGGCGCCGATGGAAATCGGTTCCAGTTTCGGGATGCCGACGTTGAGGACTGCTTGGGACGGCGTTTTGTCCTTCCCATTGGGGCACAGGTTTGACAGCACATTGTTTTTCACCTGAATGTCTTTTACTCCGAACAATGCGATTCCGGCACAGGGACAGTCGGAGACGGTATTGTTTTCAATGACGATATTCCGGTTCCCGTTTGCGCTTACTCCCACGTTGAATTTCTCCGGTCGGCTGTTCGACTTGATTGCCGCGTATTCGCCGGGATAGCTTCCAACGTCGTGGATCGTATTGTTTCGGATGATCAGGTTTTCGACATGCCCGGCTTCACGCCAGAAAGTCAATTCTCCGCCGAAAACAATGGCAGAGCCCTTTATGCGCTCGAAACGGTTGTTCTCAATGATTCCGTTGCAGCTCATCATGCGGAGTCCATAGGCGCGGTGGTCATGGAAATAGCAGTTTTTGACGGAGAAGCCGAGGCCGTTCATTTCCTTGATGTCAAGGAATGCGCCATTCGGAACTTCCGGAAGCGGATTCTTCAGCGTGAGTTCAACAACGGATTGGAAAACCGGAACGCTCATGGTCGATGGAAAGAGTTTTTTCACTTCTTCCAGCGGAGCTTTTTCCGGAATGACTTTGATCCCGGTGATCTGATTTTCCGCAAGGATGGTGAACACGTCCGGAGCCATCAGGCGCACGGTCATATCGTTTTTCAGGAGAGCGGCGCGGAAGCTGTAGGGAGTCAGAATGCGGATGACGTTCGGGGAAATCTGCTTGTAAAACGGCAGCAGCGTCCCATGAATGTTGAAGGAATCATCCCCCATAAATGCGAATTCGCAGTTTTCGAGTTCAACCCGGGCCGGACTGTTTTCGTAATTGACGCCATCTCCGCCTGCGGAAAGCAGCCGCGGAATGTTGGCTCCGGCGGGAAGGGTTTCTCCCGGAAGAATACGAATGTTCTTATAGCGGTGAAGTCCGCTGTTTGCCCGGGCGACAAACGTCAGGGATGGTGAAGCGTTGACGGTGATATCTTCAAACGTCAGGTTGTGATTCCCCCAAATCCATAGGGCGGGGCCTGTACCCAGACGGATCGCATAATAGTCTCCCGGTTCGACTCCGAGCGGAGGTTCATGCGGCGTACAGACATCAAATTCACGCGGCTCTGTTCGCGGATTGAGCTGCGCTCCATACATTTCTCGCACTCCCTTCTTGAAGCTCATTGTCTTCGGTGAAAACGGATACACCTGAACCGGATGGTCGCATTTCTCCGGACAGGGGTAGCCATCATGCATACGAATCCGGGTGACTCTCTTCTCCATATCGACGCTGATGACCGTACCCTGCGTATTCGGCAGGGGATCATAATCAATCGTAAAGTTCTTGAGAGTCAGGTCTTCACAGTCTTCAATCCTGATTGCGGGACCGCTGTTGGTCATCAACAGGGTGGAGCCGTTTCCGTCGAAGGTGAAGTCCTTCACCTTCTGAAAGAGAAGCTGGCGGTTGAGTCGATACGTCCCTGCGGGGAGCGTCAGAATTTGCTGACCTTTCTTGACTGCATCATCCAGCATTTGCTGCGGTGTCGCCGCGCTTGCCAGGACAGTTGCCAAAACCAGAAATAACCACATGACACATTTCATTTGAATTCCTTTCAGGCGCCGGTAGAAATCAATCGGCGGTTACACTATGGGAAAATGAGTTATTGACAGGGGAAAACCATATTGGGGGTTATCGATTTTTCCAGTAAACATCGTTCTCATTGGCGGGAACATCTTTGCGGCTGTCAATATGACCGTCAAACATCAGATTGTTCGCTGACCGATTGTGACGGAGGACAGGGGCGTGAACTGATTGAGTATTAGCCATATGTCCTGTTCTGTCAACAGCCCACATCAGCTGTGCAGGATGCCGGAGTTTTGAGAGCTGTTGCAGGACGACACCCGTCCAGCTTGAAAAGGAAGGACAGACAAAGCTGTTCAGCCCGTAATGATAGGTTGTGCCATAGTAAATATGCGGTTTGTCAGTGATAAACTCTCCTCCGACTCCTATGACGATGTCTTTTTGCGACGGACATGACAAAATTTTTATGAAACGTGTGGTATTCATGCCATTTACGCTTCCATTGATCGAAAACGAAGAATAGCCTTTCAGATATCCTTTATCATATAAAAAACCTCCATACGGATATGTCGGCAGGGATGGAACGATCTGTTCTGAATTATCCGTCGAATAACTTTGCATGACATAAAATAGCTGTTTGAGGTTGTTCTTGCATTGTGTGCCTCGCGCCTGTTCCCGCGCCTGGTTGAGGACGGGCAGCAGCATGGAAGCAAGAATCGCGATGATGGCGATCACCACGAGCAATTCGATCAGCGTGAATTTTCTGGCGGATACATTCATGACGGGGACCCTTTCTGTTCCGGATGATTTGAAAAAACCGTTTTTCGCATCTATTGTAAATTATACCAAAGTAACTGAATAAAAGCAAGATCGGCACCATGAATATAACCAGTCATTCCATGAAGAAAACCGACATGCATGGTTTCACGCCGCCTCAACTCCAGGTGGAATTCATCAATCGGGAGCCGCTGGGGAGCTGGTGGAACCGGCCGCTGCCGGGGATTCACTGGCGGCTCTACCGGCATTCATCGCCGGGCGCCGCGCTGATCTTGCCGGATGGAGCGAGGCGGGAGATGCTTCCAGGTTTCCTCTACCTGATTCCGCCTTACCGGAAGATCGAGGGGCGGTGCGAGGGGAATCCCGAGCAGTTGTTCATCCACTTCATCCTCAACTCCTGCTTCGTCCCGCCGGAGGTTTCGCTGCTGTCGGTCGAGGCGGACCGGACACTCGAGGAGTTGACCGGGGAACTGGAAGCGTTGCTCAAGCGGGAAAATCCGTCCGAATCCAAGGCGCAACTGCTGGCGATCTCGATCGTGTCGCTGGCGCTCAACCGCCTGCCGCCCGGCGTGCTGCGTTTTGCCGAAGGGGACTCCCGGATCAGCCGCGCCTGCCGCGATTTGCGCGAAAATCCGGGATATTCCTGGAGCAATTCCGAACTGGCGGAACGGTACGGACTCTCCGCCGACGCCTTCACGCGGCGGTTCCGGGAGATCGTTGGAATCACGCCTTACCACTATCTCCAAACCATCCGTTACGCGCTGGCGGCGCAGCTGCTGGAATCGACCGACCTCTCCATCGGCGAAATCTGCGGGCGGATCGGGGTCAACGACCCCTTCCACTTCTCCCGCGAATTCAAGCGCTTCCACGAGCGCTCGCCCTCCCGCTACCGCGCGGAACGGCAAAAAAAATAACCGGCCTTGCGGCCGGTTGCCGGCGTTGCCGCCGGAGTCTCCGTTTTTTTTGTTATTTGGCCGGGCAGCGGCCGTACCAGAAGGTTCGGCCCACTTCGTCGCTGTCGTTCGATCCGGTGGTCGGAATTTCCGTGCGGCCGGAAGCCATATGCAGCCGGCTTTCCACATGTCCGTCGATGAAATTGACGTTGGCCCGGTCCCCGTGAACCCGATATTCCGGCGGGCTGGCGAAATTCGCCAGGATGCTGAATCCATTGGACCACAGGCCGTCCATCTGCATTGCCGCCGCCGAAGGCTTCCGCACCTGGCTGTTCCGCTTGAGCAAATGGGGCGACGACGCCATGTTCGCCCGGAACAGGGTGGAGCCGACCTGGCTGTAGGTGCGTTTCTGCGCGCTCGGGTGCATGGCGTTGTGCGAAGGACAGGTGAATGCGGTTTTGCTGTTTTCGAGATATTGCATCAGCACGGTTTTGTCAGCGATGTTGCTGACCCCCAGGTAGGGCGCAATCGATACGAACCAGTAGGTCTCCCGCTGCTGCGCCGCATTGGTGACGGTCTCGTTGATCAGCGGCGCGAAATATCCGTCCGACTGGTTTGTGTACAGCGCGGTTCCGCCCGCAAGCTGCTTCAGGTTCGAGGTGCAGGAGATCGCCCGCGCCTTTTCACGCGCCTGATTCAGCGCCGGCAGCAGCATCGCCGCCAGGATCGCAATAATGGCGATCACCACGAGCAATTCGATTAGCGTGAAAAACCGTTTCATATTCGTGTGTCCTTTCGATTAATTTACTTCGACATTGGAAGAGTGCAACACTTCAACTGGCTTGACGGTGAGTTTTTCGGTGCAGTTCCGGCTGCCGATCTTCTCCAGGCGGTTGTCGGTGATGACGATGTCCCGGCCGTTCATCACCCGGATTCCGGAGTTGGAGGTGCCGCTGATCCGGTTGCCGGAGATGCGGAGATTCCGGTGGTTCTGCGCCAGGTCCGCCGTTTGGGGCTTGGGGTAGTTGAAGTCGATCACCTGGATTCCGACTCCCTTGTCCCAGCCCGGAAATGCGCCGATATCGATTAGGGTATTGTTTTCGACCCGGATGCTGTCCGCGTAAGGCCCCTCGCTTTCGGGGCCGAAACTGCTTTCGAAATAGATCCCGCCGTTTCCGGTGTCCCGGACCGTGTTGTTTTCGATCACGCCGTTCGAGGTGCGGATCAGCATCCCGCGATAGCGCAGGGGGCCGAACCGGTTGTTGCGGATGGCGAATCCCGATCCGCTGGCGGAGTGGTTGATGTAGCGGTCGCCGTCCGCCAGCCGCACCGGAGAAGCGAGCGTGACGCTTTTGACGACTCCGGAGAGCGTGCCGTAACGCGTGAGTTCCGCCGGGGAAATGTTCGGCAGACCGGTCACTTCGCTCACGGTGGCCCGCCCTTTGGAACGGTGTGTCGCCGGGTCGAAAAATTCCAGTGTATCCCCGGCGAGGATGCCGCTTTCATAACGCGGGAGCAAGGTCAGTTTCGTTCCTTCCACATCTCCTTTGACCCGGCCGAGCATGCCGTGGATGTTGATTCCGTCGTCCTGCATGTATTCGAACACGCAGTTTTCGACCGTCGGCCCCTTGCGCATGTTTTTGCAGTGGAATCCGTCGGCGTTGCTGCTGAGCAGCCGGTCGGTTCCGGGGCGGCGGGTCACCTTGCAGTTGACGATGCGGGTATTTCCGCCGCCGCCGTGCTCATGGAAGGCCATGGTTCCCGCCTGATAGATGGTGATGCCGTCGTAAACCAGATTCGTCGAACCGGCGGCGGTCACCGCACAACCGGCGACGCCGGGGATCGCCGCCTTGTCGCCGACTGCGACATTGTATTTCCGGCGGTTGCCGGGGCGGACGCGGACGCGCCAGAGTCCGGGTTCGGGGACTTCCACCTGCTCGACGAAGAGATCCTCGACGCCGGGTTTCCAGAGCCGGGTCGCCGGGTCGAAAATGCTCACCGGGCGGAACCGGTTCCGGAACGCGGCCGGGTCGGTTTCGTAACCGGGATCGATTTTCACGTCGTAACTGCTGTAATCCGCAGCGACGGCGGAGATGGTCCCCTGGGTGAAGCTGATCGGGTCGAGGTCGATGGTGAAGCCTTTCAGCGTCAGGTTTTCGCAGTCGCGGATGACGATTCCGTTGGTGCCCTGAATGCGGGTGAAGACGAGCTCGGCTCCGGTCCCGTCGATTTCGAGGTTACGAATCCGGTTGAGCAGGAGATGCGCCTTGTCGTCCGCCGGATCTTTGCCCAGACGGTAGACGCCGGGCGGAACTTTCAGCACGGATTGCCGGTTCTTCGCCGCGTCGGCGATCAGTGAACGCAAATCGACTTCCCCCGCCGCAACGCTCCCCGCCAACAGGGCGGCGAAGAGAAACATACCCAATTTATCCATTCCACATCCTCTCTGCTTTTTGCTTCTGCTTTATTATGATGCAAACCGGCCGGGAAAGGAATAAGCGATCGGACAAAAACATATCTATTCTTATCATTTTGCTTGAAAAGCGGCCGGGAAAGCGTATTGTTTGGTATGAAGAAGACAAAAACAGTGCTGTCCAGCGCCGACCAGGAGCTGTTCAACCAGGAATTCCCGGAGCCGATCGTCCGGTTCAAGGAGAATCTGTGGCAGCTGCCGCCGCCCTCCTGGCCGATTCCGCTCCGGCTCGATTCGGCCGGGATCACCTGGCACGATCCCGGTTACCACGTCTGCCGCCCGGAGGGGGCGATGTATTATGTTCTGGAATATATCGTCTCCGGCAGCGGCACGCTTCTGGTCGACGGGCATACCTACACGCCCGGAGCCGACACCGTCTATCTGCTCGCTCCCGGTGTCCCGCACAAATATTACACCGACCGGGCCTGTCCCTGGGAAAAAATCTGGTTCAATGTCAGCGGCATGCTGATCGACCTGCTGCTGAACGCCTATTCGCTGCCCGGAACGGTTTTTGTCCACCATGCGCAGGAGACGCTTCCCTATTTCCGGCGCGGGCTGGAAATCGTTCAGAAAGCGCCGGCGAACGGCTATGTGGAACTGGCCGCGGTCCTTCACCAGATCATCGCCACGGCAAGCCGCCTTGAGTTTCTGGGGAACGGATTGCCGGTTTCGCCGGAAGGGGTTTTGCTGAAAGAGTATCTGGACAGCCACTGGAAGGAGAATGTGACGCTCCCCCGGCTGGCGAAAGTGGTCGGCAAGTCCCCGGTGCAGACATTGCGCATTTTTTCGCGGGACTGGTCGACGACTCCTTATCTGTACCAGCAGGAATTGAAACAGAAGATGGCCCGGCAGTATTTGAAACACTCCGACTACCCGGTGCGGGAGATTGCCCGGCTGCTCGGATTCAGCAACGAATTTCATTTCTCGGGCTGGTTCAAACGCCATTGCGGCGTCTCTCCCAAATACTACCGGCTCGACGCCGCCTCAACCGAATGACCCGACAAAAAATCCCTCCCTTGACTGCTCTGCCGCCATGAAATGACCAGAAACCGCCGCCGCCCGCAAACGCTCGCTTACAACCGCTTTTTTTGAAAAGGATGGGGTGGGGTTTGGGGCGGGGAAGGGAATCTTTTTTTCACGCGAAAAAAAGATTCCCTTCCCCGCCCCAAGTCTCCCTCTTCCCCATCTTTCTCAATCAACGGTGAGGCGGAGGTTGCCGTCGGAGAGTTGGGCGACGAGGGGGGTGCCGGAGGTGATGGCGGAGATGCTGGTGACCGGTTTTTCCTGGGCGGGGTCAAAGAGGATCGCGTAGCCGCGTTCGAGTTGGCGGCGCGGGTCGAGGGCGGAAAGCGTGCTCTCCAACTTTTCCAGCCGGGAGCGGAAGCGGGTGTGGATTCGTTCCGCCGCCGTGGTGAGCCGGGTGTCGAGTTCGTCGAGTTGCTGGCGGCGCATCCGGACCAGGTGGGCGGGTTCGCGGAAGACGAAGCTGCCCGCCGCGCGGTCAACCCGTGCTTTGGCCTGGGAGAGTGCGGCGTCGAGCGAGTGGCGCATGTCCTTTTCGCTGCGTTCGAGTCCGCGGAGCATCTCTTCGCGCCGCCCGATGACGAGTTCCGCCGCGGCCGAGGGGGTGGGGACGCGGAGGTCGGCGGCGAAGTCGCAGATGGTGAAGTCGATTTCGTGGCCGACTGCGCTCACCACCGGAATCCGGCTGGCGGCGACGGCGCGGGCGAGCACTTCCTCGTTGAACGGCCAGAGGTCTTCCATGCTGCCGCCGCCGCGGGTGACGACGATCACGTCGGCGCCGTCGGCGCGGTTGAAGAACTCCACGCCGCGCGCCACCTGTTCGGCCGCGCCCGCTCCCTGGACCGCGCACGGGTAGATCCGCACGTTGACGTTGGGGAAGCGGCGGTTGATGATCTGGAGAAAATCGCGGACCGCCGCGCCGGAGGGAGAAGTCACCACGCCGATACGGCGCGGCAAGAGCGGAATCGGTTTTTTCTTCTCCGGGTCGAACAGTCCTTCGGCGGCGAGTTTCCGCCGGAGTTCCTCGAAGCGCTGCTGGAGTCCGCCGACGCCGGCGAGACGCAGCTGCTTGATTCCGAACTGATATTCGCCGCGCACCTCATAGACGGTGAGGTTGCCGAAGGCTTCGACGAGGGAGCCGTTGGCGACGCCGAGGCGGGTGCATACGGCGGCGCCGCCGAAGTAGACGGCGCGGAGTTGGGACTTGGCATCCTTCATGGTGAAATAGGCGTGGCCGGAACGGTGCAGGGTCAAGGAGCCGATTTCGCCGGACATCCAGAACGGCAGCAGCGCGCCTTCGACGATTTCGCGGACGGCGCGGTTGACATCCGAAACGCTCCAGATTTGCGGATTGTCCATGATCGTTTCCTCAGAAAATCAGGTTCAGGCCGTAAAGCAGGTAGCCGAGGAGGCGAGCCGCGGCAATCCAGATATATTCGAAGGAGAAGAAGACCAGGAAGAACATGATGAAGTAGATGCCGGTCATCCACTCCGAATTGAATTCCCGGAGCCGCGGGAAGAACGAGCTCAGGATCGCGAATCCGTCGAACCCCGGAATCGGCAGCATGTTGAAGATGAAGAGCACCATGTTGAGCAGGCTGCCGGTCTGGAACAGCAGATGGGCGGCGGCGCCGAACCGGCCGAAAAAGTAGAACAGCACGCCGAAGATCACGAACAGCACGAGGTTGGTCGCCGGCCCGGCGAAGGAGACCAGAGCGTCGCTGTGGCGATGGCGCATCAGGTGGGGCCGCACGGGGACCGCGCCCCAGGCGATGCCGCAGATGGCCAGCATGACCAGCGACATCGTCCCCATCTGTTTGAACGGATTGAGCGTCAGGTGGCCGGAGTCGGCGGCGGTGGGGTCGCCCTGCATGAGCGCGACCCAGGCGTGCATGAACTCGTGGCAGCAGATCGAGAAGACGACCACCAACAGCCAGGTGAAGAAGAGTTGCGGATCGGAGAACAGATAAGAGATGAAGAGATCCATGATGTGACAGTCTCAATCCAGTTGGACCGGCCAGTATTGATAGGCCGGTGTTTCATATGGGTGCGCCGCTTTGAGGGCGGCGAGGACGGCTTCGAGGTTCGCGGCTTCGACCAGCGTTTCGAGTTTGCGTTCGGCGACATGCTCGGCGACGTCGGGTTCGCCGAGGAAGGGGCGGCTGCCCGGCCGCGGGCGGAACTGGCCGGTTCCGGCGCACTCCCAGAAACAGGAGTCGTAGTTGCCGAGCTTCCCGGCTCCGGCCGCGGCGAGCGCCTGTTTGAGCGCTTCGGCGTGGGTTTCCGGAACGTATACTTCGAGTTTGTAAAATGCGTTTGCCATGATTTTATGAATATAGCCGGTCCGGGCCGGAAAATCAATCCGGAAAATCGGGTTTTTCGCTTGCTTTTTCCTCGATTTCAGCTAGGTTATACATCTTGCTTTTTTACGGGGGGTCTTTTGTCATGGATTTTTTCGGAATCCGCAAATCGTTCAATCGCCGCAGTTTCATCGGGCGCGGCGGGTATCTGGAGATTTGCCGGATCGCTTATCCGCTGATTCTGATGAGTGCGAGCAACGGGTTGATGCAGCTGACCGACCGGCTGTTCCTGGCGCATAATTCGACGCTGGATGTCGGCGCGGCGATTTCAGCGGGAATTCTCTACTTCACGCTGTTCTGCTTCTTCATGGTGACCTGCGGCTTCACCTCGGCGATGGTGGCCCAGTATCACGGCGCCCACCAGCGGCTGAACCTGCTGCGTTCGGTCTGGGCGGGGCAGACGCTGGCCGTCGTGGCGGGGCTTTTCATCACGTTCGTGATTCCGCTGATCGGGCCGGTGGTTTTCCTGAATTCCGACCAGCCGCCGGAGCTGATCGGGCTGCAGTTCGACTATTTCGCCTCGCTGCTGCCGAGCGGAGTCTTCGCCTGCCTGGGCGCGCCCTATTTCTCGTTCTTTTCGGGGCAGGGGCGGACGCGCCCGGTGGCGGTGATCAACATCGCCGGCTGCCTGCTCAACATTCCGCTCAACTGGATGTTCATTTTCGGAAAGTGCGGGCTGCCGCCGCTGGGCATTTACGGTGCGGGGATCGCCACGTCCATCTGCGCGCTGGTCTCCGCCCTGGCGGTCATGGTCTATTTCTACAGCCAGAACCAGCGGCGGATTCCGACCCGCAAACGCTGGGAGTTCCACCCGGATTTCGTGCTGCGGCTGATCCGCTTCGGCGCTCCGGCGGGGTTCCAGACGCTGGTCGACGTCGGAGCGTTCACGCTGTTGGCGCTCTGGATCGGTAAGCTGGGGGCGGCCTCGGTCGCCGCCACCGGAATCGCGCTTTCGATCAACAATCTTTACTTCCTGCCGCTGCTGGGGCTGGCGGACGCGACCGCGATCGTGGCCGGGCAGTACATCGGCCGGAAGCGGCAGGGGATCGCGGAGCGGGCGGTCTACCGCGCCTGGCGGATTTCGGCGATTTACGCGCTGCTGGGGGTGACGGTTTACCTCTGTTTCCCGGAGGCGCTGGCGACCTGTTTTGCGCCGCGGCAGGAGTCCGGGGTGGATTTCGGCGAGGTGATCCGGATCAGCGCGGGGGTGCTGACCGCCGCCGCGCTGTTCAACGCCTGCGACAGCGTCAAGTTCATTGTCATGGGCGGATTGCGCGGCGCTGGAGACACGCTGGCGATCTTTTTGCTCAACTGCCTGACCGCGTGGGGATTGCTGGTTCCGGGGATTTTCATCCTCACCCGGGTGTTCCCGGCGACGATCTATCAGGTGTGGGGATTCGTCGCGTTCTGCGGCGTGGTCGATGCGATGGTGTTCCTCTGGCGTTTCGGCTCCGGCAAATGGCGGAAGATCCGGATGATCGAGCAGCGCGCTTTCCGGTAAGCCGTTCCCGTTATTTTTGGAGCCGCTCCTCAAAGAAACGGTCGAATATCGCTATCGTTTCCATCTGGAACACATGCCCCATGGGGGTAGCCCAGATCAGGTCCTTACTGGTTGACGGAGACGAATTGAACGCGGCCGCAACGCCGTCCGCTCGGCAGACCGAATCCGCCAGTCCGGCATGGACAATCAGCGGACAATGAACTTTCTTCATAAAGAAGACGGCGTCGAAGTACGGCGCGTTCGCGGCGTATTTGAGGCGTTCGGATTCGGGCATGCCGGTGAAAGGCCATCCGCCGCGCATGAGATCGCATCCGGCGGGGATGGAGACGGCCATGCCGTTCACGCGGGAATCGAGATACGCTCCGGCGATGCTCTGCCATGCTCCCTGGCTTCCGCCCGATACAAAAAGATGTTTGCCGTCCCATTCCTCCAGGGCGCAGACCGCGTCGATGGCGCGTTTTACGCGGAGGAACATATTGCCCATGTAGACGTCTTCGAGCTTTCCGGAAAGCATGCCGCGGGTGGGATAACCGTCCAATTCGTGTCGGGAAGAGTAAAATTCGGGAGGTTCCCCGTTGGGCAGGCCGTGGGCGTTCACGTCGAGGGCGATCATGCCCCTGGCCGCCTGCCGCGGTCCGTAGCCGGTTCCGGCGCTCCGGACGCCCGCGCCCTGAAACAGGACGACCGCCGGATATTTGCCTTTGCCCCGGGGGACGGCGAGTTCGCCGGTGACGGGAACCTCGCCGGCGCATTCGGCGGAAAGATCGTACAGATTGAAATCGCGGCAGTCAAGCGGCGTCAGGTTCACATGGAAGGGGACGGCGGCCAGGCGGTCGAGCTGCTTTTCCCAGAAGGCGTCGAAATCATCGGGACGGCGGCAGGCCGGTTTCATGGATTCGGGTTCGAAAATCACCCCGATGTTCTGAGTGAACGACAGGCCGTTTTCCGGACGCCATTCGAAACAGCACTGGAAATACGCGGGCTCCTCCGATTCGCAAACGACATGCGGTTCGCGTTCGGAAAGGTCGAGCTCGCCTTCTCCGGCGGGTTCGACGTTGCGGAAGACGCGGTATTGCAGTTTCCCCCGCAGGATGGAGGAATTGGCTCCGCGCGCCCAAGGGATGAAGACCACTTTTTCGCCGACACGCGCGACGCCGTTCGAATGGCTGCTCGTCACTCTGAAATCGTAATTCATAAAGACGGAATCTCCTTTAAGGGAGAATACTATACAGCATCTCGGCACGTTTTCAACCGGTTGGGGCCTCATTTTTGAATCCGCCGGAGCCGGAACGGAAAGGGGCGGAATCCGGATGGACGCGGTTTGAGTCCGTCCGTCCGGTCGCTGTCGTTTTCCGGAGGTGGAGGCGCGGGGCGGGGGCTTCCCGGCAACTTTTCGGGTTCTCCTCTTGAATTCTCTCCGCTTCGGGGGTACATTATGGCACTTATATTGCAACTCAACTTTTTATGGAGTGAAAAATGTCCGGGCATAGTAAGTGGGCAAACATCAAGCACAAGAAAGAAGCCGCCGATAAAGTCAAGGGCAAGGCTTTCTCCCGTATCGCCAAGGAAATCATGGTCGCCGCCAAGATGGGCGGTTCCGACCCGGATGCGAATCCGCGGCTGCGTTCCGCGCTGCTTTCCGCCAAGGCGGTCAATATGCCGAACGCGAACATCGACCGCGCGATCAAGAAGGGCGCGGGCGAGCTGGGCGACGTGATTTACGAAGAAATCGTTTATGAAGGCTACGCCGCGGGCGGCGTGGCGGTCATCGTCGAGTGCCTGACCGACAACCGGAACCGTTCGATCAGCGACGTCCGCATGGTGTTCGACCGCAACGGCGGGAACCTGGCGGGTTCCGGCGCGGTGGCGCGCATGTTCAAGCGCCAGGCGCATTTCACCATCACCGGCGACTGGGCCGATGAAGACAAGCTGATGGACCTCGTGCTCGACGCGGGCGCCAACGACCTGGTGGTCGAAGACGGCGTCGCCGAAGTCTGGGCCGAGCCGGAGAGCTTCGAAGATCTGGCCAAGCTGTTCGATGAGAAGGGCATCCCGACCGAAGAGGCGGGTGTGGTCCGCAAGCCGGAGATGGTGACTGAGATCACCGAAGCCTCGATCGCGCGCCAGGTGATGCGTCTGGTCGACCGCATGGAAGACCTCGACGACGTGCAGTCGGTGACGGCGAACTACGAGATCGCCGACGAAATCGCCGACCAGCTCGAAGAAGAGTAAAGCGGCATCCTCCGCATGGGGGAAGAGGGGAGGCGCGGCGTGATCATCCTCGGCATCGACCCGGCGATCCGGACGACCGGATACGGCGTGGTCCGGGTGGAATCCGTCGCGCGCTTCGAAATTCTCGACTGCGGCGTGATCGCCAACTCCCAGCGTCTGCCGCACACCGAATGCCTGCGCCGATTGGCCGGAGGAATCCGCGAGCTGATCGGCGCGTTCACTCCCGAATGCGCCTCGATCGAGGACCCGTTCGTCGGGAAAAACGCTTCGACGGCGATCATTCTCGGCATGGCGCGCGGGGCGATTTTGACCGCGCTGGCCGAAGCGACGGTTCCGGTATACGCCTATGCGCCGAGCTCGGCGAAACGGGCCGCGTTCGGCAACGGCCGGGCGACCAAGGAACAGGTTGCCATGATGATTTCTGCGGAAACCGGGATTGAAATTGAACGGATTCCGCTCGACTCCACCGATGCGATTGCGCTGGCGGTCTGCCACGCCCAGTCGATCTTCCGTGCCGGATTGATTCCGAACAGCGGGAAACAGCTCTGAGATGGCGACGGACTTCCACACCCACTGTCCGAAACCGGGAGCGCGGGCGCTGGTCTCCTGCCGGATGGAGGAAGTCGCACACTATCCGCTGACCTCGCTGGAACTGCACCCCTGGAACCTGCCCGGCCATTTCGAGCCGTTCCCCCCGGGGTTCCACGCCGCATTGAAGCAGGCCGCCGCCCTGGGCGAAATTGGCCTCGACCGACTGCGCGGCCCGGCGTTCTCCGTTCAGGAGGAATATTTGGGGGCGCTGCTTTTTCTGGCGGAACAGGAACAAAAGCCGGTAGTGCTCCACTGCGTCCGCGCGGTGCCGGAGCTGCTGACGGCGGTCAGACGCCATCCGCGAGTCCGCCGCCTGTACCACGGCTTCCGCGGAAAACCGGAACAGCTCGAAGAACTCCGCCGCGCCGGATTCTACATCTCGCTGGGCTTCCCCGCGCTCAATAACGACACATTATTCACCCACCTGAAAACCGCCGGACTAACCCAAATCGGCTTCGAAACCGACGACTCCCCCGACCCGGTGGAACTCCTGCTGGCAAGCGCCGCCGCAAAACTGGGTATGGAATGCGCCAAGTTAGAAGCGCAAACCGACGCCACCTTCGATTCCTTTCTCCGATAACAGCGAATTCCGTTTGCAAATTTAACCAAACGGTGATATCATTTGATCAGCGCGTTGTTGCCCGATAAAAAAGCGCGGTAGGCGCCGCGCAGCGGATGTGAGAGAACCGCATGGTTCGGCAAAGCCGAAGCAGGCAGCAAGGAACCAATGTGACGCAGTCGAACGCAGCGAAGCGAAGGCCCTCTGCCGCAGCCCGCAAAGCGGACGGTGAAGAGTTGGCGGCCAAAGGCCGACAAGTGAGGCCCCAAAGGGGCCGCCGCGGTAGGAGTAGCGCAACCCATGGGAAATGAAAGCCCGGCACAGGGTGGAAATGGGGGTGCGGGGGAAAAACTTTCCCCCGCGAAGGATCGAATGTGACAAGGCCAATATTTTATACGATAAACTTTTTTTGGAAATAAGCTTACTGGCACTATTCACTACTATTCACTAGCTTATGAAGACTGACACTATTCACTAGCTTATGAAGACTGGCACTATTCAGCTCTATTCAGCTGTTGAATGGGCGTAACATCTGATTACATCGTTTTGAAAATTGTCAGGACAGGTGTGGTAATACAGGAAAGGATCATGGTGATTCTTTCATGAATTCAGACCAAGAAATGGAGACAGGGAAAATGAACAGTACGTTGAAAGGGGTCATTGCAGTTGTAATTATAATTGGTTCAATCATTTGCGTGGCAAATGGGGTGGATAAGTATTGGGTTTTAGGTGTTGTGGCCGTGATTGCAACAATACTGGGTCTTTCCTGAAGATGTTGGTGTCGGCAGGCATTCCCAGCGCACTTCTGAATTGGTCAACACGGTGATGGTATCGGACTTGCCGGCAAGGCGTGTTTTGCATAGTAAATTGGCGCATGGATTTCAAATACAGATGCCGTACTGTAAGGATCTGATAAAAAATGAAAAAACATATCATGAAAATGTCTTTCGGGGCGATGCTTCTGCTGTTTCTCCTTTTGACCTCAAACGGGTTTTCCGCTGAATTCAACAAGGTAAAACCGACGGGATTTTCTGCCCATGGCATTGAGCTTGGAGCCCCTATTCCTGCGAATTTCGAATTCATTCACAGAAATAAAAATGGCGGTCGCAATATAATTCAGGACTCGGAGAGAAATTCCTACGATGTCTGGCTTGATTCCGGGCAACGAGTCGTCAAACTGAGAATCATCCACGCAGAAGTCACAAACGCGGAAGTCGGGAGCGCAATCATTGTACAGAAAAACCAGGCGTTGTTATACTTGGAGAAAATAAGCCAGAGGATTATTAAGCGAACGAACTGGCTCTATCTGCCGGACTTCAATGTCTGCGTAGAGTTCGATGCGATTGTATTGAAAAAGTCTTGTGTCCCATATACCATGTGGTACGTTTTTCCGCCACAGAAGCAGAACGATGAAAAAGGAAAGAAGCAGTTGGATTGTACTCCGAAAGATTGGTCCCCGTAAGAAATCAGGCGATGGAGGCGATGGTGCCAGAGGGCGATGGAGTTTAATTAATGGTGCCAGTCTATCGTGCCATTCTTCATAAGCGGATTTCTATCGTGCCATTCTTCATAAGCGGATTGTTTTGATATGTTTATCGTATAAAAGATTGGCCTTGTTGCATTCGGGGGATTCGCGGGGGAAAGCTTTTCCCCCGCACCCCCATTTCCACCCTGTGCCGGGCTTTCATTTCTCGTGGGTTGCGCCCCTCCTACCGCGGCGGCCCCTTTGGGGCCTCACTTGTCGGCCTTTGGCCGCCAACTCTTCATCGCCCCCCTCCCCGGCTGGGGCCGGGGG
>Ga0183100_1000763_pt1 | contig 21056 bp, 16 predicted proteins | sample Biomet2_FD_127789 | JGI IMG/M metagenome (GOLD analysis project Ga0183100, IMG submission 127789) | Microbial communities from bioreactor (seeded with anoxic lake sediment) at LBNL, California, USA - Biofuel metagenome 2 | ecosystem: Engineered > Bioreactor > Anaerobic > Unclassified ...
AAGTGACCTTCCAACTGAGCAGGAAACAAGTAACGGTTAAATACTGCAAAGTTGATGTCTGATGCGTTCAATATAAGTTCCAGTGAGATAAGCATAGCCAGTGTGTTCTTGCGGGTCAGGAACCCGAAGATTCCGGCGAACATCATAATGGTGCTTATTATTAAATAATATTCTACTTGTATTTCCATTCTCTTTATCTTTTACGTGCGATTACTAAACCTCCGATAATACAAGCCAGCAGTAATATACTGATTGCCTCAAATGGCAACAGGTATTGATACTTGTCACTGCCCATCAGTGCATGACCAATCGTCTTCATCCCCAATTCTCCTGTTTCAACTGAAGCAGCTGGAACAAAGCTATGAGTCAGAACAATAAATAATACAATGGCAGCGCCCGCAATGACAGACACCAGACTGGCAAGGAGCTTACTTTTATTTAACTTCTTGTTCATACTCTGATCAGAGTTGGTAAGAAGTATCGAGAAAACGTACAGAACGACAATACCGCCTGCATAAACCATTAACTGCACACCTCCCAGGAACGAATAGCCCAAAAGGAAGTAGATAGCTGCTGTGCCGAAGAGTACGAACAGCAGATAAGTGGCTGAGCGCAGAATCTTACTTGTGGTCACTGTCAGCACCGAAAATACGGTGATGAAGATTGCCACAACGAAAAATACTACTTGTTGAAGTGTTATATCCATATTCATTTACTTTTTTACTACTGTTGAACCTTCATTATTAAGTTGCTTAACGAGCTTTTCGCGGGTAAAGACAGCGTATTCGAAAGAATTATCAAATTTAATGGCATCGTGAGGGCATACATTAACACAAAGTTGACAGAACATGCAACTCCCAAGGTCATATTGATATTTCACTAATACTTTCTTCTTTTTACCTTCCTCGTCGGTAACCATTTCAGAAATTACACTGATGGTATCATTCGGACAGGCCATCTGACAAAGTCCGCAGGCCACACATTTGTGCTGGTTGTTCTCATCGTGAGGCATCACCAGTGTACCACGGAAGCGGTCTGATATTTTCAAAGTAGCCCGATTTTCAGGGTATTGCTCTGTGGTCTTCTTGCGGAAGAACACTGTGATAGTGGTTTTCATACCTATCAGCAAGGTCTTTATTCCACCAAACAGTGAGCACATATATTGATTAAAACTATTCATATCTTTCTATTAATTAAAAGTGTAATCCAAATACAACGATGAGTACCATTAACAACAGGTTGAACATACTGATTGGTACCAGATATTTCCATTCCAGTTTCAATATCTGGTCGATACGTAAACGGGGGAATGTCCACTTAATCCACATAAGCAGGAAGACTACAAAGAAGGCTTTTCCAAAGAACCATACAAATCCTGGAATGAAATCCATAATTGAATTAAATCCGTCAAGACCGGAAACGTGGAATGGCATCCATCCTCCTAAGAAGACGGTTGCTGCTACACCCGATACAATAAACAAGTTCAGGTATTCTGCAAGGTAGAAGAATCCGAAGTGCATACCTGAATACTCTGTGTGGTATCCGGCGGTAAGTTCAGATTCAGCTTCAGGTAAGTCAAACGGACCACGGTTGGTCTCTGCATTACCGGCAATCAGATAAATGATAAATGCAATCAGTGCAGGAACATGTCCTTTGAAGATATTCCATCCATCAGCCTGGTTAGCCACAATTTCAGAGAACTGCATGGTTCCTGTCAGAACTACCATTGTAAGAATGGAAAGACCAACAGAAAGTTCGTAACTGATAATCTGTGCACCACTACGCATTGCACCAATCAATGTGAACTTATTGTTACTACTCCATCCGGCCAGCAGGATTCCCACCACTCCGATAGAAGAGGCAGCCATAAGGAAGAATACGCCGATGTTAAAATCAAGCACTTCCATTCCTTTATTTATAGGCAGGCAGGCGAATGAGAGAATAGAGGCGAGAATCACCATATAAGGAGCCAGGTTGTAAAGCAACCTGTCTGAGCTCTTCAGAGTGATAATCTCTTTGATCAACATTTTAAATACGTCGGCAAATACCTGCATTAATCCGTACTTACCAACGCGGTTAGGACCAAGACGACATTGGAAGAATGCACATACCTTGCGCTCCATATAAATAAGGATAATCGCAAGAACTGCATACATTAGCATAATGCACACGCCAATGACAACACATTCCAGGAAAATGGCTAAGCCTTCAGGCATGAATCCTGTCAGCAGGCCATGTATCCAGCTTGAAACTATACTAAAATCAAACATATCTTTTTTATTTTATTTATCTATCAATATCAGGTACTACATAATCAAGCGTTGCACCAATTGCAATAAGGTCGGCAATTTTGGCACCGCGTGTGATGGTATCTATTACCGAAACCAGCGGAAGTCCGGTTGAACGGTACTTCATACGGTATGGGAATTTATCTCCATGGCTTTCAATAAATACACCAAATTCTCCACGGCTTGCTTCAACAGATGCAAAGTAGTTACCCTCAGGTACACGGATAATAGGTTTCATTTTCACTTGATAGTCTCCCTCTGGGATGTTGTCAATCAGTTGTTCTATGATCTTCATTGATTCAAGAATCTCGTCCATACGAACCATGTAACGTGCAAAGCAGTCACCTTCAGTGTAAACAATTTCTTTGAAGTCTACTTTTCCGTACATTGCGTAAGGTTTGCGCTTACGTGTGTCGCAGGCCCATCCTGAAGCACGTCCTGTACCTCCGGTAGCACCGAATGAAATAGCATCTTCACGAGTAAGAACGCCAACACCCTTAAAACGTTGCTGAGTAATTACGTTACCTGTAAATACGTCGTGGTATTCTTTAAGGAGAGGACGAAGATATGCAATGAATTCTTTTACGTTCTTAACGAAGTCTGGAGCTATGTCTGCCTGTACACCACCAATGGTGTTATAGTTCTGAATCAAACGGCCACCAGTTGTTGCCTCGAATATATCAAGAATCTTTTCACGGTCGCGGAAACCATAGAAGAAGGCTGTTAAACCACCTAAGTCCATACATGCACATGAATAGAACAAAAGGTGAGAGTCGATACGTTGAAGTTCGTCCATGATAGTACGAATGTACTGAACACGTTCTGAAACTTCTACGCCCATTGCCTTTTCAACACACATACATACAGCATGACGGTTCTGGTGAGCACCAAGATAGTCAAGACGGTCGGTCAATGCCAGTGTCTGAGGATAAGTCAGACTTTCGTTCATCTTTTCAATACCTCTGTGGATGTATCCGCAGTAAGGTTCAATCTTCTTGATTGTTTCACCTTCAAGAGAAGTACGGAAACGAAGTACACCGTGAGTAGCAGGGTGCTGAGGACCAATGTTTACTACATATTCTTTATCTTCGAAAAGAACATTTGTTTTATTAACCAGATTACCTTCTTCATCAAGAGAAAGTTCTTCTGTGGTGTCCTCTGTTACTTCGTTGGTCATGCGAAGAGGATTCAGTGAATCATCATAGTCCTTACGCAATGGATATCCAACCCAGTCTTCGCGCAGGTATAAACGGCGCATATCAGAGTGGTTAATAAAACGAATGCCGAAGAAATCGAACACTTCGCGTTCGTTAAATTCGGCAGCTTTCCATAAATCTGATACTGATGGCAGTTCAGGATTCTCGCGATTGGCAGTCATTGTTTTCAACACAATTGTGTGGCCATATACGGTCGATTCCAGATGATATACTACACCCAGTGTTTCGCCCCAGTCCATACCTGTCAGACTCAAAAGGTAGTCGAACTGCGTATCCTTGTCATACTTTAGTCTTTCAGCTAAAGCGTGGAAAGATTCGGCAGGAATGGTAGCTGTCAAGTCACCCTGTTCTGCAAATTGTGCTTCGGGGACAATTTCTAATATTCTGTCTTTTATATTCATAGCTTATTTTTCTTCTTTCTCTTTGCGGTTTACTCCACCGAAGAATTTTTCGAGTTTTACTTTGCGTTGCAATTGCATCATACCGTAATAGAAGGATTCCGGACGTGGAGGACATCCTGGGATGTAAACATCAACCGGCATAATCTGGTCTACTCCGTTCACTACGTGATAAGACTTCTTAAACGGACCACCGCTCACGGCACATCCGCCCACAGCAACCACATACTTAGGTTCTGGCATCTGATCGTAAAGACGTTTTAATACCGGAGCCATTCTGTCTGTAATGGTACCGCAAACCATAATCATATCTGCCTGACGAGGACTGGCACGTGCTACTTCAAACCCGAAACGGGCCATGTCATAACGTGCGGCACCAAGTGCCATGAATTCAATACCGCAACAGCTTGTAGCGAATGTAAGCGGCCAAAGGGAATTGCTTCGTCCCCAGTTGATAAGATCATCCAATGAACTGAGAAGTACGTTTGTACCCTCTGCATTGATCTCAGCAACCATTTTTTCCAAATACGCATTATCTTTGAAGTCTTCATATTGCATAGACTTTATTTTCGGCTTCTTTATTTCCATTCAAGAGCTCCTTTCTTCCAGGCATAAGCCAGACCTAAAATTAACACACCGAAGAAAAATAGAATGCTGATAAGTCCGTTTACGCCTAGCTCACCCACAATGGTAGCCCAAGGGAAAAGAAAGACGGTTTCAACGTCGAACATTAAAAACAGGATGGCGAACAAGTAGTAGCCCACTCTGAACTGCATCCAAGACTTACCTCGCGTGGGAATACCGCATTCATACGCTTCACCCTTTTGTGGGTTAAACGACCGCGGCGAGATCGCTTTGGCGATAAACAATGCCGCAACAACCAAGGCTATTGCCGTGATTACAGCGACGACTAACATCATAAAATTCATAGTTCAATGTACATTAAAAATGTATAATATAAAAAGAAATATTTAACAAAAACTTTATATAGGCTGATATTCAGCTTTTAAGAGCGCAAAGATACAATTTATTATTAATCATTTGCAACCTGCACCTAACAAAAAGTTGTTTTTTTATCCTCTTTTTAACTATGCCTAATAAATAGGGTAAAGGGGAGGGCTTTTAATTTTTTTGTTCTGGAAGGATTAATTCTGGTCTTTTTTGGTAGTAAATATATACACTTATGAACTGGTTTTTTAGGCGTGACTAGTGAATTTATCTATCTCTATTCCGAAAATCAGATATTCCATCCGGGTGTGGTCATGGTGTACACCCGGGTCTGAAACATGCTTCCATCCGGGTGTAAAAAGTCTGTAGATCCGGGTGTACAGAGGAAAATATATCATCTGAATAAATTAAAGAAGCTACTTTCCTGAAAAAATCCGGTATTATGGTGTGTCGGGAGACAAAGTGCCAGACTACTAGATAACCGTTAGACTTCCTAAAGGATATCTAGCGGTTGTATATTTCTTTAAATCAATGTTTTATCTCGGTGATGCTTGATTGCTAGATCTATTTTATCTTTTTTTCCAGAACTGAGGAGTGAAAAGGATTAATACAGTGAACAGTTCAAGGCGACCTATCAGCATAAGGAAGGATGCCAGCCATTTGCCTCCATCGGGTAGGCAATTCCATGAATGTGCCGGTCCGCATGTTCCCAATCCGGGGCCTATGCTGCTTATACTTGACACGACTGTACCAAAAGCTTCCACATTACCTATGCCCATCGCCATCATTGATAACCAGCTTACGATGAATATTAGTGCATATAGAATAATGAATAATAGTATAGATGACTGGGTGGATGGCGGAACTGCTATCTTGTTTATTTTTACCGGAAGTACGGCATTGGGATGAATCATTCGTTTAAATTCGTTTCGGGTCATTTTACCCAGAATAAGTAAACGGATGCTCTTAATACCTCCCGATGCTGATCCGCTGCAGGCACCTAACAGCATAATAACTCCAAGTAATGCCCAAAGGAACGGTTGCCATGTCATATAGTCGGCAGAGGTTAGCCCGGTTGTTGTCAGAACTGAAGATACCTGAAATAATGCTTTTCTGAAAGATTCTTCTCCGCTCATGCTGCTTGTTACTCCTAATGTAATAGCTACAATGGCAGTGAACAGAACTAATGATCTCATAAACCATTTCAACTCATCATCAAAGAATGCTTTCTTTATTTTGCCTTTCTTTACGTAAAAGAATAACGTGAAGTTGAGTCCGGAGAGTATCATAAAGATAGAGGTAACGTATTCAATGTACGGAGAATTGTAAAAGGCAATACTGGTTTGCTTGGTAGAGAAACCTCCGGTGGATATTGTCGAGAAAGAGTGGCATACAGAGTCAAACAGGTTCATGCCTCCTAATAGCAGAAAAAGGATCTGTGCTACTGTAAGCATAAGGTAAACAGACCATATCCACTTAGCGGTAACACTGATGCGAGGGTGTAGCTTTTCATGAGTAGGACCGGTTGCATCTGCCGAGAACAAGTGCATACTCCCTATTCCGAAGAACGGGATAATGGCAATAGCACAGAATATGATTCCGAAACCGCCAGCCCATTGTGTCAGGCTTCTCCAGAATAGAAGGCTGTAAGGTAGAGCTTCAACATTATTCACTATAGTCGCTCCTGTTGTGCTGAATCCTGACATACTCTCAAAGAATGCATCAACAACGCGGGGAATATATCCGCTTATCAGGTAAGGAATCATTCCTATTGCAGAGAAAAGCAGCCATGTTAAGGTTACAATGAGGTATCCGTTTCTTCTGTTCAGTTGCTTGGAAGCTCCTTTTCCCAGAAGTGACAATATCACTCCAAGAGTGGCCGAACCACCTGCTACCAGAAGAAAATGATTAGTCATATTCTCTCCGTAAGCCAAAGAAACTCCGGCGCACACTAAAAGCAAAATAGCTTCAATGAGTGCCAGAACTCCCATTATTTTAAATATCATCTTTAAATTAATCATATCTTTTGCTATTCGCTAGCCTTTATCCGTTAATTAAAGAACTTTTCAATTTTCTTGATCATCATGTTAAGACAGAAAACCACTACATGATCGTTTGGCTGAATCTGAGTATCTCCGGTAACCACCAAACCTTTACCTTCACGAATCAAACCTCCGATAGTGGTTCCCTTCGGTAGTCCCAGATCTTTAACCTTCCTCTTGGTTATGGCTGTACCTTCTTTTACTTTAAATTCGGCAACGTCAGCATTGGCAAATGTAAGACATTTCACATTCGTCACGTCTGCTTTAAGCATCATCTGGTAAATGTGGCTTGCTGCAATCAGCTTTTTGTTGATAACAGTACCAATATCCAGACTTTCTGCCATACCAATATAATCTATATTCTCAACTTCAGCCACAGTCTTTCTTACTCCCATTCTCTTAGCTGCCAGACAGGCCAGAATGTTAGTTTCAGAACTTCCGGTCAGGGCAACAAATGCTTCTGTGTCCTTTAATCCTTCTTCAACAAGCAGGTCTACATCACGTCCATCGCCATTAATAACCATTGTCTTGCTGTCAAGAACCTCTGTCAGGCGGTTACACCTGGCTGCATCGTTCTCAATAACCTTTATTTTCATGTAGTCGGGAGCATATTGAGCTGTTCTTACAGCAATACGGCTACCACCCATCACCATCACGTTACGTACGTCAGCATAATCTTCCTTGCCTACTATCTTGCGAATGAACGGCAAATATTTCTGAGTGGTGGTGAAGTAAACAATGTCGTAAAGCTTAATCGTATCATCACCTCGCGGGATAATGGTTTCATTACCTCGCTTTATGGCAACAACATGGAACGGAATATCTTTCTTACCAAGTTCGCTTAATTGGATATCGAGTATGGTAGAGCTTTGTCTCATCTTTACTCCGATAAGAATCAACGCACCTCCGCAGAATTCCCACCACTGACGAATCCAGCTCATCTTGATTGATGAAACAATCTCTTTGGCTGCCAGCATTTCAGGATAGATCAGTGAATCTACTCCCAGCTTTTTAAAGAACTCCTGGTGGTGAGGAAGCAGGTATTCGTAATTATCAATACGTGCTACAGTCTTTTTGGCTCCCAGGCTGGAAGCAAGCATGCATGCTGTCATGTTTCTGCTTTCGTCTGGAGTAACAGCGATAAAAAGATCGGCTTCGGCCACTCCGGCGTCTTTCAATCCCGAAATGGAAGTAGCCGATGTGCAAACGGTCATCAGGTCAAAGTTGTTGTCCATGGCAATCAGCTTGTCCTCATTTTCATCCATCAGGACAATATCTTGTTTTTCCTGAGAAAGAAGTCGTGCGAGGTGTGTGCCTACCGCTCCGGCACCTGCTATAATAATTTTCATAACTGTGACTTTAAAGTGTGATAAATACTTTCTTCATCCATACCACAGAGCTTGTATAGCTCCTTAACGTTTCCATGTTCTACGAAGATATTTGGAATGCCTATCCTTTTTATTTGTAGATAGTAATTATGGTCAGACATAAATTCAAGAACACTGCTTCCCATGCCACCCTCTGTTACACCATCTTCAATAGTAACAATTTTGCTGAAGTTTTGACCTATTTCGTTAAGCAGATTCTGATCTAGTGGTTTCAGGAATCGCAAATCATAGTGAGCTATGCTTGCTCCTTCGTCTTCTGCACGGGCTATTGCTTTGGCTGTTACATTTCCTATCGGACCAATGGTGATCACAGCCAGATCTTTTCCGTCTCTCATTTTTCGTCCGGTGCCTACTTCAATTTCTTCAAGAGGGCATTTCCAGTCAACCAAAGAACCTCTTCCTCGTGGATAACGGATTACGAATGGGCCTTTATCGGGCAGCTGAGCAGTATACATCAGCCTTCTTAATTCATGTTCATCATAAGGAGAAGCTATCGTAACATTTGGAATGCAACGCAGATAAGGCATGTCAAAAGCTCCGTGATGAGTCGGACCATCCTCGCCAACCAATCCGGCGCGATCCAGACACAGAACCACATTCTGTTTTTGAATAGCCACGTCATGAATCAGGTTGTCATAAGCTCTTTGCATGAAAGACGAGTATATGTTGCAGAAAGGAATCAAACCATCCTGTGCCATTCCTCCGGAGAAGGTTACGGCATGCCCTTCGGCTATGCCCACATCAAAAGCTCTGTCGGGCATTTCTTTCATCATAATGTTCATGGAACATCCCGTAGGCATGGCTGGTGTAACACCTATAATCTTATCATTTTGTTTTGCCAGTTCAAGCACTGTGTGTCCGAAAACATCCTGAAAGAGGGGAGGAAGCCCTTTGGTATTGCTTACTATTCTTTCTCCTGTCTCTTTATCAAATAGTCCCGGGGCGTGCCATACCGTTGCTGACTTTTCTGCCGGTTCAAATCCTTTTCCTTTAACCGTGTGCAGATGGAGAAGCTTCGGACCTTCCATGTCTTTGATATCTCTCATTACACGTGCCAGATTTTTCACATCGTGCCCGTCGAAAGGACCAAAGTAGCGGATATTCATTCCTTCGAATATATTCTGTTGCTGTGCTAGCAGCGACTTTAAGCTGTTATTGAAACGAATAACGCTTTTTCGGCGGGTTTCATTTAATAGTCCCCAGCGAAACATCAGTCGGGCTACCTTCTGGCGGAACTTATTATAACGGTTGGATGTGGTAAGGTTAAGCAAGTAATCTTTCATACCTCCCACAGTTCTGTCAATAGCCATATCATTATCATTCAGTATGATAAGCAGGTTGTTTGGCGTTGATGAAGCATTATTAAGTCCTTCGAAAGCAAGACCTCCTGTCATTGATCCGTCGCCTATCACTGCTACCACATGGCGGTCTTTCTCGCCTTTATGCTTGGCTGCCACACTCATTCCCAAAGCTGCCGAAATAGAATTAGAGGCATGCCCGCAGGTAAATGTATCATATTCACTTTCGTCGGGTGATGGGAACGGACGTATTCCTTTTAGTTTTCTGTTGGTTGAAAAAGCTTTTCTTCTCCCTGTAAGTATTTTGTGAGCATACGCCTGATGGCCTACATCCCACACGATTCTGTCATAAGGAGTATTAAATACATAATGCAGTGCCACAGTTAGTTCTACTGCTCCCAAACTAGCCGCAAAATGCCCTGGATTGCAAGATAACTCATCTATAATATCCATCCTTAGTTCTTTACATACTTCAGGAAGCACATCCACATTGAGTTTGCGAAGATCTCCGGGACAGTTTATACCATTTAACAAGTTGTATGTTTGGTTATTCTTCATTATCAGACAAATTTAAGGCAAATTTAGTACAAATTACTTATAAGATACTTACTTTTGCAGGGATATTTTTATTGAGGTTAAATATTATCATTTATATAAATGGAATTCAGAACATTAGTGGAACTTCCCAAAAAGGAGCTTTCTGTCACTTATTCTGATAAGATACTCTTACTTGGTTCTTGCTTTGCAGAAAACATAGGTAACCTTTTGGTTTCAAATAAATTCAATTGTGATGTCAACCCTTTTGGGGTGCTTTACAATCCTCTTTCCATAGCCAATGGAATAGAGTGTCTGGCTGCCGGTAAACTCTTTTCTGAGGATGATCTGTTTTTGTATAAAGGGCTTTATCACAGTTTTATGCATCACGGATTGTTCTCTGCATCTACTCATGCTGAAAGTCTGGAGATGATCAATAACCGCATGGAAAAGGCTGTAAACCAGTTCTCTGAACTCAATTATCTGCTTATTACTTTTGGTACTGCTTATGTGTATGAATACAGGCAGAGTGGAAAGGTAGTTGCCAACTGCCATAAACTGCCTGAAAGTGCCTTCTCAAGAAAGCTGCTTAATGTTGATCAGATAGTAGAAACCTATGTGCCTTTAATTACTTCTTTGTTGAAAAATAATCCCGATTTAAAGATTCTTTTTTCAGTTAGCCCCATTCGTCATGTAAAAGACGGAATGCATGGCAATCAGCTAAGCAAATCAACCCTTTTACTTGCAATAGATGTACTTAGAAAACAATTTTTACAAAATGTATTCTATTTTCCGTCTTATGAAATAGTGGTCGATGAGTTGCGTGATTACCGCTTCTATGCGGATGATATGCTTCACCCGTCGGCCGTTGCTGTTAAGTATCTTTGGGAAACTTTCAATGATTGTTATTTTTCAAAAGAAACCAGGCAAATAATGAAAGAATGGGGCGAAATTAGTAAAGCCCTGCAACATAAACCCTTCCATCCGGGCACGGAACAACATAAGTCTTTTTTAAGCCAAATAGTGTTAAAAATAAATCAACTTAAGGAAAAATGTCCGTTCTTAGATGTCGAAAAAGAACTTGAATTATGTCGTATTCTATAGAAACTATCTCTCAACTGTTAGGCGCTAAGCGCATTGGTGTAAAAGAATCACGAATCAACTGGCTACTTACTGACAGCCGGTCTCTATGTTTCCCCGAAGAAACACTTTTTTTTGCTTTACAAAGTAAGCGTAATAACGGACATAAATATATTACTGATTTATATGCCCGTGGTGTAAGAAATTTTGTAGTCAGTGAAATGCCTGACGCAGACTCTTTCACTGAGGCCAATTTCCTTGTTGTTTGTAATCCTCTCAAATCTCTTCAAAAGTTAGCTGAACTACATCGTCTGAAGTTCCAGATTCCGGTCATCGGAGTAACTGGCAGTAACGGCAAAACAGTGGTTAAAGAGTGGCTTCACCAGTTGCTAAGCCCCGATCGTGTTATTACACGTTCTCCGCGAAGCTATAATTCCCAGATTGGGGTCCCTCTTTCAGTATGGCAGCTCACAGAGCAAACTGAACTGGCTATTATCGAAGCCGGTATTTCTGAAATGGGAGAGATGCGTGCTTTACAGTCTATTATTCGCCCCACAATTGGTATTCTTACCAATATTGGTGGCGCCCATCAGGAGAACTTTTTCTCATTGCAGGAAAAATGCATGGAGAAAATCTCGTTGTTCAAAGATTGTGATGTAGTTATCTATAATGGTGATAATGATCTTATAGCCGATTGTATGGCGAAATCAATGCTCACTTCAAGAGAAATTGCCTGGTCAAGAACTGATAAAGAAAAACCTTTGTATATAAGCTCTGTCAAAAAAGGAACAGACAGCACTGCCATCAGTTATCGTTATCTTGGTTTTGATAATGACTTCACCATTCCGTTTATAGATGATGCTTCCATAGAAAATTCACTAAATTGTCTTGCTGCATGTCTTTACCTCATGGTTCCCCATGAAGAGATAAAACAGCGAATGGCAAAGCTCGAGCCTGTGGCAATGCGTCTTGAGGTGAAGGAAGGTAAGAATGGTTGTGTGCTAATCAATGATACTTATAATTCTGATATCGCTTCACTTGATATCGCACTTGATTTTCTTTATCGCCGTTCAGAAGCCAAAGGAATGAAGCGCACGCTTATTCTTTCTGATATGCTTGAAACAGGACAGAGCACAACATTGCTTTACAGAAAAGTGGCTCAGCTTGTTCATAGTCGAGGCATTCATAAAATAATAGGTGTAGGTCCTGAAATTACTTCCTGTGCCAAGAAATTCGAAATAGAGAAATATTTCTTTCCAAATACCGAATCATTCCTCAAGTCGGAAGTGTTTGCTTCATTGCGCAACGAGGTGATTCTTGTAAAAGGCTCACGTGATTATGCTTTCGAACGCATTTCCGAGGAACTAGAACTTAAGGTTCACGAAACCATCCTTGAAATCAATCTGAATGCCATAATTAATAACCTCAACTATTTCCGTGCCAAACTTAAACCGGAAACCAAGATGGTTTGCATGGTTAAAGCATTTGCTTATGGTGCAGGTTCTTATGAGGTAGCCAAAACATTACAGGATCATCGGGTCGATTATCTGGCTGTTGCCGTGGCCGATGAAGGCTCTGATCTTCGTAAGGCAGGTATTACAGGCTCCATCATTATTATGAACCCTGAAATGTCTGCATTCAAAACCATGTTCGATTATAAACTGGAACCGGAGGTCTACAGTTTCCACCTGCTCGAAGCTCTTATCAAGGAAGCCGAGAAACAGGGAGTAACTAACTTCCCTATACATATCAAGCTTGATACAGGTATGCATCGTCTGGGTTTTGCTCCTGAAGATGTGCCCGAACTTATTAAGCGTCTCAAATCACAGAATGCTGTTTTGCCACGCTCGGTATTCTCTCACCTGGTAGGTAGTGACAGTACTAAGTTTGATGCCTTTACCCGCAATCAGATTGAAATGTTTGATAAGGCTTCACAGCTGCTGGTTTCTTCATTCCAGCATAAAATTCTTCGCCATATTTGTAATTCAGCCGGTATCGAAAGGTTCTCCGGGGCACAATTCGATATGGTCCGCTTGGGTATTGGGCTGTATGGTGTAAGTGCTGTCGACAATTCTATCATAAATAATGTAAGTACGCTTAAAACTACCATCCTTCAGATAAGAGATGTGCCTCAGGAAGATACTATAGGTTATAGCCGCAAAGGACATCTTGACCGCGATTCACGTATAGCAGCTATTCCTATCGGATATGCTGATGGCTTGAACCGTCATCTTGGTAATGGACATGCCTACTGTATGGTAAATGGCAAGAAAGCACCTTATGTGGGCAATATCTGCATGGATGTGTGTATGATTGATGTTACCGATATTGACTGCAAGGAAGGTGATAATGCCATTATCTTTGGTGATGATCTGCCTATCACAGTCCTTTCTGATATCCTGGGTACCATTCCTTATGAGATACTCACCAGTGTGTCATCTCGTGTCAAGAGAGTTTATTTCCAGGATTAATTTAAGATATATTCTAAATAAATTTAATAAGAAAAGTTTGTCGGGTAATTACTTTTAATTAGTTTTGTCGCAGTAATCATTATAAATAAACTTATAATCAATCCGTATGTTGACCAACGTATTACTTCTTTTTAATCTCGGGTTCCCGGAAATGTTCTTTATTGGACTGCTGGTTGTTCTTCTTTTTGGTGGAAAGAAAATCCCTGAACTGATGAAAGGTCTTGGTAAAGGTGTTAAAAGCTTCAAAGAGGGCATGAAAGAAGCCGAAGATGAGATAAAAAGTGCAAAAGACGAAATAGAGAAGCCTTCCGACGATAAAAAGTAGATATACATGGCTGAAATGACATTCTGGGATCATATCGACGAACTGCGTCGTGTGCTTTTCCGGGTTTGTGGGGTGTGGCTTGTCCTCTTGGTGGGCTCATTTATTGCTATGCCTTATCTTTTTGATACGGTTATTCTTGCACCGTGTCATAATGACTTTGTATTCTATAATCTTCTCCACAAAGTGGGAGAAGTAATGCAGTTATCCGACGATTTTTTCACTCAGAAATTCGAGGTGAAGCTGGTTAATATCAATCTGGCTTCACCTTTCTTCATACACATGTCTTCAGCCTTCTGGCTGGCGGTACTCATCTCTGTGCCCTATATGCTTTTCGAAATCTGGGGGTTCATCAGGCCGGCACTTTATAAGAACGAGAAAAACAATGTTCGCATGGCTCTTTGCCTTGGTACAGTGATGTTCTTTCTTGGTGTGCTTCTTGGCTATTTCATGGTTTTCCCGTTAACGTTGCGCTTCCTTGCCACTTATCAGATAAGTCGCGAAATTGTCAACCAGATTTCTCTCAATTCCTATATCGATAACTTTATGATGCTTATCCTTATCATGGGATTGGTGTTTGAACTGCCTCTGGTCACATGGCTGCTTTCAAAAATAGGTCTGGTAAATCGTTCCATGCTTCGCAAATACCGTAAGCATGCCATTGTTATCATCTTTATTGTAGCGGCTGTCATCACACCAACAGGCGATCCTTTTACCCTTTCAGTTGTAGCCATACCTCTTTGCCTGCTCTATGAAATGAGCATCTTTATTATCAAAGATAAAAAGAAAGAAATAACGGAGTAATCCATTCATGAATCAGGAAGCTAACGAATATTATAGCTCTCTCCTTGAAATTTATCTCAACGAGCAGAGTTTATTGACTGTGAAATACAGACAGATGCGCGAATTGCTTGAACGTATCTGCCGCCATTTTATTCAGAATGATCAGTTACAGATTACCGACCTCTCGGCGCGTATCAGTTACCTGGGAGCAGTAACCGGACTTTCCCTCAATTCCCAGAACCGGCTTCACACTTTTCGCCTCACCTCAAATGCTGTTATGAACAGGCGTGAGGAGGCGTCTGTGCAGAATCTGCTCAGAGACCTTCGTACGCTATCCTTTACCATACAGGCACTTTTTAAAGAAAATATACCTGAACAACTCAGAGAGGTGCTTCCCCGTGAAGCAGAGTTTCCCTTGTTTCCTGCAGGTGCTTTTGGAAAAGATCTTGTTCGTAAAATGAGAGTCTGCTTTCAGTCGGCCGATAGTGAATACCTGTATGTTATACCTGCCGATCGCACAGTGAGCGAACCTCTGAAAGTTCGTTATGATGTTGCTCATATAAATACCGAGTTCAGTGAAACGATACCCCGCTTGTGGCCGTTTGCACAACTCAATCTCATCGATGTCAACACGAATGAGGAGGGGATACTTACCCCTTCCATGATAGTACTCGAGCCCGATTATCTTATTGATATCAGTTCACTGGCGGAGTGCTTCAAGGAATATGGCCACCATCCTGCTAATTATCTGTTGGGACGTTTACAACCCATGTCAAATACCCGCTCGCTGTTGCTTGGTAACATTGCCAATCTCTTTCTTGATGAGTGGATTCATGCCGATGATGAAGTTGATTACGCAGAATGTATGCGTAAAGCATTCCGTAACTATCCCATCGAACTGGCCTCTTGTAAAGATCTGCTCGATAAGAAAACCGAATATGAGTTTTTCAGTGACTGCCGTGCCCACTTCGATCATATTCGCGATACCGTGAAGCAAACCTTTCATGCTCCGGGGTATCGGTTGAATAAGGAGGATGCCGTGCTCGAACCTTCTTATATCTGTGAGGCTCTCGGACTTCAGGGTAGGCTCGACTATATGCAGCGGGATATGAGTAGCTTCATAGAAATGAAATCGGGTAAGGCAGATGAGTATGCCATTCCCGGAAAGATAGAACCTAAGGAGAATCACAAGGTACAGATGTTGCTCTATATGGCTGTGCTCGAGTATAGCATGGGGGTAAACCATCGCAATGTCTCTCCCTATCTTCTCTATACGCGTTATCCCTTGCTTTATCCGGCCCGTCCTTCCTGGGCACTTGTGCGCCGGGCTATCAATGTGCGTAACCTTATTGTGGCTGGTGAGCATGATGTACAGCTGCATAACCGTCCGGAGTACACCACGCACCTGTTAAGTGAGATAGTACCTTCCTTGCTCAATCAGAATCATCTTCGGGGTATGTTCTGGGAACGTTATCTGGCACCATCTATTAATTCCTTTGGTGAACGCTTTTCGGCACTCTCTCCGCTGGAGCAGAGCTACTATCTTTCGCTGTACAACTTCATTGTCAAGGAGCAGTATATTGCAAAATCGGGTGAGATGGAATATGACGGACGCACTGGCTCAGCCTCTCTCTGGCTGGCTACTCTCGATGAGAAACGTGAAGCTGGCGAAATACTCTATGACCTTACTATAAAGGAAAACCGTGCGGCGGACTTGCATAAAGCTACCGTAGTGTTTTCTATTCCTCAGTATGAAGACGATTTTCTTCCCAATTTTCGTGTGGGCGATGTTGTGCTCTTTTATGAACGCAATCAGCCCAATGAAAATGCCACCAACAAGATGGTGTTCAAGGGAAGTATCGCCTCTATAGATTCTTTTCAGATTACTATCCGAATACGAGCCTCGCAGCGGAACCCTTCTGTCATTCCTCAGGAAAGCACCTATGCAGTGGAGCATGACAGTATGGATACCTCTTTCAAGAGTATGTTTCAGGCCTTGACTCTCTTTGCCGGGGCCAATAAGGAACGTTGCGATCTTCTTCTTGCCCAACGCAAGCCACTGTTCGATGCATCTTTTGATGCTTCAATCGCTGCTGCTACAGACGATTTTTCACGTATAGCACTTAAAGCGCAATCAGCCCGTGATTTCTTCCTGCTGGTTGGTCCTCCGGGAACAGGAAAAACGTCCCGTGCCCTCAAACAAATGGTGCAGGCATTCCATAGTGATCCTTCTCAGCATATATTGCTATTAGCCTATACTAACCGGGCGGTCGATGAGATCTGCAAATCCATCTCTTCCATAGCTCCCGAAATCGATTATATCCGTGTAGGTAGCGAGCTCTCTTGTGAAGAGCGTTACCGTCCTCACCTCATCGAAAACGTACTGGCTCCCTGCAGTCGCCGTTCAGAGGTGGTACACTGCATCTCCCGTTGTCGTGTCTTTGTGGGTACTGTTGCCTCCATATCCAATAAGCCCGATCTGTTCAGGCTTAAACAGTTCGATGTGGCCATAGTCGATGAGGCTACCCAGATTCTTGAACCCCAACTGCTGGGCATACTTTGTGCACGAAGCAGGGGAGGAGCGAATGCCATTGGCAAGTTTATCCTCATTGGCGATCATAAACAATTGCCGGCTGTGGTTATGCAAAGCAGTGAGCAATCCCGTGTGTGTAGTGAAGAACTTATCTCTGTGGGTATAGCCAATCTCAAGGATTCCCTCTTCGAACGCTTCTATCGCACTTATTCTCACGATCCTGAACACCGGGTGGTCGATATGCTTTGTCGCCAGGGACGTATGAATCCTGCTGTGGCGCTATTTCCTAATGAAGCCTTTTATGGTGGCAAACTACTTCCTGTGGGACTGCCACATCAACTCAATATAGATTTTCCTTACGGAGACAGGGTACAGTTTATCCCTTCCCGTCCCGATAAAGGATGTACTTCCGAAAAGTGTAATGCTTTCGAAGCTGCTCAGGCTGCCCAGATTGCTCTTCGGGTTTACCGGCGTTCACCTCAGCAGTTCAATACGGAACGTACGTTGGGCATCATTACCCCTTACCGCAGTCAGATAGCCATGATAAAGAAAGAACTGGCAAAACTGGCTGTTCCTGCCCTCAATGAAATACTGGTCGATACTGTCGAACGTTTTCAGGGTAGTGAGCGAGATGTGATCATCTATTCCTTTAGTGTGAATTACCCTTGGCAACTGCAATTTTTGTGTAATGTTACTGAAGAGGAAGGGGTGCAGATAGATCGCAAGCTAAATGTCGCTTTGACACGTGCACGTCAGCAAATGTACCTTATCGGAGTGCCCGAACTATTAAAACTTAATAAAATCTATGAAGCTTTGATTAAATTAATACTTCCTACGCTTCGTTAACATCTCCGAATGTTTAAAACGCTTATCTTTGTAGCACGTTTTTTTCATAGAGATTTAGATTTAAGGTTAGAAGAATTGTGGAAGTCGTGAGACTTCCCTTTTTTTTTGTCCATATCTCATGTAAGAATGCTTAATTTTCAGCACGTTTATAACTTGCCAATATACACCCGGATTATCGGATATAAATAAAACAGGGTGTCCTGACTCTTGGTCGGGACACCCTGTTTTATTTCTTTTATCTGTTACCTCTTAACGGAGGTTATCCGTTATAGGTCAGTAATGATCTTGTATTTTGGAACCAGAGTCTTCATTATCACCCATGCAATCAGGTAAGCAAAAGCACATACACCAAACATAATACCGTAAGCCACAGTTGGAGTAGCAGCATAAATATCAGTGATGAATCCTGCAAGAAGCTGAATCATTGCACCACCAACACCACCTGCCAAACCACCGATACCTGTTACAGAAGCGATAGCCTTTTTAGGGAACATGTCAGATACTGTAGTGAACAGGTTGGCCGACCAAGCCTGGTGAGCAGCACCTGCAAGGCAGATAAGACCTGTAGCCAGATACATAGCCGAACTTCCGAAGCGGTCTACGTTACCTACATATTGAGTAAGCAACAATGTAACAGGACAAAGAGCGATAAGGAACATCGCAGTCATTCTTGCCTTGTATGAGTTCATACCCTTGTTCATGAAGAACATAGGAACACTACCACCAAACACACTACCTATAATAGCAATACCGAATACGATGAATGTAGGCCACATCACTTCTTGAGTAGTCATGTGGAACTGTTTTTTCAGGTAGTCAGGCAACCAGAACAATAAAAACCACCATATACCGTCGGTCATGAACTTACCGAAGAAGAACGACCATGTTTGTGGGTATCTCAACATCTTACCCCATGAAATCTTTTCTTTCACGCCATTCTTTTCGTTTTCAATCTGTTCAGGAGTGAGCTCGCTGTCGTCAGAGTGTATAAAGTCATATTCGCTTTGGTTAATAGTTCCCTTATTCAGTAACTTTATTGGTGAACCAAATAGTGAAAACCAGAAAATCAACCACACGAAACCGATACCACCTGTAAGGATGAACGCCATCTTCCATCCAAGAGCCGGACCGAAGTGAATCAAGCACCATGGCACAAACAGAGCAGAAATCATTGCACCTACATTGGCACCACTGTTAAAGATACCTGTAGCCAGTGAACGTTCACGTTTTGGAAACCATTCTGTCACCGTTTTGATAGATGCAGGGAAGTTTCCGGCTTCACCAAGACCAAACATACTTCTGATGAGGATGTGTAAAGGAATTGTTTTTCCTACAAAAGCGTTTCCTATACCGCATGCTGACCAGATGATAAGTGAAAGAGCCAATCCTAGTTTAGATCCTATCTTGTCAATGATAACCCCTGAAAAGACTGTTAGTCCGGCATAAGCAATAGTGAAACAAGCGGTCACGTATGAGAAGTCTGAGTTACTCCATCCAAATCCGCCGTCTGCTGTCGGTGTGCAGAAAAATTCTTTAAGAAAAGCAATAACATTACGATCCATGTAGTTTATGGTCGTAGCGAAGAATAGTAAGGAACAAATAACCCACCTGTAGCGAGTCATTTTTTCGTTCACATTCTGAAATGTACTCATGATTAATGATTTAATTAATTAGTAATTTTTATCTGGGCATCAAAATTAAAGAATAAAACTCAGATCAAGATATATTTTTTGCTCAAAATAGTGTATAAATTGATTCGATCTGAAATAAAAGTTGCTACATTTGTAGAAAAGTTGTAAGAAACGGTTGAACAAAAGAATTATTATGGAGGTAGCAAAGAACAAACGTCAGTGGTTTGCTGTTTACACAGCCCCCCGTGCCGAGAAGAAAGTCAGAGAACGTTTTCTCGAGTCGGGCATAGAGCACTATCTCCCTGTTCAGGTAGTTACCCGTAAGTGGCATGATCGTCTGAAAAAGATAGAACAACCTGTTCTTACCGGATATATCTTCGTACATATCCTCCCGGATGAGGCGAAGAAGGTTCTTATGACCTATGGCGCTATTGCATTCGTACGCGAAAAAGCCCATCCTGTGCCCATTCCCGATGATCAGATCGAACGCCTCCGTTTCATGGTCGATCTCTCTGATGAGGATGTGGAATTCACAGCTTCGGACTTTCCTCCGGGTACTCCGGTGCGCATCAATCGTGGTGATCTTGTTGGTCTTGTTGGTGAGCTAGTCGAGGTCAAGGGCAAGTTCAAGGTCGTTGTCCGTCTCGAAGGACTTGGCTGTGCGCTGACTACTGTTTCTGCTAGTTTTGTAGAGCGGTTCTAGAATGCTTTTTCTTTTCCCTTGACGGAAAAGAAACAAAAGGTCAAGGCTGCATATTCTCCGCTACTACATGAAAGGTCTCCGCTAAAGAAAAAGAACTCGCTTCGCTCAAACAGCTTTTTCTTCTTAACGCTCCACCCTTCCATTCCGTTTAACGCTGCGAATATGAGGCCGGTCTTTCTGGTTTCTGAGCCAGCTACGTTTTTGGAGGGGATTGCCTTTGCTTTGCTCGGCTGCCACTTTGTGGCGGTTTTTTCACTTTTGTTCGGCTTCGCTATTTTTTTTAGCCCAGCTTTCTTTTGCTTGCCACTGCTCACTTGGCTTCACCTTCGTTTTCATTATTTCTCTCATTCCTATTGGGTAAAGTTTCTCATTGCTATTGAGAGAAATTTATTAGAGGAATAAAGACATATGAATTTGTCTGGTTTACAGTGTTCTTATGTTGCTAATTGGATATCAGAAAATTGTTGTTATAACTCAAAATTTATAAAGGCATATCATTTAAATGTATGAGTGAAACATCTTTAAAAGAGGAGTACTAATTTGTTTATGCTAAAAATATATTATATAAATGAAG
>Ga0183100_1000764_pt1 | contig 21045 bp, 16 predicted proteins | sample Biomet2_FD_127789 | JGI IMG/M metagenome (GOLD analysis project Ga0183100, IMG submission 127789) | Microbial communities from bioreactor (seeded with anoxic lake sediment) at LBNL, California, USA - Biofuel metagenome 2 | ecosystem: Engineered > Bioreactor > Anaerobic > Unclassified ...
CCGCACTTTTAGCCAATCTTGCGGTGGGTACGGTTAGGGAAGCTGACAAGGAAGGAATCTCTCGTGCTTGTTCTTCTCGTAGAAATTTTTGAAACCCGGTAAAACCAGTAAATCCTAATGTGCGGGAAAAGCGTATAACAGAAGTGTAGCTAACTTTGGACGCCTTGGCAATATCCGTTGAAGTTAGAAAACAAGCTTTGTTAGGTTGGTTCAAAATGAAGTCAGCAATTTTTTTTTCTGTTTTTGTCAGCTTAGTTGCACTAACATAGTTTTTAAGTGTTTTTATAGCCATTTTATGTCTCCCCCTAATAAACTCATCTCATTATATCATAGTATTGCAAGTTGGGATATGTATACATAATACTTATAAAATGTGCGTTGCAGATTTTTCTGTAATGATATAAACTAAAAATATAATTATTCTAAAAACATTTAAAAAGGATAATTTTATCCTAAAAGGAGCGATCGTTATGGAAAAAAGAGAATTCTTTTCGCAAGAATTATGCAGTAAGGTCCGGGATAAGTTTGCTTTTATTGATGCTGACCCTCAATTAGGTAGTAGATTGTTTTTTGATAATTCAGGAGGTTCTTTACGATTAAAGGCAGCAGTAGATGTAAAAACAGAATTAGATTTGATTCCGGATTGTCCGGAGCGTTATCACGAAAGAGCAGATATTTTGAATGCAATAATTCAAAAAGGAACAGATGATATTCTTAAAATTATTCTAGGTGCTAAGGGCGGTTCTTTACTGACGGAACTTACCGCATCGCAAACTGTTTTTCAGGGCATTGCTACTATCATGGAAAATATAGAGGGAACTAATGCGGTAACGAGTAATGTTGAACATCCCTCAGCATATGATGCTTTAAAGTTTTATTGCCAAAAAAATAATAGGGAATTTCGCGTAGCACAAGCAAATCCTAAAACGGGTTTTGTGGAACCGGAAAAAGTTGCTGAGCTAGTTGACGAAAATACGATTTTAGTAAGTATAATGGCTTCTTCTAATATCTCAGGAAACATTATGGATTTAGAAAAAATAGTAAAATTAGTAAGAGAAAAAAATCCAAACATATATATTATTAGCGATGCAGTTCAACATGTGCCACATGGATTAATGGATGTAGATAAATTTAAACTTGATTTTGTTAATTTTGCACCATATAAATTTATGGCTAGTCGTGGTATTGGGGTAGCTTATGTCTCAGAGCGCGTAAGTAATTTACCACATCATAAATTATTAGGAAAAGATAACGAAATTTGGGAATTGGGAACGCCTACACCTTCTTTATATGCCTCTATATCAGCCGTTGTTGATTACGTTTGCTGGTTAGGAGAGCAGTTTATAAAAGCAAATGATAGGCGTGAGCTTTTTTGTGCCGGCATGAGAGCTATTGCCTTGCAGGAAAGAGCCTTAATGAGCTATATGATTGAAGGCTTGCGTGAGATTGCAGGGGTGAAGGTGTTTTTGGACAATGATGATTTGGAACGGAAAGATTTTATTCTAGCAATAGATATTATAGGCAAAGATTTAACAGAATGTGTAAAAGAATATCAAAAAAGGGGTATAACCGTTTACGAAAGAGTTAACACTAGTATATACTCAAAAAGGATTGTGGAGGCATTAAACTTTGAAGGTGCAATTAGGGTGTCGCCTTTGCATTGCAATACTTGTGAGGAAATTGATAGGTTCTTAAAGGTTACGGCAGAAATTGTTTCTTTGTAATTTGAAGGAGGGGAAAAAATGAAAAAGCTTGGGTTAACTTCAAAAATATTTATTGGTTTTGCCCTAGGTATAATACTTGGACTTATATTTAAAGACAAGGTACTGATTTTAAAACCTTTAGGAGATATTTTCCTGACACTGATAAAGATGATCGTTGTTCCCTTAGTTTTTTGTTCTATTACTAGCGGGGTTGCCAGTATAGGAGATATTAATCGGTTAAAAAGAATTGGCAGCAGGACCATTATATACTTTATTGTTACAACCATGCTGGCAGGTATTATCGGCTTAGTTATTGCTAATGTTGTACAACCAGGTGCCGGAGTTGATCTTAATATGATACAGGCTAGCAACAAGTTTCAGGCAAAGGAAATGCCAACTCTGGCAAAGACTTTGTTAGATATGTTCCCTACTAATCCTGTTAAATCAATGGTTGACGGTAATTTGATGCAAATTATTGTTTTTTCCTTATTTCTAGGAGTATCACTGACTATGCTAGGCGAAAAGGGTAAAAAAATCATTGACTTGTTCAATTTAGGAACAGAAGCAATGTATAAAATGACGGCTATAGTTATGGAGTTTTCTCCTATTGGTGTTGCGGCTTTAATGGCATGTTCTATTGGTGAATATGGATTAAAAATATTTGGCCCTTTGGGGAAATTTATACTGACGGACTATTTGGGATTGCTGACAGTTATAATAATTATGTATGTCCCTATGCTTAAATTTATTGCGAAAGTACCACTTGTATATTTTTTCAAAAAAGTTTTGCAGATATGGATGGTTACAGTAAGTACAACAAGTAGTTCGGGTACTCTTCCTGTGACCATTGGCGTTACGAAAAAGAGATTTGGTGTTCCCGATGAAATAGCTGAATTCATATTACCATTGGGTGCTACAATGAACATGAATGGGGCAGTGGTATATTATTCTGCGGCAGTTATGTTTGTATCACAGATTTATGGCATACATATGGATTTATCCCAACAAATACTTACAATAATACTTGCCACAATTATTTCTGTTGGTTCTCCGGGTATACCGGGAGGTGGCATTGTTATGACTATAATGTTATTAACTACCATGGGGTTACCTATGGAAATAGTGGGGATGATAGCTGGTATTTACAGAATTCTAGATATGGGGCATACTACTTTAAATGTAACCGGTGATGTTGTTACTTCGTTATGCATTAGTAGAAGTGAAAAGATTCTTAACGATTCTGTATATGATGAAATAGAAGCTGTCGGTTCTTCTGACAGAGTATAGCAAAGCTGTAAACTTTGTTAGACTTTCTAAATTAGTGAATTAAGCAAACCATAAAAGTTACCATTTAGCCTATAGAAACGAGTATCAAACAACGCTACCATGAGCAGCTTAAGTGCGCTAAGTTCAGGTAGTGTTGTTTTTTTGTAGAAATACTAATTGTATTTTGTAAAAAGCAAAAACTAAGGGTAAGATTTAATTAATGGTTGCCAAGATAGTAAAGTTTTTGTATATATAGAAAGGACTTGTCCATATATTATAGACATAAGTTCTATTTGTGTAAATTTCTATACAATTAATGTTAGTTAACAATATAAATTTATAGTATAATATAGGTGCTTGTAATAGATAGCGGAATTTTGTTTTCCGCTGTACGATTTATTAAAAAAAGAGGAGGAGAGAAAATGATTAACAAAGAGCGTGTACTAGCGGAATTCATGGAATTAGTAAAGATTACCTGTGTTTCTAAGCAAGAACGAGAAGTAGGCGATTTGATGATAGCTCGTTTACAGGAACTTGGAGGTACTGTTGTTGAAGATATTAAATCCAGAGAAGCCTTGGGTGGCAATTGTGGTAATTTAGTTGCTACTTTTAAGGGCAATGTTGAGACAGCTCCTACGATTATGTTAACGGCGCATTTGGATTGTGTAGAGCCTTGTGCTAACGTTAAACCACAAATCAAAGACGGAATAATTACTTCTGACGGAACGACCATATTAGGCGGTGATTGTAAAGCCGGCGTGGTACCAATTTTGGAAACTTTGCGGGTATTAAAAGAAGATAAGCTTTCTCATGGTGATATTCAGGTGGTTTTTAGTGTTTGTGAAGAACTTGGACTTGCAGGTTCGAAAAATATGGATCAAAGTCTGTTGCATGCTGATTTTGGTTTTACCTTGGATTCCAGTGGTCGTCCAGGTAAGATTATTGACATGGCCCCTGGCCAAAATAAAATTAATGTTAAAATTTACGGCAAAACTGCCCATGCCGGTCTTGCACCGGAAAAAGGAGTCAACGCTATTAAGCTGGCTGCTCAAATCCTTACTCACGTTCCGCAGGGACGCATTGACGAAGAAACTACTTGCAATATAGGGCTGATTTCCGGTGGCAGGGCAACTAATATTGTGCCGGATGTTGTTGAAATAAAGGGCGAATGCCGCAGCCGGAACCAAGAAAAAATGGAGAAACTGACACAAGAAATAGTTGACGCTTACAAGACTGGAGCTAAAGAAGCAGGTGCCAAAATAGACATTGAGGTCCTTGCTTCATATAATCCGTATGTATTGTCTCATGACAGTACAGCTATGATTGTCGCAAAAAAAGCGGCTGAAAATATCGGTTTAGTGCCGGATATTACAGGTACCGGCGGCGGTAGTGATGCAAATCATTTTAATGAATATGGTATTTCTTGCACAGTATTGGGCGTGGGCATGACAAACTGTCATACTTGCGACGAATGTATTATTGAGGAAGATTTGTATAAAACTGCAGAATGGGTTTTGGAAATGGTTAAATTAACAGCAAAACAATAGTTAAATGGGTAAGTGAAATTTAATTTTATTTGGGGGTTATGTCATGGCTTTGGTTATTTCCTTTATAATAACATGCTGGGTTGCTTATTTAATCTACAAGAAATACAAACCACAACCGGTTTTGGTAATTGGCGGATTTATATTAATGTATGCTGCTGTAGTTTTTGGCTATGGACACATTTTAGAACCAAAACAAAGTACAGGATCAATAATATTTGATGCTTTCGAATTTGTTCGTGCAACTTTAAGTTCAAGAGCTGCCGGTCTTGGTTTAAACATTATGGCTGTTGGTGCTTTTGCGAAATATATGGATAAAATAGGAGCTTCACGGGCATTAGTGAGGATGACTATTAGACCGCTTTTAGCATTAAAATCACCCTATATTGTTTTATCATTTGTCTGGATTGTTGGTATGTGTATTGGTCTTTGTATTAACAGCGCGTCAGGATTAGCTATGCTTTTAATGGTAACCGCGTTTCCGGTATTGGTCGGCTTAGGAGTAAGCAGATTAGCCGCTACTGCCGCTGTTGCAACAACTTTATGTTTTGACTGGAGCCCAAGTGATACGGGAACGATTTTGTCTGCAGAAACTGCTGGACTGAATCCTGTTGTTTATTGGACGGATTATCAAGTCCCAATAGTTTTGGTTGCTTTCGTAGTTGTCGGTATTCTGCATTATATGACACAAAAATATATGGATAAGCGTGACGGGCATATTGTTACGCCTATGGAAGTAGAGGGTGGTCATGATGTAGAGGATACAGCACCTTGGTTCTATGCTTTTTTGCCGGTAATTCCGTTAGCGTTAATTTTAAGCTTTAGTCCCTTATGGATTACTTGGATTAAAGTGAATATTGTTAATGCTATGTTTATTGGGTTAGCTATTGGCATGATAGCTGAAACTATTCGTTGGAAAGGTGATCTTAAAAAAGTTTTTGGTGATGTGCAATCTTTCTTCGACGGGTTAGGATTACAAATGGCCAATGTTGTTACTTTAATTGTTGCCGGCCAGACATTTGCCCAAGGATTAATGAGTATGGGCGTTATTGGTACACTCATTAAGGGCAGTCAGGATTTTGGGTTTGGACCTATGTCTATGATTTTAGTTATGGTAGCAATTATTGCAGTTTCTTCCATAGTTATGGGCTCAGGAAATGCACCATTCTTTGCTTTTGCAGCTTTGACCCCAGCAGTGGCAGCTCAGACAGGTATGGCTCCTGTGTTTATGCTGCTGCCTATGCATTTTGCAGCAAGTATAGCGAGAAATTGTTCTCCTATTACAGCTGTTATAGTGGTTGCAGCAGGTATAGGCGGTGTTTCTCCTTTTGATTTAATTAAACGTACGGCCATTCCTATGGCAGGAGCTATGCTGGTTAACATTGGCATGACATTCTTTTTGTACTATAGAGGGTAATAGTTGTTGTAAACAGGATAGCTGCCTAGCAGTTATCCTGTTTTTTGTTAATTCATAATATTTGCGGTATAATAAACCCATAATTATTTTGAAGAAATATTTCTTTGATAAAGAGGGGGATTATAGTATGGGAAAGATGGATTTTAAAAGATATTTAAAGCAATATCCGGACAAGGATGGAAGATTTGGTAAATATGGTGGCGCATATTTACCAACGGAACTGATTCCTGCCTTTAAAGAGATAAATGAGGCATATTTGACTATATGCCATTCTTCGCAGTTTATTAATGAACTGCGTCGTATTCGTAAAGAATTTCAAGGGCGTCCTACGCCAGTTTATCATTGTGAAAGGTTATCCCGTAAGCTTGGAAACTGCCAAATATATTTAAAAAGAGAAGACCTGAATCATACCGGTGCACATAAATTAAACCATTGCATGGGTGAGGGGCTTTTAGCTAAATTTATGGGGAAGAAAAAAATAATTGCTGAAACAGGTGCCGGGCAACATGGAGTAGCTTTAGCAACTGCAGCCGCATTCTTTGGTTTAGAGTGTGATATTTATATGGGTGAAGTCGATATAGCGAAACAAGCACCAAACGTAGCACGCATGAAAGTTTTGGGAGCCAAGGTAGTGCCTGTAACCCATGGGCTTAAAACATTAAAGGAGGCAGTAGATGCAGCTTTTAACGCATATCTAAAAGAATATAAAGATACGATTTATTGCATCGGCTCTGCAGTTGGGCCTCATCCTTTCCCTCTTATTGTCCGCGACTTTCAGGCGGTAGTTGGAACCGAAGCTAAAGAGCAGTTTAAGGAAATGACAGGGTTTTTGCCTGACGTTGTTACAGCCTGTGTCGGCGGTGGCAGTAATGCTATAGGGATGTTTGTACCATTTTTGGATGATCCAGTAGAACTTGTTGGTGTGGAGCCACTAGGACGTGGCGAGAAAATGGGAGATAATGCGGCCTCAATGAGTTACGGCAGTGAAGGCGTTATGCATGGATTCGATAGTATTATGTTAAAGGACGAAAAAGGGGAACCGGCACCGGTATATTCCATAGCAAGCGGGCTTGATTACCCGTCTGTTGGTCCGGAGCATGCTTTTTTGCGTGACATTGGCCGCGTTAATTATGATAGTGTTACCGATGAAGAAGCCATTGATGCTTTCTTTAAATTATCCCGTTATGAAGGAATTATTCCCGCCTTAGAAAGTGCTCATGCCGTGGCTTATGCTATGCGCAGAGCTAAGAAAATGGGCCAAGGATCAATTCTAGTTAATTTGAGTGGGCGCGGAGACAAGGATTTGGACTATGTAATAGAAAAATATGGTTTTGGTGATAAATACAAGGATTTTAAATAATGGGAAGAAACTTTTATAGTGTTTTGTTATGAAAAAACGAAAAACCATGCTAGGCTGCTAAAAAATTAGTAAATAGTATGGTAAACACGTTGAAACCTTAGAGTTAGTATCGTATAATAATGCGATAACCTATAAGTTCTAGGTTGATTAAAGAGAGGATGGGCTAGGATGCGTATAGTTGTAACAATAGTAGGAAAAGATGCCGTGGGTATTACGGCAAAGGTTAGTGGGTTGTTAGCAGATAATGGGGTAAACATTCTTAATATTAATCAAAATATACTTGAGGGTTTTTTTAATATGGTAGTTGTTGCTGATATGGCAACGGCTAGTATATCTTTGCAGGAATTAAAGGAGAAAGCTACGATTTTGGGTAAGCAAATCGGAGTTGAAATTAGGGCACAGCACGAAGATATATTTACAGCTATGCATAGTATATAGGGAGGCAGTTAATGTTTACAATTAAAGAAGTTTTAGAAACAACGAGAATGATAACGGAAAACAATTTGGATGTGCGTACTATTACTATGGGGATTAGTCTTAGAGATTGTTCCCATCCTGATATTAATGTTGTTGCTCAAAAAATTTATGACAAGATTACTACTAAGGCAGAGCATTTAGTTAAGACTGGTGAGGATTTGGAAGCTGAGCTGGGGGTACCAATTATTCATAAACGCATTTCCGTTACCCCAATTTCTATGGTGGGAGAGAGCTGTGATGCAAATAGTTATGTGCCTTTAGCCATGGCTTTGGACAAAGCGGCTAAAGCAGTCGGTGTAAACTTTATTGGAGGGTTTTCTGCTTTAGTTGACAAGGGCTATACCAAGGGCGATAAAATTTTAATTGCTTCTATTCCGGAAGCTTTGGCAACTACTGATATAGTTTGTTCCTCTGTAGCTATTGGTTCTACAAAATGCGGGATTAATATGGATGCTGTTAAACAAATGGGGCAGATAGTTAAGGCTACAGCACAATTGACAGCGGCAAATGATGCCATAGGCTGCGCTAAATTGGTTATTTTCTGTAATTCCGTACCGGATAATCCTTTTATGGCAGGGGCTTTTCATGGGGTAACGGAACCTGAAAGCGTTATTAACGTAGGTGTCAGTGGTCCTGGAGTAGTAAAGCGTGCTTTAGAAGACGTACGCGGGCAGGATATCGGGGCTGTTGCTGAAACAATTAAGAAGACTGCCTTTAAAATTACAAGGGTTGGGCAATTGGTGGCTCAAGAAGCCGCTAAGAGACTTAACACTCAATTTGGCATTATAGACTTGTCTTTGGCGCCTACGCCGGCTGTTGGTGACAGCGTTGCCTACATATTGGAGGAAATTGGGCTGGAATGTTGTGGTGGTCCGGGGACGACTGCGGCGTTAGCACTTCTTAATGATGCAGTAAAAAAAGGCGGCTTAATGGCATCTAGCTATGTGGGTGGCTTAAGTGGCGCGTTTATTCCGGTTAGTGAAGATGCCGGTATGATTCATGCTGTAGAGTGTGGCTGTCTTACTTTAGAAAAATTAGAAGCTATGACTTGTGTTTGTTCTGTAGGTTTGGATATGATTGCTATTCCAGGAGATACAACAGCTGCTACAATTTCGGCCATAATTGCTGATGAAGCAGCTATTGGTATGATTAATAACAAAACAACCGCTGTTCGTCTCATTCCAGTACCTGGCAAGAAGGTTGGAGATAGCGTGGAATTTGGTGGGTTGCTGGGATATGCTCCTATTATAAGGGTTAATACTTTTAAACCTGATGTATTTATTGCTCGTGGCGGTAGAATCCCGGCACCAATTAGGAGTTTGACTAATTAATGAAAAAAGTAGTAAAAGATGCCATATTAGCAACCTTAGAAGAACATTATGCCGGAGTTAAAACGGCCTTGAATTATAATTCTCCCTTTGAATTATTGGTGGCTGTTATTATGTCCGCCCAGTGTACTGATGAACGGGTAAACAAAATAACCGCACGTATTTTCCCAACTTACAATACTCCTGAAAAAATGAGTATGCTAACTCAGTTAAAACTTGAGGAGCTTATACATGATTGCGGCCTATTTCGTGCTAAGGCTAAGAATCTTTTAGGTACTTGTTATAAATTGCTAGCAGATTTTAATGGTGTTGTTCCTGATAATATTGCGGAGCTCATGACTTTGCCCGGAGTAGGAAAGAAAACCGCTAATGTGGTTGCTAGTGTAATCTATGGGATTCCTGCCATTGCGGTAGATACTCATGTCTTTAGGGTAACACATAGGCTGGGACTGGCCAAGGGCAGAGACCCCTTAGCCGTAGAACAAGAGCTTATGAAAGCAATTCCTAAGGATAAATGGAGCGATGCCCACCATTGGCTAATTTGGCATGGACGCAATGTTTGCAAGGCTAGGAAACCTTTGTGTAGTAAATGTATCTTAATGAAATTATGTCCATATAAAGAAAAAACTGTGTAGAAAAGCACAAAATATACGAGAAGTCTTGTGGACCTTTTACAGGGTTTACAAGACTTCTTCTACAAACAAGATTAGACGTAGGCAAATATTTATGGTAAGATACATAGTATCTGTTTAGCAAAGGAGATTTATGTAATGATTTTAACCCAAGGGTTAGCGTTAAGGTTTGGCAAGCGTGTATTGTTTGAGGATGTTAATTTAAAATTTACTGAAGGAAATTGTTATGGATTAATTGGCGCTAATGGTGCCGGAAAATCTACTTTTCTAAAAATTCTAGCTGGTGAAGTAGAACCTAGTTCCGGCGATGTTATTATAGATAAGGGGCAACGGTTGGCTGTTCTTCAGCAGGATCATTATGTTTATGATGAGTTCGAAGTAATTAAAACTGTTATCATGGGACATAAGAAGCTTTATGATATTATGGTGGAAAAAGATACGCTTTATGCAAAGCAAGATTTTAGTGATGCCGATGGTATACGCGCTTCTGAGCTGGAAGCGGATTTTGCCGAGTTAAATGGCTGGGACGCAGAAACTGAGGCTGCACGTCTTTTGGCAGGCTTAGGCGTTTCGCCGGAGCTGCATGAAAAGAAAATGAGTGAACTAAGTGGTAAAGAAAAGGTGCGAGTCCTTTTAGCCCAGGCTTTATTCGGGACTCCGGATATTTTGCTTTTAGATGAGCCGACAAATAATTTGGATTATGATTCTGTTAAGTGGCTGGAAGATTTTTTAGCTTCTTTCCCTAATATTGTTTTAGTGGTTTCCCATGACCGTCATTTCTTAAATCAAATTTGTACACATATTGCAGATTTTGATTTTGGAAATGTGCGTATTTTCTTTGGTAACTATGACTTTTGGCAAGAGTCCAGCCAAATGGCTTTGCAAATGGCTCGGGATGCTAACAAGAAAAAAGAAGATAAAATAAAAGAATTACAGACTTTCGTTCAACGTTTTAGTGCTAACGCATCTAAATCTAAACAAGCTACATCTCGTAAAAAACTTTTGGATAAAATTGAACTTGATGACATCAGGCCGTCAACTAGGCGTTATCCATATATTAATTTCAAACCTGACCGTGAAGCTGGCGATGATATTCTTGTGGTAACGAATTTGTCCAAAACTATGGATGGTGAAGTGCTTTTTAAGGATTTAAACTTTACCTTGGAAAAAGGGGACAAGGTAGCTCTTATTGGCGGTAATGGGCAGGCACAAACTGCTCTTATGCAAATACTTATGGGTGAAATGGAACCTGACTCCGGGGAATTCAAATGGGGAATAACCACTACTCAGGCATATTTACCTAAAGACAACGGGAAATATTTTGCCACTAGCGCTAACTTGGTAGATTGGCTGCGTCAATATTCTAAAGATCCGGAAGAGACATTCTTACGTGGCTTTTTGGGCCGTATGTTATTTGCCGGGGAGGAAACGCAAAAAGAGGCTAACGTGCTCTCAGGCGGAGAAAAAGTTCGTTGTATGTTTGCAAAAATGATGCTTTCAGGCGCTAATGTCCTATTAATGGATGAGCCTACAAATCATTTGGATTTGGAGTCTATTACTTCCTTAAATAATGGGTTGGTTGATTTAAAAGGAACTTTGCTTTTGCGTTCTAACGATCATCAGCTTTTGTCTACCGTTTGTAATCGTGTAATTGAGATGACTCCCAATGGTTGTCTTGATCGTAAGTATAGTTATGATGAATATTTGGAAAATGACGATATTAAGAAGCTGCGCCAAGAATTAGGCGCTATATAAAACAAGGCGCCCTGCTTATTTTGAGCAGGGCGCCTTGTTTTATAATGTCACAATATTTACAATTATTCTAGGACTTTGGTTATATTTTTTGTGAATAAAGATTAAACTAACAGCTAAAAAGCACTAGGAGACTAGCTTTTAGCTTGTTAGGCAAATATATGCAAAGTAAAAAATATTGATTGAGCAACTAGAGTGTTTGGGGTATAATATAATGTATATAAAATTAATGCTGAAGCGAAAAAATTTGAATTAAGGAAGTGTATATGTATGTTTTCTAAGTGGGAAAGGGTTTTGTTAAGTTGTTTGTTGGTTGGCAGTTTAGCGGTAGCTGGCTGTGGCGGCGGCAAGAAAGACGCTGATAAGGGCGGAAAGACCAAAATAGCTTTTGTACACAATGGCTCAATTAATGATGGCGGCTGGACCAATGCACATAGTAACGGTAGGCTGGAATTGTTGAAAAATAATAAAAATGTAGAAGCTTCTTATGTTGAGAATGTTGGCGACGGTGCTGACGCGGAGCGTGTTATTACACAATTAGCTTCTCAGGGTAATAAGGTAATTTTTGCCACTAGTTTTGGCTATATGGATTCTATGTTGAATGTAGCCAAAAAATACCCAAATACAATTTTCTTGCATTGTTCAGGTTATAAAACAGCAGAGAATATGGGAAATTATTTTGGAAGAATTTACCAAGCCCGTTATCTGACCGGCATGGTAGCAGGAAAACAAACTCAAAGCAATATTATCGGATATGTAGCTGCTTTTCCGATTCCAGAGGTAGTTCGTGGTATTGATGCGTTTACTCTTGGGGTAAGAGCTGTTAATCCTAAGGCAATAGTAAAAGTCATTTGGTCAAATACCTGGTATGATCCAGCTAAAGAAAAACAAGCAGCGCTAACCTTGATAGATGCCGGTGCTGATGTTATTGCTCAGCATCAAGATACTGTTGGGCCGCAATTGGCAGCTGAAGAACGTGGCAAGTGGAGTATTGGTTACAATATGGATATGAGCAAAGCAGCTCCTAAGGCCGTTTTGACTTCTGCTGTTTGGAATTGGGCTCCTTATTATGAAAAAGTATTGAAAGAAGTTCAGGCCGGTACTTGGAAGAGTGGTTCTTATTGGGGGTCTATGAAAGATAAGGTAGTTGATATTGCTCCTTATGGACCAATGGTTCCGGAAGCAACGAGAAATATTGTTAATCAGGCTAAACAAGATATTATTAGCGGTAAATTAGATCCTTTTGCAGGACCAATTAAAGATCAAAACGGCAAGGTTCGTGTAGAACAGGGGCAAGTATTGTCAGATGCTGATCTTCTAAAAATTGATTGGTTTGTAGAGGGTATAGACGGTTATATTAGCAAATAATGTTTACAATGATTTTATAGGAATCGGCAATACTTTTGTCGATTCCTATGTCATTTCAGATGTAAAGGAGAGATGATTATGGCAGGGCTACCTTTAATTAGCATGCGTAATATTGTAAAACGTTTTCCGGGCGTTACTGCCAATGATCAAATCAATCTTGATTTGTATTCTGGACAGATACATGCTTTATTAGGAGAAAATGGTTCGGGTAAAACGACGTTAATGAGTATATTGACAGGCTTGTATCGCCCTACGGAGGGCGTTATTAGCGTGGAGGGAAAAGAAAAAAAATTTACTTCCCCAAGGGATGCCATTGATAGTGGTATTGGTATGGTCCATCAACATTTCAAACTTATAGAATCTTTTACAGTGGCAGAAAACATTGCTTTGAGCCAAGCTTCAACTTCCTTTCTTATATCGCAAGAAACAGTTATAGAAGATATTAATAAGTTGGGTGAAAAGTACGGAATGAGCGTTAATCCAAGAAGCTATGTTTGGCAGCTTTCAGTAGGAGAAAAGCAAAGAGTTGAAATATTAAGGATGCTTTACCGTAATTCTAAAGTATTGATTCTAGATGAACCGACCGCTGTTTTAACGCCCCAAGAGACTAGAGAATTATTTTTGAATCTAAGAAAAATGGCCGATGATGGATGTGCGGTAGTTTTTATTTCACATAAGTTAAATGAAGTTTTGGAGTTGGCAGATAAGATCACGGTTTTGCGTGGTGGGAAAGTTGCCGGCTGTTTTGATCGTAGTGATACTAATCGTTATGGACTTATTGAGATGATGATAGGACGAGAAATTAAAGTTGCTTACAGTAGTAAAAAAGAGCAAACAATAGGAGAAACGGTTCTGGAAATAAATAATATTTCCGCGCTGAATGATGTGGGAACGCTGGGACTTAGCGGTATGTCATTAAAAGTAAAAGCCGGAGAGATTTATGGTATCGCAGGTGTTTCGGGAAATGGGCAGCGAGAATTGGCTGAAACATTAGCGGGCCTAAGGCCGACAACGTGCGGCAACATTAAATTTTATGGCGAAGATATTACGGATATGTCTCCTAAGGATATGATTGAGCGTGGAATTAGTTATGTGCCGGAAGACAGACTGGGTATGGGTTTAGTACCAAATTTAAATGCTTGTGAGAATGTAATGTTGAAAGAATATGATAAACCTAAATATTCCGAAGGTTGGCGAATAAAAGAAAATGCTGCTATAAAGGCCACAAAAGCTATAGTTGAAAAGTTTGATGTACGTCTGGGGTCAATCTTTCAGCCTGTCAAAATGATGAGCGGCGGGAATTTGCAAAAATTATTGTTAGGGCGTGAAATTGCTTCTAAACCTAAACTCATGATAGTGCTTTACCCTGTACGTGGTTTAGATATTGGAGCTATTGAGTCCGTCCATAAGTTAATTTTACAACTAAAAGAGGCAAATACGGCTATTATTCTAGTTTCTGAAGAACTGGAAGAAATTGCAGAGCTGGCAGATAGGGTGGGCGTTATTTTTAGCGGTAAAATTTTGGGAGAATTCCCTATCGGTGATTTGGATATAGAGAGAGTTGGTTCTTTGATGGCCGGCGTAGTAGAGGATAAGGGGGAGCCGATATGAGAATAAAGATTCAAAAAAGCCTAGCTCCCAATCTTGTATCACAAATTTTAGTTCCTATTTTCGCGGTACTGGCTTCTTTGCTTTTTTGTGCCGTATTTTTTGCCCTAACAGGTAGAGATCCTTTAGAGGTTTATTATGCCATGTTCGCAGGTGCCTTGGGGTCTGAATATGGTATTTCGGAAACTTTTGTTAAAATGATACCCTTAGCTCTGTGTGGATTAGGTATAGCTGTAGCGTTCCGTATGCATTTGTGGAATATAGGGGCAGAGGGACAGTTTTATATGGGCGCTTGTGCGGCAACATGGGTTCCCCTCTCTTTTCCTGATTGGCCATTTGCACTTATGATTCCGGCAATGATTATTATGGGTGCACTGGCAGGCGGTCTCTGGGGATTGTTAGCTGGTTGGTTTAAAACAAAATGGCAGGTAGATGAAATAATTTCTACCTTGATGATGAATTATATTGGAATTTTATGGGTAGATTTTTTAGTATATGGAGCATGGAGAGATCCCGGTGGTAAGAATTTTCCGTTAACTGCAGCGTTTCCCTCTGCAGCTATGTTACCAACATTTGGTTCTTTACGAGTACATTATGGTATATTTTTTGTACTGATTTTTGCTACTGTTTTTTGGATTATTTTCAAAAAATCAAAATGGGGTTATGAAACTTTAGTAATAGGTTCAAATCCTGTAGCGGCTCGCTATGCAGGTATTAATATTAAACGTAATATTTTATTAACTATGTTCATATCAGGGGCGCTTTGTGGTATTGCCGGCATGGTAGAAGTCAGTGGAGTAGTAGGAAAATTGCAGCCGGGTATAAGTCCTGGATATGGTTATACGGCTATTATAGTTGCTTGGCTAGCTAGACTACATCCTATTGCTATTATGGGAGTAGCATTTTTATTTGCAATTATTCATGTGGGTGGGTTCATGCTGCAGACTATGGGAATGCCCTCTGCAACGGCAACTATGTTGCAGGGTGCCATGCTGTTTTTTGTAGTCGGTGCTGATCTTTTGACTAAATACGAAATAAAATTTGTTGGACGTAAGGTGGGTGAGAAAAATGACTGAGACCTTGCTTATTTCTATTTTAGCGGCTTCTATAACTGCAGGTACTCCCATATTATTTGCAGCCCTAGGGGAATTAATTACCGAACGTGCTGGTATTACTAATCTTGGCGTTGATGGCATGATGTTAATTGGGGCTGCTACCGGATTTATGGCTTCAGTTACGTTTCACAATCCATGGCTAGGTGTATGCGTTGCTTTAGTTGCCGGTGCGCTTATGGCTTTGATACATGCCTATCTAACCATTACATTAAGAGCCAATCAGGTTGTTAGCGGTTTAGCACTGGCTTTGTTTGGTTCAGGCCTTAGTAGTTATTTGGGTAAAGCTTATGTTGGGATGAGGCCGGAACAGACTTTTGAAAAATTATCGATTCCTTTTTTGAGTAAGATACCCATACTAGGGCCTGTTTTATTTAAGCAGGATGCTTTGGTTTATCTTAGCTATGCCTTAGTATTTTTGGCGGCTTTTTATTTATACAAAACACGAGCTGGGTTGTTTTTAAGAGCTTTAGGGGAGAACCCTTCTGCTTTAGATGCAGTAGGAGTTAATGTTTTTGGCCTTCGCTACATATACGTTATTATTGGAGGTGCATTAGCAGGATTAGGTGGAGCTTATCTTTCTTTAGCCTATGCGCCATGCTGGTTGGAAAACATGACAGCAGGACGTGGATGGATTGCTGTAGCTTTGGTTATATTTGCTTTGTGGGACCCTTGGCGGGCATTGGTTGGTTCCTATCTTTTTGGCGGCATTGATGCTTTAGGCTTTCATTTACAAGTGTTAGGAGTGCCTGTTTCCATCTTTCTTTTAAATATGCTTCCATATATTTTTACCATCCTAGTGTTGATTTTAGTTTTGATAAAAAGGGGTGGAAGATTAGCGGCTCCGCAATCACTTGGCATTCCCTATGACCGTGAAGAACGTTAAAAATACCGTGCACTATGTGCACGGTATTTTTGCGTTTTATAATAAAAGTTGTCATTTTTTTAGCTTTAAAATACTATTAACCAGACTATATAAAACATTAGCGCCATGGATTAAGTCACTGTGGTTAAAATGCATATTACGGTCATGAAGTCCGGGAGTAAGATCACAGCCTAGGCCTATAAACCCGGTCTTTAGGTTCGGGCGAAGTTTTTTATAAAAATTAAAGTCCTCCCCGACAGTCGTGGTGCGCTCGGGGATTAACCCTTCACTACCAACCTCTGAGACAATTGCCTGTTTTACTAATTCTAAAATTTCTAAATCATCTTCAGAACTGGGGCATGTGCCAACTAATTTAATTTTTGCTTGAGCACCATATAATTCTGAGGTTTTTTTTACGATATTAAAAACTTTTGTTTTTAGTAGTTCCATTTCTGAATTTTTTGTAGCACGTAAATCAAAGCCTAATGTAGCAAAATCACATATGGCATTAATAGCGCCTTCTCCTGTTTGAAAGCGTGTGGCTTTTACGCTCCAACCTTCCAAGGGATTCATGTGTATGGCGTTAATAGCGTTAATGATAGAGCAGCCAACATCAATGGCATTAATCCCTAAATGCGGCATAGAGCCATGAGCAGTTTGACCGGAAATTTCTGCTTCCAGTAAGGTACAGGCAGTCCAGTGTATTTGGGCAACTATCTGCCTTGAAGCGGCTAAGTCTTTTGGCATAAGGTGAATACCTAAAAGATAATCAATGTCATCAATAATGCCTGTGGACAGGAGGGTTTTTGCCCCACAACCGATTTCTTCGGCTGGCTGCATTATTATTTTAACTTTGCCTTGGTCAATACCCTTTTGTGCAAGTAGCTGGGCTACTGTTAATACAACGGACATATGGGCATCATGACCACAGGCATGTATTCCCACTTCACTTTCACCTTCGGTGAAGAGCAGGCAGTCCATGTCTGAGCGCAGGCCCACTACAGGGCCCGGCTTATTACTGTCTAGTATACCAATAACCCCTGTGCCGCCAACTCCGGACACAACCTCATATCCTGCTTTCTGAAGTATCTTTGCGGCTAAAGCCGCGGTTTTAACTTCCCTAAAAGCAGGTTCAGGAATAGAGTGAAATTGCTGCCATATTTTATTAATATGTTCATCCGGATTCATAACAACACCTCGTTATTCCTTCCAACCAATGGATACAGAACCAGGAAAGTGATTTAAAATAAAATCAGCATTTTCTTTAGATTGGTAGATTTTTCTTAGCTGTTCCAGACGGGGGTCTTTTAAAGTTTCTTTGCGTACTGCAAAAATATTTACGTAGAAGGAATCAGCCGTTTCACGTAAAAGCGCGTCCTTTGCAGGATTCAAATTTGCTGATAATGCATAATTTGTGTTAATTGCGGCACAAGTAACGTCATCCAAACTTCTTGGAATGGCAGCAGCTTCTAATTCAACAATTTTATAATTGTGGGGATTTTCAGTAATATCATGTAAACTAGTATCAATATTTTTCAAGTCTTTTACTTTAATGAGGCCTGCATTAGCCAAAAGTAAGATAGAGCGAGAACCGTTAGAAGGATCATTAGGTATAGCGATTGTTGCTCCATCCGGTATTTTATCACCAGGCTTTAATTTATTGGAATAAATGCCGATTGGGAATAATGCCGTTGGAAAAGCACTAACTAAATCGAATTTCGGCTCTTTTTTTAAAGTAGCATCTAAGAAAGGTTTGTGTTGGAAGCAGTTACCCCAAAGTTCACCTTGGGCCAAAGCGGTATTGGGAGTAACATAATCGGAAAATTCCATAAGTTCTATTTTTAATCCCTGTTTTTCAGCCATTTTTTTTACATTTTCCATAATTTCGGCATGAGGGCCGGGGGTAACACCAATTTTAATGGGCTTGGAGGTATCGATTTGTTTCTCCGCAGTCTTTTCACCACCACATCCTATAGCTGTTAATGCAGTAATGCATAGGGCCGTTGTGATTATAACTCTAATAAATTTATTCATCATCATCTCTCCTTTAATTTTACTTTTGTTGCAGGTTAATTTTTAACACGCCCCCTAAAAAGAAAATAGCAGCAAACCGGTTGGTTATCTGATGTCAATAAAATAGGCAGCAAGTGAACAAAAACTGCTCATTAAATAAAGAAGAACAACGTTAGAAATAACAACAAAAAATGTGCATGGCGACACATGCACATACCAATAATACCTACATCAGCGTTGTAGCTATTTATTATGTTTGCTTCCGGCCTGCGCCCAGATTATGAACATATTCTACGCTTTTACTATTTTATTGTCAATAAATAATACTTTGTTTTTATTGACAATAACTGTATTTATAATTATAATGTTTAGCATAATCATAAATGATTTTCACTATAAAGACTTTGACGGGAACAAGATGTGATAGACAAGCCTTTAGAGAGTCGGCGTTTGGTGCAAGCCGATGGTTGTTTTCATGTGTATACTCATCCCCGAGTTGCTTATTTGATATGTAGAATAAGACGAGTGGCGTCGTTACGCGCCAGGGCCTTGTTGGAGGTCGAGAGGGTTGCTTATTTTGTGGCAGCCGAATTAGGGTGGTACCGCGTGGAATATTCCCCGCCCCTATACTTTGTATGGGGCGGGATTTTTTTCGCCCTCAACTAAAGGAGGAGTTATATATGAAAGCACCTATTAAAAAGTATGTCCCGTTTAATGAACTGAATATGGGCAATCGGAAGTGGCCTGAGAAAAAAATTGTCAAGGCTCCTGTCTGGTGCAGCGTTGATTTGCGTGATGGAAATCAAGCTTTGGTTACCCCTATGCAATTGGAAGAAAAACTTTTACTATTTAAGACTTTGCTGAATATTGGCTTTAAGGAAATAGAAGTGGGTTTCCCGTCGGCTTCCGATACTGAGTTCGAAATTATCCGTACTTTGATTGAGCAAAACTATATACCGGCTGACGTTACAGTGCAGGTTTTAGTACAAGCTCGTCCAGAACTAATTCAACGCACTTTTGAGGCAGTTAAAGGCGCAAAAAATGTTATAGTCCATTTCTACAATTCAACTTCTGCTCTGCAGAGAAAAGTTGTTTTTAAAGAGGAAAAAGCCGGGATTATAAAAATTGCGGTAGATGGGGCTAAATTAATTCACCAATTGACAAAAGAAGAAGTTGCAAATAGCGGTATGAACATTCGCTATGAGTATTCTCCTGAAAGTTTTACAGGTACGGAAATGGATTTTGCGGTAGAAATTTGTGAGGCGGTCATGGATGTTTTAGAAGCAACAGAAGAGCATCCAGTTATTCTAAACTTGCCTTCCACCGTGGAAATGTCAACACCAAATACTTATGCAGATCAAATTGAATATTTTTGTTCGAAATTAAAAAACCGCAAAGCAGCGATTATAAGCCTTCACCCACATAATGATCGTGGAACAGGTGTTGCCGCGACGGAACTTGCGTTAATGGCGGGTGGTGATAGAGTAGAGGGCACGTTGTTTGGTAATGGGGAACGTACAGGGAATGTGGATATTGTTACTTTGGCCTTAAATATGTACACACAAAATATAGATCCTAAACTAGATTTCTCTAATATACGGGAAATAAAAGAAGTTTGTGAAAAAGTCACTAAAATGCGTGTGCATGAACGTCATCCCTACGCCGGCGAATTGGTGTTTACAGCTTTTTCAGGCTCGCATCAAGACGCTATACGCAAGGGCTTTGAGTATATGGCTAACACGAAAAGTCCTTATTGGGAAGTACCTTACCTGCCAATAAATCCGGCTGACGTAAATCGTGAATATGAACCGGTAATACGTATTAACAGTCAATCAGGAAAAGGCGGCGCTGCTTTTGTTTTACAACAGGCTGTAGGTTATCATTTACCCAAAGAAATGCACCCTGAATTCGGCAATGTAGTAAAAGCTGCTGCTGATGCGTTTGGCGATGAACTCAGCTCAATTCAAATAGTTGAATTGTTTAATAAAGAGTACGTAGATTTCAAAGGCGTATACAGCTTAGGGAAGCATAAGGTTTATGAAGAGGCAGTTAGTGTTGACGATGAGACTCATACGCATTTTCAAGGTACCGTATTAGTAAAAGGAATTACCACTGAAATTAGCGGTGTAGGAAACGGCCCCATTGATGCTTTTTTTAATGCATTGCAGGCAGTAGGTGTAGAAGGCTATGAATTTATAAATTATCACGAACATGCTATTTCTCGGGGTAGTGATTCCAAAGCTATTTCTTATATAGAGCTTAAAGTACCTGGAGACGGGCATATTTTTGGCGTAGGCATAGCAAGCAATATTAACTTGGCGTCTATTTTGGGCGTGTTGAACGCTATTAATAGAGCTATTGAACAAAAGCTCGGTGATAGTGGTAAAACTAAAAGTGCAATAAAAAAAGAACACAAAGAGAAGAAGGCTATATAATAGACATAAAAAAACCTGCTCGCATGAGCAGGTCTTTATTATAAGACTTTAGTCTGTTTCGCTCGCAAAGCGTGCGAAACAAAAAACCACCTGCTATGCGGGTGGGCAATAAATGTTATACAAAAACCTCACCTTTCCATTTAGAATAGTAGTGTTCAAAGCTGC
>Ga0183100_1000765_pt1 | contig 20952 bp, 19 predicted proteins | sample Biomet2_FD_127789 | JGI IMG/M metagenome (GOLD analysis project Ga0183100, IMG submission 127789) | Microbial communities from bioreactor (seeded with anoxic lake sediment) at LBNL, California, USA - Biofuel metagenome 2 | ecosystem: Engineered > Bioreactor > Anaerobic > Unclassified ...
TAAACCTTCATCTGAATTTAGTTGAACTTATACACATTAACTAAATTTAATTATTCTATAATGCATTTTTCTGTAAATTTGAAGATTTCTTATATAAATATATTGTAAGTTTTTTATTATCTCTATTTATATTCTTTAATACAACTGTATCATGACTGTTATAAGATTCATCATCTTCATCATCAAAAAATTCTATGGCTTTATTAACCTTTTTAATCTCTCCATCTTCCTTTTTGTAAATCACAGAGAAATTTTTATTAATATCTTTATAATAATTATTAACTTTTTTGCTGTTATATTGATTGCTTTCAATCTCTTTATAATCTATATTATCTTCTTCATTAAGAAATGACATTCCTCCATTTTTAAGAAAACTATTCTCATTATTAATGTCTCTTTCTTCTTTTATATTAATATTTTTTAAAACGTACTCAATTTTAGTTACTAAAGTCTCATACTTATCTAACATTTTTACTAATTCCTCATATTCAATAGCATCTTCTCCATATTTAAATTTAAAGTCATCTAACATACACTCAACTCTTTCTTTATCAAATATACCCTTAAATGATAAATCTTTTGCTAATTCTAGTACTATATTATTTATGCTTTTATATCTTATAAATTGCAACATTTTTACAAGAAAAAAGATAGATAATATACAACATGGTATTGAAATCAATGGAAAATCTATTAACAAAGCACTAAGAAATATTAGAAGTATAAAATTCCCATTTGCATCCTTATAGGCCTCAATGCCTTCCAATAGCATAGGATTATAGGATAGAATTTTATCTATCATTAAATTTTTATTTTTTTGATTTATCTTTCTATCACTTTTTATAGCTCTTTTCCTTAATTCTCTTTTTTTCTTACACTTCACATTAACAACCTCCTCTTATTGTAATCACTCCCTTAATTTTACATCAACTTGTTTTTATTATCAAGTTTTTATATTACTTATATATTTATTCATTTTTTCAATATCTTTTTAAATTCTTTTTCTTATGCTTCATTTCCTTATCGTATTTCCTCATAATGTGTCTATTATTCCATTTAATTTATATATATTTCTATTCTTAGCACTTATTTACTAGTATAATGATTAACACCAATATGCTTAAATCGACTTAGGGATCTTCAAAAATAATAAATTACTATGCTAGTCTATTTCGTGTTATAAGAAATCTCAACTCGTATTCACTCATTGAGTAAGTGATTCATACAAAATCATAGCTTGTTATTTTCTTTCATATCTCTCAATAAATATTTCTCAAAATTTTATTGACACTATATTAAATATATGATATATTAAAATTTTGATTTTTCAATTTATTATGTTATAATACATATATGAAGTGAAACTTTTTAGGCGGAGTTTTATATTCCTCTTAAAGTTAGTTAAGCTTATACCCTCAGTTGGCACAGTGTAACCGCAATGGTCACATCGTACTTACAACAAAGGGCACCATCATTTCCCTCATGAGTACCTAACCAGTGTCGTGTGATTCTTAGCTAATATCCAAAGAGATTGGAGTATTCGAATAGCTAAGCATCAGATAAATAATTATGGAGGTGTATTTTTTTGTTTTTAATTGGAGATAAAGTCGTCTACCCAATGCAAGGTATAGGTATTATTGATAGAATCGAAGATAAAATTTTTTCTGGTAAGAATAGAGAGTACATAATAGTTAAAATTCTATCAAACAATCTTGAAATAATGATTCCTAGTGATAAAATATCAAATTCAAATTTACGCAAAGTTACTGATAATTCTACTTTAGAAGATGTATTGTTTGATCTTACTAACAAAAATAATAAATTAGAAAGTATATCAGCTAAAGAAAGATATCAAAATAATATGACTAAAATAAAGTCTGGCTCTCTTAAAGATAGTGCTGAAGTAGTTTATGATTTAATACTTATGAATAAAGAAAAATCATTAAATACTAGTGAAAAACAACTTTTTAATACTGCTCATAAATTTTTAGTTCAAGAAGTTTCTTTAATTAAAAATATTAGTGAAACTGAAGCTAGGGATTTCTTAAATTTAAATCTTAGTTAAAGTACACAGAAAAAATAACAAGTCAGTACACTAGTATATTTGACTTGTTATTTTCTTTCATATGCCTCTAAATGTAAATTTTGCATTCCATATTTTTTTGAATGTACCTTAACTTATTAATGATATTTAACAAAGTTAATATTACTTAATAGGTTTAATTTTGGTATCTATATTTAATCTAAACACTTCATAAATAGTGATAATAGATGTTAATTCATTATTATAAGTTGATTAAAAAAGAACTCTATCAAAAAGTATGATAGAGTTCTTTTAAATCACAAAAAGCTATAAGAGTAAACTCTTATAGCTTATTTTTCAAACAGAAACTATCTTCTGTTATTTTGTTGCTTTCTAGCTCTTCTACAATCAGGACATCTTACTGGTTCGTTTTCAAATCCTTTTTCTTTGTAGAATTCTTGTTCTCCAGCTGTGAATACAAATTCGTTTCCACAATCTTTACATACTAATGTTTTATCTTCCATTTACAATTCCTCCAAATTTAAAGACTTATTTAACTAATACTTTCTCATAAGGAGAAATTTTAATTTAATTAAATCTTTGATATATTTTTTATTCCCTTAGGAACTACTTTAGTATAGCATATACTTTTAAAAATTACAATATTAAAATTTAATTATTTTCTTATTATTCCCCTTTTTTCTCTTCTAAAGTTCCAACAGGTAGATTAACAAATGAATTTATTATAACATATCTACTATCTCCAACTTTAATAAATTTCATTTCTACAGCATCGCCAGCTTTAGTTAATGCCACATCTCTAGATGTTTCAGTTGAAACCGAGAAAATATTTTCATTATTTTTAAGTTTAATGTCATAAATGCTTGTTCCTTCTTTAATGATCAATCCTATTCTTTCAACTTCACCTGTTATCGTTTCTTCTTTGTTTCCACTTTCAAGAGAAATATTTGTATTAGTCAATCCTTCAAGATATTTATTTAAAGTAGCTTGAAGAGTATCTCCCACGCCTACAGTATTATAATTTTTAACATTTACCATAGCATATTGCTTAACTAATCCATTAGAATCCTTTAATGTCATAAAATATGTTGGCTCATTTTGTATGTTTATTAAATATGGGAATGTTGCAGTATATCCATATTGTTGAACCTTACCTTCTGCTGATTTCATACTTGCTTCTTCTGTAGCACCAGCAGTTTTATACATCTTAGTTTCTCCATTTCTAGTATTAGTTAAAGTAAATCCTACAAGGGATTCATCACTACCTACTGAAGTTATACCTGTATAATAATAGCACTTATCTTTGTTATAAATAATGTTCATTCCACCAGTCGACTTTAATTTATCTTTATCTGTGAAATTTAAAACTCCATGAACTAGTTCTCCCCACTTATTAATATATCTATTAATATAACTCATCGGTTGTATTCTATCTACCCAACTTGGTAAATTACTTATATCATAAACATTGGACTCTCCTGTTTGAGCATCCATTATTAATGCCCCAATAGCCTTTGCTTCACTAATCCCAACTCCAGTATCATATCTTGTAATTACCCAATAAGGTCTTCCACTATCATCTAACTCAAAAGTATAATCTGTGTGCCCTGCTTTCATATCTCTAAAATAAGCTGCTCTATCTAAATCACTAAAAAGATATGCTGAATTTAAATATTTAAGCTTAATATCTTGTCCATCAAGTTGTGTAACTAATTCAACATCATTTTGATTTGTAGCACTCACCTTAATATATCCTATTGTACCCTCCCTATTAGTAATCCACTTAAGAAAAGATGAATGTTCAAGTGGTCCTACATAACATAGTTGTCCATTTACACTTTGCATATGCAATTCGCCAACAGTTACTTGACTTCCAAGGCTACTAATTTCACCTAGTTTTTTGTCAGCAAGTTTATTAGCTAGTTCTTTATCTATAGTAGGCAGTTGATTTAAATCAATATATTCTATTTGGCTTGAAAAATCTACTTCTTCTACATTTCCTATTAAATTTCTATGAGCACTATAGCTTATTAGTGGACTACATGCAATTAATATTAGAATATAGCTTACTGCAACTACCGCTGATGCTATTACATATTTTCTGTTTCTTATAAATAATCCATATCCCGATGTACATACTACAAATATTCCTACTATAGTCATTACACTAAGACTTAAGTCTAATACTAGAGCACTATTTAATAACAAAAGTAATGCCACTCCTATATATGTGCCTAATAGTACTTTGAAAAATTTAATTAAATTTTCTTTATTATTCATATCTCTCCTCCATCATAATCATTTCTATATTTTAGATTATAACATAAAAAAACTCTGTATTTATGAAGCTATCAAAGACAGATGTTAATATATTATTAAAAGGCATTATTTCTAAATAATATAGCGTTTAAATGCCAATCTTATGATAGCAATATCATAAGATTGGCATTTTTAAAGTTTAATTAATTTTTATCAATATCTAAAATTGTTTGTAATAATACATTTGCACCTTTTAAGCAGTTATCAATAGGTGTAAATTCCTTTTCACAGTGACTGTGTCCTTTTTTACTTGGAACAAAAATCATTGTAGTTGGAATAATATCTGTAATGAATTGTGCATCATGTCCAGGACCACTATACATTCTCTTAGCTGAATATCCATATTCTTTTGCATTCTTTTCAACATAATCTACAAATTCAGGACAAAAATTAACTGTCTTTCGTGACCAGGCTTCTTCATAACTTGCTTCACATTTTTCAACAACACTTGGAATAGCCTTAATGATTTCAAGAACTTGCTTAATTACTTCAGGATCTTGATGTCTTGCATCTAATGTAAATTTAACAATATCAGGAATAACTGTATGAATGTTTGGATGAGCTGAAATCTTACCTGTTGTATATACTAACTTGCTGTCAAGCTTATCAAGTTCATCATGAAGATATTGGATTGTCTTTGTAGCCGCATATAAAGCATCTTTTCTATATTTCATTGGTGTTGTTCCTGCATGGTCAGCTTGCCCTATAAATGTAAATTCATAATTTATCATACCACAAACACCTTCAACAACACCAATATCAATTTTCTCGTCTTCTAAAACTGGTCCTTGTTCTACATGTAATTCTACTAATGCCCTATATTTTTCAGGTGTCATTCTATTTTTAACTTCGCCCATATATCCACTAGCTTCTAAAGCTTCCTTAAATGTAACACCTTCTGTATCTTTCGAAGCTAACATAACATCTTTATCAAACTTCCCACAGATAACACCTGATGACATCATTGCAGGCTCAAAACGAGCACCTTCTTCATTTGTCCAAACAACTACTGTAATAGGATGCTTATGTGGGATTTTTTCAGTAACAATTGTTTCAGCAGCTTCAAGAGCAGTTAAAACACCTAAAACACCATCATAGTTACCACCTTGTCTAACTGAATCCAAGTGAGAACCTGCCATAACTGCTGGAAGTCCTGATTCACCTGGTATTGTAGCATAAATATTTGCCATATCATCAGTTTTTACATCCATTCCTAGAGCTTTACACCTTTTGCAAAACTCTTCCCTTGCATCTATTGCTTCCGGTGATAAAGATAATCTTGTGATTCCGCCTTTTCCTGTATCTCCAAATTTACTAAAAGTTGTGATTTTGTCTTCCATTCTTTCTTTATTACAAGTTAACATACTAAAATCCTCCTTTAATCTTTTATATCTTTATATTTATATATTAAAAAAATAATCCTTCACTACAAAAAAGTGGCTACGCCATATTTTATTTTTTCTTTTTGATTCTTTTTCCTGGCGATACTGCCTGTGCTGGACAAACGGTACTACATAATTGACAGCCTACACATTTATTTGCTATAAGAATAGGCTTTTTAGTATTTTCATCTATTTTTATTGCCTGATGACCACCATCATAACAAGACAAATAACATCGTCCACAGCCTACACATTTTTTCCTATCAAAGCTTGGATAGCAAATACTGTCTCGTTCAAGCTTATCGGCAGGTACAATATTAGGTAAAGCCTTTCCAACAATTTGAGAAACACTTTTGCATGCCTCTGAACTTAAATATAATTTCATCCCATTTATTAAATCTTCAATAATTCGGTAACCATATTGCATAACCGATGTGGTTATTTGTAAATTTTCACAGCCTAAAGCTAAAAATTCAGCTGCATCTCTCCATGTTTCAATACCGCCCATGCCACTGATTGGTGCGTTTTTTAAATCCTCGCAAGCTTTCATCTCATGAATAAAACGTAGCGCTATTGGCTTTACTGCTTTTCCTGAATATCCTCCAACACTAGTCTTTCCTTCTACATTAGGTTCTGATGCAAAAGTAGATAGATTTACATTCATAATACTTTTAATTGTATTGATAGCAGCAATTCCTGTTGCACCTGCTTCCATTGCAGCCATTGCTGGTATTTCCATATTTCCAATATTAGGTGTCATTTTTGCAAGAATAGGTAACTGAGTTCCCTTTCTTGTAGCTTTAGTATATAAACCTACTAATTGGGTATTTTGTCCAACATCAGAACCTACTCCCTTACTTGTCATATGTGGGCATGAAAAATTACATTCAATAATATCTGCTCCTGCTTCTGTCATTAATTCTGCAAGTTTAGTCCATTCCCCTTCATTTTGTCCCATAATTGATGCCACAATAATTTTGCTTGGATAATCCCTTTTCAATTTCTTCAAAAATTCAATATTTTCTTCCAATGTATGATCTGAGATCTGCTCAATATTTTTAAATCCAACAAAAGGTACACTTTCTTTACTAAGAGCACTAAACCTTGGTGAAACTTCTTTTGGTACAAACATACCAATAGTCTTAAAAGCAACTCCTGCCCATCCCATATCAAACGCCTTTGCTACCATCTCATAATTGCTTCCAACTACAGATGAAGAAAGAAAGAATGGATTTTCACAGTGAATGCCACAAAAATCTATAGATAAATCAACTTCTTCCTCTTTTATTTTAGGCTCAGTTGAAATTACTTTCATTATTCGATCAATTGGTACTGGTTCATTAATTTTTCCTTTTAAACATGCCTCCATGCACGGTTTTGTGTCACAAGTTTCACAAGGAAGTGGATCTAGTAGTCTATTTACTGCCCCAACCTTATTCTCAAATCTCAAGGAACGAATTATAGTATCAGCTTCAAGAAGGTGGGGGCAAGCTTTTGAACAAGGTGCCTCATTACAGAGTAAGCATCCTGCTACATATTCTTTAATAGAAATATCTTTATAAAACAAACTGCTCATTTCCATACCTCCTAACTAATTATTTACGTCCTATTCGTTTTACAAATTGTCCAAGTCCTGGTTTTCCAACAAACTCACCATTATCATATACTAAGTTTCCACGTACAAAAGTCTTTACAGGATATCCATGAAGTGTTTTTCCTTCCCAAATAGTATGATCATAATCTGAATGCATATTTTTTACAGAAATTATAAAATCTTTATTTGGATCATAAATTACAATATCTGCATCCTTCCCAACCGCTAGTGAACCTTTCTCTGTACATCCAAATATTTTAGCTGGGTTATATGAGCACAATTCAACTACACGGTTAAAGCTCAATTTTCCATCATTTGCTGCTGAAAGCATATAAGGATATAAGTTTTCAATGCCTGCACATCCATTTGGAATCTTTGTAAAGTCATCCTTTCCCCAGTCCTTTTCATAACTTTGAAACGGGCAATGGTCTGTAGCAACAGTATCAATAACACCTGTTTTAATAGCTTTCCAAAGTGCATCTTGACTTTCTTGCCCTTTCATAGGTGGTGAGCATACAAAGTTTCTTCCATCTTCTCTCTTATAAACATCACATGTAAATTCCAAATATTGTGGACATGTTTCAATATAAATCTCATGACCTTCCATCTTGGCAGCAATTGCAGCTTCTAATCCTTCTTTATCTGCCATATGAACTAGATACAATGGTGCTCCTACTGATTTTGCTAAGTGTACTGCTCTTTTATCTGCTTCTGCTTCTACATATTCTGGTCTACTTAAATAATGATACCAAGCTGAAGTTTTTCCTTCTTTTAAAAATTGTTCAATATTTAAATCAATTAAATCTGGGTTTTCTGCATGAATATTAGTGATAGCACCAGTTTCTTTTGCTTTTAACATGATCTTTACCAAGGTAGCATCATCTACCATCATGCCTTCCTTTTTATATACTAAGAAACATTTAAAACTGGTAATGCCATAATCAATGGCTGACTTAAATTCATCTAAGATAGCTCCTTCATTTAAATCAGTTATACAACAGTGAAATGCATAATCAACGCAAGCTTCTGGATCACACATATCTTTTCTTGCTTCAACAGTTTCAATTATTCCACTTCCTTTTCTTTGCATTGGATAATCAAAAACTGTTGTGACACCACCGCACGCTGCTGCTCTTGTTCCTGAAAGATAGCTATCTGCAGAAACTGTTCCTCCAAATGGCATTGCTAAATGAGTATGTGCATCAATAGCTCCTGGTAATACCAGCTTTCCACAAGCATCTACCACATTAGCTCCTTCTTCTGAAAGACCTGATCCAATTACTACAACTTTCCCATCTTTCACACCAATATCTGCAACATAAGATTCTGATGGTGTTACAATTGTTCCATTCTTTATAATTAAATCCATAAATATTCTTCTCCCTTTTTATAATTTATTTTAGGTCTAGCCACTGTAACACTCCCCTTTTCTATTAAGTAGGAGCAAGATACTCCTTGAAAGTGCTAACAGTGGCTAAAGCTTAGACACTATAGCTCTTGAGAGTATTAAAAATCTCTGTTAAGCTAACTTTCATTTTATTATTTTGTTGCTTCATTCCAGTATTTTGATGTAAATGTTGTGTCATCTACTACTGGATCTTTTACTAAATCCTTATTGTAAAGCTTTAAGAAATCTCCTGTTTGTTTAATAGCATTCATATCAATTTGTCCAATTTTTGAAGAATCAAAACCTTCTGGGCTTGCAAGTTTTGCAACTTCTTTAGCCATATAAACTTGATGCTCTAAAGATACTGATTTATCCACATCATAAACTGTTTTTCCAGCTGCTTCTGGGTCTGCACATGCATCTTTCCATCCTTTAATAGAAGCTCTTAAGAAACGAACCAATAAATCTTCATTTTTAGATGCCCATTCAGAATTTACAAACAAGCAATCTTCCATCATTGCAACACCTTCATCATTCATATTAATTACATTTAAATCATCTTTAGCAATACCACTTTCTAACAATAAACCAAATTCGTTGTAAGTCATTGCTGACGCTGCATCAATAGAACCTTCTTTTACTTGATCCATTGTAAAATCTTGTTGTACAAGTTTTAAATCCTTATCTTTATCTAAATTATATTTTGATAATAATGCAAGAAGTTCATATTCATTACCACCAAACCAGTTACCAACTTTTTTACCTGCTAAATCTTTTGGTGAATTGATTCCTTTTTCTTTCTTAGATACTAGTAACATACCTGATTTTTGGAATGTTTGTGCAACTTCTTGTAAATCATACCCTTGAGCTTGATAAGTCATTAAACTTGATACCCAAGTAACTCCAATATTTGCTACACCATTATATACATTTTGTTCTGGGATAATATCACTTCCTCCTGGAAGAATGTTTATATCAATTCCTTCATCCTTATAGTAACCTTTTTCTGCTGCCACGTAATATCCCATGAATTGTGATTGTGGAAGCCATTTTAACTGAAGTGTTACCTTTTCTAATTGACCATCGTTTCCTTTTGTTGTGTCTGCTGTATCTGCTGTCTTAGATCCACAACCTATAAGCATCGTACCCATCATCACTACCATTAAACCTAAAGCTAGTATTTTTTTTTTCATATTAAATTCCTCCTCATTAAATAAAAAAATATTTTTTCTTTATCTTTGTGAAGCATGCCATTTTACGGCTCTGCGTTCTACCAATAGAATAATCAAATAAAGAATAATTCCAACTAAAGCAGCCATAACTATGTAAGACCAACCCATAGCCATCATTCCCTTTCTCAAATTATCTTTAATTCCAAACCCAATACCTGATGTAGATGCTGCAAAATATTCACTAATCATAGCTGCCATTATTGCTGAAGCCACATTAATTTTTAATGCTGTTAACACATTTGGTAAACAATTAGGTAAACGAAGTTTAAAAAATATAACTCTCTTAGGTGCAGCATAAGACTCTAACAAATCCTTTGCAAATGGTTTCAAATCATTTAATCCACGGTAAGCATTAATTGCCATAGCCGCCATACATACAACTGTTACAACACCAACCTTTTGTGCAAAACCACTAGAAAACCAGCGATTCATAATAGGAGATAATGCAACAATTGGAATTGCATTAAATGCAGCTATTACACTAAGTCCTGTATAACCCCATTTAGGAAACAGTGTAGCTATTACAGCAATAATAAATCCAATTGCACACCCTAAAGCAAGTCCAACCAATGCTCCTGAAACTGTAATCATCGTATCAGATAAAGCTTTAGCAAAATTATCATTTAGTGTAGTTAAAATTTGTGATGGGATAGGTAATTGAAAGGGTTTAAAACCTAATACATCATGAATGATACCTACCTGCCAAATAGCAATTATTAATATTCCAAAGCCTAATGGCCATAATATATTTTTAAGTTTTTCTGTCATATATAATCTCCTTCCCTTTATTCTACTTGTTTTTTCCAAGGAATACAAATTCTTTCAAAAAAGACAACAATGAAGTAGCTAATAATGCCCATAAAAGCACTCGTTATTACTGAACCCCAAAATATATCTCTTGTTCCTGAGTATAGAGCATAAAGAAGTTTTACTCCAATTCCACCACTTGAACCCAGCATATCAACTAAAATCGATGCTGTAATTGACATTGGTGCTGCTATTTTTAATCCAGCAAATAAATAAGGTAAAGAATACGGAATCATAAGCTTACAGTAAATGCTTTTTTTCTTTGCCGCATAAGAATACAACAACTCTTTTTTGTCGCTTTCAACACTATTTAATCCGCTTAGCATATTGATAGCAACTGGGAAAAATGTTATGTATGCAGCAATAATTATTCTAGATGTATTCATATCCCTAGCAAGAGTAAAAATAATAGGAGCTAATCCCAAAACAGGTATCATTTGGGATATAATCAAATACGGTAATGCTATCTTTTCTGCAATTTTTGATAAACTCATAATAATAGCTAATACAATTCCTATTGCTGCTCCTAATGCAAATCCAATCACAGCTCTAGAAAAAGTAAGTTCTGCTGCACTAATTAATTCCGTAAAATTCTGTGCAATTGATATAATAATACTGTGTGGATAAGGTAGTTTTGCTTCAGCCATAGGATCATGAACTACTTTATCTAAAAAGAATGCAATTAATTCCCAAACTGCTAAAATAACAATAGTCCAAACCAAATTAACCCTATATCTTTCTTTCTTATTTATCATTCTCACACCCCCTCAAAACTATTTCGAATCTTTGTAATATAATCATAAAACTCAGGGATTTGTTTTGATTCCATGTTTCTTGGTCTTGGTGTGTTAATATCAATTACTGCTGAAACTCTTCCAGGGTGTGGTGAAAGAACCACTACTCTATCTGATAAAAAAACTGCCTCTGAAATATTATGAGTTACAAATACTACTGTTTTATTTGTCTTACTCCAAATATTAAGAAGATCAACATGAAGCTTTTCACGGGTAAATTCATCTAATGCAGAAAATGGTTCATCCATAAGAAGAATCTCTGGGTTAATTGCAAGTGCTCTTGCAATACCAACTCTTTGTTGCATACCACCACTTAACTCATAAGGATAATTCTTTCCAAATTCAGAAAGTCCAACTAAATCAAGCATTTTTGTAACTCTCTCAGTACGTTCTGCTTTTTTCATTCCTAAAAGTTCCATTGGCATACACACATTTCTTCGAATAGTTCTCCAATCATATAAAACTGGATTTTGAAATACAATACCGTATTTTTTTTGAAGTCTTATATCTCTAGTAGTTTCTCCTCGCACTGTAACTTTTCCCATAGAAGGTTGCAACAAATCAGCTATAATTCGAAGCAATGTTGTCTTTCCACAACCGGAAGGACCTAATAATGAAATAAACTCCCCTTCTTTAATGTCTAAGTTAACATTTTTAAGTGCTGTTACTGGCTCTCCTCCATTTTTATCTTGGAAAATCATACTTACATCTTCTATTTTAATTTCTATTTTTTCTTCTCTTGGTTTTGAAAAATCTCTTTCTTGAAATTCTGTATCTATGTCATTTAACATATTCATTGACTTATCCCTCCTTTTTTAGACAAAAAACGGCCCAAAACATCTTGTTTTACACCGTTGCAAATATTCTATATTTACCATAACTTATTGTATATAGTTAATAGATCTTGTTTTGTAACATCTTTTATAGTATTTGATGGACTTCCACTATCCATAGCATCTTGTGCCATCTTATCTACTACTAAATCAAAATCTTCTTTATTAATTCCATACTCTTTTAAAGTAGGAATCTCACATATATCACATAGAGTTGTAAGCTTTCCTAAAAAAGCCTCCGCTGCTTCCTTATCACTTTTTTTCTCATCTGATACATTAATAACTTGTTCAATTGCAGCAAATCTTTCATAGCTACCATCCAATACATAAGACAGACATTCCTTTATAAGCATGGCATTTGAAATTCCATGGGCTACATGAAACATTGCTCCAATTGGCCTGCTCATTCCATGAACTAGTGTTACAGAAGAATTATTTATACATATTCCTGCTTCAAATGCTGCTAAAGCCATTTCTTCCCTTGCCTTTTTATCATCACCATTTGCATAAGCCAATGGCAGATATGTAAAAATTCTTTTAATTGCAGATAATGCATAGGTATCTGTTAATGGATTTGCTTTTCTTGAGGTATATGCTTCTACAGCATGAGTTAGTGCATCCATACCTGTTGCTGCAGTCACATTTTTAGGTACTGTCATAGAAAATTTAGAATCAATAATTGCCAAATCTGGTAATAAAGCTTCCCCTTTTAGAAGCATTTTAATATTCTTCTTTGAATCTGTAATAATCGTAAATTTAGTAGCTTCTGATCCTGTACCTGCTGTAGTTGGGATTAATACCAATGGTGGAAAATCTCCCTCCATTGTTACTCCCATATAATCTGATATTGCACCTTCTAATTTTGACATAGCTACAATTGCCTTACCACTATCTAAAGGACTTCCACCACCTATAGCAATGCAGAAATCACATTCTGCATTTTTATAAGCTTTTACACCATTCTCAATCATGATGTCTGTTGGCTCTCCTGTAATTTCATTAAACAATTCAAAACTAATTCCCCATTTGGTTAAACAGTCTGTCAATATCTTAACTGATCCCATTTTGGTTACGTTTTTTCCAGATACAATAAATGCTTTTTTTCCAAAGGTTTTTATCACTTTTTCACTACCTTCTAATGCATTATCTCCAATAATTGTACGTCCTGGTAAACTAAATTCATATGCCATTTCTTTCACCTCATCTAGATATATTGTTTATCTACAATTTCAAGTACTTCATCTAACTTAATAAGTTCTTCTTCTAGTTGCTCCTTTGTAATAATTAATGGAGGAGCAACTAGTATCATATTTTCATGTGAATAAGTCATAAACATTCTTTCTTTTAGCATACTAATAATCTTTCCCATGATTCCTTCTGAATCTTTGCCATATGGTACTAATGGTTTCTTGGTTTCTTTATCCTTTACTAACTCTACTGCTGAAAATAATCCAATATATCTTACATCTCCAATACATGGATGCGAAGCTTTCATTTCTTCTAATTTTTCACCAAGTACTTTACCTACTTTATTTACATTAGTTAAAATATCTGCTTCTTCATAGTAATTAACACAAGCAACACCTGCTGCACAAGCTAGAGGATGTCCACTATAAGTTAACCCACAAGATAATAGGTTATCATCAAAATAAGCTGCAATTTCTTTGCTTACTACAACTCCCCCAAGCTGAACATAACCACAAGTAACGCCTTTTGCAAAAGTAACAATATCTGGTTTTATACCAAAGTTTTCAAATCCAAACATCTTACCAGTTCTTCCCCATCCGGTCATAACTTCATCACAAATCATTAGAATATTAAATTCATCACATAATTTTCTAACTCCAGGAAGATATCCTTTTGGTGGAATAATAATTCCATTTGAACCAGTAATAGTCTCAAGTACAATTGCTGCTATGCTATCTGGTCCTTCATATAAAATTTGTTCTTTAAGCTTGGCCAAATAATATTTTGTTGCAACTTCTTCAGATTCAAATTCTATTGCTTCTCTATAAATATAAGGATCAAAAAATTTAACAAATCCTGGAACTCCAGGTTCCAATGCATATCTCCTAGGCTCTCCTGTTAAATTACCTGCACCAAATGAAGATCCATGATAACTACGGTAACGACTGAATGTCTTTGATTTCCCAGTGAACATTCTTGCAATTTTTACTGCATTTTCATTCGACTCTGCTCCAGCATTTGTAAAAAATACCTTACCCATATTATCAGGCATTAATTCAATGATTTTCTTAGATAGCTTTGCACGAGATTCAGCTCCGTAAGATGGTCCTACAAAACAAAATTTATCAACTTGTTCTTTAATTGCATCGCCAATTGCTTTATTCCCAAAACCAAGATTCATATTAACAAGTTGAGATGACATATCTGAATAACGATTTCCATCATAATCCCAAAAGTAAATTCCATCTCCTTTTTCAACTGAAATTGGATTTATATTTTTTTGTTTGCTCCAAGATTGCAAACTATACTTTTTTAATGTGCTCTTAATTTCTTCACTATTCATATCTATACACTTCCTTATTAATATTTATATATTTCTTTATTGATATTTATACATTCAGTTTAAATTAAAAAAAACGAAACTTATTCAATTGAACAAGCTCCGTTGCTGTTTCTCTTTTTTATTTGTATTTCTTTAATATATTTTTATTATATACTAGTATTTTTATGTTTTCAATGAATAAGTGACTAATATTATTTGTGCATATGCACATTCACAGTACATCCCTAATGTAAAATGCTAAATAAAATCTTAATTTTTCATCTAAATTTAATGGATTGTATCCAGTAATTTTTTCAATCTTTTTTAACTGATTATTAACTGTATTTCTATGAATATATTGTCTTTCAGCCACAAGACTTTGACTTCCATTATTTTTTAAATACATATATAAAAAACCAATTAACTCACTATTGTTTTCTTTGTCGTATTTTTCTAATTTGCCTAATATATCATCATAATATTCCTTTAAAACACCTTTATCCTTTACATTTAAAAGCAACTTATAAATATCAAGTTTATCATAAAAAATCACTTTTTTATCCTTTTTTCTTGCTATTGTCATAGCTGTAAATGCATTATTAAAATTCTCAGCTTGAATTTTAATTCCAGCCTTATTTTCACTTATACCCATATGTGCATTCCATAGAGATTCATTCCAATTATCAAAGAAAGTATTTACAAAATTTTGAATGTCATAATTACCATAATTCACAAGAACTAAAACCCAACAATCGTTATATGAAAAAGATATATATAATTCATGAATACTTCTAGCAATTCTTTCTACATACATCTTTATTTTATTCATATTAAATTCTTTCTGTTTATCTTTTTCATTTTCAAATGACATAACAATAAAACAAAATTTACTATCCCTTAAATATCCATATCTCTCCATCTGTAAAATTAGTGTCTCTAAATCACCTGTTTTAAATATAATATTCTTAATTGTTGTAGCAATACTTATTTCTACCTGTTCACTTTGCATGATACGATAACATATATCTCTTGTTACATCCACCATTCTTGTTTCCCATGGAATAGTATAAAGAGGCATTTTCACATCATTACAGTATTTTACTACATCATTAGGTATTAATTTTGTATATGGTCCAATATTTACAACAAATGCACTTGTACCTGCACTATATAGTTTTTTTGCATATTCCAATAGCCAACCATCATTATTATTAAGCATACCAGAAGTAAATACAACCTCTTTTCCATGAAGAAATTCACTTACTTCATCATTTTCAATAATATGTACCCACTCTACAAGATTATTAAGTCCTTTCTGTCCTGCCAGTAATTTCATTTGATATAAAACAGTTCCATTTCCAAATAATTTTCCTACAGTAATTGACATATTATCGCAGTTGTGAAAATCGTAACAAAACACAACCTGCTCCTTTCTTATATTTTTTTATTTTACGACTATTTTTAAAACTAATATATTTTATTAAATCTACATAATAATTTGCAAGATTTAATTTCATATCTTTAAAACTTTTTTACATTTCTAGTAACAACAATATCTACACCAGTCCCAAGTACATTTTCTATTACAACATCTCCAATTTTAACTGGAGCAATCATTGCTATTTTATTAATTTCTTCCATACACTTAAAATTAAGCTCTTTTGGAATTGGCTTATTTGTTTTTACAGGTACTACTTGTAATTCTCCATCTTCAATCTTAACGGTTGAAGTTATTACTCTTACAGGATTGGTAACTTCATTTACTCCATATTCAATCCCTCTAAGACAAGCATTTCCACTCACGTTTTTAGCTTCCACATCTACTTTTAAATGACATCCCTTAGGACAACATATACAAATTAATTCTTTTTCCATTTTATTCACCATCCTCTAATGATATTGTTATATCACCTTTAACTTTATCTAATAACACCTTGCTTAAAACCACTTTTTCCATTTCTGATGGTGCTAAATAAGCTCTTTTAAATTTAGCTATAACTTCATCACCACATCTTACAATCAATGCTTTATCATGATAAATATTATTAACCCTCATAAATATAGTTAATTTATCATGAACATCATTTACGTTAAGTCTTTGTGGAACTGTATAATTAACATTTTGACCATTTATTATATTTACATATTTATCTTTCTTAAGTTCTTCTTTAATATACTTAGCTACAGAAAGTCCTGCATGTTTTGATTCTTGTGTTACAAAGTCAACTAAATCATGAACATGAACTACATTACCACATGCAAATATTCCATCTACTGATGTTTCCATACTTTCTGTAACAATTAAACCATTAGTTCTTTTATCACTTTCAATTCCAGCATTAGATGATAATTCATTTTCAGGAATTAATCCAACAGATAATAATAATGTATCCACATCAAATTCTTTTTCAGTACCTTTAATAGGTCTCTTATTTTGATCAACTTGTGCTATTACTACTTTTTCAAGTCTTTCTTTTCCAACTATATTTACTATTGTATGTGATAAATATAATGGGATATCATAATCATTTAAACATTGAACTATATTTCTATTTAATCCATTTGAATATGGACACAATTCAACAACTGCTTTGACTTTAGCACCTTCAAGAGTCATTCTTCTTGCCATTATAAGACCAATATCTCCTGATCCAAGTATAATAACTTCTTTGCCTGGCATATATCCTTCTACATTAATATATCTTTGAGCAGCACCTGCACTAAATACTCCTGCTGGTCTATCCCCTGGTATATTAATAGCACCTCTAATTCTTTCTCTACATCCCATTGCAAGAATTATAGCTTTAGCTTTAAGTTCCATATATCCTTCTTCTGTATTTATTGCATAAACTGTTTTGTCTTTTTCTATTTCTAAAACCATAGTATCAAGTTTAACTTCAACATTAGTATCTTCAATCATTTCAATAAATCTACTAGCATATTCAGGGCCTGTAAGTTCTTCTTTAAATGTATGAAGTCCAAAACCATTATGAATACATTGATTTAATATTCCGCCTAGTTCCTTGTCTCTTTCTATAATTAATATCTTTTTTATTCCATTATTATATGCTTCATATGCTGCTGCAAGACCTGCTGGCCCTCCGCCTACTACTATTAATTCATAACTCATAACTATACATTCCCTTTCTACTTTGTTTTACCTACTAGAATATAAGAATTATCTTTTTCTAAGACAACACTTTCAAGTGGGATATTATATTCCCTTGCAATTATCTCTTGAACTTTAGGTCCACAAAATCCACCTTGGCATCTTCCCATTCCTGGTCTACATCTTCTCTTAACGCCATCTAATGAAAGTACTCCAAAACTTCTCTTTATTGCATCTACAATTTCACCTTCTGTTATACTTTCACATCTGCATACCATTCTTCCATACTGAGAATTTTTCTTTATAACTTCAGCTTTTTCTTCAGCTGATAACTCCATAAAATGAATTTGTTCCCTCTTTGCTATGAAATTCTCTTTCTTTTCTAATATACAACCTGCTTTATGTAGTATATCTACTACGCCCAATGATACAGCTGGTGCTGAAGATAATCCTGGTGATTTCATTCCTGCTACATCAATAAAGCCTTTAACTTCATCATTTTCTTCTATTATAAAGTCATCTGTATCTGAAACAGCTCTTAGGCCAGCAAAATTTCTTATACATTCTCTAAAGTTAACCTTCTTAGTTGTACGCATTGAAGCTTCGCGTATAGCCTCTAAACCATGTGCTACAGTTCCTAAGTCCTCTTTGTCTTCTATATCTCTAGCATCAGGTCCAACAAGTAAATTTCCATGAACAGTTGGAGTAACTAAAATTCCTTTTCCAAGCTTAGATGGGCATTGGAATATTGTATGGCTAACTACTTTTCCTTGATTTTTGTCCATTACAAAATACTCACCACTTCTTGGAAGTATCTTAAAACTTTCCTTGCAAATTAAATTATGAATCTTGTCTGCATAAAGTCCGGCTGCATTTATAACAAATTTAGCTTTTATAACTTGTCCATCACTAGTTGCAATTCTAAACCTATCATTTTTTTCAATTGAAACAACTTCTTTTTTTAATTGAACTTCTCCACCATTTAATACACCATTTTCAACTAATGCAATTGCATATTCAAACGCACCAACTATACCACCAGTTGGTGCATATAATGCTCCTTTTACTTCTTCGCTAAGATTTGGTTCCATTTCTAAAACCTCATCCTTATTTAAAATCTTTAAATTCTTTACTCCAAGCTTAGTTCCATTTTCAAAAAGAGCTTTTACTTTATTTAAATCATCTTCATCAAAAGCTATAATTAATGATCCATTTCTTTTGAAAGGTACACTTAATTCTTTACATAACCCTTCAAACATTTCATTTCCAAGTACATTGTACTTGGATGCTAAAGTACCTTCTTTAGGATCATATCCAGCATGAACTATTGCTGAATTAGCCTTACTTGTTCCCATTGATACATCTTTTTCTTTCTCTAAAACAACTACTTTTAAATTGTACTTAGTTAGTTCTCTAAAGATAGAACTCCCAATTACCCCCGCTCCAATTATTGCTACATCATACATGTTATATCCTCCTTATTTTCATAATATAAAAACACCATCTTTTTATATTACTTATATAAAGATGGTGTTTGATATAAAATTTTTATAACTTTACTATATTGTTATATTCTTTGAATGTGCATTATCTAAATTCTATGACCTATTTAAAATCTTCTATTCTTATTATATTATCTATTTTATTAACTGATTTTAAATCTGTAATTTCCTTAATTGCACTGTTTATTTGGGCTTCATTTGTTTTATGAGTAACTAATACAATGGTTACTTGACCCTCTTCTTCATCACCTTTTTGTATCACTGAACGAAGACTTACATTATGTTTTCCAAGTATTGCTGTTATTTCTCCAAGTACACCTGATTCATCTAATACTGTAGCTCTTATGTAGAATTTACTTTCAATAGATCCCATATCCAAAATTTCTCTTTTCCACAGGTTATTCTTTACCACTGGATTAGGATTTTCTGTATCAACATTACTTCTTACTATAGAAACAATATCACTTACTACAGCACTACCTGTTGGAAGATCTCCTGCACCTCTTCCATAAAACATTAAATCTCCAACTGCATTTCCTCTTATAAATACTGCATTATATGAATCATAAACATTTGCAAGTGGATGCTTTTTAGGAATCATTGTAGGATGAACTCTAAGTTCTACTTTTCCATTAACTTCTTTTGCAATTGCAAGTAATTTGATTCCCAGTTTAAATTCTTTAGCATACTTCATATCAACGGCTTCAATTTTAGTAATACCTTCTCTATATACATTTTTTACATCTATTTTTGATCCAAAAGCTAATGATGCAAGTATTGCTAATTTATATTGAGCATCATATCCTTCAATATCTGATGTAGGATCAGCTTCTGCATAACCTTTTTCTTGAGCTTCCTTTAAAACATCATCAAAATCAGCATCTTCAAGTTCCATTTTACTTAAAATATAATTAGTTGTACCATTTACAATACCATAAAGAGCTTCTATTTTATTAGCAGTTAAGCTTTCATCTATTCCCTTTATAATTGGAATTCCTCCCGCTACACTTGCTTCATAATTGAACATTATTCCCTTTTCATCAGCCTTTTCAAAAAGTTCATCTCCACCAGTTGCAAGTAACATTTTATTTGCAGTTACTATATGTTTTTTCTTATCCATACATTTAATCATATATTCTCTAGCTGGCTCAATTCCTCCCATGACTTCAATAACGATTTTAATACTATCGTCGTTTAAAATATCATTAAAATCTGTAGTTACAAGTTCATTTGGAATTTCTACTCCTCTTGGCTTGTTCTTATCTCTTACAAGAACCTTTGCCACTTCTACTTCATATCCGCATCTTTTCATTACTTCTTCTTTATTGGAATTTAAAATCATCCAAACACCACGACCAACATTCCCCAATCCTAGTAGTGCTATTTTTACTTTTTTCATCTTATGCCCCCCTTAAGTTACAACTATTATAAATAATAGTA
>Ga0183100_1000766_pt1 | contig 20937 bp, 11 predicted proteins | sample Biomet2_FD_127789 | JGI IMG/M metagenome (GOLD analysis project Ga0183100, IMG submission 127789) | Microbial communities from bioreactor (seeded with anoxic lake sediment) at LBNL, California, USA - Biofuel metagenome 2 | ecosystem: Engineered > Bioreactor > Anaerobic > Unclassified ...
AAATATTAGAATGGAATTAAGTTAAAGTGATAGGTTTTCTTGGGAAATTTAATGTATAGCCTTTAAAGAGTATCATTCCTTGAGTTTCTGAGTTTCACTTAATGTTTATAATTGTGCCCGCATCAACAGGCGGCCTTTGGAAAAATCACTTCCAAAGGCTGCCACGCTTTATTATCAAGAGCTTTGTTATCTAAAAGAGAAGAAAAAACAAAATCGGACTACTCATCATCCTCATACTCCATCAGATCACCGGGTTGGCAGCGTAATAGCTGGCAGAGAGTTTCAATGTTTTCCCATGACACTGGAAGGCTATTACGCAATTTTTGTACAGTAGATTCACTCAGTAACTTATCTTTCCGCACCCGATAGGTGGTATAACCCTTTTCTTTCAAGGCGGCTAGCACATCAATTCTGAATTTCAGCGGCATCACATTCCGTCTCCTTTCTACGAAACATTATAACACCTAATATACACGATAACTAGCCCACATTTTGTACAAGTATGTGGAACTTATTCGTATAGATTGATAATTGATTATGGGCGATTATTCGTGTATAATATGGATCATAAAGGAGGTGCATGAAATGGAACGGCTTTTTAAATATCACGGCACTGTATCGAGCATAAGCTTTAGCAGCAAGGGATGCTGCGCAGCGGATCTAATCCTGGGCGATATTACAGATCGGGACAAGCCCCCGGTGCGTGTGGAGGCGCACGGTGCGCTTGCGAAATACATGAACGAAATTGAGATGATACGCCGAGGAGCGCTATATCCGTTCTGATTGGTACTACGACAGTAATCTGTTTCTCTAGGTTCCCAGCAGCAAAGAGCGCATCCCGGCAAAGGTCATCACGCAGACAGACTTTCTCTCTGGTGAGCTGGCGATCTTCGGGCCGCAAAATTACATCGAAACAGATAATCCGGAGCCAATGGAACATGAGCAGTGTGCCGCTTGGTGCCAATATCGTTTGCATCTCTGATGCAAAGCCTGACCTATCGGACATACGGGGAGGATGGAGAGCGGCGTGATGACCATCGTTCTATGTACTATCGGTGCGGCTACACTAACCTCCTGGTTCTTTCGCTTACTTGACGCAATTGATAGGCCATGTAAGAGGCCGCAGCCACAACACGCCGAATAAGATCAGAAATGTACGCTACCCTTACCAACCTTCAGACTAAATTACCGCAGAATTACCACATATTTCTTGCAATTCTCCCTGGCTGGCGGTACAATGGCGAAGTGCCATAAGCACACAGGTTATTACACTGGGGTTTGAGCCCCAACAGGGGCGCGTGAGCCGAAAGGCCCTACCGGTGTTCTAACATATATGTTTGAGGTAAAGCAAAAGGCCCTCCCCTTTCGGAGAGAACCCTTCACCTCAAACAACGGTGCACCTTGAAAAACTCCAAAGCGCTTTATTCGATAATAGCTGGTGAGACAGCTATTGTCCACAATTATAGAAAAGATTTTGCGCGAAAGCGCATCCATTTTGATTGTGTCAAGAATGCTTTGGCCACATAGCGGAAGATTTGAACAAAGCAATTGATGGGCTGTACCGGCGAGGACGGCCAGCACTGGGAGCCACCGTCAGGCGAGACGGCACAGGTTCTTCGAAGCTGCGATGAAACATCAATTGATAATGATACTTCCTCACGGCCCCGCATGGACTTGACGGGGAGGCTGCATCTGTGTGCAGTCCTATGCGTCCACAGAAAGGACTGGTAATTCTTTCTGCCTTCGGGCGGTTCTTCCGCTACTTTTTCGTTATATGCGATTCTGAGGCAAAGATGTAAGTTTTTTACATCTTTGCCTGAAAATCGTGTTAAACTGGTGGACGATACAGGACTCGAACCTGTGACCCCCTGCACGTCAAGCAGGTGCTCTAGCCAGCTGAGCTAATCGTCCGAAACGAACAGACATAGAATACACGAAAGACTCTGTTTTGTCAACTGCTTTTGAAGAAAAAATAAAATTTTGAGATCTCAGTAGTCTGACGGTAGCCAAGCAGAGAGCGACAACTGAACAATGAACGGGATAACCAAGTTGTCAGAATTACGGAAACTCAAGCAGTGCGGATAAGCAGCTTGATCTCATTAGTAAGCGCCTGGTGATCGTGACAATTGCATTGAAGTACCGCTGAATTCCCAGACATAAATTAGATAATGCGGCGGTGCTTTGCGCTTTAGAGTCTTTCCTGAGTACCCGAGAGAATATGAGAGAAAATGCGCAGAAACGTTGTAATTTGAATATAGTGACTATATAATAATATATATCATAATATATATATCATGATTTTACAAAATAAGCAGGTGTCGTAACCTGCAGTTTGCACGAATTTCAGTGGTATCTTTTAATTGATGACTTTCAGTTTTAATATACGCGAATGGACGGAGGGAAAAGGTGGATGAACCCAAGACGCAAGATTTTGGTTGTGGAAGACAATATTGTCAATCGCCTGACGCTCTGTAAAATTCTCTCACAGGATTACGAGACGCTGGAAGCCGCCAACGGGCAGGAGGCGTTCGATATTCTGAAGCGGGAGGCACCGGGCATTTCCCTGATCTTCCTCGACATTTGCATGCCCGTTATGGATGGATATACGTTTTTGGAAATGGTACAAACCGATCCGAGACTCGCTGCTGTCCCTGTTATCGTCGCAACCCAGAGTGACGGAGACGAAGACGAGGTTGAAGCCCTGACTCACGGCGCCACAGATTTTATCACAAAGCCCTATAAGCCCAGCGTAGTTCTGCACCGGGCCACCAGCATTATTTCTCTTCGGGAGACGGCCGCGCTGATGAACCAGATGGAGTACGACCAGCTTACCGGCCTATATAGCCAGGCGTTTTTCTATCAGCGGGTACGTCAAATTCTCGGGCAGAACTCGGAAACGCAGTATGATCTGCTCTGCTCCAATGTAGAGAACTTCAAGTTTATTAATGAGGTGTTCGGTCTGGCCGTAGGGGATCAGGTACTTCGCCTGATCGCTCGGGAGCTGCAAAGCGGCCTGCCCGGCGATCACTTGTGCGGTCGATTACATGCAGATATCTTCGCGTGCATGATTGAGCGGGGAGCCTTCGATTTGGAGTCTGCACTGGGCTGTGCTATGACGCGAATCCGCGGAGAGTCCGGAGTAAAAGGCTTCTCCATGAAGTGGGGCGTTTACCTCATTACGGACGTCCACCTACCTGTGGAGCGGATGTGTGACTGGGCGGTACTGGCCTGCAATTCCATCAGGGGAAAGTACGGCCGGACAGTGGCTGTTTACAACGATGAGCTGCGCCAGACGCGGCTGCGGGAAAAGGCACTGGAGGACAGCATGGAGTCCGCGCTAAATTCCCGGCAGTTCGAGGTTTTTTATCAGCCGAAATTTAACCTGCGCAGCAATCGCATCTGCGGCGCGGAGGCGCTGGTGCGTTGGAATCACCCGACACTGGGGCTTCTCCCCCCCGAGAAATTTATCCCACTTTTTGAGCGCAACGGCTTTATCACCCGGCTGGACCGGTATATCTGGGAAAACGTGGCTGTCACGATACAAGACTGGGACCTGCGGGGGATACCGCTGGTTCCCGTCTCCGTCAATGTTTCCAGAGCGGATATCTACAATGACGATCTGGATGCCTCCCTGGTTGATATCCGGAAGCGCTATCAAATTAAGCCGTCTCTCCTTCATCTGGAGATCACGGAAACCGCCTATACGGAAGACCACCGGCAGCTGTGCGATGTGGTGACAAATCTCCGAAATGCGGGCTTCACCATTGAAATGGATGATTTCGGAAGCGGTTCTTCCTCGTTAAATATGCTTAATGAGCTGCCGATCGACATCTTAAAGCTGGATATGAAATTTTTAAAAAAAGGCCTGGAGCGGGGCAAGCGCCGAAGTATTCTCAGCTTCGTGGTGAGCCTTGCCCGATGGCTGGACCTTCAGGTTACCGCTGAGGGTGTGGAGTCTGCGGAACAGGTGGAAAAACTGCGGAACGTGGGCTGCAATTTTGCTCAGGGCTATTATTTTTCTCCCCCGCTTCCCCGGTTGGAATTTGAACAGTTTCTTCAGAATGTGGATGTCTCCGAAGAAGAAAACATGCTGAAGGACTGCGATATTCTGGAGAAGACCCGCCTTTTGGAGGCTGCCGCATACGAGGACTATCTCACTGGCCTTCTGAATCGGAGGGGGCTGAGCAACGCGCTGGCACAGCTGGATTTTTCCCAGGAAAATATTGCGATCTTTATCTTTGACATGGATAATCTGAAATGCTGCAACGACTCTAAAGGGCATACCAGCGGCGACGAGATGCTTCGGCGGTTCAGCGACATCCTCCGCTCTCACACCCGCGGGGGAGACATCATCTCCCGGATCGGCGGCGACGAATTTGTGGCCGTAATACCCCAGATGCGCTCTCCCGAATCCGCCATGAAAAAGGGGCAGGAGATCTGCCGGGCATTTCGAGACAGCAGACCCGGTACACCGGACGGGTGCGTCGCGTCCTGTTCGGCGGGGCTGGCAATTCTGCAGGACGGGGAATCCTTTGATGATGCGTTTGCCCGTGCGGACCGGGCGCTCTACCATGGTAAACGTACCCGGAAGGGCACTTGTTTTGACTAAGGCATCTGCATCTGGTATACACCGACACCTTCTTTTCCATCATAAACTTAAAATTCTAGAAACAGCAGCTCCGCAGGCAAGGGTGAAAAAAGCGGATTTTGAGGGGGATAACATTCATGAAAGAGAGTGCTGCGGCAATCGGGCAGGTACAGGAGTTTTTGCGGACCTGGTTTTGCCGCCGGGACCCGGAGACTACCGCTCAGTATCTGTCCGACGATTTCCAGTATGTCGGCACGGGCGGCGGAGAGACGGTTGTCGGCTCTGCCGCCATGCGAAACTATCTGCTGGAGGATTGCCGGGAGGAGCCCGGTCCATTCCGCGTTGTTTTTCTGCATCCGCAGGAACAACTGCTGCAGACCGGCTGTGCTTTCGTGAATTTAGGGCTTCTTCTTCAAAATAAGCAGTACAGCTGGCGGCTGCGGGCCTCTTTTGCTCTGCGGACAGAAAATGGCCTTTGGCGCATCTGCCATATCCATGTCTCCGAAGCCACAGGCAATCAGCAAGACAAGGAGCACTATCCCCATACGCTGGTAGTGGAAAGTCTGAACCGCCAGCTCAAAGATCTTTTGGACGAGGCCACCCCGGGCGGCATGATGTGCAGCTATCAGGACCCGGGCTTTCCGTTCTATTACGTGAATCAGAGAATGCTGGACTATCTGGGCTATGGCAGCGAGGCGGAGTTCGTCCGTGATATCTCAGGGCTGATAATAAACTGTGTACACCCGGACGACTGGGCAGAGGTTGAACGGCAGGTTGCGGCCCAGATGGGGGAAAGCGGCGAATATACGGTGGAATACCGGATGCGTAAGAAAAACGGCGACTACATTTGGGTCCACGACATTGGCCGCAGCGTAACGGCGGAAAACGGAAAGCCTGTCATTATTTCCGTCTGCGTGGATATCACCGCCCTGCATACGGCGCAGGAAGACCGCCGTGAGATGCTCAATACAATTCCCGGCGCGGTCCTGCGCTGTCGATATGCCGAGGGGCTGGAGGTTCTGAATACCAGCGATGTTCTGTACAGCATCACCGGATACACCCCGGAAAAGTTTGCACTGATGGGCAATCGGCTTTCCGCCCTGCTGCTGCCGGAGGACGCCGAAAAGGTTCTCCCCTCCTTTCACACTCAACTGGCCGGAGGCGCCGACTCCGTATACATGGAATGCCGTCTGGCCCGCCGGGACAACGAGGTAATCTGGGTTGCCCTGCGGGGACATCTCACAGAGGGGATCAGCAGCGACAATTCCTTCCTTTTCTGTATGCTCACTGACATCAGCGATCAGGTGGATAAGCGCAACCGCATCCGTGCTCAGTTCCAGCGGGAATCCGACTATGCTACGGAGTTGGCGGCCCCCAATCTGATTGCAAAAGCGCAAGCCAATCTGACGGAGGACACCTTTGAGTCTTATTCCGGTTTGGGTGGTTCCGAAGTGGAGGCTTACTTTACCTCTGTTACCGTGGATGAGGCAATGCGCACTATTTCCGAGAGCGCTGTCTTCAAGGAGGATGCAACTCGCTTTTTGGAGCAGTTTTCCCGCCAGCGCCTGATCGGCGCCTACGCCGGCGGCGAGACGGATCACAGCGTGGAGTTTCGCCGAAAAAGAATAGATGGCAGGATGATCTGGTGCCGGACGGTGGGCCGCACCTATCTTACCCCGGAAACCAACCACCTGACGTTGTTTGTTTACAGCTTCGACATCACGGAGGAATGGCTCTCCCGTCGACTTTTGGAGCAGGCATCCATGATGGATTATGATTTTCTAGCGGATGTAGACATTGAAAACGATTATTATCACATCGCCGCCCGGGGTGAAATGGAATTAGTCAACATACCTCCTGCGGGAAAATTTCATGAGGCATGTCTTAAGACTTCCTCCGCTGTGATTCCGGAGACATTTCAATCGGATTTTTTAAAGCAGCTGGATTTTGACACCATTCGCACCCAGCTGGAGACAAACCCGTCCTACTCGTTCACGATGCCCAATCGAATAAACGGACAACTGCTTTACAAAAAATACAGACTGTCGTATATTGACAAGTTCACCGGACATGTCTGTCTGAGCCGCGTGGATATCACGGATATCATTGAGCATGAGCAGCGCCAGCGGGAAGCACTGCTGACCGCCCTCCAGGCCGCGGAACAGGCTAACGTCGCCAAGAGTGACTTTCTCTCTCGCATGAGCCACGAAATCCGCACGCCTCTCAACGCCATTATCGGGATGACCGCCATTGCCGCCGGAGCTGTCGATAACAAGCAGGAGATGGCGGACTGCCTGGGGAAGATCGGTATTTCTTCCCGTTTTCTGCTGTCTCTGATTAATGACATTTTGGACATGAGCCGCATTGAAAGCGGAAAGCTATTGCTGAAGAGCGAGCAATTCTCTCTGGAGCGGATGATCTGCAGCACCGCCGACATGATTCGCACACAGGCAAATCAAAAGGGCGTGGAGTTTGAGTGCATCATGCACACGGGGTTGAAAGACAGCTATGTGGGTGATGAAATGAAGCTCCAGCAGGTGCTGATCAACATTTTGTCCAATGCTGTAAAATTCACCCCTGGCGGAGGAAAGGTCACTTTCTCGGCAGACCAGCTCCACAGCATGAAAAACGCCGCCACTGTGCGTTTCGTCATCACAGACACCGGCATTGGCATTGACCCGAGCTTTCTGCCCAGAATTTTCGACGCCTTTACTCAGGAGAGCGGCGGAACCACCGCTATGTACGGCGGTACGGGACTGGGTCTTGCCATCTCGAAAAGCATTGTGGATATGATGGATGGACACATTACCGTCCGTTCCATTCAGGGAGTAGGGTCCGAGTTCACCGTGGACGTGAAGTTGGAAATGGGCGCAGAGGAGACCCCCCGGCGCCGGGAGGCCATCCCCTACGCGAAGATGAACTGTCTGGTGGTAGACGACGACGCAGCCGTCTGCCAGAATACGGTCCAGATCCTGCGGGAGATCGGCATGACTGCCGAATGGGTGGACAGCGGTGCCCGGGCGATTGCCCGAATCCAGGAGCTACTGGAACAGCGGCAGCATTTTTCATCCGTTATTCTGGACTGGAAGATGCCGGAGATGGACGGAATTGAGACCGCACGGCGCCTGCGGACCATGGTAGGACCGGAAGTTACCATCATCGTTATGACCGCCTATGACTACAGCAATATTGAGGACGATGCCCGCGCGGCCGGCGTGGATCTGCTGGTGAGTAAGCCGCTGTTTCGATCCACCCTGGAGTGCGCCTTTGAACGCGTCTGTTCCGGCAAGACAGAGCCACCGTCCAACTCGCAGCTCAGAACTTACGATTTCAGTGGCCGCCACATTCTTCTGGCGGAGGACCATCCCCTGAACATTGAGATCGCAGTGAAGCTTTTGCAGCAGGTCGGCTTCCGGGTGGACACCGCCGTTAACGGCCTCAGGGTACTGGAGCGGTTCAGGGAGTCTGAGCCGGGCTATTACGACGCGGTTTTAATGGACATCCGTATGCCCTTGATGGATGGGCTTTCCGCCGCGGCGGCAATCCGCAATCTCAGCCGCCCCGATTCCGCCCTGACGCCCATTATTGCCATGACCGCCAACGCCTTTGAAGACGACGTGGAGAAAAGCATGGCAGCGGGCATGAACGCGCACTTGACGAAGCCTATTGAGCCGGGAAAGCTGTATCGCGTGCTGCACGAAGCTATCAGCGCACGCAGGGAAGGAAGTCTTCCTTCGTCTCTGTAGACATGACGTTCGAAAGCGTAAGTTTATCACAGAACCGGGAGTAAACGTATGCTAGTCTATTACAAAAAGCGAAAGGGGGCCGATTGCGATGGCTTTTGGGTTTAACGCGAAACACGACACGGCATCAAACGCCGAAAAGCAGCTGGTGGTCAACACAAACCGCTGCCCGCAAAATCATCCCTGCCCATCCGTGAGAGTGTGCCCCACGGGCACACTCTCCCAGGCAGACTTTCAAGCTCCGACGGCAGAGCAGGACAAGTGCATCCGCTGCGGAAAGTGCGTCAAATTCTGTCCTATGCTTGCGCTGACACTGGAATAACCCGCTGCGGTGTTTCAGTGCAAATACTCGGTAACTGCCAGTTCAGGTATGTCCGCCCCTTTTCCCTGTTAAAAGCATGCTAATTTTTGCCAGGTCTTTAGCTTCTATTTACTTCCAACGCCGCTCATGCTATACTTTCTAAGTAGATAATTCGAAGCAGACACTGATTAAAAGAGATCGCCACATAAAAAAATTTATAAAGAAAATGGGCGGGAATAATGATTGTATTGGATGGATATGCGGTAGATGTTACGAAATTGGAGCTGGAAGATATCATTGATAAATCGGTTTTGCAGCTCTTCCTCGACAACTTTGCTCTGGGCTTTAATTGTGCCGCAGTCTCAGTTGGAAGAAATGGCGAAGAATTTACAAACCCCAGCTATTACCGCCCGTTTTGCGCAAATTATATTCATACCTCCGCTGTTGGTGACGCGCGGTGCGCTTCATGCCACAAAGAATTTGGAAAAAAAGCAGCTGCCAGTAAACGCCCTTACATAGGCCCTTGTCACGCTGGATTGATTGATTTTTCGGCCCCTATTTTAATAGAAGGTGAACTGATCGGAACAATTTTGGGAGGGCAAATCCTAACCAGTCCAATTGACGAGTCCAAAGTCCGTCAAGTCGCGCAGGAAATTCACACCAACTCGGATGGGCTGGTGGAAGCCGCAGAGAAAATTGATATCGTACCAGAGAAAACGATTGAAGCCGCGGCAGAAGTGTTATATATTGTCGCAAATGCGCTGGCGCAGTCCGGATATAATCGAATCAAGGCCGACCTGCTGTCCGCCGAGTTAGCGAATAGCTTTATCCAGATTTCCAGTACGGTTGAGGAACTGGCAGCTTCCGCGCAGTCTATTACGGGAAACCAGAGTTCTCTTGTAAACGAGATCAATACGGTTGGTGACAACCTAAAGTCAATCGTTTCCGCACTTAGGGACGTTTCTAAAATTGCAGATCAGATCCGCATGATCGGACTGAACGCCACGATTGAGGCGGCCCGATTGGGGCAGACCGGAAAAACCATCGCGGTAGTCGCTGAGGAAATTCGCAAGCTGGCCGATACTACAAAATCAACCGTTGCATCCATCGACACCATCAAAGAGGCAATTGAAAAAAGCGTAATCAGTACCGTTCATTCCGCAAACGATACGCTGAACAGTACCAGCGAGCAAGCCGCTGCAATGGAGGAGTTATCGGCAGCCGTGCAAAGCTCGTCCAGTCTCGCCGAATTGCTGAAAGATATGTCACAGACGCACTAAGGCAGCACCGTGTGGCAGCGAATGTGATCTGCCTGCCAACACTCCGCCGTCTTCAAATCACTTCTATATCGTATAAAGCACTTTCAATGGCAAAACTGCCGTTGAAAGTGCTTTTTCTGTATGTTAAAAATTCCGCATGATTTGAGGACAGAGCCACACTTTTTGCTGTTTCCATAGCAGCAGAGTTTCGGCAGCACGGAACACCTGGTTCGCGCACAAGCGCCTGCGCGTTCAGTCATCCGTCCTCAAGATGAGCGGCGGCTTTTTAATTTACCAGAGCCTGCAGACGCTTCCGATCCGTCAGCTCCACGGCGCCGCGGGCAAGGGAAACCATGCCCTCCGACTGAAAGTAACGCAGCATCCGCGTGACCACCTCCCGCGCCGTTCCCAGATGCGCGGCAATTTTGTCATGGGTGATCTTCAGCGTGTCTCCGCCGTCCAGTGCGCTCTCTTCAAGCAAAAACTCCGCCAGCCGCTTGTCGAAGCTCTTCCACATGATTTGCTCAACAAGCCACATAACCTCGGAAAATCGAGAGGCCATCAATTGATTCGTATAGTTCGACACCGCCAGAGAGCTGTCCATCAGTTTCTTATATACGTCCGCAGAGATGACCCACAACTCCGAATCCTTCTCCGCCTCAATGTCAACATCGAACTGAATGTTTTTCATCATGCAGGCGGCGGAAAATAAACAGATGTCCCTTTCAAACAAGCGGTAGATCGTGACCTCTTTGCCTTCGTCAGAAAGGATAAACGCCCGGAGTTGGCCCGAGCGCACAACAAACAGCCCCACACAGTCCGCGCTGCCGCTGTGCAGCAGCGTTCCCTTCGGTGCAGTGCGCTTCACCGCCGCGCCAAGCAGCAACTCCCGCTCTCCAGAGGTCATTTGATTCCAAACGGGGAAATATTCTTCCAGCCCCATACGCGAATCCCTCCTTTTACAATTAGCCTTAAAAACGGAAGTCCGGCAGCAGAACGGATTTCCTTGCGCCATTTCGTACATACTACAATTATACTTTATTTTTTCCGCATGTCAATTTCGTTTCTGACGTGGACACATTCCTGTCACGTAGGGCTGCGGACTTTTTTGGCAACGGCAGCCGTAAATATTTTCAGCAAATAAGCGCCGAAGGGTGACAATATCACGGAAAAACTCACATGCCGCAGATATACTGAAAAAAACAATGTGCGTTTTGCCGCGAGGCGGCCGCACTGCAAGGAGGAGAAAGTTATGTCTAAAGTTGTGATTGTCGGAGGCGTCGCCGGGGGAGCCAGCTGCGCCGCGCGTTTGCGCAGGCTGGATGAAACTGCGGAGATCATTCTCCTGGAACGCGGGGAGTATATCTCCTACGCCAACTGCGGACTGCCCTATTATGTGGGAGAGGTGATCCGCTCCCGGGACGCGCTGCTGGTGCAAAAGCCCGAAGTCATGCGGGCGCGGTTCCGCGTGGATGTGCGCACCCGAAATGAGGTTCTCTCCATTGACCGGGAGAAAAAGACCCTCAGCGTGAAAAAGCTGGAGACGGGCGAGGTTTACCAGGAGTCTTATGACAAACTGGTGCTGGCCACCGGCTCCTCGCCCATCCGCCCGCCCATTCCAGGAATTGACTCCCCCCGCATCCGGACGCTGTGGACGGTACCGGACACGGATCGTCTCCATGACATGGCCCGGGCAAATGGCGTCCGGTCAGCGGCGGTGATCGGCGGCGGGTTCATCGGTCTGGAGGTGGCGGAGAACCTCCGCCACGCCGGGTTGGATGTCTCCATTGTGGAAATGCTGGATCAGGTAATGGCGCCCATGGACTATGAAATGGCTCAGGTTTTGCATGAGAATATTGAAGCCAACGGTGTACACCTCTCTTTGGGCGACGGCGTGGATTCCTTCCGGGATGACGGAAAACAGGTGACCATTGTCCTCAAAAGTGGGAAGGAAATCGCCGTGGAGCTGGTGGTTCTCTCCATCGGCGTGCGGCCCAACAACGAGCTTGCCAAGGCGGCGGGACTGCCCCTCAACGCCCGGGGCGGCGTGGTGACCGATGAGCATCTGTGCACCTCCGACCCGAACATCTACGCGGTGGGAGATATCATTGAGGTAAACGATCTCGTCTTTGGCGAGCGCACCATGGCGCCGCTTGCCGGTCCCGCCAATAAGGAGGGACGCATCGCGGCGGACAATATCGCCGGCGGAGACGTGATCTATCGCGGAGCGCAGAGCACCTCCATCTTCAAGGTATTTGACCTGACGGCAGCCACCACGGGAACCAACGAAAAAACGCTGATCAAACGCGGCTTGGTTTTGGGACGCGACTATGAGCGCGTCATCATCTCGCAGAACTCCCACGCGGGCTACTATCCCGGCGCCACGCCTATGTTTCTCAAGCTCCTGTTCTCCATGGACGGGAAAAAGATATTCGGCGCGCAGATCGTGGGATACGACGGCGTGGACAAACGCATTGATACCATCGCCGTGACGCTGCGGCTGGGCGGAGGGGTCCGGGAACTGACCGAACTGGAGCTGGCCTACGCGCCGCCCTACTCCTCGGCCAAGGACCCGGTGAATATGCTGGGCTTCACGGCGGAAAATGTGCTGACCGGAAAGCTGCGCTTTTCTGGCTGGGATGCGGTGGAAAAACAGCCCGACGCACTGCTGCTGGACGTGCGCGAAGACGCCGAGCGCATGGCCTTCCAGCTGGACAACGCCGTTCAGATTCCGCTGGGGGAACTCCGTGACCGCCTGAATGAGGTGGACCGCTCCAAAACCATTCTTGTCTTTTGCGCCATCGGCGTGCGCTCCTACAACGCTGTCCGCGTTCTGATGCTGCAAGGCTTTGAGCATGTGCTGCTCTATCCCGCAGGTACCCGATTCTATCAGTCCACCCACTATCAGCAGTTTGACGGAATCTCACAGCCTGCTGCGCCGGTGTCGGACAGCGGACAGCAGGTGCTGCCGGACAGCGCGCCTATCGAGACGATTCGACTGGATTGCAGCGGAATGCAGTGCCCCGGTCCCATTATGAAGGTATTCGAGTCCATGAAGAGCATGGGGGATGGACAGTTACTGGAAGTCGCCGCCTCAGACCCGGGCTTTGTCCGCGATATCGCGGCATGGTGCCGCCGCACAGGCAACACGCTGGTGTCCAACGACCGGCGCGGAACAGATTTTGTGGCGCTGGTCCGCAAGGGCTTGGCAGAGCCGGCGGTGAAGCGGACGGCGGATGTCCAGGCGAACGCCGGCACGCAGGTGATCGACACTCCCCAGGGCAAGACCGTCATCGTCTTCTCCGGCGATCTGGATAAGGTGCTGGCCAGCTTTATTATTGCCAACGGCGCAGCGGCCATGGGACGGCCCGTAACCATGTTCTTTACCTTCTGGGGATTGACGGTGCTGCGCAAAGCGGAAAAACAGCCGGTAAAAAAGACGTTTATGGAGTCCATGTTCGGCACCATGCTGCCCCGGGGCAGCGGAAAGCTGCGGCTTTCCCGGCTGGATATGGGCGGCATGGGCACCGCTATGATGAAGCGGATCATGAACGACAAAAACGTGGATTCTCTGGAAGCTCTGATTCAAAAAGCCATCAGTCAGGGTGTGAAAATTGTGGCTTGCACCATGAGCATGGACGTCATGGGCATTAAAAAAGAGGAGCTGATTGACGGCGTGGAGCTGGGCGGTGTCGGCGCATATTTGGGCGACGCAGAGGAGTCCAATGTGAACCTGTTCATTTGATAATGCCCGCGATATACCTGCAGCGTCCAGCGCCGCAAAGGTCTTCATACAGCGGCTATCCCCGCAGCTGTACAGCTTGCGTCGTTGATCTATAAAAAAGAGGTTCCCGGCTAAAAAGCCGGGAACCTCTTTTTTATAAGATTGCGTTGAGATCTGCCTGCGCTCAGTCGGCGTACATTGCCTTGAGCTTAACCAGCTTCTCGTAACGCTCCTTGGCGGCCTCTTCGCTCTTGGCGAACAGGGAGGTGGCGCGCTCCGGGAACTCGCGGGTCAGACGGGAGTAACGGGCCTCGTTCATCAGGAAGTCCTGATAACCGCCGGCGGGCTCCTTGGAATCCAGAGTGAACTTCGCGCCCTCGGCGGCGGGGTTGAACCGGAACAGATTCCAGTAACCACAGTCCACAGCCTTCTTCATTTCCTTCTGGGCGTTCATCATGCCACCCTTGATGGAGTGCATCTCGCAGGGAGAGTAGCCAATGATGAGGGACGGGCCGGGATAGGCCTCGGCCTCCTGAATGGCCTTCAGGGTCTGGGCGGGATTGGCGCCCATGGCGACCTGAGCCACATAGATATAGCCATAGCTCATGGCGATCTCCGCCAGAGACTTCTGCTTGACTTCCTTACCGGCAGCCGCGAACTGAGCGACCTGACCGATGTTGGAGGCCTTGGACGCCTGTCCGCCGGTGTTGGAATAGACCTCGGTATCGAAGACGAAGATGTTCACATCGTTGCCGGAGGCAAGGACGTGATCCACACCGCCGAAGCCGATATCATAGGCCCAGCCGTCACCGCCGAAGATCCACATGGACTTCTTCGCAAGGTATTCCTTGTCGGTCAGAATTGCCAGAGCCAGCGTGCAGGCCTCGCAGTCGCAGTAGCTCTTTCCGGCAGCCTTAAGGGACTTGACATGTGCCTCCATCTCGCCGTGCTTGGCGCCAAAGACCGCCTTGGAGGCGGGGCTTGCGACAAAGGTCAGGCACTCGTCCACCGTGCACACGCCCTGCTCCAAGGCGGCAATATAAGCCTTGGTGGCGGCTTCGTTGGCGGTGCTGTCGTCCATGGTGTCCAGCCACTTCTGAGCGGCCTCTTTCAGCGCGGGAACCGTGTGGCCCACGGCGATCAGGGCCTGGGTCTTCTCCTTCAGGCTGGTGCGGATGGCGTTCTGGCCCAGGAACATGCCCAGACCGAACTCGGCGTTATCCTCAAACAGAGAGTTGGACCATGCGGGACCGCGGCCTTCCTTGTTCACGCAGTAAGGAGAGGTGGCGGCAGGACCGCCCCAAATGGAGGAGCAGCCGGTGGCGTTAGCAATATACATATGGTCGCCGAACAGCTGGGTGACGAGACGGCCGTAGCTGGTCTCGGCGCAGCCGGCGCAGGAACCGGAGAACTCCAGCAGGGGCTGCTTGAACTGGCTGCCCTTGACGGTGTTGTCCTGCATATCCTTCTTCTCGGAGACCTTGGAGACACAGTAATCGAAGACGTCCTGCTGGTCGGCCTCCTGCTCCAGGGAGACCATGGCCAGAGCGTCCGTCGGGCACTGGCCCACGCACACGGCGCAGCCCATGCAGTCCAGAGGAGAGATGGCCATGGTGAACTTATAGACGCCCTTGCCCTTGCCGGCCTTCACGTCCACAATCTTCGCGGCGGCGGGAGCGGCCTTGGCCTCTTCCTCGGTCAGCGCGTAAGGACGGATGGTGGCGTGGGGACAGACATAGGCGCACTGGTTGCACTGAATGCACTTGGCAGAGTCCCAGGTGGGAACGTTGACGGCCACGCCGCGCTTCTCATAGGCGGCGGCGCCCAGTTCGAACTGGCCGTCCGCATGAGGCATGAACGCGGAGACAGGCAGGCTGTCGCCGTCCATCTTGCCCACAGGCCACAGAATGTCCTCCACCTGCTTGACCAAGGCGGGGGCACCGACGGCCTTCTTGGGCTCTGCGGCGTCCTTGGCGTCCTTCCAGTCAGCGGGCACAGCAAACTTCTTATAGGCAGTGGCGCCCATGTCAATGGCCTTGTGGTTCATGTCAACCACGTCCTGGCCCTTCTTCAGGTAGGAATGGGTGGCGGCATCCTTCATGTAGCCAATCGCCTCGCTCCCGGGCATGACCTTGGCCAGAGAGAAGAACGCGGACTGCAATATGGTGTTGGTGCGCTTGCCCATGCCAATCTTGACGGCCAGATCGATGGCGTCGATCGTGTAGACCTGGATGTCATTTTCAGCAATATAGCGCTTGGAGGCTGCATCCAGCTTTTCGGAGAGTTCCTGATCGTTCCACTGGCAGCTGATCAGGAAGGTGCCGCCCGGCTTCACGTCGCGGACGATGGGGAAGCCCTTGGCGATATAGGCCGGGACATGGCAGGCCACGAAGTCGGCCTTGTTGATGTAGTACGGGCTCCGGATGGCCTTGTCGCCAAAGCGCAGATGGCTGATGGTCACGCCGCCGGTCTTCTTGGAGTCGTACTGGAAGTAAGCCTGAATAAACTTGTCGGTGTGGTCGCCGATGATCTTGATGGAGTTCTTATTGGCGCCGACGGTACCGTCACCGCCCAGACCCCAGAACTTGCACTCGATGGTGCCGGCTGCGGCGGTGGAGGGAGCCTTCTTCTCAGGTAGGCTGAGATTTGTCACGTCGTCCACGATGCCGATGGTGAACTGACGGCGAGGCTCTGCCTTGCTGAGTTCGTCATAAACGGCAAAAATGCTGCGGGGCGGCGTATCCTTGCTGCCAAGGCCATAACGACCGCCAATGATGGTGGCCTGACGGCCGGCGTTGGCAAACGCGGTGACAACATCGAGGTACAGCGGCTCGCCCTGGGAGCCGGGCTCCTTGGTACGGTCCAGAACCGCGATCTTCTTAGCCGTGGCAGGGATGGCGGCCAGCATCTTCTCGGGGGCAAAGGGACGATACAGGCGGACCTTCAGCAGACCGACCTTCTCGCCGTGAGCGTTCATGTAGTCGATGACCTCCTCGGTCACGTCGCACACGGAACCCATGGCAATGATGACGCGGTCAGCGTCGGCGGCGCCGTAATAGTTAAAGAGCTGGTAATCGGTGCCCAGCTTCTTGTTGATCTTATCCATGTACTTCTCCACCACGGTGGGCAGAGCGTCATAGTACTGGTTGCAGGCCTCACGATGCTGGAAGAAGATATCGCCGTTTTCGTGAGAGCCGCGCATGTTGGGGCGCTCGGGGTTCAGCGCGTGCTTGCGGAACGCGTTCACGGCGTCCATGTTGCACATTTCCTTCAGGTCCTCATAGTCCCACACGGCAACCTTCTGAATCTCGTGGGAGGTGCGGAATCCGTCAAAGAAGTTCACAAAGGGAACGCGGCCCTCGATAGCAGCCAGATGGGCCACGGGGCTGAGGTCCATGACCTCCTGCACGTTGCCCTCGCACAGCATAGCAAAGCCGCTGGCGCGGCAGGCCATCACGTCGGAATGGTCGCCGAAAATGTTCAGCGCATGGGTAGACACCGTACGGGCGGAAACATGGAACACGGCGGGCAGCAGCTCGCCGGCCATCTTGTACATATTGGGAATCATCAGCAGCAAGCCCTGAGAAGCGGTGTAAGTGGTGGTCAGGGCGCCGGCGGTCAAAGAACCGTGGACGGTGCCGGAGGCGCCTGCCTCGGACTGCATCTCGCACACCTTCACTTTGGTGCCGAAAATGTTCTTCTGGCCGGCAGCGGACCACTGGTCCACAAGATCCGCCATGGGGGAGGACGGGGTAATCGGATAGATTCCCGCCACTTCGGTATACGCGTAGCTGACGTATGCAGCGGCGTTATTACCGTCCATGGACTTGAATTTTCTTGCCATAAACTTACCTCCTAATAGTTGCCGCACCTATCGGGCGGCATTTTAACAAAGCCACGAATCCGCTTTCCCGAACGATATCCGCGCAGAAATATTATAGCACCGAGGCTCTGAACTGTAAACATTTGGTTTGTTATTTTTTGCGCAAATCTCCATTTTTCTGTGGAAAGTCCAAAAGAACTTTATATTTTTAAGCACTTTTTTTGTAAGAGGGTTTCAATCTCCGTCATTTTGTGGTAAAATAACCGCGTTTCTTACGATGCCTTTTACCTGTCTGTTTTTACCTCTTTTGTCATACCTCTCGTCTTTCGTATTCCTGTGCGGGGAAATTTTTGGCATCTTAAAAGTGATCTTACTGTCAATTGATTCAGGAGGTAGGCTCATGGTTGTATCCATCCGCTCACTGGGGCTGAACGGCATCGCGGGCTACGAGGTGAGCGCGGAGTGCTTTCTCTCCGGGGGGCTGCCCGCGTTCGATATCGTAGGGCTGCCCGACGCCGCCGTGCGGGAGGCCCGGGAGCGGGTCCGGGCGGCTGTGAAAAACTGCGGCGTAAAATTCCCCGTCAGCCGCATCACGGTGAATCTGGCCCCCGCCAACCAGAAAAAGGCGGGAACGGTTTACGATCTGCCCATTTTCATCGGCATATTGGCCGCTGCGGAAGAGCTGAAAAAAATTCCACCCGACGCAGCATTTCTGGGTGAGCTATCCCTCTCGGGGGCGGTCCGGGGTGTCAGCGGCGTGCTGCCCATGGCGCTAGCCGCGAAGGAAGCAGGCATCCGCACCCTCTTTGTCCCAGCGGAGAACGCTGCGGAAGCCACGCTGGCCGGGGGACTGACGGTTTACGGCGTGCCAGATGTGAAAGCTCTGGTCGCCCACCTCCGGGGCGAAGCGCCCCTTTGCCCCGCCGAGCCCTGGTCACTGACAGAGGAGTCGGAAGACCTGCCGGACCTGCGGGACGTGATGGGGCAGGAAAACGTGAAACGGGCGCTTGAGATCGCCGCCGCGGGCGGACACAATCTTTTGCTGATCGGCTCTCCCGGCTCCGGGAAATCCATGCTGGCCAAGCGTCTGCCCTCCATTCTGCCGGACATGACCAGAGACGAGGCTCTGGCGGTCTCCGGCATCTGGTCGGTGGCGGGACTGACGAACCCCAGGCACCCGCTTTTGCTGCGCCGTCCCTTCCGTTCCCCGCACCACACTTCCTCCGCTGTGGCACTCAGCGGAGGCGGGCCGTATCTGCGGCCGGGCGAGATGTCCCTGGCCCATAACGGCGTACTCTTTCTGGACGAGCTGCCGGAGTTTCACCGAGATGTGCTGGAGGCCATGCGCCAGCCCCTGGAGGACGGGGAGGTCACCGTGGCCCGAGCCGGAGGCACTCTGCGCCTGCCGGCGCAGTTCCAGCTGGTGTGCGCGATGAACCCCTGCCGCTGCGGCTGGCGGGGGCACCCATCCGGACGGTGCACCTGCTCCGACCGGGACGTGGAAAAATATGTTGAAAAGATATCCGGTCCTTTGCTGGACCGCATTGATCTGCACGTAAACGTACCGTCTGTTGAATACGAAGTCCTTCGGCGCAAAACTGTTCCGGAGGATTCCGCCGCCGTGAAGCAGCGGGTGGAGGCGGCGAGGAGCTTACAGCTGTCCCGCTTTACCGGGACGGATGTGACCTGCAACGCTCAGATGCCGCCCTCCATGATCGCCGACGCCTGCGCGCTGGATGCGGCGGGCGACGCGCTGATGAAATCCGCCTTTGAGCGGATGGGCCTCACCGCCCGGTCCCACGACCGGGTTCTGCGGGTAGCCCGCACCATCGCGGATCTGGAGGGCGCGGAGCACATTGAAGCCCCGCATCTCGCGGAGGCCATCCAGTACCGCAATACGGAGATTCTGAAGGGCTGACCGGCAGGGCAGAGGGGGTCCGGCCTTTCAGGCTGAAGGAGCGCTTTTTCCCGCGCCGCGGCGGCGCAAAAATCCCAATCGGAGGTTTTATATGACAAACGAAAACGCGCAGGAACTTTTCCTGCTGAAGCTGGGCGAGGTGGTCCTGAAGGGACTGAACCGCCGCACCTTTGAGGACAAGCTGGTCAGCAATGTCTGCCGCAGGGTGCGCCACTGCGGCAACTTCAACGTGTATCTGCGCCAGAGCACGATCTATGTGGAGCCGCAAAACGGCGAATGCGACATGGCCGCGGCGCTGACCGCCTGTCGGCAGGTATTCGGCGTGGTATCGGTCGCCCGGGCCGTTCCCTGTGAAAAGGACGTGGACGCCATCACCGAAACGGCGGCATCATATCTGAGGGATGAATTCGCGGCGGCGAAAACCTTTAAAGTGGAGTCCAAACGGGCGGACAAGCTGTTCCGCCTGAACTCCATTCAGATCTCGCAGGCCGTGGGCGGCCTTTTGGCACAGCGGTTTCCCGATGTATCCGTGGACGTTCACAAACCCGACCTGACCGTCCATGTGGAGATCCGGGAAAAGGCGGCCTATGTCCACGCGCCCGCCGCCCCCGGTGCGGGCGGTCTGCCCGTGGGCATGGGCGGCACGGCGGTGAGCCTTCTCTCCGGCGGCATCGACTCCCCGGTTTCCTCGTGGATGATGGCCCGCCGTGGCGTACAGCTGGAACTGGTCCACTTTGTCTCCCCGCCCTACACGTCCCAGCAGGCGCTGGACAAGGTGCTGGAGCTGGCGAAGCTGCTGACGGCGTGGTGCGGGCGGATGACGGTCCACGTCATTCCCTTTACCAAAATTCAAGAGGAGATCCGCAAAAACTGCCCGGAGGAGTATTTTACCCTCATTATGCGCAGGTTTATGATGCGCCTTGCGCAGGCCGTGGCCAAAAGCGTCCACGCGGGCGCCCTCATCACCGGCGAATCCCTGGGTCAGGTGGCCAGCCAGACCCTGCCGGCCCTGAACGTAACGGAGGATGTGACGGACCTGCCGGTTCTGCGGCCCCTGATCGGCATGGACAAGGTGGAGATCATCCGGATCTCCCGGGAAATCGGCTGCTTTGAAACCTCCATTCTCCCCTATGAGGATTGCTGCACCGTGTTTACTCCCCGGCATCCCTGCACCCGGCCGAAGCTGGAGGACGTCCGGGCGGCGGAGGCCGCGCTGGATATTGACAAGTTGATGGACGAGGCCATGGCGGGCCGGGAAAGAGTTCGGGTGAAGCCGTGAAAAAGGCAAAGACGAATTTGATTTCCGCCACGGGGTCTTTTGCGGTGGGAGTGATGTGCTTGTCCATGGCGTCGCGGAACGATTTTAAGGCTCTCTATTTTGTTGCCGCCGGACTGAGCCTTCTTGCAGGAACGATCAATCTGTCTGATTACTTCAAAGCACGGCGCTCCGACGACGAATCCGGGAAAGGAAGTTCTGATTGATGGCACACACCGCTGAAATTATCGCCGTAGGGACAGAGCTGCTTCTGGGCAACATCGCCAACACCAACGCCCAGATGCTCTCCCAGAGCCTGTCCGGCC
>Ga0183100_1000767_pt1 | contig 20913 bp, 15 predicted proteins | sample Biomet2_FD_127789 | JGI IMG/M metagenome (GOLD analysis project Ga0183100, IMG submission 127789) | Microbial communities from bioreactor (seeded with anoxic lake sediment) at LBNL, California, USA - Biofuel metagenome 2 | ecosystem: Engineered > Bioreactor > Anaerobic > Unclassified ...
CATCAATCGAAATCCGTTGATTCGCGTCAACTTCATCGTTGTTGTAGAAAAAACGGTAATTACTGTTTTTTTCAATTTGGACAAACAGCTCCTGTAAAGTCGAGTTTTTCAACTTCACACTCATGGTTTGTGACCAAACCGATGCACTCATTTGCAGAGTAAGAAACAGCGTAAGTAATGAGGTTAGTCTCATAATCAAAAAATACTTTTTAAACCGCCCATTTCGGAAAAAGGGCAGATCAATTCGATTTAATTTCATAAATTTAAAAGCTTTTTAAAAGTTAAACTTTGGTTTAATTTATTACTGGAGGGAGGTGTTGGTAGCACTTCCCTTTTTCATTTCAGAAAGAGATTACATACTTGATTATTAGTTTTTTTGAGAGTTAATAATTATTTTATTGCCTTGAATTGAACAGGAAACGTAGTTCGATAGATCGAAATACGATACTGCCTCCAAAATGCTTTCACGACTTAATACCCCGGTAAATCTCCGGCTTTTTACCTGCTCGTCACCAAATACAATGTCAACATCAAACCAACGTTCGAGCTTCGGTTTTAACTCGGCCAACGATTCGTTTCGAAAAACAAAGCGTCCATCCTTCCATTCGGTATCCGGATCGGTATCTGTCAGTTTCTGAAGGGTCATTTGTTTGCTTTCTTTATCAAAGGTCAGTTTCTGATCAGGTTTCATCATTTCTTCCTGATATTCGCTGGAGATTTTTACGCTTCCTTCAACCAATGTGGTAGAAACCGATTTTTCGTCCGGATAAGCTTTCAAATTAAACTTCGTTCCCAAAACTTCAATCTGAACATCAGCAGTTTTCACCTGGAATGGGTGGTGCTTGTCTTTCGTTACATCGAAAAAGGCTTCGCCTTCAAGCGAAACCTTTCGGCCATTCCTGAAGTTCGAACTGAACGTTAGTTTGCTCCCTGAATTAAGCCAAACGTGTGAGCTATCGGGTAAAACGATGCTCGATCTATCACCATAGGCACAAGAGATGGTCGTTACCGAACCATCCATTAAATTGTTACGGGTTCCCATGTAGTAGCTGAACGGAAGTGCCAGCAGTAAGATGAAAATAGCGGCGTATTTCAAATACCGGTTAAAGCTTACCTGTTTTGATTTTCCTGATTCCGCTTTCCTGATTTCATTTCTGAATTTCTCGATTGCTTCTTCCAAATGATAGTCATCAGCATTGGTCTGGATTCCTGAACTTAACCAGATTTCGCGTAAATCGGAGTATAATTTTTTATTTTCTGCTGATTGTTCGAGCCAGTCTGAAATTGCCCTTTTCTCTTCGGGATTGGCATCGCCCGAAAACAATCGGATAAGCAAAATATTTATATCGGTTGGGTTTTCCATTTTTGAGTTTTTACAATCGCATGATGCAGAAAACGGGAAAACCCTGTATCGAAAATGAAATTTTTTTGGAGTTTTTTATTTAAGCAGCAGGAACAAAAGAAATGATGGCAAATAATCTTTAAGTTTCAGCCTGAGGGTTAGTGTTGCTTTGGATAAATGCATTTCAACCGTTTTGACTGACAGTCCCAATATTTCGGCTACCTCCTTATTTTTCTTTCCTTCAAATCGTTTTAGCCTGAACACTTTTTGTTGTTGCTCGGGAAGCAAACCAACAGCTTCTTCTATTTTTTCATTGATACTTTCCATTGTCAGGCTTTGCTCTTCAATTTCTTCCGAGATAGATGCAAAACCAATATTTTCAGAAGCTGTTTCCAGAAAATATTCATCCAAAATCGCTTCTTTTTTGAGCTTACGAAGGTAATTGAGCGAATTATTGCAGACCGCCTGAAAAAGATATGCTTTAACCGAAGTATTAATTTGAAGCGATTCGCGGTTCTCCCATATTTTCATAAAGGTATCCGAAACAATTTCTTCGGCAACATCTTTGCGTCCGACATACCTTCTGGAATAGGAACAAAGAACCACATAATATTCCCTGAACAGCGAAATATAGGTTTCCTCATCACCGATGATTAAACCTTTGATACTATTGGAAGGCAAATTTTTCGCAATCATTTGCCGTAAAAGTATGAATTATTCAAGAATTAATAATCAGGAAAAAGAATACGCGACAATGAACTCAAGAACAAAAGCTCTAATCAATCCAAAATCTTTCACGGCGGCACACCCAGTTGATTTTTATAGACAGAACAAAACCCAAAAGCCCCCTTACAATTGATGGTAAAGGGGCTATTCCTATTGAATCTGTACGAAACCTAAAATCCACGGATAAGAGGTATGATTGCAAATCGGCAAACTTATTGCCAACTTCGGAACATATCCGGATAAGCAGGGTTCAATCAACCCAGATTATACTTTCAGAAATATTTTTTTTCGGTATAAAATGTACAGGAATGCCCAAACACAAGCGACATAGCCAATTGAGCTGAGAAGCGGGGCGATAGTTTCAGGAACATTCTTTATGAAACCTCCCATAAAAAAGTCACGGATCATGCCGAAGTCGATTAACTTGTATTGTACCATATAAATCGTAATTGGATTCAGACCAATCACCACAAAGAAGAATGCCCATTTTTTATGCTCCCAGACATCGATGATGAGATAAAAGATCCCAAGTAACACTAAACTCCAGCCTCCGGCATAGAGTGCAAAGGAACAGGTCCACAAGTTCTTGATAATAGGGAAAAAGAGTCCCCATAGTTTACCAAGAATTAAGGCAATAATTCCAGCACCGATAAGCAACAACCCTTTTTGGAGTTTGCTGAATTTTACTTTTTCGGAATAAAGCAAAACACCAGCAAAAACACCCAGTAGCGCAGTTCCAACTGCGGGGATGGTACTTAGAATACCTTCCGGTTCATATACTTTCATGAATAAAGTCCCAGGCATAAACAAGCGGTCAATATACCCTTCCAAGTTACCTTCCGGAGTAAACACTCCGGCCCCGAAACCCGGGACAGGCACAAATTGCATCAGTAAATAGTAACCAATCAACAGCCCCCAAAACCATATTACCTGCCAACGAATCGAAGCATTCAAATAAATGACTGCAGCCAGAAACCAGGCAATACCGATTCGTCCCAGAACACTGGCAAAACGGATATTTTCAGGATCAAAATCCAGTATCCGATTGTATAACATCCCAAGCATTACGAGTAAAACCATACGTGTAAATGCATGACGGTAAATCATCTTTTTCGTGTCTCCGCGATCAATCCGCTTTCCAAAGGAGAAAGGCATGGAAACGCCGGCCAGAAAAAGAAAAAGAGGGAAAATTGTATCATAGAAGGTAAAACCTTCCCATTCTACGTGGCTCATCTGCGACTTGAGCCATTCAAAAAGCGGCCATCCGGTGAATGCCGCTAATGCTACAATGATTCGTTGTCCGCCTGTAATCCAAAGCATATCGAAGCCGCGGAGTGCATCAAGGGAGAGCAACCTTTGGCTTTTTTGTGAATTATGTATTTCTTTCATTTCGTTTGATTAATTTTTTGTTGAGATTGTTACGAATTTATCAGCATATCGCTTTCCCAGTTCGCGTTGCGATGCTGCGTTGAAATGAATACGGTCGTCCTTGGGAGTGAGGTCTCCAGTTGGAACGCAAAAGTGGTTTGAACCTTTGTCTGCAATGCTTCGAATCTGTACGTTAATCGAATCCCAAAGAGCTTGCTGATCATCAGGAAAATAATAGGAGCCAAGCTCACCCATAATTATTGGTAATGAATCATTTCCAACCACCTTTCGGAAACGACCAAACAGAGTTTCAATCTTACTGTTATATTGATGTATTTTTTCGATGGAAGCATCGCTTTCGCCCTGATGCCATAATATGGCTTTAATTTGGCCTGCTTTTAGTGACTGTTCTGTCCGTTCCTTAAAATTGCGGAACAATTCGACATTATTAAAGGACACATCACTCAACCAGTTATCGACAGAACTTCCGCCTACGGCACACGGGACAAGACCAATAGAAACTGAGTCTCCGACAGATTTAAGCAGTTCCAGTGCAAAAGCCATCCCGCAATCCAATCCCGTAAGATCGGGTTGATAAAAATGGAGTGGTTCTTTAGCGATAACCCATTTATTTTCTTTATTCATGGTCAGTACTCGCGGATTGGGGATGGTATCCTGAGGTTCGACCAAACCACGTCCGGCCATATTCGACTGACCAGCCATGATAAAAATCCAAAGGTTTCCGGGCTTGGGTAATTGGGCCGGAATCTCTTCCTTTTTGGGGAAATTTACCTTGCGGTTATCCTGCCCGAAGCTGAATGCAAAAACAACCAGCAAACCTATTATCAATAATGCTAATTTCTTCATAAATTAAAATCCTTAACGATTGTCTTTTAGTGCGGTATAAATGTTTTCTATTTTCCGGCTTCTGATCCTGTTTTGTTCTTCAATTTCAGAAGGATATAAAAATCCTTTGTTCAGTGATGAGAAACGCTGGTCCAACTTTTTTGACCGGGCCAGCAAATCAGAAATTGAGTTTAATAATTCAGATTTCCGTCCGTTGGCAAGAAAATCTGATTCGTAAAGCGACTCAACCGCTTTTGAATCCAAATAAAATTGCCGGAGATCGAGCATTAACCTTAGGTGTTCAAATTCTATTTGGTTTGCCTGGGGTTTTAATCCTGCCATTGTCTGGCAAGCGTTATCAATCTCTGCTTTTGTCTCACCGATCTTCTTCTGGTCTGAAATATTTTCCGGCCTGATTATTTCAGGAGAAGCAAATAAGGCGATACGAAACTGCTTACATTCCTCCTTATTTAGCCCAAATCGTTCTTTGGCGTACTCTTCCACAAATACGACCGGATCGAGAGGTTCGGTTTGCTGAAGCGCTTTGGCATAGGCGGCAATCAACAACCTGAATCCAGACAGGGGATAGTTATTCCGGATGGCAAACATATCGACCACTTCCCAGTTGATGTCCCAGTTAAAACCATAAACGCCTGAAGTTGACCAGGAGGTCATGATCATTCCGCCATAGTTTGCTTTGCGGGCATAAGGAATAAAATCGCGCTGATTGTTCAGGTGTTTCTCCCAACAGCTTACATACCAATTGTCAGGATGGCTGCGAATAGACGGTGCGCCCCAAATTGTGGCGCCTTTTTTCTGCAAATCGGTAATGTTCCCAAAATAATTGATGTCCCAGCCATAATTCCAGTCTACAAAAACAGTTTCTTTGGGTAATTCCGAAACCGCTTCAGGGTATTTCAAAACAATATCGGCCCACATTACCGGAATTTTACCCATTCCGGTAATTATATTGCAGATCATTTTCAGGTAACTGGTAAAAAGTTTGGAAGTCCCTTCCTTTGCTGTTGCTTTTGCACATTCGGCACAATGACCCAGAAGGCGGGTTTCATCTCCGCCAATATGAATGTATCTTGACTGGTGCAAAGAAGCCATATCGGCAAAAAGCTCAGTAAACAGTTGTCTGCATTCCTCAGTTTGTAAAGGGCAAACCTGTGAGATATCCTGTCGCGATTCTGCCAGCCTGCTATACCTGTCGTGCCGCAGGATATATTCCACATGGCCAAAGCATTGCTGCAAAGGAATTACTTCGATACCCAATGAACGGCAATAATCTACAAATCCAGTAATTTCCTCACGGGAATACGCATATTTATTGGAGATAGTAGCATGTTTCAAATACGGGAAAGTCGCTTCGTACTCCATAACCAGAGTATTGATCCCGAAGTCGGACAATTCTTTGGCAAAATTTTTAAGTGCCCCCAGAGGCATGACCTGTACCCGCAAGTCGATATGAAATCCGCGGACAGGGAATTGCTTTGCCGGGCCAGTTTGCGTTTGAGCCATAGCGTTAAAATTATTTCCGTTCAACACCAGAAGGGAAAGAATCAGAAATACAATATAGGTTTTGATAATTCTCATTTTGCATCAAAGTTTTAAAATACAGCAAATAAGTCGGTGGTTGTGTATCCCCAAAAAGTAGCGGAGTCAGTTTCAGGTGCGCGAAAAATTGCAATATGTTTTTCTCCGTCCCCGTTTTCAAGTAAAATGCCAAGGCCTTCATCCGAAATCTTCTGTTCAACCTTTATTTCTGAAACAGATCTGTTCACCGGACAAAAAACCATAGCCGAGTGTACCTCTTTCCCTTGCAACTGAAAAGAAATCACAGGTGCTTGTTTGGTTGCCCCGTCAACGCTGATAAAGCCTTTATTTATTAAAGTTTTGCTGACAATTCCGTTATCAGCAGGCAAAAGGGCAAGCTGTTGATTGCCTTTTAAAAGCAGGCCATTCGCACCTTCGTCTTCAACCTGAATATCGGGCAAGTGAACTAAGATCTCGTAGTCATGTTTTTCTATTGACTCAAAATAGTCGAGAACAATGACAAACGAATTTTTAACTATTGCCAGACTTCGACTCCATTTAACTGATAAATTATCAGGTTCATCTTCGGGAGAAACCATCCGACAATAGTTAAAAGATGAAGATTCAAGCCAATCGACGATGCGGTTTCCCGTATTTCGTTTGGGTGCCCATTGGTCGGGTTTCGAGGTAGCTTCGTCGATTTTGCCATCGATAAGCACGGTGTTATGTGCCCGCGAAGTACGGTACCAGCTTACCAGCATGGGGTTGTCGTAATTGCAGCACCCACTTTCGATGATAAAAGGCTGGTTGTTGTACCATAAGTTGAAAGCCAGCTTTCCGGCATGGGCATGGGCACCAATGGTCATGGCTGGGTTGGCCAGCAGGTACCAGTTGTTCGTGGCATTTTCGGCGCGCATAATACTAATTTGTGTATCGGAGAAATAAGCCGATTTGCCTGTATGGACAGGAAAATTCGTATTTAGGACATCGCCCAGTGTTTTTAGTATCGAGGTCACCGGCATAGGGTATGAGTCGTTCACGGGGGGCATGGTGCCATCGGGCTGGGCTACCGACGAGATAAAACCGGCCATTTTGTGCAGCAGAGGCACCAATTTACCGGGCAACGGTATTTGCCCAACCCGGCACAGCAACAAGGCATCCCTGAAAATATGCGCTTCGAACGGGTAATAGCCAAACATCTGCTCCACATTTCCCCCATCGCTGTAAAAAGCATGTTCGGTGTGATGGTTCAGGATTCGTTTTGCAACCTCGATCAGCTCTTCCGACTGAGGCAAATCAGGGAACAAAACGCCCAGATACAACATAGCCAAAGCGCCATGCGCCTGATGGTTGAACTCATTCAACGGCTGTCCTCCAAAATGGTCGAGCAATATTTGGGAATGTTCTTCCTGTAAATGAAAAATTAACGACTTATCGTCCGGGCTTAAACTCCCTTCAGTAAGATACAAACACCACGACAGGTGGATTGCGCGCCAGGCAACCTGCATATCGTACCAGTTATATTTCGAAGGCGAATTCTTTGCATCACGCGGATTCTCACGAATCCAACGCCGGATAAAATCCATCATATAATCCAGACAAGCCTTGTCGCCAGTCAAATAATACTGCCGGGCAAAACTGGGCAAATAATAAAAACGATTCAGCCAGACACTTTTCTCCAGCTCGGTCTTTTCCATCTTACCCCAATCAATCGGATTGCCATAAACAGATTCGAGCAGGCCTCCTCGTATTTTCTCAACAATAAGCCGGTCATCCTCGGTTCCCAGAATTGCCTGTTGAATAAACTTTCCGCCCTGATCTTTGGGAATATAATCGCCAATACTAAACCCGTCAATGTATTTACGAAAAGGAAATTTACTCATCTGAAGAGAGCAATAATTCGATTCGGTTCGACCGAATGAAACGCCAGGCAGAAATCCACTAACTGCAATTACAGCAGTTCCTGTCGCTAGTTTTTTCACAAACCCACGTCTTGAGGTACTCATTGATTTTTCAATTTTGAATTTCAGGGGAAAATAACATGTAGGCAGTTGAAATTCGACTACAAAAACATATAGACATCAGAAAATTAATGAATTATAATTTTCGATAAGAAAATATAATTCATTAATTTATCTCAGGGCTGACCGACAAAAAAACCGGTCACCCTAAGATATTGTATCTGGATATTTTTCTAGTACCCTGGGTTTTGTTTTAAGCTTGGGTTTGCATCAAGTGCTGTTTGTGGAATCGGGAACAATAAATATTTAGAGTCCGAAGCTCCTTTCCATCCAGTAATTGGATTTAAAAATGTTCCAAACCGGATCATATCCTGACGGCATGTCATTTCCCATGCAAATTCAAAACGTCTTTCATTATAAATATCATCAAGAGTTACACTTGATTTTAATTTACTTGCATCGGTAAATGCCCGGGCACGGATAACATTGACCAGACGGGTAGCTTCAGCATTGTCCTGACCAAGACGTACAAGACATTCAGCTTTCATCAGATAGACATCAGCCAAACGGAAGATTGCAAGGTCATTGTCCATATATGTACCCAAACCAGTTGCATATTCCCATTTAAAACATCTTGCACCATCTTCCTGCTCAACTTGTCCCCAACCATCATCATCAACACTATACTTCATGGTAACATCAACGGTATGGTTCAGCTCACGTCCCTGTGAAGTTATAAGAACCAGGCCTGTTGAAGGATCTATCATTTTTCCGGTCAGAAAGGACCATCCCAAACGTAAGTCTGACGAATCATAAGCTTTAACATAGTTGGGCATGGCACACACCCCGTTCCAGGGAGAACAATTCAGATTAAGGGCAATCCGATCTAAATTATGCAGGGTCATCAGTTGCAAACAATTAGGCCCTTGGCAGGCATCATAAACAATCGGAAAAATGATTTCCTTTGAATCTTCGTTGTGCGTCGTAAAACTTGCTTTATAATTCGACTCAATGACATAAGGCAATTTCATTACTTCATTACAAGCGTTAATACATTCCTGCCATTTAGCGCCTCCAGTTGGGTTCCATACCATTGCGTTCAGGTACATTTTTGCCAGTAAGGTATATACAACGCCTCTGGTAATTTTCCCATAACTCGAAGTAGAAACATCACTTCTGACAATATCCTTAATGTCATTCAGCTCACTTACAATAAATTCATAAACTTCCTTGCGGGTTTTAGTTACCGGATTTGAAGTGTCTTTAAAATCGGTAACAATTGGAACATTGCCATAGTTGTCGCACAACAAATAGTACCAGAAAGCCCTTACTCCCCGAATTTCAGCTAAAGTAACTTTTTTGTTTTCGTCCGAAATGGCAGAGCTTCCTTCAACGATGGAATAAATCTGATTACAGACTGAAATGCCAGAAGTTGCATAATTATAAGGGTTGCGAACCATGGAAGAATTAGAAGTCCATTTGTGCATGCAGAATTCTTTAAATGCACCACCATCCCACCAGTCACCACCTTTTCGTGTAGGTACAACGGCCATATCTCCGGCAGCTTCGCTAAGATAGAAGAAACCACTTGGAAAATTATAGATATATGTACGGTATATAGGACCAACTAACGAGGCAATTTCACTGGAAGTAGTTCCATATTCTGATGTTGAAAGCTGATCGTAAGTCACCTCATCAAGATTCGTACAACTCTGGTAAACAAACGAAATCACAAGAATTGCAAACACTGCGAATATTTTATTTTTTTTCATGATCAACAATTGTTTAAAGATTAAAAATTGATATTTAACCCTATTAACCAGGTTCTTGATTTTGGATAATAAGTTCGGCCTTCAATACCCGGGTCAAGTCCTGCCATTTCCACTTCCGGATCAAGTCCTTTATATTTTGTAATTGTGAAGAGGTTCTGGCCAGTCACATAAATTCTCATTTTCTGAATAAATTTGAGTTTTGCTGTGTCGAAACTGTAGCCAAGGCTGGCATTGTCAAGACGAAGGAACGATCCTTTTTCAATGTAATAACTGCTGTATTGAGGGGTATCGGTTAGTCCGCTTTCAAGAGCTTCAGATAAACAGTTTCCGCCCGGGAGCCACTGGGTTGTTGCATATGCCAACCGGTTAAAGTTAAGTACATCATTCCCATATACTCCGCGGAAGAATAAATTGAGGTCCCATTTCTTCCATGAAACTGCCGATGAAAATCCATAAGTAAGTTTAGGTTGGGCACATCCAATGTAAGTACGGTCGTCTGATGTTAATCCAGTTACTCCGTCAATCATATCATCAAAGATGAATTTTCCATCAGAATCGAGTCCCAGGCACTTGTAGCCATAAAATGTTCCAACAGCCTTGCCTTCTTCAACAATGTGGGTGGTGTTGTATGAACCACCACGGACAAATGCCGATCCGGTTAAGATTGCACTGGTTGAATACGTTGCATTTGACAATTTGGTGATTTCATTTTTGTTATGGGCAAGATTGACTGAAACGGTCCATCTCAGGTTTTCTTTCCGGATGACATCAGCATTTAAAAGCAGCTCAAATCCTTTATTTGTCATTGCTCCTACATTAGCCAATGTTGTAGGATAAATGTTGGGAGGAACCGGAACAGAATAATTATAAAGCAAATCATTAGTCTTTTTGTTATAGTATTCCAACGTTCCATTCAAGCGATTTTTGAAAAAGCCAAAATCCAAACCAATATTAAACATTGATGTTTCTTCCCATTTTAAGTCAGGATTTGCATTCTGGCTAATCTGGTATGCACTGTACCAGCTACCGCTGTCATAGTATTTTCCTGAAGCTCCATATAATTCTAGTGATTTATATGGTTCAATTCCGTCCTGATTACCTGAAACGCCATAACCTACCCTGAATTTAAGATCATCAATATAGCTCATGCTCTTCAGAAATGGTTCTTCGGAAACGTGCCATGCACCTGAAATGGATGGGAATGTCCCCCATTTGTGATTATCCCCAAACTTCGACGAACCATCACGACGTAATGCAAGCGCTAGAATATAACGTTCTTTAAACGAATAATTCAACCGTCCAAAGAAGGAAATAAGTTTACTCATGTTCGCACTTGACCACACATCGCCAGATTGCAAATCTTCACCAGCACTCAGATTATTGAACCCAAATGAATCGGTTACAAATTGCCTGTTCCTTGCGCCAAAACTCTGATAATGTGTATTTTCATAAGAATATCCGGCCAGAAAATTCAAATCATGGTTTTTGATCGTCTTTTTGTAATTAACAGTGGCTTCAAGCAAATTCCGGTCGTTGGTCCAACCTTCCCTTGTTGCTAACCCAAGGTAATCTCTTCCTCGTTCAGTTTCCGAATCCAGGTATTCACCATAATCATTAGTTGAACGTTCTTTTAACAGGTTCAGATTAGCATTAAATCCTTTAAACAGGTTCAGATTAGCAATAAAATCGCCATAATAAACACTATTCTTGTTTGAGAACTTATTCAATTCTATATTGTGTAATGGATTCCCGTGATCAAATTCAGTACTTTCATACCAACTTCCATCCTCGTTTTTAATAGGTACTACCGGAATCATATTGCAAGCCAATATGAAATTTTTGGTATCAGTTGGAGAATAATCACGGACAGTAAGTGCTCCTGTAAAAGACAAATCGAGCATATTATCTAAAGCTTTTTGATTAAAAGTAAGCCGGGCATTGTACCTTTCTATCGAATTATCCTTCACAACACCATCAACATCCATATAGTTAATCGAAGCTCTGTAATTACTGTTGGCTCCCCCACCCGACAATGAAAAACTCTGGTTTTGGGAAATGCCAGTTCTCATTATGGCATCAAACCAATTGGTATTAGCCCCTAAATCAATCCCTGTAGTATTTATGCTATTTTTTGAACAGTAGTCTCTCCATTCCTGCGCGGTCAAAAGGTCTGGCATATTTGTAACATTACTGATTCCAACATAACCATCATATTCTACTGTTGGAGTGTCTTTTTTGCCTTTTTTGGTTGTAATGAGTATAACGCCACTGGCAGATCTTGAACCATAAATTGCAGCGGCCGAAGCATCTTTCAATATACTAATGGATTCGATGTCCTGAGGTGCCACAGAATTTATACTTACTCCCGGTACTCCGTCAACAACAACAAAAGGCTGGCTACTACCGGTTAGCGACGATACACCTCTTAACCGGATGGTTTGATCTTCTGTTACGTCGCCGCTAGCTTGTGTAATGGTAAGACCGGCAACTTTTCCTTTCAAAAGGTCAATCGCAGTTTGGTTAACACCTTTATTAAAGTTTTTCTCTGATACATTTGAAACAGAACCTGATATGCTCCGTTTGGTCTGTGTTCCATATCCAACGGCAACAACCTCATCAATACCAACGGCCTCTTCTTCTAACTTAACATTAATCAAAGTCTTCCCGTTAACTGCGATTTCCTGTGTTTTCATCCCAATAAAAGAAAACTGCAAAGTAATACTTGCCGGAATATTTGTCAATAAATATTTCCCGTTGACATCGGTTATTGTCCCGTTAGTTGTACCCTTTACCACAACCGAAACGCCTGGCAAAGGCGCTCCGGAGGAGTCTGTTACTTTTCCAGAAACCGATTTTTGCTGCTGTGAGTTAATTGATTCTTTTCCCCAATTGTTCATCTGTTTATCCGAAGGATTAATCAAAATCAGGTTATTATCCGTTATCGAATAATTAATTCCATCTTTTGCGAACAACTGTTTCAGGATGTTCTCGACCACTTCGTCTTTCACCCGGATACTAACTTTGGCATCGAGATTCACTTTCTCGTTCTCGTAAATAAACCGATATTCCGACTGTGCTTCGATTTGCTGAAGCACTTCTTTGATAGTGTTCCCCTGCATATTCAGCGACAGTTTTTTATTCTGCGAATAAACTGTTGCCGTTACCTGCATTGTTAGAACCACGATTAAAAAGGCAGTTAGTTTCATAACCAACAAGAGCTTTTTGGGAATAGGACATATGCCTCCCCCTGATTCATAAAAATTTTTCATAAATTTGTAATGCAATTAGTTAATTACTCGAATTGAATGTTCGTAGCATTCAATTTTATTATCTAAAAAACAGACGGGAGATGCTGAAACATCTTCCGTTTTTCGTTTAATCAACCCGGATTTTACCTTCCGGATATCATGATTTCCTTTCCTTTTAATTCGTACGAAATGGAACTTAGCTGGCACAAAGCATTCAATACATCCAACACCGTTTGTTCCCTCAGCACCCCCGTGTAGTGGATCTTTTCTCCCAGTTTCGCGTCGTTCAGCGTAATTTGCACGTCGTACCAGCGTTCCAGATTTTTGCATACTTCAGCAAGCGACATGTTTTCCATGTACAATTTGTTCTGCATCCAGCTTGTGGTATGCGAAATTTCACCTTCAGCGTATCTGATTTCGTTCGATTTTTTATCCAGGACGGCCATCTCGCCTGGTTTCAGAACCAAAGCAGATGACCCGGATTTGCTCAGTTCCACTTTGCCTTCGAAAAGCGAGGTTTGGGCTGTGTGATCTTCAGGGTAAGTACTCAAATTAAATTTGGTTCCCAGAACTTTCACTTTCAATCCATCCGGAGTCAGAATTTCAAATGGTTTTTTACTTTTTGCCACATCAAAAAAAGCTTCTCCGCTAAAATCAACTTTTCGGGTTTGGCTAATTTTATCGTAACGATATTTGATATTTGATCCGGCGTTGAGTTTCACGACAGAACCATCCGGAAGAATAACTTCGGAACGACTCCCATAAGTCGTGTTCATTGCAATGGTAGCTTCAGATGTTGAAAACAGATCGGTAAAGAAAGTAAGGCTTAGAACAATCAACAACGTAGCTGCCATTCCGGAGACAACTAAGGCTATATTTTTGAGTTGACGGATGCGTGTTTTTCGGCTTTCAAGTTTCGAATCAACCTCTGCCCATGCTTTTTCGGAATCGAACTTTTGCAAAATGAAAACCCCAGAAGCGGCATCCCATATTTTTTGATACTTTCCGAGTTCAATTTTATTCCGGGAATCGGATTGCACCCAGTCATTCAGGACCGATTCTTCGGAGATAGACTTTTCTCCATTTTCCAGATGGTCAACAACATGCTCTCCTATTGGAAATTTCTCGTCCATTTTTTTGTTTATTTTATACTGCTGACACATCAAAACAGAAAAGGTCCTATCGGGAAAATGATTTTTTTTTGAAAATATTGGATAAAAGTAAAATTCAGGAGAGGACATGGATCACATGCGCCCAAATCACAGATCCCGATATTCATCGGGATGACTGATTGTCACTTTAGTCGCCCTCATTTTCTGGCCTTCGTTTTCCAGACTCCATGCCCTTTGCTCAATGCTCAAACGCTTCGTGTAGTTCGAGGCAGGCTTTCAGAAATTGCAGCGATTTCCAGATTTGGTTTTTGATGGTTTTTACTGAAGTGCCGAATTGATCGGCAATTTCCTGTTGTTTGAGGCCATCGAAGCGGCTCTTCATAAATACATCGCGACTTCGTTCGGGCAGTTGACCAATGCACTGATTCAGGGCTGCACTGAATTCGATTTCTTCCATCAGTCCTTCATCGCTTTGCCTCTCTGCAACAGGCATGTTCTGAATTGATTTCTGGCGATTTTTTTCGGCCCGAAGGTAATTGAGCGCGGCATTCTTCGATGCCCGGTACAAATATCCGGAGATGTTTTCGTTAATTTCCAATCTCTGGCGGTTGGTCCAAAGTCGAATGAAAAGTTCCTGAACAACATCTTCCGACGCGCTGTAGTTTTGAGTCAGGTTAAAGACAAACGCACAAAGCCGACTATAATAGCGCGTAAAAAGCTGATTATAACTCGAATAATCATCTCTTTTTATACCCGCTATCAATATTTGGTCGGCAGATTCCATTTCTCTCATCAATTTTCGGAATGCAATATAAGGAAAATTATCCCTGTAATCCCTTCCTTCGCCTCCTTCCCCCTTATCTTATGCTCTCTGCCCTCCGCTACTCAAACTCCAATCCGCCAAAGAATTCGGGCATATGGAATGCAGGCTTCTCCGTTTTAATCTTAGTCCACGAAACAAAATGAGGGACAGTCAATTCATCGCCACATTTATAAAAATTTCCGCGCATTCTTTGCCATGTATCGGTTTTAAGTCGTGTTTAAAATACACGTTCCACGGAATGGCAATCGTAATTTTCCATTCGGTTTTTTCTTTCCTCTCAGGGAAAGGCGAATTACCGAGCGAAGAAATTCTCCGTATGGTTGCAATCTGTTCGTCGGAAGCATTTATCGTTTGCTCTCCTTTTTTGTGGAATCCAAGCAAGGCTGTTCCAATGCAATTCATTTCCAAGTTGTAATACACATCATTTCCGTCAGGAGAAAGGAAAAACTCGACACAACTGTCGGTCCAAACCCGGCCATTACTTTGAGTAACTTCAGCTTTTACAGCTTGCTCAGCAACCTTGTATTGCAGAAAAAGCTCGTCATCGTTATAAGCAATCTGTACCGCCACTTCCGGACGATAAGGAAATTCTTCCCAATTCACCATTTCAAGCTTTAATGGCGCAACTTCCTGATCGAGCGTTTCGGCAACCAATTCCAATGGTGGATTTGAGAAGCCTTCAAGTATTTGATGGACTTTCATTGTTTTATTTTTAAGATCAGAATTCTCAATATTTTGAATATTTGTTTGACAACTGCCAGATTCAGCAGGTTGATTAAACCAGCTCAGCAGCAACAGTACGCACAATCCTGCACATTTCATCATATTGTTCCTCCATGCTGGTCAGTAACTTATACTGAGCCACGGTTCGTTGGTAATTGTGTTCCGGACTTTTAATTTTATAATAATTATCTCCATCGATGTAATCCATCAGAAAACGCAGAACCTGTTCATAAGTGATGTATTTGGCCGAGAATGCCAGGTATTCCAGTTCCTTTTCAGTCAGGAAACTACTTGCCTTCGACAAATAACCTTTTGTAAAGCCCTCGAAAATAGAAAGATTGCACGAAACATTATCCAAATTCTCGTCGTCTTCCTCGCCAGTATTGGTGTACGAACGCATGGCATCGCCAAAGTCATTCAGACAAGTGCTGTTCAGAACGGTATCCAGATCAATGACACACAGCACTTCTCCATTCTGATCGAAAAGTATGTTATTGATTTTGGTATCGTTGTGGGTTACCCGGGTTGGAATTTCGCCCGATTCGACCAATTTCCAGAAATCAAGCATTTCGTCACGACGACTTTCGATCCAACTGATTTCCTTGGCAAGTTTGGCTTTACGACCTGCGGGGTCTTTCGCCAGAACAGCATCCCACTGATTAAACCGATAACGAATGTTGTGGAATCCGGGTAAAATATCGGTTAAAGGTTCTTTCAAGTCGGAAACCATGGATTGAAACAGCCCAATCCCTTTTCCACCTTGATAGGCCAATTCGGGAGTTTGTGCGGCCTGATAGGCAATAGTATTGTTGATAAAAACACAAACGGCCCAATATTCGCCTTCCTCATCCTGAAAATACAACTTGCCATCGGTAGCCGGAACAATGGTCATTGCTTCGCGCATTGGATCGCCACCTTTTTCAACTACTTTTTTCTTGATGTGGGTACAAACGATCTGAATGTTCTCCATCATGGCCGGAACATTAGTGAAAATACGCTTGTTTTTTCGTTGTAAAAGATAATTGGGAACGATTGGTTCACTGGTATAGATAATAAAAGTATCATTGATGAAACCTTCGCCCATCGGTTCAACCCGATCAACAGTACCTTCAAGTTTAAATTTTGATGCTATTTTCTCCAGATTCATAATTGTTAGTCTATTGGTTTGATAAGCTCAAAGATATATTCCTTTTAAGAGTTTGAACAATGACTTTTTAAATTTTTGGTTTTTTATGTGATTATTAAACTTAGACTCCCTTTGCCAATTCCAAGTGAAACTGGCTTTAAAACATGTGTGAGAATATGGACAAATTCATTTTTATCATGGAGTTTTGATCACTATTTGCTTTTTGATTTGAATCGACATTGTTGTGCCCCCATTTTTATTATTTTTGAATACCTAAATTTTATTGTATTCATAATAAACCAAACTAACTATGCTTAAAAAGACAGGAGATTTCTTGCGTAAACATCTTTTCCTCCTACTATTTTGTTCATTTGCTATTGGAATTTTAGCTACCATTTCAGGAAATAAAACGATCGAATATACCTCAACCGACGAGTTTTGCGCTTCGTGCCACGTGCATCCACACGTTTTTGATTCGTGGAAACTCTCAACTCACTACGATAACAAGGGTGGAATTCAGGTTCACTGCGTCGATTGCCATCTTCCGCCGAAAGGTGAAGGTTATTTAATCGAAAAAGCAAGACTGGGACTGAAAGATATTTATGGTTACCTCACCAAAGATTCGGCTGAATTTAACTGGGAGATGAAGTCTGAACTGGAACATGCCGTGAAGTATGTTCCTAACTCATCGTGCAAGCATTGCCACCAGAACCTGTTCCCGAAAGATTTAGTGGACGCAGGCATAGCTGCCCACCTTTACTACGAAAATAACGAGAAGAAGCTGGATTTGCAGTGCATTAGTTGCCACCTAGATGCCGGACACTATAACCCGAATTACAAACATGGCAAAATGACCGGCATACCTGGGCAAGCCGACGGCAACACCGACAGTTCGAAACCCGCTTTTGAACAGGCAACCACCGTAACAACTTTTGCCGACTACAACGAGCAGATTCCAGGCACATCCGTATCGTTCAAAATGATTGCTGTCAAAGGCGGCACCTTCAACATGGGTAGCCCCGAAAAAGAACCTTTCCACCAAGCAGATGAATCGCCAGTGCGTCAGGTTAGCGTCAATCCGTTTTTCATGGCCGAAGTGGAAACAACCTGGGAAGAGTACTGGGCATTTTATGGTAACACCATGAGCGAAGGACGCACCCCTCCCGAACAGATTTATGCCAACAACAGCAACCCGAACGTGGATGCCATTTCCGGCCCGACCCCGCCTTATGGGCGACCCGACCAGAACTGGGGCTTTGGCAAACGCCCGGCAATCACCATGACCCATTATGCAGCGGAAACCTTCTGCCAGTGGCTTTCAAAGAAAACCGGAAAAAAATACCGCCTGCCCACAGAAGCTGAATGGGAATATGCGGCACGTGGTGGCACAGAAACACCTTATTTCTTTGACGGAAAACCGGATAAATTCTCCAACAAAGGAATGTGGCGTAAAATATCGGCCGCCGAAACCGAACCAATTTCGCAGTTCATTATTTATGCGAACAATGGCAAAGGCAAAACACACTTGCCTGAAGAAGTCAAGCCAAATCCGTTCGGCCTGAAAAATATGCTGGGCAACGTAATGGAATATTGTGCCGACCGCTATGCACCCGACGCTTACGCCAAAAACAGCGGAAAAGTGTCGAACCCACTTGCAACTGAAGGCGAGGAATGGGTTGTTCGCGGAGGTAATTATACTTCGGATGCAGCCGACGTACGTGCGGCAGCCCGTGACCACAGCCAGCACGACGCTTGGCTGAAAACCGACCCTCAACAGCCCAAAAGCATCTGGTGGTATTCTGATGTTAAAGGCATCGGGTTCAGGGTTGTATGTGAGCCAGACAATTCAATTAAAGTTCAATAAATAACTGATTTCCATACTAAAACTAATACATTATGAAAAAAGGTGTTGACAGACGTTCATTTTTGAAAAGCTCGGCTTTAGCCGGAGCATTAGGTGCAATTGGCACAGGAAGTGTTGCAGCTTTGACATCATGCAGCAGTACTCCAAAAGTACAACCATTGAAAGAACCAGGCTCTTATTACATACCTAACCTGGTTGATAAAGCTGCAGACGGCAAACCGCTGAAAGCCGGCGTAATCGGCTGTGGCGGACGTGGCTCTGGCGCTGCTTTTAATTTCCTCAACGCAGCCGACAATGTTACTATTGTTGCTTTAGGCGATACCTACGCTGACCGTTTGGAAGGCTTAGCTGAAAAGCTGAAAAAAGAAAAAAATATCGACATTGCAGCAGACAAAAAATTTGTTGGACTCGACTCTTATCAGAAAGTCATTGACAGCGATGTGGATGTGATCATTACTGCTACTCCACCAAATTTTCGCGCCGAAATTTTCAAATATGCGGTCGAAAAAGGCAAACATTGCTTCCTCGAAAAACCAATTTGCGTTGACCCGGTAGGTTACCGCACCATTGTGGCTACAGCCAAGCAAGCTCAGGCTAAAGGCCTTTGCGTGGTTACCGGCACACAACGTCACCATAAACGCGACTATGTAGCTTCTTACGAACAAATTATGAACGGTGCTATCGGCGAAATAACCGGTGGAACAGTTTATTGGTGTGGTGGTATGCTCTGGTACAAAGATCGCAACCCACAATGGTCGGATCTGGAATGGATGATCCGCGATTGGGTAAACTGGGGATGGCTTTCAGGCGACCACATTGTTGAACAGCACGTTCACAACCTGGATGTATTCACTTGGTTCTCAGGATTAAAACCAAAGTCAGCGCTTGGATTCGGCTCACGCCAGCGCCGTGTTACCGGTAACCAGTTCGACAATTTCAGCGTCGATTTTGAAATGGAAAACGGTATTCACATTCACAGTACCTGCCGCCAGATCAACGGAACTGAAGGTGGCGTATGGGAATTTATCCAAGGTACCAAAGGTTCGTGGACTTCCGACGGACACATTATCAAAGACCTGAAAGGCACCGAAATTTGGAAATACGACTACGAAGCCGAAAAAGCCAAATTCAAACAAACCGATCCATACACATTGGAACACGTGAACTGGATTAACCATATCCGCTCCGGAAAACCGATTGAACAGGCATCTGAAACAGCTGTTGCCAACATGGCTGCCATCATGGGACGCGAATCGGCTTACACCGGAAAGAAAGTTACCTGGGACGAAATGACTGCTTCGCCGCTCGATCTTTTACCGAAAGATATTGACATGACCAAAAGCATGGCTGCTGCCAAAGAGGGGTACGGTGCAGGAAAAGAATTTAAACTACCTGAATTTATTCATATTGCAGGAACGCCGCAAGGAAACCAAACACGATAAGGTATGCCGCTTAACAGACGATCTTTTTTAGGAACAGCCGCTTCCGGTGCCGCATTAGCTGCATCGGGCGGCTTTTTCTCTTCTTTCAAAGGTGAATCTTCATCCGAAAGGAAACAATCCTCCATTCTGAAAATTTCGTGTCAGGAAGGCGTTGCCCCAGGACAAACACTGACTGAGAAACTCGATTTTATGGAATCGCTGGGAATTGTTGGACTTGAAGTGGGGGGAAAAGGCCTTGAAGAAAGAGTGAGTGAAATACAACAAGCCCTGCAAAATCGAAATATGAAAATGAGCGCCATTTGCGCCGGTTTTGAAGGTTGGCTGATTGCCGACGACCCCGCCATTCAGAAAAAATGTATGGATTCGATGAAGGTTATTATCGAAGCTGCCGGAGCACTTGGTTCAACAGGACTAATTTTCGTGCCTGCATTCAACAACCAAAAATCGCTTCCAGACAAAGAAGCCCGCGAGCTTTTGATTGGCCAGATGAAAGAGCTGGGCGATTTTGCTCTCCGGAACAAAACTCGCATTTTACTCGAACCATTGAACCGTCAGGAATGCTATTTCTGTCGCCAGGTGGCTGATGGAGCGTCCATTGTGCGCGATGTAAATTCAGCCGGAGCTGCTGTTATGGGCGACTTCTGGCACATGGTATGGGAAGAAACCAATGATCGGGCTGCATTTCTCTCTGCTGGCGACTACCTGCATCACGTGCATATTGCCAGTCGTAAACGCCGGAAAATGCCCAGGGAAGACGGCGACGCCGATAATTACATCAACGGGTTTAAAGGATTAAAAGAAATCAATTATCAGGATTACGTGAGCTTCGAATGCGGCTCTGTAGGCGATCCAAAAACGACCTTGCCTGCTGCGGTAAAACTGATGAATGAACAGTGGCTGAAAGCGTAATTATTCTCAGTTTCAAAAAAAATCAATCAATAACAGAAAACCCGGGTTCTCACGAATCCGGGTTTTCTGTTTCTTATTAGATCTCTAAAAGAATCGTTACTCGATTCGATAA
>Ga0183100_1000768_pt1 | contig 20913 bp, 20 predicted proteins | sample Biomet2_FD_127789 | JGI IMG/M metagenome (GOLD analysis project Ga0183100, IMG submission 127789) | Microbial communities from bioreactor (seeded with anoxic lake sediment) at LBNL, California, USA - Biofuel metagenome 2 | ecosystem: Engineered > Bioreactor > Anaerobic > Unclassified ...
GCGGCATTCCAGCCCGCCCACATTCTGCTGGCCCTCTGCCTAGTGCGTGGACCAGCTCGCGGACAGGATGAACGTCGGCCGGGAGGCCCTCCTTCCGGCGGCGGTGAAGCTCCTCAACGACGTCAAGGAGGACCGCAAGCGGATGGAGAACCTGGCCGCCAAGCTCAACCGCATCATGGCCGACAGCCTGATGGCCAATGCCCATGAGGTCAACGGCGTGAAGGTCGTGGTGCACCTTGCCTCCGAGGACGAGGACCCACAGGCCTTGTCGCTGGCGCTAACCTCCAACCCGGGGGTGGTCGCGGTGCTGGGGCTCGCCAACAACAGCCCCAAGCTGTTCGTGTCCCGCTCCGCGGACGTCAAGCTCGACTGCAGGCCAGTGCTCAAGGACATCATGAAGCTGGTCGGCGGGGGCGGAGGCGGGAAGCCTGACTTTGCCCAGGGCGGGGGCGGGGACCCCGCGAAGCTGCCCGGGGCGATGGAGCACGCCCTGGACCTGGTCAAGGCCGCGATGGCCAAGAAGTGAGGGCCCCCCTCCCCTCCCCGACCCGGTACCCCGCGGGGCTCCGCCAGCATGGCTTCGGGGGCGGTCCGCGAGCAGAGAAATGGTTAAATAGGGACTTGCGTGTAGGGGAGACGCTCCATAAACTATAAACATAGAATGGATTAACTTCATACGATTTCATTGGAGGTAACAGTTTGGCGCAACCTGAAGGACAGGAAAAACCACAAAAGGCCGAGAAGAAGGTAAAGAAGGAGAAGGCAGAGAAGGCCCCTGAGAAGAAGGTCGATGAGAACTTCCGCTATATCGTCCGCATTATGAACTTCGACATCGACGGCAACAAGTCCCTGATGATGGGCATCCAGAACGTCAGGGGCGTAGGCCCCCGCGTCGCTGCTGTCGTCGCCAAGAGAACTGGCATCAAGCCCTCGGAGAAGATGGGGAACCTGTCCGAAGCCCAGACCGATGAGATCACCAAGATCATCACCAGCTACCCGGAGTACGCTCCCCAATGGGCGATCAACCGCCAGAACGATGTCGAGACCGGCGAGGACACGCACGTCTTCGGCGTGGACCTCGACGTCGCGAGAAAGGACGATATCAACCGCATGAAGATGATACGCTGTTACAAAGGCGTAAGGCACGAGCAGGGACAGAAGGTTCGTGGTCAGAAGACCCGGTCCAACGGACGGACTGGCCTTACCATGGGTGTCAGCCGGCAGAAGGCCCAACAGGCCGGTGCCGCTGCGGCCCCGGCCGAAGCGAAGAAGTAAGGAATATACTGAGCAGGTGTTAAAATGGGAGATCCGAAGTTCCCTCGCCGGTCCTACGACGCTCCTTCTCACCCCTGGAGAGGAGAGAGGATCAAGGCCGAGACAGAGATATGCAATGCCTACGGTTTGAAGAACAAGCGCGAGCTGTGGAAGGCTCAGGCGGTACTCAGGAACCTGAGGAACCAGTCCAAGCTGCTACAGGCCCGCGTCCGTCTGAACGACGAGCAGGCCAAGCTGGAGGCCTCCCTTCTGCTGAAGAAGTGCGCCCGGCTGGGCCTCCTGCCCATGGAGGGGAGCACCCTCGATGATGTCCTGGGTCTGACCCAGGAGACGGTCCTGAACCGCAGGCTTCAGACCCTGGTCCACCGCAAGGGACTCGCGGCCACCGCCAAGCAGGCCCGGCAGTTCATCGTCCACGGTCACATATCCATCGATGGTCGCAAGGTCACCATCCCTGGCTACGTCGTGAAGAGGACCGAGGAAGAGAAGATCGCCTTCAATCCCCTGTCTCCCATATCCAACGAGCTCCACCCCCTGAGGACCTCGGCCCAGCCGGCCCCGGCCCCCGAGGTACCGGCAGCCGCCAAGCCCGCCGAAGAGCGCCCGATCTCTCAGACGGAGAAGGTGTTGAAGAAGGTCGCTGACGATATCGTTGAGGCTGAGCCCGCCGCACTGCCTGACCTGCCCGCCAGCGAGACCACCGAATCCACCGAGACCAAGGAGGAGTGAACATGGGAAAGTGGGGTATTGCGCACATCTACGCCAGCTACAACAACATCATCATCACCCTGACCGACATCACCGGTGCGGAGACGATCACCAAGGCCACCGGCGGCATGGTCGTCAAGGCGGCCAAGGATGAGTCCTCTCCCTACGCGGCCATGAGGGCCGCGGAGAAGGTGGCGGATATCGCCAGGGAGAAGGGCATCGAAGGCATCCACGTGAAGGTCCGTGCTCCGGGCGGCAACAAGGCTACCTCCCCCGGTCCCGGCGCACAGGCTGCCATTCGGGCGCTTGCTAGGGCTGGAATGAAGATCGGCCGGATCGAGGATGTCACTCCCATCCCGCATGATGGGACCAAGAAGAAGGGCGGAAGAAGGGGCCGGAGAGTATAGAGGCTGTACACATGGACCTGAAGATCATCGACCTGACCGATACCCATGCTAGGTTCGTCGTCTCGGGTATCCGTCCGGACATGGCAAACGCCCTCAGGCGCACGCTCATGACCGATGTCCCCAAGATGGCCATCGAGACCGTCGAGTTCCACCTGGGTCCGATCAGGGACGAGGACGGTAAGGAATGCGAGAGCGTAAGCCCGCTGTTCGACGAGATCATCGCCCACCGCTTGGGCCTCGTCCCCATCCCTACCGATCCCGATCTCTACGTGTTCAAGGACAAGTGCACCTGCAACGGCGAGGGCTGCCCGAACTGCACCATCATGTACTCCCTCAACAAGAAGGGCCCGGCGGAGGTCTACTCCGGCGACCTGGAGCCCCTAGGAGGGAAGGAGCTGAGGGTGAAGGACGAGCTCGTCCCCATTGTCAAGCTCGGCCCCAAGCAGGCGTTGCTCATCTACGCCTCCGCCGAGCTGGGAACCGCCAAGAGGCACGCCAAGTGGCAGGTGACCTCCGGCGCCGGGTACCGCTACTATCCCACGGTGACCATCGACACGACGAAGTGCGATGCCTGTGGGGAGTGCGTGAAGGAATGTCCCCGCGACGTGCTGGCCAGCAAGGACGGCAAGATGGTGGTGTCGAATCTGGAGGACTGCATCCTGTGCAGCGCATGCCGCAGGGTGTGCCCCAAGGACGCGATCACCACCAGCGGCGACAGCTCCAAGTTCGTCTTCGAGTTCGAGACCGACGGCTCGCTGACCGCCCGGGACACCCTCAGGAAGGCGCTGGAGATCCTCGAGAAGAGGTTCGACGACTTCCGTGAGGAGGTCGGCCAGCTCATCGAAGGATGAGCGGGCGCTGGCTCAACCCTTTCCGCCCCACGCGGGCGTCATCTTTTCATTCTGTTCTCATCCTGCTGCGGACACCATAGGTTGCTGCTAAAGCTCCGGCATCCCGGTTCGTACGATGACCGTAATCATTCAGGGCGAATTTTCATATATCCTTCGGTAAATGCTATCTTAAGATTCCCAAGAGGTCACCACAATGGAGAAAGAGCTTGAAAAGTACGTCTGCCCCATTTGCGGCTACATCTACGACCCCGAGGTAGGAGACCCTGACCACGGCATTCCCCCAGGGACCGCCTTCGAGGACCTTCCTGATGAATGGACCTGTCCGTATTGCAACACCCCGAAGAGCAGCTGCCAGAGCTTCTCCTCGGTGATGGGCGGAATCTAAGTTAGGAAGGCCAGGCCTTCCGTTTTTCCATACCACCTTTTACCACAAGCTCACATGAAGTCGGTGAGCTTGCAGTTCTTTACCTTGTCCGACTGGAACAGGGACTTCATCGACTCCTCGACGATGCTTATGCGCTGCTGGGTGTAGGCGTCCAGATCGAACTTCTCGCTGATCTCCTTGGTGATCTCGAGGTACTTCTTCACGCTCTTCTCGTGCACCGTAAGCGTGAGGTTGTTGCCGCAGTAGCAGCGGCCCTTGAGCGGGATGCGGCGGTACTTGGCGCCGCACTTGGTGCACCTCAGCGACTGCGAGGAGAACGACTTCAGGTTGCCGATCATGTCCGGCAGGAAGTGCTTGGTGATGACGCGGTAGACCACGTCCTTGGCGTCGACCGCCCGGATGATACGGGCCAGCTCGAGCTGGGCGTTCATCTTGTCGATCATGGTCTCCAAGGTCTTGTACGCTGACTCGGAGGGCCCCTCGGAGATGTCATTGGTGTCGTGGGTGTACCCGAAGCCTTCGTACTGCAGCGCCGAGCCGATGCGCCCGGCCACCTGGTCCATGATGGAGTCGATCTCCTTGGGATGCTTGTACTGCAGCGTGGCCTGGTAGAACTCCAGGGGGTACTCCCAGAGCACGTCCACGTTGTGCGCCTCCTTGTCGATCTCGTTGGGGTCCAGCCTCGTCGTAAGAACGAGGGGAGCGTCCATCAGGCCGCCCCGGGTCTTGGGTAGGAACTCCTTGGAGAAGTTCAGCAGGCCGTCCAGCAGCAAGATTACGGAGTCCTCGTCCCCGTCGGCGTTCCTGCGCTTGGCGGCATGGAAGAAGGGATGTCCGTAGCCGACGTTGGTCTTGGCGTACCCAATGATGCGGCACAGGATGCCGCCCGAGGTGTGCGGGGCGAGCCCGATGGTCAGCTGGCCGATGAGATCGCTGCGGTTCCGGGCCTCGTAGAACCTCGACAGCCCGTAGTACTTCTCCAGCAGGTCGTCCACAAAGTCGGCGACCTTGATCATGTAGTCTCCGCAGGTCTCGGAGGGTATGATGTCCTGGACCCTCAGCTCGCACACCTGCTCCGGCGAGGTCAGCTCGGCGCCGTGGGCGTCCCTGAGATAACCGAGGGCGTGGGCCTTCTCCACGCTCAGTCCGATCTCCCGGGGCCGGAAGTGGGTGACCGGGACGTCGGTCATGTCGAACCGGATCGTGCCGTCCTTGAACACGAAGATGTCGTGCACCGCTCTCAGGAGGCCCTTCTCCAGAGCCTCGGGGGTCTTGTTCTTGGAGATCATCCCCTGCACCCCCTTGATCTCCGGCGCCTCCGCCACCCCCACCCGGGCCATCGCGTTCTCCAGCATATGGCGCAGGTCGATGCGCTGCGTGGTGGGACGGTTCACGGTGAAGGTATGGGCGCCGCAGTCCGCGCAGGAGCACAGGAAGGTGTTCCTGCCACACTCCGGGCACTGTCTGAGGCCCATCTCCGCCTCCACCCTTGACTCGCTCATCGCCGTGGACACCAGGCGTTGCATGCCGCCGCTATGGCCCAAGGGAAAGAGCGCATGCGGTGGGGGCTTCATCTTTCGCTCCTTGGCCTTCTCCGGTCTCCCCATTCGGGCCCCGATGCGGGTGACCGCCCTCGCTTTCACCTCGATGCCCAGGGCCTTCGACACCGCCCTTAGGGTGGGGTTGGAGAACACCTCGTCGGGTGATGCCCCGGGATCTGACAGCGGGGTGCGCTCGACGATCCGCTCCCCCCCCACGCCGAGGCCCAGGCATTCGAGCAAAGGAAGGGCATAGAACTCAACGATGACCTCCTGCTCCACCGCCCGGTGCAGGGCCCCCAGCGACTCCAGGGCGCGCTTGGAGACCGGCTCCCGCTTGAGGTGCAGGGAGCCGTCCTTCCACCGCCCAGTGGCAAGAATGTGGGCCCGCAGTGCCGTCAGCTGCTCGATGGTCATATCGTACCAGAAGAGGTTGTATCTCGGGTGGAGAGGCACCCCGAAGCGGCGCGATAGCTCCTTGGCCCGCTCGTAGCTCGGCTCCTCCCAGTCGTCGGGAAGGGTCCCGGCCTTGGACCGCAGCTCCACCTTGTACCATTCCAGAGCGAACCCGGAGGGGGCGAGGATGTGGTTGTTCTCCATGAACTCGCCGTAGGCCAGCAGTACCTCCCCCAGGTCGACGATCTCGGCAACGTCCGGGCGGTACCTCTTCGCCTCTTGGGCCGTGTTCGCCTGGACCAGGTCGCCGTTCTTCAGCAGGAGTATCGGTCCCTCGATGGTGTCGCAGGGGGTGACCGCTCCTGCCTTGCCGGGCCGCTCGATCTTGATCTGCGTGCCCACCGCCAAGAAGTCGTTGAGGGCGAACATGGTGGCCGGGCTGATGGCCAGCGCCGCCAGTCCCGTTGTGCGCCCCCGCCCGTAGCGGAGCCTGAGGCCCCCCACTCGGGAGGGATGGCCGATGACCGGCCGCCCGGCGACCATGTCCTTGAGGAACTTCGCGTCCGGCACGATCTTCTTGGTCGACTTGTCGTCGCCCTTGTCGTGGCGCTTCTTCCATTCCAGGTACTCGTCGATGAACTCCCAGCCGTCGATGCCGAGCTTCTTGACGTGCTTCTGGATCTTGGGCGCCTTGAGGCACATGCCCTCGGAGATGACAAGGCAGGCGCCCCCCCGCACGCGGTTGGTCTCTATGCGCGGCAGGTCCCGGAACCCCGAGATCTCCATCTCCTCCGTGCCCTCGCCGTCCACGCATACCGGGCAGCCCCGGGCGATGATCCCTATCTCCTCGTTCCCCGGCATGTACTGCAAGTGCTGGCACTGTTTGTACAGGGGGATCTCCTCCATGAACCGCTCCACCTCGGCCTCGGTGGGGATGTACTTCCCCAGGCCGAGCTCGCGGCGCACGACGTCGCCGATGAGCACGCTCAGGGCCTGGCCGGTGCCTCCGGCCGCCCGGATAGGGCCGGCGAAGGACAGGGAGAGATACTCGCTGCCGTCGGCGTTGCGGCCGATCTTGCAGCCCGCGATGCCCTCCAGCGGAGCGACCAGGATGCCCTCGGTGAGGACCGCCAGTCCCACGCGCACGGCCCGGTCGATCGATTCCTCCCTGCTCTTGGCGGGCTGGGTGGCCATCTCCTTGGCGATGAGCAGGGAGACCTCCTCACGGTTATGGGTCTTGGACAGCTCCCTGATGCGTTCGGCCACACCCTCGACGTGCCAGTCCTCCAGGAGCTTCTCGCACCTCGAGGCCAGGTCCTCGGCCCGCGGGATCTCCACGAAGACCTCGGGGTCCAGGCCGCGGGAGCGCGCCTTGCGGGCGATGCCGTAGCACCGGTCCGTCTCCTTGAACAGGCCATTGAAGTAGTCCTCCATGGCCTTGCTGCACGCCACTCCCGCCATACCTGGTCACCTGCATCCCGCCGACCCGCCAGGCCGGCCATCGGACATAGCAAGGACGTGGAGATAAATCGTTCGCTTGCAGGGACGCGGGCGGGGAATCGTCATCCTAAGTCGGGAGCTTGTCCAGATCGTTCACGCGCTGCGCCTTGAGGACCGCCTCTACCTTGGCCACGAGCTCGTCCACTCCCTCGCCGGTGAGCGCGGAGATGCGCGGTCGGCCGGTCGGCTTTCCCTCCAGGTCGGCCTTGCTCTCCACCTCGATGATCGGGATATCGGTGAAGTTGGCCTTTACCGACTCGAGCAGGGCTAGCTGCCTATCGAGCGTATAACCGCAGGTCTCCGAGGGATCGATGAGGAGCACGATGACATCGGCAAGGAAGCGCAGCGCCAGGATGGCCTGCAGCTCGATGGCGTTCCGCTTCTCCAGCTCCCGGTCCAGCAGCCCCGGGGTGTCGATGACCTGGTAGGTGCGCCACCCGCTCTTGAGGTGCCCGATGACCACGCCCTTGGTGGTGAAGGGGTAGGGAGCGATCGTAGGCTTGGCGGTGGAGATGCGCTCCACCAGCTGGCTCTTGCCCACGTTGGGGTAGCCGGCGATGACCACGGTCTGGACAGTGGTGTCCACGGCGGGCAGCCGCCTGAGCTGGTCGCGGGCCTTCTGGCAGAACAGCAGGTCTGGGTCCACGCGGTTGATGACCGACGAGAACCGCCCGTAGAACTCCCTGGTCGCCTTGGCCACCGCGTCGATGCTCGGCGCCCGGCGCACCATGAGCAGGTACTTGCGTTGCAGGTCCGAGCACTTCTCGGCGCACCAGGAGACGTTCCCCAGCGCTTTCTTCAACTTCTCGTGGCCGATGATGACGTCGATGAGCTGGGAGTAGAACTCGTCCTCTTTCTCCATCCGGGGGAAAGCGCGGACGTACTTCAGCAGCGTGGTGGTGGTCATGTCACCCACGGCGGTGATCTTGCCGATGTTGGTCTTCTTGACCGTATCGAACGCGGCCGCCCCGTTGACCTCCACCCTGGAAGCCCGGGCGAAGGCCCTGTCCAGGAGCTCCTGGGCTGTCATGATGGTCGGAATCTGTCGCTTCCAGTCCTGCATGGCGGGCCATAGGAAGGAGCAAGTTATTAAGGTATCATTCACCGATGGTCGGGAACGATGAGCCACGGGGTCAGGTGCCAGGTCTGGTTGACGGAGGGCGAGCGCCCGCTGATCGGCGAGGAGGGGGCGAGGCTGCTGACGTCGATCGCGGGAGCGGGCTCGTTCGCCGTTGCGGCCGAGGCCGCGGGCATGAGCATCGAAAGGGCTCGGGAGCTGGTCGCCCAGGCCGAGACGGTCTTGGGGAGCAAGGTCGTTACCAGTGATGGCGTCCGGTGCGCCCTCACCGCGGATGGTAGATCGCTGGTGGAGGAGTTCGACAACAAGAAGCGGCGGGCCGATGAGCAGCTGGCCCATGCCTTCAGGAACCCCACTCTCACCGCCGACGGAATCGTGGTGATGGACGGCCGGGTCGTCCTCGTGCGGCGGGGGCGGGAGCCGGGCAAGGGCCGGTACGCGCTGCCCGGTGGCTTCGTCGAGTACGGGGAGAGGGTCGAGGACTGCGCGGTGCGGGAGGTGCTGGAGGAAACAGGCCTGCGGACCGAGCCGCTGGGGCTGGTGGGCGTGTACTCCGACCCCGGGAGGGACCCCCGGGGCCACATCGTCAGCGCCGTGTTCCATCTGCGAGCGGTGGGCGGGGAACTACGGGCCGGGGACGATGCCGATGGCGTGTCCCTCTTCGATCTGGGCTCGCTGCCGGAGCTGGCGTTCGATCACACTCGCATCATCGCCGATCATCTGCGAGCATCAGGGAAGCTTCGCTGAGCGGTCATTCACAAATCCTTCTAACCACCTGGAAAGCTTTTATACGGGGGGCGGGCGTACGAAGCTTCAATGCTGCAGGACGATCTCGACGCCAAGATCCTTCGGTTGTTGCAGCGGAACGGAAAGCTCACTTACGAAGAGATAGGCGCGATGGTGGACCGCTCCCCCTCGACCATCCGCGATCGGATCAAGAAGCTGGAGGAGAACAAGACCATAATGGGCTACTCCGCCATCGTGAACCACGATAGGATGGGCATCAGCTCCGACGCTTATATCGCTGCGGACATACCGCCGGATAAGACCCAGATGGCCATCGCCTCGCTGTTCTCGATGGAGAACATCTCGGAGATCCTCCGTGTGACCGGGGAGCGCCGCATCATGTTCCGTCTCCGGGCGGCCAGCAACTCGGAGATGATCGACATCATCGACCGCAAGATACGGCCCCTCGGATTCCACAACATCGAGGTGACCGTGGTCCTCGAGCCGATCGTCCGCTATCCGGGCCTATAGCTCGCGAACCCTTGCGCTCTCCGGGGAGGCGCTCATGTGCAGGGTGCGGCCATCCTTGGACGACTTGCCCACTGAGTTCTTGGCCACGACCCAGAACTTGCGGGTCAGGAGGCCGCCCTCGAGGACCATGGGGCTGACCCGGAGGATGCGCTCCACCTGTTCTGGGGAGTAGAACGCGGTCCCGTACTGCCCGATCATGGTCACCTTGTTCATCGACGGCGATAAGGCCAGCCCCGATTGCTGGACGATGTGGGCCTCGAACGCCGAAGGTTCTTTCGTCAACCAGTCCAGGTCCCACATGAGGACGAGTTCGGAGCGGCCGCCGTCCACGGTCTTCTGCGTCTCGACGCGCATGAGGTCCTCGAGCGCGCCCGGGCGGAACCTGCCTGAGGTGCACAGTACGGGCCTGGTAGGCATTATCTCCAGATGGCCGCCTTCGATGGCCGCATCCAGCTGCCTGGAGCGGGGCGCCCTGGTCTCGATGTCCCAGCGGTCGCTCAGGAGGACGAGACGCTGGTCCTCCCCCATCCACGACAGCGTGTCGGTCACCACCCGCATCTGCTCCGCATCGCTGCGGTAGATGTGCGCTGCGTGGTCCCCTCTCTTCAGGCCCTCATACCATCGCTTCATCTCATCGCCTCTTGGTCCATGCTGTGCCGGAGCCGGCGGCGGGGTCCATGGTGATAGGTCATAACGACCCACCGGCCTCGACCAATGGCATCACATGCCCTTCCTTCCTGCTCCCCAACATCCTCTCCCACCATCGGTCCCCGACGTCCCAGCCGAAGGCGTTCCAGAAGTTAGCGGTGTACTTGGCCTTTTCGTTTTCGCAGCCTAGGCAGCAAGGCTTCCTAGAGCTGGCGGGCGGGGTGGACGTCTCATGAAAATGATCGAGGCCGCTGTACGCTCTGTCAAGCCCGTCAGTATGATCGGCGTGCCTGTGGTATCCGCCATGAGGGACCCTCGGCTGCTCTGATAAGAATGGCGCCAGACCCCCATGCCCACAATTTAGGGCTGGGAGCGAGCAGGGTCCCTTGCCGTCGATCATGGGGCGGGTAGGTGCTCGGAGCGTCACGTATAATTTACTTTTCCAGGGAAGTAAGCAGATCGACCGGAGGGCCAGCAGGGTGTCGCTTTGCTGATGGCCCTTTAAGCTGCGCGCCCATCGCCGCATCCTCGGACCGACGGTCCGTCAGACTTATCTATGGACGAATCGCTACTCGGACCTCCGCACCCGTGCGGTACGTGGTCGATGGCAATGGCGGCGCCGGACAACAGGGAAAAGTGGATCGTTCTGCTCATCACCTCCATCGGCGCCTTGATGGGTCCGTTGGACTCTACGATCGTCAGCGTTTCCCTGCCGACCATCACCAGCGACCTGGGCATGGACTACGCGACCTCGGTGTGGATACCCACAGCGTACCTTTTGGCGGTCGCCAGCCTCCTTCTCACCATGGGGCGGCTGTCGGACCTGAGGGGACGCAGGCCCCTCTTCATCCTGGGTTTTGGCGTGTTCGTCATCGGCTCGTTCCTGTGCAGTATAGCCCTGAGCGGGGGGCAGATCATCGCCTTCCGCTTCCTGCAAGGCATCGGCGCAGCGATGATTATGGCCACCTCGCCCGCCATCATCACCGCGGCCTTTCCGCCGCAGGAACGGGGGAAGGCCCTGGGCATCAATGCCATGTCGGTCTACATAGGTCTCAGCCTGGGACCACCCCTCGGAGGGATCCTCACCGCGGCTTTTGGGTGGCCGTCGATATTCCTGGTCAACATCCCCATCGGGCTGACGGTCATTCTGCTCTCGCTGTGGAGGCTGAAGGAGCCGGCCCGTACCGCTCCCCCGCGTCCCTTCGACCTGACGGGGGCAGCGGCCTTCGCCATCGGACTGTCCGCGCTCCTCGTCGACCTCACCGTGGGCGAGGAGGCAGGATGGACCTCGCCGGTCTCGCTCGCCCTCCTGACGGTCACGGTCGTCAGCTTCGTGGTCTTCATCCTCATCGAGCGCCGGAAGGGGAGGGACGCCATGCTCGACCTCCACCTTCTGACCGGGAACCGTCTGTTCGCCATGGCCAATATCTCGGCGCTGCTCAACTACACCGCCTACTTCGGCATCTCCTTCCTGCTGTCGTTCTACATGCAGCGGGTCCTGGAATATTCCCTGTATCTTACTGGCCTGGTCCTGCTCTCGATGCCCCTGGTCATGAGCTTCCTCTCCCCGGTGATGGGGGTCGCCTCCGACCGCATAGGCTCCCGGGTCCTCGCCTCGGGGGGCATGATCCTGGTCTCCGTGGGCCTCCTGCTCCTCGGCACCATCGGGGAAGCGACCTCCACGATCGAGCTGATCGCCTACCTCATCATCCTGGGGATCGGGATGGGCATGTTCTCGTCCCCCAACACCAGCGCCATCATGGGGTGCGTTCCCAAGCAGCAACTGGGGGTGGCCTCGGGGACCCTGTCCACGATGCGCACCGTGGGGCAGTCCCTCAGCCTGGCGATCATGGGCGCCCTGGTGGCCACGGTAGCGTCCACCGCCGTGGTGTCCGAGCTGTTCTCCGGCACCATCGGCCCGGCGGCCGCGGCCGAGGCGGGGGATTTCATCAGGGGCATGGACCTGGCGTTCACCGTGTCGGCGGGGATTGCGTTCGTCGGGGCCATCACCTCGCTGGCCCGAGGGAAGGTGGTGAAGTGCGAGGACGACCTCGCCGGAGAGAGCTCTCCCTGAGGGCCGGGCACCTTCGTCAATGCTAGGGATGAGACGCTAGCAGGGTTTATCTAGAACTAGAATTATTATTTTCCAAGGAGATGTGACCGGCATGGCCGTAACAGAGGAGATGAAGTTCCGAAGGCTAAGGCGCTTCAACGGTGTGATGGCGGTCGTGCACCTGGTGCAGGCCCTGCTCATCCTGGCGCTGTCGAACAACACCACCCAACCGATATTCACCTACTTCCTCAAGTTCGACCCATCGACCCAGAGCCTGGTCTCCCAGCAGGCGCTGCTGTACAACCTGCCCCTGGGCCCCATGGTGGCCCTGTTCCTGTTCGTGTCAGCGTTCGACCACTTCCTCCTGGCCGGCCCGCTGTACCGTAGGTACGTGGAGGGTCTGAAAGAGCAGCACAACTACTACCGGTGGTACGAGTACGCCATCTCGTCCTCCATCATGATCGTGGTCATCGGGATGCTCGTGGGCATAAGGGACATTTCCAGCATCATCCTGATCTTCGCTCTCAACTCGACCATGAACCTGTTCGGCCTGATGATGGAGAAGCACAACCAGGGCCGGGCGAGGGTCGACTGGACATCGTACATCTACGGCACATACGCTGGCATCATTCCCTGGGTCGTCATCTCGATCTACCTGTGGGGTTCCGGCCAGGGCGGCGAGGTCCCGGACTTCGTTTACTTCATCTACGCGATCATAGGCATCTTCTTCTTCAGCTTCGCCTTCAACATGATACTCCAGTACCGCAAGAAGGGAAGGTGGAGCGACTACCTGTTCGGCGAGTATGTGTACATCCTGCTGAGCCTGTTCGCCAAGACCGCGCTCGCCTGGCTGGTGTTCGGAGGGACCCTCGCTACCGGGACCTGAAAGCGGGGGGGCCGGCCCCCCCTCATCTCATCCAAAAGCCTATATCTCGCTGCATTTTTATCGCTCATTATGGCCAATTTGAACGTGGCGGTAATCGGTCCGAACGACTACGCCAAGGACCTAGGAAAGAAGGGGACCGCCTCGGACATCACGCTCTACGATCTCAAGCAGGGAACCGACACGGTGACCTTCATCGAGCCGACCAAGTACCCCGACCGCCTCGCTCCCCTGTTCTACTCGGTCTCCATGGCCGACCGCGCTCTGGTCGTGGTGGAGGCGATCAACGCCCAACTGGGGGAGTGCATCGTCATGCTGCAATGCGCCGGGGTGAAGGAGGGATACATCGTGCTGAGGAACTACCTCGCCCCGGACCAGCTCGCCCCCCTCATCAAGGGGACGGTGATGGAGGCGTACCGCTACGTGGAGGACGACAAGACCGCGCTCCGCACCATGCTTCTGGAGGAGGCAAGGAACAGGCTCGCTCCCCAGGATGAGGGCAAGGGAGCGGTGCCCATCGATCACTTCTTCAACGTCAAGGGCGTGGGCACGGTCATCCTGGGCTACGTGGCCTACGGGCGCATCGTGAAGCATGACGAGCTGAAGGTGCTGCCGACGAACCGGAGCGCCCTGGTCCGCTCGATCCAGAAGCATGACGACGACTTCGACGACGCCACCTACGGCGACCGCGTGGGCCTGGCCCTGAAGAACATCGACGTCGAGCAGCTGGACCGGGGGTACGTGCTCACCGCGGACGAGAAGGTCAAGTGCGATACCGCTGTCACCGCGCAGGCCGAGCTGGTCAACTACTGGAGGACCCCCCTCAAGGAGGGCATGGTGCTTCACCTGGGGCACTGGATGCAGTTCCTGGGGGCCCGCGTGGAGTCGGTCAAGGACAGCGGGGACTTCCGCCGGCCGACGCTCACCCTGGCCCTCGACAAGCCCCTGGTCCATCGGTCGGGGTCCCGCGCGGTCCTGATGTACCTGGAGGGCGGGAAGCTCCGCGTCGCCGGGTCCCTCGTCCTTCCCTGAGCGACACCTGGATAAACCAGGCCGGGGATATCCCCACGCGGGAAGAGAGATGGACTTCGAGAGGTACATCGTCGATCTGAACGCGAAGTGCGTGTGCGGGTGCATGGAAGGGGACCGGATCCACAAGATCTACCGGTTCCCGAACGATTTCGGCGCATCGGTGGTCTCCGCCCCCAAGGCCGACCTCGCGGCCAGGGGCACCTTCCGCCTGTACGTCCTCCATTATGAGACCCCCGCGCCGGAGAACGAGTACGAGATCGCCCGGGACCCGGAGCTCACCGACGACCACATCGTCTGCCGGGACTGGACCGACGCCGAGCGGTGGCTGCAGCGGGTCTTCGAGCTGGGTCCAGAGGCCAGCGGGCAGCACCACCATTGCCACTGAGGTTCTTGCGTAGAACGTTATTATACCTTGAACTGGAACGGCCGTTCACACCAGGGAAAAGACGATGGGAGCGATGGTATGGACATATTCGAGCACATCATGAAGGAGCATCGCGAGGTGGAGGGCATGCTGCAGAGGTTGAGCGAGGGCTACGACGAGGGGGCGTTCAACAAGCTGAGAAGGTCCCTCAAGGCGCACATGGAGGCCGAGGAAGCGTCCCTGTACCCGGCGATGAACGACCAGGAGGGGGAGATGGTGCAGCACGCCATCGAGGAGCACCAGGGAGTCGACAAGGTGCTCATGGAGCTCGGGCGGTCGAACAAGGAGGGCGACGCCTTCACCGACAACATCGAGGAGCTGACCTCGATCATCAACGACCACGTCATGGACGAGGAGGAACAGATGATCCCCCGGGCCAAGGAGATTCTCGACCAGGGCCAGATCGAGGAGATGTCCTCCAAGTTCGACGAGGTCGACCAGCAGATAAGCCAGAAGGCCACGTAGGCCTCTGGTTTTTTATTCTTGCTCCCTGCGGACTAGGTACTCGGCGATGCCGTAGCCCTTCTGGCCATTGAAATCGTACTCGGCCAGGGTCTCGTGCATGACCGACACCGAGCTCCCGTCACGGCTGGGGAAGGGCAGGGCCACCAGGCGCATGACCTCGGCGGTCACCTTGTGCTTGCACCCCTCCTTGTCCACCAGGGACATGGCCAGCGAGCGCGGCGTGCCATCGGGGTCGAGGACCGTCCGCACGTCCGCCTTTACCAGCGGCAGGTTCCTGCCGTTGAGATGGAAGTACCCGGCCGACACCTCGCCCTGCTCGGTGAACAGCTTGGTGACGTTGAGCGCGGCCCGGTCGGAGAACTGGGCGGTCAGCCAGATCCACATCTTGGGCGCGTTCCAGTCCCTGACCCCCCAGGAGTGGTCCCTCTCTCCCAGTCCTGAGATGTCGAACTGCTCCTCGCCGACCATCAGCGAGCCGGTCACCCTCCCGAACTGCTCGAGGTGCTCGGAGGCGACCTGCTGGGAGATGCGCTCACCTTCCCCGTCGACGCACTCCCGATAGTCGAACACCTCGTTGCGGGCCTCGAACGCCAGCACGAAGGAGACGGGCACCGGGCAGGGGCCTTTGTCAGTCATCCGGGCCATGTGGCCGTTGAAGGCCATCTTCCAATGTCTCTCCGGCTCCACGACCTCGAAGTGCAGCCCCTTGGCGTCCAGCGTCCCGCTTCCCAGCGGATCCTGGTCCTTGATCCCCACCACCGAGCCGTCGGGCATCATCATGAAGCAGAACGCCGAGCGCTCGTTCGCGTTGGGCTTCAGCCCGATGCGCATGAAGACGCAGATGTCGTTCTCCTTATCGTAGACGTTAAAGTAGAAGCTCTCGTTCCATTCCCTTTCCGTTCCGGCCTGGTGTATCACGTCAGTGCTCATGTTCATGCCTCTTCCAGGATGTATATGGTGCCGTCATTGCCATCAAGCGTTACCCTCTGCCCGGTCCTGAAGAACCTGGTGGCGTCCTTCACCGCGGTGACCGCTGGGATTCCGTACTCCCGGGACACCACCGCCCCGTGCGACAGTATCCCCCCGGTCTCGGTGATCAGCCCGCCCAGCTTCGAGAACACGGCGGTCCACCCGGGGTCGGTGTTGGACGTCACCATGATGTCTCCCTCCCGCACAGTGGGCAGGGCCTCGATGTTCTGCACCACCCTGATTCGCCCGGTGACCACGCCGGGGCTGGCGGAGACGCCGGTCACCCTAACGGTGTCCGCTCCCCGGGCCACGGTGTCGTCGAACTCGACGTTCCCTTGGAGGAACTTCGGCGGCAGGACGTCACGGTAGCGCTCGAAGTCCGCCCGGCGCTCGGCGATCTCGGACCTCCGGTCGCCGCCCTTGGCGCACAGCTCGAAGACCTCTTCCTTGCTCAGGAAGAAGACGTCGGAAGGCTGGTCCAATAGACCCCTTTCGGTCAGCCGCCGCCCGTACTCGAGGAACAGCTTCCTCCAGCGGTAGATCATGTGGTCGAGATAGAACCGCTGGTTCTCGCGGAACATCAGGTAGGTCTGGGCGAAGCCGAGGACCGGGCGGAAGACCAGCTTGCGGGCGAAACCATAGCGGAGGCGCCCGAGGTTCGCCATGACCTCCTTCTCCGCCTCCTTGCGCTCCCTCACCCTCTCCCGCTCCAGCTTCTCGAGGTCCCCGACCTCCGAGGACATCAAGGCCCGGACGACGTCGATCACTAGCGCGGGGTCGTCCGCCCAGCGGGGGAAGTACATCTCCCGGGTGTGGGACCGGTGCCCGTACTCCCGGAGGAACGCCTCCAGCTCCCTCCGGAACCCGATGAAGCGGGCGTCCGTACGCATCGCCTCCAAGGCTTTCCGAGAGTCCCCCAGGGAGAGCACCTCCCGCACCGCAGGGTCGCTCTGGGCGGAGCGGGCCAGCTTGGCCATGGCGATGTTGGTCTTGAGGGTCTTGTTGTCCTCCAGGCCCGAGATCAGTTTGGAGTAGTACACCCCGCTGCGGTCCCCCAGCCAGTTGGCGAGCCATTGCTTGATCATGAGGTTCGTGCCGATGGAGTGGGTGACCATGCCGTAGCGGATGAGCTGGTAGTGCTTGATGCCCGCCTGGCGGTAGCTGGCGTATTCGCTGTACAGCCGTTCATCGCTCAGGGTGGTCAGGCCCAGGGAGTCGAGGCGCTGGGACGCTTTCATGAAATCGTCGGCCCACTTGCGGTAGGCCTTGTCGGTGCGGAAGATGGTCCCCTCGTTGTCCAGGACGGTGATGCGGACCTCGGCCCACAGCCGCTGGGCGATCTTGGTGTCGGCCCGAGCGATGCGGGCCTGGTCCTTCTGAGGGAAATAGTTCAGAAGCTCGTTGGTGCGGGAGAACTTGGGATTGTAGATGAAGACCTCCTCCAGCACGGAGGCGTTGAAGTAGATGTGCCCCTTGTGGACCTTCAGGAGCTCCTTGTCGGTGAGGTCCCAGTAGCCCATGATCTCCGAGCCCTCGTGGTTCACGTACTTGGTGAGGAGCTCCCCCAGCAGGGAGAAGAAGAGCGGCGAGGTTACGTCGGACCAGTATTCGTCCCCGTACGCCCTCGTCCACAGGATGTCAGAGCCCTCCGCCAGGTTGGTTATGGGCCTGGACTGGAGGAGAAAGACGTCCTCGCCCTCGATGGCCCACTCCACGTCCTGAGGAGCGTGAAAGTGGTCCTCGATCCTCTTCCCCATGCGCGCCACCTTGGTGATCTCGCCCTTGCTCAGGGAGGGGGAGGTCTGCCGGGCAGGGTCCATCTGCACCGACCGGGTGCCCTCCGAGGAGAGGAAGATCCCGGTGACCTTGCGGTTGATGGTGCTGTCCACTGGCCTAGTGCTCCGCTTGTCGCAGACGAACCGATCCGGGGTGACCAGGCCGGAGGCGATGGACTCCCCCAGCCCCCATGACGACTCGATAATGATGCGGTCCTTCCTCCCCGACACCGGGTCGGTGGTGAACATGATGCCCGAGGTGCGGGCGTCGACCATGCGCTGGACCACGACTGCCATCCCCGTGCCCAGCTGATCCACTCCGGCCTGGTGGCGGTAGGTGATGGCCCGGGAGTTCCAGTACGAGGCCCAGCACCGCCGGACGTTGGCCATGACCTCCGCCCGGCGGACGTTCAGGTAAGTGTCCTGCTGCCCGGCGAAGGACGCACTGGCCAGGTCCTCGGCCACCGCCGAGGACCGCACCGACCACAGCGCGTGGGGGTCGATCTCTTCGATGGCCCTATCCAGCGCCTCCGCCACTCCGTCCTCGGTACCACTGACGAAGAACGCACGTATCTTCTCCGAAGCGCGCTCCAGGGAGGCCTCGTCCTCGAAGTCGATGGACGACAGCACCTTGCCTATCCTGCTTCGGATGCCGGTGCGCTCGAGGTAATGCTCGTAGACATCGACGGTAACCACGACCCCCGGGGGCACGCGGAACCCGCCCGTGATCAACCGTCCGAGGTTGGCCGCCTTTCCTCCTATCTGCTGGTCCATCCCTCCATCGAGGGAGTCAAGCGATGCGATCAGAACCATACGATGTCACCGGGGGCCTGGAGCCTGCACCAGGATATCTGCCTGTTCGATAAAAAGGATATGCTGGATGCGATGTTTCGAAAGGGGCGGGAGCTGCCGCCGGACGGGCAGGCCATCGGTCTGGCGGCATTACCGGTCCACCATGGGTCATGTTTATATCCTATCCATCAATGCTTCGGACATGGATGGGCGGTTCTGCGAGTGCGGCTGCCTCCTCGACCCAGGGTCCGATACCTGCCCAGGGTGTGGCGGGGAGGTGCGACAGGTGCGGAGGACATCAGGGAAGATGGCCGCGCCCGGTCGAAGGGAGGCCGCCGTCGAGGAGAGGGCCGACATCGATAGGCCGCCCTTCTTCCCGTACCGGCCCCGTCCCTCGCAGACCGAGATCGTGAACGCCGTTCAGAGCGCCATGGACCAGGGCAAGCATCTGGTCATGGAGTCCGGTACCGGGACAGGTAAGACCGTATGCTCCCTGGTGGGGGCGCTGCAGCATGCGAAGACCCACAAGAAGAAGGTGCTGTACCTCACGAGGACGATCTCCCAGAGCGATCAGGTCATGAAGGAGCTGCGCTCGATCTCCCGGCGCCAGAGGGTCTCCGGCCTGGCCATGGAGGGCCGCCGGCGGTCGTGCCTCCTGCTCCGCACCCTGGAGGAGTTCGAGGACATCCCGCCCCATGCGCTGTCAAGGATCTGCGAAGAGCGCAAGTCCCGCACGCTAGCCAAGCAGCGCGGAGGATGTCCGCACTTCGCGGACTTCCTGGCCATCGGGGAGACGAGCTTCCTGAAGTTCTGCGCCGACGAGCTTCCCACTGCCGCGGAGTTCGATCGCTTCTGTGAGAAGCAGGGGGCCTGCCCCTACGAGGCCAGGAAGGCCATCGTGCCCCAGGTCGACGTGGTCGCGGTGCCGTACGTCCAGGTGCTGTCCAAGGACATCCGCTCCCAGCTGTTCGACCGGCTGCAGCTCACCATGGAGGACGTGGTGCTCATCGTGGACGAGGCCCACAACCTCATCGATGCCGCGAGGGACCAGGAGAGCTTCGACATTTCCGTCCATGACATCGAGGCCGCCGAGGACGAGGGCAAGGAGCTTGGCAACCCCCGCCTGGTGACGGGGGTGGACCACGGCCTGCTGTGCACCACGCTGAAGCGCATCATCGACGATGCGGTGCGCGAGCAGGTGCCCCGGAACGCCTACGAGGCCCGCCTGGGCCGGAGGTTCCTGGAGGGCAGGCTGAGGGTCGAGCTGAAGCTGGACGAGGAGGAGCTCCACTCGATGTGCGCCAACATGGTGAACGCTGGGGAGCAGCAGGTCGAGATCCGCCTCGAGCAGGGCAAGGAGCCGACATCGGCCACCCTCCGCCTCGGCTCTCTGCTGGAGAGCTGGTTCCGGGCCGAGGACTCGAGGTTCGTCAAGATGGTGTCCTCCGACGACCTGGGCTCGCTCAAGGCCTGCTGCCTCGACCCCCAGGAGACCACCACCTTCCTGCGGGAGGTCAAGGGCGCGGTCCATATGTCTGGAACGCTGCAGCCTCTGAGGCAGTACGCGGACATCCTGGACCTCCCGCCGGACAGGGAGCTGAGGATCTTCCCGTCGCCCTTCCCCCCGGAGAACCGGCTGACCCTTTACGCCGAGGACGTGAGCGCCGGGCAGCGGGAGATGCGGGAAGACCCCCCCATGAAGGGGCGCATCGAGGACCACATCATCAAGATATGCCAGGCCACCGACCGCAACACCATGGTGTTCTTCCGCTCCTACGAGATGCTGCGGTCCATGCGCCCCCGCATCGAGGAGCTGGTGGACCGGCAACTGTACTGGGAGGAGTCGGGGGCATCGCGCCGCCTGGCTTCGAGCATCCAGGCGTTCAAGAGGGGACGGGGCGGGGTCTTCTTCACGGTTATGGGAGGCAAGGTCGCCGAGGGGCTTGACTTCCCCGGGCAGGAGCTGGACATAGCGGTCATCGTCGGCCTTCCATATCCTCCTCCGTCATTGCTGCTCGACGAGCTGAAGCAGCGCTACGACCGCAAGTATGGCCCCGGGCGGGGCTGGGAGTACGCCTCCGCCGTGCCGGCCGTTCGCAAGGTCCAGCAGGCGGTGGGCCGGCTGATCCGGACGGAGACGGACCGGGGGGTAGCCATCATCCTGGACAACCGGATGGCGAGGTATCGCGGGCAGCTCGAGGCAAAGCCCACCAAGGACCCGGTAGCGGAGATGACTGGGTTCCTGGGCTGGAGCAAGCGGTTCTAGGTCCTGAGCCCATCGTTCTACGGCGGGGCGATGCAACGGAAACGAATAAATAGATGTTATTCATCCGTGGTTTTGGTGTGACGGCCATAGCGGCGGGGATACACCCGGTCCCATTCGAACCCGGAAGTTAAGCCCGCCCGCGTTTCATGCTGTACTGCGGTGCGCGAGCCCGCGGGAACCATGGAACGCTGTCAGCCACTTTTTCCTCTCA
>Ga0183100_1000769_pt1 | contig 20908 bp, 15 predicted proteins | sample Biomet2_FD_127789 | JGI IMG/M metagenome (GOLD analysis project Ga0183100, IMG submission 127789) | Microbial communities from bioreactor (seeded with anoxic lake sediment) at LBNL, California, USA - Biofuel metagenome 2 | ecosystem: Engineered > Bioreactor > Anaerobic > Unclassified ...
TCCCTCAAACAGAGCGCGAATAGGAGCAAGACAGCTGCAACGTTTTGAATCGCCAAGGCTCATTTTCTTAAAAAAACGATTTTTTACAAAAACACTCTTGACAAATAGTCTCTCATAGGAGGGGCGAGAGGTGCCGACGGAGCGGTATTTTGCGCCCTCCGGAACCTCGAACGCCCTCCCGAATTTCTTAGCCGGAGCATTAAATGCGCAGCATTTGATGCGGATCTAAGTACCCGGCACCGGCACCCTGCCGGTCGGGAGGGTTAAGGGAGGGCGAAGCGCCTCCCTTGCTCCCACGACGATAGATGATAGATAACCGATTTTTTCAAATTGCGGTATGAAAATGGAGATTTCATTATATATTAATGGGATTGAAGAAAGGATCGTGATTCGATGTTTGAGAAAATTCGGATTCGCGGTGCGTCGCAACACAATCTGAAGAATGTCGATGTGACGATTCCGCGCAATCAGCTTGTTGTTATTACCGGACTTTCGGGTTCCGGAAAATCGTCATTGGCATTTGACACACTTTACGCTGAGGGACAGCGGCGTTATGTGGAGAGTCTTTCTGCTTATGCACGGCAATTTCTTGACCGGATGCAGAAGCCGAAGGTTGAACATATCGAGGGGCTTTCGCCGGCGATTGCCATTGAGCAGCGGACGGCGGGGGGGACGCCGCGTTCGACTGTTGCGACGGTGACAGAGATTTACGACTATCTGCGTTTGCTGTATGCACATGTGGGGACTCCGCACTGTCCGCATTGCGGGCGCAAGTTGGAATCGCAATCGGCGGAAGCGATCAGCGGGCAGCTGCTGAAATTGAAGGCGGGAAGCAAGATGATGATTCTTGCACCGTTTGTCAGCGGAAAGAAGGGGGAGCACCGTGACGTTCTCAATTCGATTCGCAATGAAGGATTTGTCCGTGCCCGGATCGATGGGGAGATAGTTCTCCTTGATGCGGAAGAGCTTCCTGCTTTGGAGAAGACGAAGCGGCATACCATCGAAGCGGTGGTGGACCGGTTGATTACCGGCAAGACCGATGCGTCGCGCCTGACCGATTCGGTCGAACTTGCGCTACGGCATGGCGGTGGCACTTTGACCGTGCTGCTGGAAGCGCCGGAAGGGGAGGAGCCTGAGTTTCGGGAAGAGTCGTTCAGCGAGAACCTCGCCTGTACCGAATGCGGGGTTTCTTACGGTGAACTTCTGCCGCGTAATTTTTCATTCAACTCTCCTTTCGGGGCCTGTCCGCATTGTAACGGGCTCGGGGTGCAGCAGGTGATGGACCCGGTGAAGGTGATTCCCGATCCGTCGCTGTCGATCAAGAATGGAGCGATTCCGGGGTGGCGGCGTGGGCCGCGTCATCTGATTATCTATTACAATTTGCTGTTGCGCAAATTGTCGGAGTGGCTGAAGGAACCGGATATGCTGACCACTCCGTTCGAGCAGCTCCCGGAACGGGTGCGACAGGTCATCCTGTTCGGCAGCGGCGAGAAGCCGCTGGAATTTGATTACCGGATGCACGGCAGGACGTTCCATTGGAGCAAGCCCTTCGAAGGGGTTCTGGAAAACATGCGCCGCCGGATGGAAGAGACGGAATCGGAGTCGGTCCGCGAGCGGCTCGGCAGCTATCTGAGCCCGCAGGAGTGCCCGGTTTGTCATGGCGCGCGGTTGAATCCGGTGAGTTTGGCGGTGACGGTCGGCGGAATTTCCATCGATCGGTTCAATGCGCTTTCGGTGGAGGCGGCGCGTGATTTCGTCGACGGGCTTTCGCTCGAAGGCGAGGATGCCGTGATTGCCGGGGAAGTTTTGAAGGAAGTCCGCAGCCGACTGGCGTTTTTGAATGATGTGGGGTTGAATTATCTGACGCTCAACCGGATTTCCAGTACGCTTTCCGGCGGCGAAGCGCAGCGGATTCGGCTGGCGACGCAGCTCGGCTGCGGCCTGGTCGGGGTGCTTTATATTCTCGATGAACCTTCGATTGGCTTGCATCAGCGCGACAACGACCGCCTGCTGGCCACGCTGGAGAAGTTGCGCGACATCGGCAACACCGTTCTGGTGGTCGAGCACGACCTCGATACCATTGAGCGGGCCGATTATGTGTTGGACCTGGGGCCGGGCGCCGGGGTTCATGGCGGGGAGCTGGTGGCGGCGGGAACGCCGAAGGAGATTCCTTCGTTTCCGCGTTCGCTGACCGGCGATTATCTGGCGGGACGCCGGGTGATTGCCCTGCCGGAAAGCCGCAACCCCGGCAACGGGGAATTCCTGAGAATCCGCGGCGCCGAACTCAATAACCTCAAAAAGGTCGATGTGGAAATTCCACTGGGAACTTTCACCTGCGTGACCGGGGTTTCCGGGTCGGGCAAGAGTTCGCTCATCAACGGCATTCTGGTGCGGGCGCTCAATGCGCATCAGGGGATTCAAGACCTGCCGCCCGGCAAGCACGGCTCGATCGAAGGGCTGGATCATATCGACAAGGCGATTGTGATCGACCAGAGCCCGATCGGGCGGACGCCGCGTTCGAATCCGGCGACTTATACCGATGCGTTCGGCGCCATTCGGAAGCTGTTTTCTGAGCTTCCGGAATCGAAAGTGCGCGGTTATGGACCCGGCCGGTTCAGCTTCAACGTCAAGGGCGGCCGCTGCGAAGAGTGCAAGGGAGACGGCATCCGCAAGATCGAGATGCAGTTTCTCTCCGATGTTTATGTCGAATGTTCGGCCTGCGGCGGACGGCGTTTCAATAAGGAGACGCTTGGAGTCCACTACAAAAAGAAGAATATCGCCGATGTGCTCGATATGACGGTGAATCAGGCGGTGGAGTTCTTCAGCGCGGTTCCGTCGCTCGCCCGCAAATTCCGGACGCTGCAGGATGTCGGGCTTGGTTACATCACGCTTGGGCAGCCGGCCACCACGCTTTCCGGCGGCGAAGCGCAGCGGGTGAAGCTGGCGGCGGAACTGGCCCGGATTCCGCGCGGTCATACCGTCTACATTCTCGACGAGCCGACTACCGGACTTCATCTTGCCGACATCGACCAGCTTCTGCGTGTGCTCTACCGGTTGCGCGACATGGGCAACACGGTCATCGTGATCGAGCACAATCTCGACGTGATCAAAACCGCGGACCACATCATCGACATGGGGCCCGAAGGAGGCGACAACGGCGGGCGGGTGATTGCCTGCGGTACGCCGGAAGAGATTGCAAAAGTGAAGAAATCACATACCGGAAACTACTTGAAACGGTATCTTCCCCCTCAAAAGTGAATTGATTCCTGTTTTTCGAAAAAAATGGCGAATTCGCTTGCATTTCTCCCTGACCCCATATATTGTAAAACCTAGAGTGAGGTTTGAATTAAAATGGAATGAGGGGGGATTTTGCATTCGGCGCAGCTTTGTACAGGCTCGGCGGACGCGATCCCAGGTTCAAAAGAAACCAACAGAAGGATCGATGAAATGAAGAAAAAAATCGCGTTCATGTTCGCCATGGCCGGAGTGGCGCTGCTGTTTGCAGGTTGCTCCTCGCTGCAGACTGCCGACTCCTCGAAGTTCAACGGGCAGAAAATCACTGCTTCCGGAACCGGCGTGGCGCACATCTCCGGTTCCGCCAGCGGCCTTTACCTTCTCTGGATTCCGCTGATTGTCGGCTCCACCGAGAACCCGAACAGCATTGTGTTCAGTGAGGATTCCTGCAATGTGACCGCGGTTACCGACATGGTCACCAAGAAGAGCAAGGAACTCAACGCCGCCAAGACGATCGACTTGGTTTCCGCCAAACACAGCACGAACATTCCGTTCCCGTTCCCGTACATTTTCTACTGGCGTACGGTCACGGTTTCCGGCAATGCGGTCAACTGAGCCCGGCATCGAAACGGATCATCTTTTATAATTACAGAGGTTTATTGATATGAAAAAGATTATGTTTCTTCTTTCCGTGGCTGCTTTCGGCCTGCTGTTTGCCGGATGTGCCAGCGTCGAAGTGGTCCCGAATAAGAACCTGAACAGCGAGAAGATTTCTCTCAGCGGTGCGCCGATTGCCCACCTGAACGCGCAGAACTGGGGGATTTATCTCTTCTCGATTCCGCTTCTGACCGGTTCGACCGACTCTCCCGGAAGCATTGCCGTAGTCACGGATACGGTGAATGCCGAGTCGATGATTCCGGTCATCACCGCGAAGAGCAAGGAATTGACTGCGACTCAGACGCTTGATCTTGCGTCGCAGTACTCCGACTTCGGTTTTATTTTCTACTGCCGTTCGATCAATATCTCGGGCAATTCCGTCAAATAGTCTTTGATCGAAGTGAAAAAGCCGTGTTTCCCTGGCGGGGAGCGCGGCTTTTTTGATGTCAGGCTACTGAGTCGATTGCGTCAAGTCGTTCCTCCAGATGACGGCGCCTTTGAGTATATTCATTGGTGATGAGAGCAAACTCGGTTTCAAGGATCTCAATTTCCTCAAGCAGCTCGAGGCGAGCTTTGGTTTTTTCGATCGATTCTCTTGTGTTTGTCTGCGGATTCGGCATACTTCCTCCATAAATGTTGTGGGTTGGGGCAAACTGTTGTTTTTGTGTCTTCGATAGGTCAGGACCGCGGCCAGCTCGGGAATCCGTTCAAGCCGTTGCCTGACCATCTTGTGCATGGCCTGCCGGGAGACGCCGCGTCGCTCGGCAAGCTCGCTTAAATTGAGATCCGGGTCCGCCAGCTTCCGGGTAATCAATTCCAGCGACCGGATATCGAGTGCGGCCATAAAAGTGATCACCTCCAGGAGGTCGGCGCGGGAATAGCGGCAATCTTGTTCGGCGCGCTCATAACGATTGTCTGTCGAGCGGCGGTGCTTGGTGAGGATTCTTTCATTCAGTTCCTCCGGCAGCGGATTGCTTGAGAGCGGCGGCGGATCGCCCGCTTTCCCGCAATGGCGTTTATAGCTGCAGGCAAGGCATGCCGGCAGCTTGCTGAAATACAATCCGTAGCAGTTGGAAATGCTTCTGTTTGAATCGGTAACGGTAATTGGATGTGATGTTTTTTTGTTCATGTGTAATTCTCCTCTGAATTGTCGTTGTTAGATTGTGCTTAAAATATATGTAATTGTACACTTAATGTCAATGTGTTCCCGTTGTTATTTTTTTATTTTTTTAATAAATTAAGTGAAAAATACATTAATGGGGTGTATATTTAAGTCGAGTATTGAGATCCCGGTTTGCTGGCCGGTTGTTATTTTCGCAGGAAAAAGGAGTTGTGTATATGGAGATTCATGTGAACGGATGGCCGACCATAGAGCGGCAGTTGCAGCGAATGGACAAGCGGCAGGGGGAGATTGCACAGCTTCTGGGAATGACTCCTGCCGCGGTTTCACAGGTCAAGAAGGGGTGTTTCCTGTTAAACCCGAGACAGTTGGAGAAAATTGCGATTTTTCTTCGATTCGATGAGGATATGCGCAGCGAATTTTATTCCGAGCTGTTTAACGCCCGTCTGGTCTGCCGGGAGCCGCCCATTGCCGAATCTGCCCGTGAAAGCGGACATTACCGGGTTTGCCTGAGTACGCGGGGGGCGGTTCGGAGAAAGCGGCGAAGCGAAATTCCCATGGCGGATATCGCTTTGCTGGCCGGATACGATCCGGCGCTCGAACCGCTTGCCGAATACCTGCTCCGGAATTCTCCCGAGCGGAAGAACGATGCCATATCCGGCATCGATGTCTGTGCCTTGCGTGTCGGAATCGGCGACTCGGATACGGGACTTCCCGCCGACAGTCTGATCATCATTGAGGGCGGACGCTATCCGGAGTCGGGAACACTTAATTTTGTGGCGTTGCGGGATGGCCGTTGCCTGTTACGCGAATTCCATCCGGAAGGGGAGCGGATTCGATTGGCCTCCGTACTTCGGGATTCCGGCGAGGATTTCGTCTGGTATCGGGATGGTTCGCCGGGGCCGGTGAGCTGGATGCATCCGGTTCTTGAGGTCACTGTCAGACCGCCGCGCTGAGTTTTTTCGAGGAATCCCGGGCGAGGGGCTTGCTTTTCCATTAATTGCTTTCTATATTATGAAAAAGTGACGCAATTTTGTTCGGATTTCAGGGAATGAAGATTAGCAGGATTTTGACTGGCATTTTGTTCGGCTGTTCGGTTTTGACTTCTCATGCCGCGTATCAGTTCGACTACGGCAGCATCAGTGCAGCAAATTCGAATTACGGCAACAGCCAAGTTGCCGGTTATGTCGACCGCGGCGGTGCGTTCGGAATTCAGAACGCGTTCTATTTCAATACCGACACCACCTATTTGTATCTTTCGTTCGGAAAGCAGGAAACCACGTTCGGCGCCTATTACCTGGACGGGATGAACAAAGGCGCGGAAATCTCCCTCGCTCAAATCGGCGATGGCCAGTATACCGCCGTCGATGCGGACGGCAACGCTTTGCTGTTCGACGCTGGCGACTCCATCGGGTTCTGGGTCTCGGATTCCCTGGGCAGGACGGTCTACAACACGCCGGGAATCGACGGACAGCATACTTACAACGGCACCGCGATCCTCGACAAGAACAACTATGTGGTCGCGTTCGGAGAGTATGGGCAGTATGTCAACTCTCCGCATGGCAGCTTCACGTTCGACGACATGTTCGATTCCGCATGGTCGGTGCTTTACGTTCAGGTCAGTTCGACCCAGCCGTCGGTGCCGAGCGGCCAGCCGCTGCCAGGTGTGATTGCCGTGCTTTGCGCCGGCAGCGCCGCCTATGCGGGCTACCGGGCGCGTCGGCGTCGGAAATAGCTTGCGAGACCCCCGGGAGAAAGGGCTTCGTCCTTCTTCCGGTCGGCGCGGGGCGAAAAAAACGCCCCGGCCTGTCTTAATCGGCTATTTTTTGAACCGGGCGGCGGTCTGGGCGATGCGAAGACCGTAACGCTTTGCGGTTTCGATGTCTCCCGGAGGCGGGGCGGCGGGCGTTTTCACGCCGAAGCTGCTGGCCATCGGGCCGATCGATGCGCTGTTGCGGTTGATGCACGCCGGGCTGGGACCGTTTACGGTGGATTCCGCGTCGGGTTCATTGGCTCCGACGATGTCGCCGACGCCGACCCAGATCATGCCGAGCTGCATGGCGGTGGTGAACAGCCCGACCAGCGTATTGAACTTGTCGCCGGAAAAGTTGCTGGAGTTGGTGAAGCCGCCGGCGATTTTGTCCTTCCACTTGCCGTTGCCCCATTTGGTCACGGTGGCTTCGAGAAAGTTCTTCATTCCCGCGGCGATGTTGCCCATGTAGGTGGCGGTGCCGAAGACGATGGCATCGAACGAATCGAGTTCATCGATCCGTTTGATTGCTTCGGCGGCGTCGAGCAGCAGGACTTCGGCGCCGGAAAACGAGGCGGCGCCGTCGCGGACTGCTTCGGCCTGTAGTTTGGTGTGTCCGAACTTGGAAAAGTAGACGATGGCAATTTTGACATTCGACATGGTGAACCTCCCTCTTCATTGGAGTTGATGGTTCACTATACACCCGTTTCCCGGGTTTGGCAAATCCGTCCTGCCGTTATTGCTTGACGCTCCAGTTGCCCTGGGTGTCCTGGACCCAGGTTCCGGCGGAGGTGTGTTCGTTCATGCGCCCGGACATGCGCCGCGCCACCGCTTCGACCGGAATATTCTCTTTCTCGGCGATCTTCTCGAAGACGAGTTTCCGGTCGGCGTTTTCGGCGTCGACCACCTGCTGGACGGCGTCGCTGAGCTTGCCGTCCGCAGTACGGGCTTCGAGCAGACCGGCGTTGCTTTCACCGATCAGCTTCGCGCTTTTCCAGGCCTGGATGCGTTCGCGGCGGGCGCGGCGGCGTTCCCGAACGTCGCTGCTGTTCGGATCGGCCTTGACACTGCCGTCGGCGTTGAATTCCCGGTTGAGTTCGCGGTCCACCTTGAGATTGACGTCGAGCGTGATCTGGATCGGCTTGATGGTCACTTCGTTTTCGGTTTTAATGGTCGGGGTGCAGCCGGTGAGGACTGCCGCGGTGACGGCGGGAACGATCAGCGGAAGGTATTTCATTTTTTCTCCTCCTTAGGAGTTTTTCCCGAGAGTTGTCGGAACGTTTCATTGAGCTGCAGCAGCCGGTTGAGCGGCAGGTGCGTGTTGACGTTGAGCTGGATTCCTTCGAATACCGCCCGGGCCGCCGGATCACGCCGGAGTTGCCCGGTCTGTTCGTCGTAGGCGAACGGCAGCGGCTGGTTCGGCTTGCCGTCGAACTGAAGCGACAGCTGCAGGTCGTCGCCTTCCGGCGTGAGATAGATCCGGGCCCAGTCGTAGGTGAAGTCGCGGAGCGCCTCGAGCGCGAAGTCGAGCTGGGTCTTGCGGAGCGCCGCGTCGGCCATTCCTCCGGCCAGCTTTTCGGGCTCGGTCAGGCGGATCGTGCTGCTTCCGCCGGGGCGGCTGTATAGATAGCTCGCATCGAACGAAACGCCGCGCCGGGCGCTCCATTTGACCGGAATCTTGCCGAAGAGCGCGCCGTCGCCGGTCGCCTTGCACAGCCCGAGTTGGCTGACCAGCCCGGAGAGAGAAAGATTCTCGCAGTAGAGATCGGTGTCGATCGAAAGACGGTCGAAATTGGACGGATTGAACCGGACCGAGTGCAGCATGATCGTGCCGCCGCACCATTCGACTCCGGCGCGTTCGATATCCGCCTGCTCTCTGGAGACCAGGTTGAAGCGCACTGCGAGGTTGGAGAAGTCGAAATTCCCGCAACGCAGTTTGCCGATGCGGATGGTCTGGCTGCCCGGCGTGCTCCAGTCCGGCAGATTGTTGAGCTGCAGGTCGATGCGGATGTCTTCCGCCTTGAGTTTCTGTTCCGGCCAGTCGAGGGTTCCCTCTTCGAGCAGGAGCTGGACGCCGGTGGAGAGTTTGCCGTTTTCAAACCGCGCCGCGCCGCCGAGCGAGACGATTCCGCTTGCCGTCGCCCGACCGAAACCGGGGACGTATTCGGCGAGTTTCAGCGGTGTCTCCGGCCTCCACGGCGAGACGTTGAGTTCGAGCTGCATGTCGGGCATCCGGCCGGAGCGCGGCGAGACGCGGCCGCGGAAATCGACCCGGGCTCCCGGCAGGAACTTGTTCAGGAAGTCGCCGGAAAGCAGCAGGTCATCACCGTCGGCCCGGAAGCTGCCGCGCACCGCGCCGAGCTCCTTCCCGTTCCGGCGGATCGAGCCGATGTTCAGTGTGGCCGGGAGCGTTTCATCTGGAGGCAGCGGAATCAGCAGGTTGATTCCCGACGCCTCCAGCCCGAGTCCCGGATTGACGAGAGTCATGCCGCTGCCGGAAATGGCGTCGTGCCCGCCCAGCCGTTCCATCCGGAGCTGCGGCGCGCGGAGGGTGAAGCCGTGTCCCTCGACGCGGAGCGGCCCGGCGGTCAGCTCGATGCCGGAGACGCGGATTCCGTCGCCGGTGTCGGATAAATTGAATTTCCAGCTCGTCTTGCCGCCGCTTTCCGCCTTGACCGTTCCCCGGTTGAAGGTGACCGCCGCCGGTTCCATTTCGCCGTCGAAGATGGCGTGGAGCTCTTTGGCCGCGGTCCGGTAGCGCAGATTGCAATTCTGGTGCAGCTTGACCGGTGTGGTGAAGACGACCGGCAGGCCGCTGCGGTCGCCGAGTACGAGTTCGGCGTCGAGTGTGCCGAGCGCGTTGACGTCGCCTCCGGCAAACCCCAGCGCCAGTTCATAATGGAGTTTCGCATCGCCGCCGAACCGGTCTTGGGTGAGGTCCGAGAACGACTCCAGCCGCAGCGCGGCGTCTCCGGTCAGTTTCGCGGCGGCGGCGGAGGTGTCGTATTCGGCAGTAGCGGTGATCCGCTGTCCGCGCGGGGTCAGTACGAGTTCGGCGCGGATCTTTTTCCATTCGTTGCGTTCCGAGGTGATCACCGCCGCGACCGGGATCGTCAGGCGCCGCCCCTCGTAGTCGAGGTCGAGCCGCAGATTGCGTACGGTGACCTGCTCGAGGCTCACGGAAACCGGGCTCTCTGCTCCCTTCGCAGTGCTTTGTCCCGGGAACCGCTTCCGCACCTGGTCGAGGTCGAAACCGGAAATCACGAGTTTCCCATTCTTCACCGAGGCGTGAATTTCTCCGCCCGAGAGCGTCAGGTTGGTGATGCTGAGCCGGCGCATCGCCTGGAATGGCAGGTGCGGCATGTAGTCCGCGCGGACCGAGTCGAAACTGAGCGTGCCGCCGTCTTTGCCGGTCAGCGTGACCGCTTCGAGGTCGAGTCCGGTGAGGCCGATCCGGCGGACTTTAAGTTGCATCTCGTCGAGTCCGGCCCGCTTGCGGAGCTCCGGCAACAGTTGTTTGCCGACGAAGTCGGGCAGATACCAGTTCCACCAGATGACGCCCGCGACGAAAAGCAACCCCAGCCCGACGAGGGTGACGAGCATGAAGCGGAAGAAAAATCTTCGGATGCGGTGCGGCCTGGTTCCCATGCGATGCTATTTTCCTATGCAGAAGCGGCTGAAAATGTGGTCTAATATATCCGGCTCGACGGTCTTGCCGGTCACCTCGCCGACCCGGTTCATCGCGGCGCGGATGCCGGAGGCGGCGAGTTCGAATTCCTCCTCGCGGAAGCGTTCCGCCGCTTCGGGCAGAAGCTCCAGCGCCCCCGCCAGCAGTTTGGCGGCGCGGGCGTTGACGGCGACTTCGGGAACCGCCGGGCGCGGCGAATCCGCCGCCAGCCGGGCGAACGCCGAGAGCAGGAGCTCCACGCCTTCGCCGGTCTTCGCCGAGATGCGGACGGAATTCCCGGCGACGGCGGGCAGTTCCCGCTCCGGAACGAGGTCGGTCTTGTTCCAGACCGCGACCCGGTTGACCGCGTCCGCAGCCTCCATCTCGGCGATTTCACCGGCGAGATCGGATGCGGCGGCGTCAAGCAGCCAGAAGGTGACGCCCGCTGTGGCCAGCGATTTGCGGCTGCGTTCGACCCCCATCCGTTCGATCGGGTCGGCGCTTTCGCGCAGCCCCGCCGTGTCGGTGAGGCGGACCGGCAGCCCGCGCAGCACGGTGGCGGCTTCTACGGTGTCGCGGGTGGTTCCCGGAATCGGGGTGACGATCGCCCGTTCGTAGCCGAGCAGCAGATTGAGCAGGCTCGATTTCCCGGCGTTGGGCCGCCCGGCGAGGACGACCGAAATGCCGTCGCGCAACGCGCCGCCGATGTCGCGGGTGTCGTAAATCTCGCGGAGGCGCACGGTGAGCGATTCGAGTTTCTCCACGACCTCCGTGTCCCACGCCAGCTCTTCGTCGGGGAAGTCGAGGCGGGATTCGCATTCGGCGCGCAGGATGTTGAGCTCCTCATAGATCGCGTTGAGGCGGCGCGACAGCACCCCTTCCAGCTGGTTGGCCGCGGTTTTGAATGCGAGGTCGCTTCCGGCAGTGACAAGGTCGTTCACCGCCTCGGCCTGGGCGAGGTCGAGCTTGCCGTTGGCGAAGGCGCGGAAGGTGAATTCGCCGGGTTCGGCGAGGCGGCACCCCGCGTCGAAGGCGAGACGCAGCGCATTGTCCGCCGCCGCCTGGCCGCCGTGACAGTGGAGTTCGACCACGTCGTCGCCGGTGTAGCTGGCGGGGCCGGGCATGTAGACCGCGAGCGCGGAATCCGCGCCGACGTGCCCGAGCAGCATTTCGCGCCTGTGCGCGGGGCCGAGTTCACGCCGGCCGTGCCAGAGGGCGCGGCCGACGGCGAGCGCATCGGGGCCGGAAATCCGGATAATCGATACCGCTCCGCCGATTCCGGTGGCCGGAGCCGCTATATTGTCGAATGTATTCATATAAAAAGACAATATAGCATGTCAGCGGGTCAAAATCAATAGGCGGAAGGGGCGGCTTCTTCGGGTTCCGCGGGTTCCGCGGCTTCCGGTTCCGGCGGCGGCTGCGGGCGCGGATCGAGCTCCTCCAGCAGTTCGACGCCGGTGAGCTGGAGAAACGCGAACCACGGGAGAAACGCCACTCCCCGGATATAGGGCAGCCCGATGATGAACGAGAACAGTCCGCAGGTCAGCATCATGACGACTGCTAAAACAGCGGCTAATCCGAACTGAACCACCAGCATCATCAGCCAGAACAGGAAACAGCTCCCGAAATGCTTCAGGAACAGGTGATTCATATAGCGGATTCCGGCGCAGAACCCGATCCGCTCCCGATACATGATCGGGATGAGAAGATAATATAAAAACCAGTAATAAAAGCCGATGACGAGCGAAATAACGAACAGGCCACCGGCGAGCAGCAGCGTTTGGCCGATCCGTCCGCTCCCGAAGGCGACCAGGTGTCGGGCGGCCGCGCATTCGGACAGCCATGACCAGACGATGAATCCGCCGGTCGCGACGAGAAGCAGGTTGATTGCGGAAATCAGAATGAGAAAGCCGAGTGATCCGAGAAAATAGGAGTTGCCGATCTCTCTGAATTCGCGCCACGGCCTCCTGATCTCATTCTTCTCCTGTATGAGGTCGTCGAGGAAGACGAAGAAAAAGCGGCTGCTGACCCAGTAGCACAGGACGAGCAGCAGGATGAAAATAACCACGACGGAGCAGATTCCCGTGAACCAGGAGTGGAGAATGGCGGGATCGGTCTGGAATTCCGCGGCGACCCGCTGCAGAAAGCCGCCGTTGCTTCCGTTCATGATATGATCGAGCTGCTCCCAATGGTTGCCGGAATGGATTCGTTTCAGTATTTCTCCTGCCTGGTCCGGAGCCGGCATGAAAAAGCGGATGGCGATGTTCAAAAAGGTGTTGATTTCGCCGCTGATCGTCATCATCCAGCCGCAGAGGCCGAGCATCAGCCAGCGTTCCAGGGAAAATTGCTTGAAGAGAGTGTGCACCATTGATTTCCAGGCGCTGGTCAGCACCCGGTCCAGTGAAGTATGATGTCCTGCCATGACGGGAACCCCTTTCTGTTTGCAATGGTTTCCTGTAAAATAGCGCGGCGGGGGAACGGATGCAAGCGGTTTCCGGCCGAGTTCCCGAAAATACGAAAAAAATGGCGGCCGCTCTTTCGAGGGGCCGCCGCGGGTTGCGAATTTCGCGCTATTCCAGTGTGATTCCCGAGATGAGGAAATTCACCTGGGGGCGCGGGAAGTCCGTGTAGCGGTTCCTGCCGTTGTAGAAGAACAGTTCGCCGCGCAGTTTCTGGCCGGTCATTTTCTCCGCGCCTTCCGTCCGCCGGAGCGGGACGCGGATTTTACGCCATTCCCCGGCGGTCCCGGTTCTCTCGGTGGCGCGGAAGGCGGCCTTCCAGCCGGTCTCCGGCAGGGCGAGGTCGACGGTTCCTGGTTTGTTCACCTTGATCCAGAACGACAGGTAATCGGCCTTGCCTGGTTCGAATTCTCCGGGGGCGAATTTGACGAAGAGATAGGGCGCATTCCGGGCATCGCCGTTTTCCGGCAGGTCGACCTGCGTCGCCTTGCCTTTGGTTCCGTCGGGCAGGGTGGTCTCGACAACCGTCGCCGTTCCCGGACTCCCTTCTCCGGTGTTGCCGCCCTTGCTCCAGGCGCCCGGACGGGCGGCGGTGTCGATCGGCAGCGGAGCGGGATTGCTCTTTTCACCGGTGACCGCGATGAGAACCGGAACCGGGGCTTTGGAGAGATCGTAGTTGATCGCTCCGCTGTCCCGGTAGCGGGCGGAAAGGAAGTCCAGCGACGCGATTTCACGTTCTGGGTGCGGATTTTCCCAGCAGCCGACGTAGCAGCCCACCTGGTCGCGGGTCGGGTTCGGCGCAAGCAGGCCGGGTTTGGCGTCCGGGAGATATCCGATCATCCACCAGTCGCCGATGTTGACGCCGGGAACCAGCTGGTAATCGGCGCTGCCGCCGTCGGCGTAGTGAATCCGGTAGCGTCCCGCCTCCGGTCCGTCCCAGGCGACCGCGTGCAGGAAGAAGAGGCGCGAGAATTTCGCATTGACCGGAATCCCCTTGACCGCGTCGGGAAAATTCGGACGCTGTACTCCGGCGAGCACGATACAGCCGGTACCGCCGTTTTTCGCCGGGTCGATCACGTCGAATACGACTCCGGACGCTTTCTGGAGGCCGAGCGGAATGTTGCGGAAGTCATTCTTGCCCTGGTCGGTCCAGCCGCCCTTTCCGTCATTGTCGTTTTCATCCGAGAAGCTGCGGTTGGTGTGTTTGCGCAGGTCGACCTGCACCAGGTTTTTCTCCTCGACCGGATAATTCCCGGAGGTGCCGGACGCCAGCGGCAGAACCTTCGCGTATTCTTTGCCGTCAAGGAGATAGCGGAACAAATTGACCAGATAGGTCGACGCCGAGCTGTCTTTGCCCCAGAGCTTGACGGCGGCGAGCTGGGTTGCGAACAGCCGTCCCTTGCCGAGAGTCGCCTCGAAGACGGCGGTTTCCACATTCCGTTTCCCCAGCATCGGCCCGTTGACGGCGATGGCGTTGATCGAGAACGGGGCGAGCCCGCCTTCGCAGACAAACCCGTTTCCCGGATTCTCCCAGGTGTCGAAATTGCGCTGATCCAGTCCGTTGAATACCGGGTGCGCCGGATGCACGAGATCGATGAACGTATTGCCGGTTCCGATCACGCTGAAATTCTCAAGCAGACTGCCGTTGTGGAAGTTCTGTTCGAGTACCAGCAGGGTGCCGCCGCCGCGCACCCAGCCGAGCAGCTGTGCGGTATGGTAATCGATCCGGGCGGTGTTGTGAATGGCCGCCGGAACAACCGCCAGGGCGAACGCCGCCAGCGGCGCATCGGGTTTCACCGTTTCGAAGCCCAACCCCAGTGCGCGAAGGATCGCCGCGGTCGACTCGAGGTCGTCTTTGTCGCCGGTGTCGAGCAACGCGATCTTCTTCGCCGTTTCGATCTTGCCGGTGAGCAGCGACTCGGGCTGGATGAACACGTCATAGAAATTCCGGCTGAGCTCCTTGCCCCCGGCGGCGAGGTCGATGCGGAGCTGGCAGTGGCCGGAAACCCCTTCGGGAATCTTCAATTCGACCGGAGTGGCCGACACGGCGAAGGGAGCGGCGGCCGCCGCTTTGAACTCGCCCAGCTTGACCGTTTTGTCCGGAGCCGTACTGAGCAAGATGGTGGCGACGGCGTCGGGGAGCGCGGCGTCGACCTGGTTGGCGACATAGAGTTCGAATTGGCCGGTTCTTCCGGCAAAGAAGTCGCGCGGCGGCAGCCCGGCCGGGTTGCGCAGCCCGACCAGCACCGGCTGGTTCCAGAGCGTGGCGGCGGCGAGTTTGTAACCGTGGAACCAGGGGGCGAAGCCGTCGACGCGCACATCCTGCCGGATCATTTCGAGGATGCGTTTGCCGTAGACCGCCTGTCCGTATTCGAGGGAGCCGGGTTTAAGCGCCCGGTCAAGTCCGATGGTTCCGGCGAACCCGATGCCGTTCCCCTTGGCCCAGGTGGTCGGTTTTTCGACATACTTCGCATAGAGCGCCGAGTCGTTGGGTTTGAATTTGGGGTCGGTCATGTTGCCCCAGGAGAAGCCGACGCACTCCCAGATGATGAACGGCATCGGCAGCCGGGATTCCTTGATTCCGTAATTGTTCAGGTTCCCTGCATAGAGGGTGTTGAATCCCCACGGCCATTTGGTCCAGGGAGAAGAGGAGAGCCCGAGATAGCTGTGCAGGTCGAGAAAATCGGTGTTCCGCGGATCGCTGCCGTAGCTGGTCCAGCTCGCCGAGCCGGAAAAGACGCCGGCCGGACGCCCCGATTTGTCGAATTGGCGGACGAGGTCCACCTGGCGGTCGAGTTGGCGCTGAATCGCCGGATTGTTGCGGTGGACCACTTCGTTGCCGGTGCTCCACATCACCACCGAGGGGTGATTGTAATCGCGCGCCAGCCACTCTTTGAGCTCGGCGACGTTCCGTTTGGCGAACTCCGGTTCATCGATGGCGTTGGTGAAGGCCCAGCCCCACTCGTCGTAGATCATGAGCCCGATTTCATCGGCGATGTCGTAAAAACGATTGATCATCGGCATGTGCGCGTTGCGGATGATGTTGTAGCCGAGTTGTTTGTATCCGGAGAGCTCGGTGAGGAGCTTCTCCTCTTCCTGCTCCCGGTTGCCGAAACCTCCGAAATTGACGGCGCTGATGTTTTCTCCGAAGAGGTAGATGCGGCGGCCGTTGAGATGGAATTTCCCGTCTTTGATGCGGAATTCGCGGAACCCGAAGCGATCCGCAGCCGCGGCGATGACCTGTTTCGCTCCCGTCAGGTAGACGGTGGCGAAATAGAGTTGCGGATGGTCCGGTTCCCAGAGCACCGGGTGGTTCAGCTTGACAAGGACGCTTCCCGGGTTGTCTCCCGGCGCCAGCTCCGTCATGATCGGTTCCGACGTTGCGTTGAGCCGGTTTGCATCGGTCTTCATCGCGTCGGTGACCGCGGCGTCCAGACAGTACACGACCTTTTTTCCGGTGTCGTTGACGATGGTGAAATCGATCCGGACCTGGTTTTCGGCGAGCTGGGGAGTGATCAGCATCTGTTCGATCCGGATCGGATTTTCGATGCGCAGCTCCACATCCTGCCAGATTCCGCCCTTGATGTTCGGCGGACTCCACTGCGAACCGTAGGTGTGCGTGCCGAGCTTGATATCGCCGCGCGTCGGCCCGAAATCGGAAAGCACCTTGAGCGCGAGCAGGTTCTTGCCCGGTTTCACGTATCGGGTGATGTCAACCGTCCATGGAACGAATTCGCCGTGGTGGCTGCCGACTTCTTTTCCGTTGACCCAGAGCGTCGCTTCATAGCCGATCACATTGAAATGGAGGAGTACGGCGCGGCCGGCGATTTCGGATTCCGGAAGGTCGATCTCATGCCGGTAGTATCCCCTCACATAAGGCCGGGCGGGGTCGTAGATTTTCTCGTAGCCGTAATGGCGATACCAGTTGAACGGGACCGGAATCCGATCCCATTTCGAATCGTCGAATCCGGCGCCTTCCCAGCCTTTGCTGCGGTCGGAAGAGGCCGGAAACGGCGCGGCCGAAGTCTCCAGCCCGGAGCAGAGCCAAGTGCCGTTGAGCGAGCGGATTTTCCGGAAATCGCCCGGAACGACGGCGAATCCCTCCGGCGATTTGAATTCGACCTGATCCGGCCGGATTGCGGTATGTTGCGGCATCGGCGGCGCGGGCGGCGGATTGTACGGCGGGATTTCCGCCGGGGCTCCGTGCAGGCTGAGCGCGAACGCGGCCGCGGCGAGAATAGCTGGGAGTTTCTTCATTTCTGGCATCCTTTCATTACCGGACGTAGACGGGCCAGTGATAACGGTTGGGAACCATGTTGTAGTCGGCTTCCCGGTGGGACAGGGTCTTCACGTGTCCGTCGAAAAATCCGAAGTTCGCCATCCCGCCGGGGTGGCGATAGGCCAGAATCATCTTGCCGTTGGGCGGAACGGCTTCTCCGTTGGCGCTATAGGCGGCCAGGGTGCTGTTTCCGGTGCTGACCCACCAGTTGACCGCGTCCATCAGCAGAAATTTGGAGCTGGGGGCCTGTACCTTGGCCAGCACATAGAGATTTTTGGCGCGGTCGGTGGTCAGCTGCCCGGTGATGGTGTAATTCGATGTCGCTTCGAGGTGCCCGTACCCGTTCATTCCGTAGGAGTAGCTGGCGTTGTGGTCGTTGCTGAGCACTGCGTAGGACTTGGGGCAGAGAATCGAGGTCGGATATGTGGAGCTCTGCTGGTTCGCATTGGGGACGCCCATCAGCTGCCGGAAATCCGGCTCCGTATGCCAGCTCATGATCTGCAGGATTCCGCCGTGGCCGTCGGCATACATCTGCAGCGCGGTGCTGAACTGCTTGAGGTTGTTGCTGCAACTGATCCTCTGGGCCCGCTCCCGAGCCTGGTTGAGCGCGGGCAGCAGCATCGACGCCAAGATGGCGATGATGGCGATCACGACCAGAAGTTCGATCAGTGTAAATCTTGTTCTTGTCCTGTTCCTCATGCTTCTCTCCTTTTCGTTACGGAAGTGTTTCATTGTTTTCGGGGGGCTTTCTATTGATGTTGAAAATCGTTTTTTTGCGCATCGGGCCCGTCAGCCGAAGAGCTCCGGCGGAACTCTGTGATCGATCCGCGTTGCCCGGTGCTGGATCAGTTCGGCCAGCGTGTCGATGGCGGAGCGTCCGATTTCACGGTCGTCGGTCACCGCCAGCCCGCATTCTCCCGGCAGCGGCGGCTGGTGCCGGAAGGAGGAGTCGAGGATGACCAGCTTGAGTTTCCCTTCCGGAATCCCGAGTTCGCGCATCGCCTCGACGGCTCCGTCGGCGACGCGGGCGCTCACCGCGACGATTCCGTCGAAGGCGCCCGTCCGGAGCAGTTTCAAGGCGCGCTCTTTTGCCTCGGCGCGGGAGTAGGGGCCGAAGCTGTCGCACGCCTTCGCGTCGCCCGTGAGCGCGGCACGCAGGCCTGTGCCCATGCTCTGCACGACCGAACTGTCTTCGTATCCGCCGAGGTGAAGCAGATTGCGGCAGCCGGCGGCAATGAGGCGGGCGGTCAGGAGTCCGGATGATTTCTCATAGTCGGAGGAGACCGAATTGAACGGCGCACACCCCGGCGCATCATCGGGCCGGCTGGTGATGAAGAGATGCGGCGCTCCGCTTTCGGCCAGTTCGCGGTAATACGGCGTATCGCTGCGGTGCGCGCCCCAGATGAGAAATCCGTCGACTGAGCCGTTCCGGAGAAGCTCTAGGTATTTCGCCTCCGTCTTCAGTTTCCGGTCGTTGAATTTGAGCAGCAGGCTGTAACCGTTGCCGGTCAATCCGCTTTCCATTCCCGCGATGATGTTGATGAAATGGTTGTCGGCGAATACTTTGTCCCCTTCCGTCATCGACGGAATCAACAAGGCGATGACGCCCGACTTTCGTTCGAAAAGCCGTTTGGCGTTGATGTTCGGCACGTAATTGAGTTCGCGGGCGGCCTTCAGCACTTTCTGGCGGGTCGAATCCAGAATCTTGAAATCCCCGCGGTTGTTCAGCACCTTCGACACGGTGCAGGTTGACAAGCCGACATGCTCCGCCAGGTCGCGGATGCTGCAGCCGGAGGCCGGTTTGTTTTTCTGCATCGAAATTTCCCATCTTGCGATTAACATGTTAAGTCGATATTCTTAATTATACCTCAGTCCGGGATTGAAGTCAAGGATCGGGTGGAAATAAATCGAAAGAAAATGATTTTCTTGAAAATTCGGAATACGATGGTATTGTAATAAGATTTTGAAAAGAACAAGGGGGCTTGTGATGCCGATTACGGAGATTCTGGAGGAAAACGCGCGGATTTACGGGGATGACGTCGCGTTGGTCGAACTCAATCCGCAGGCGCTGGACGGACGCCACGTGACCTGGCGGGAATATTCGCTGATCGAACCGAGCCGCACCGACTCCTTCCGCTCCGAAATCACCTGGGACCGCTTCAACCGCAAGGCCAACCGCATGGCCAATCTGCTGCTCACCCGCCACATCGGCAAGGGACGCCGGGTGGCGGTCCTCCTGATGAACTGTCTCGAATGGCTGCCGATCTATTTTGGAATCCTCAAAAGCGGGGCGGTCGCGGTGCCGATGAACTTCCGCTACACCGCCGAGGAGATCAAATACTGCCTGGAGCTGGCGGACGTCGACGTGCTGGTCTTCGGCCCGGAATTCACCGGGCGGGTGGAAGACATCTGTGACCGGATTCCAAGCGTCAAGACGCTCCTTTACGTCGGAGAGGACTGCCCGTCGTTCGCGGAGTCCTACAACAGCCTGGTCTCCTACTGTTCGAGCAAATCCCCGGAGATTCCGTTGAGCGACGACGAGGACGCGGCGATCTACTTCTCCTCCGGCACGACCGGATTTCCCAAGGCGATCCTCCACGCCCACCGCAGCCTGATGCACGCTTGCAAGGCCGAGCAGAATCACCACCGCCAGACCCGCGAAGACACCTTCCTCTGCATTCCGCCATTGTATCATACCGGGGCGAAGATGCACTGGTTCGGCAGTTTCCTGGTCGGGGGCAGGGCGGTGCTGCTCAAGGGAACCCGCCCGGAGTGGATCATTCACGCGGTTTCCGCCGAACGCTGCACCGTGGTCTGGCTGCTGGTGCCGTGGGCGCAGGACATTCTCGACGCCGTCGAACGCGGCGACATCAAACTCGAGGAACACGAACTCGCGCAGTGGCGGCTGATGCACATCGGCGCGCAGCCGGTGCCGCCGAGCCTGATCAAGCGCTGGAAGACGGTGTTTCCGCACCACGAATATGACACCAACTACGGGCTGAGTGAATCCTCCGGGCCCGGCGCGGTCCATCTCGGCGTCGAGAACATCGCGCATGTCGGGGCGATCGGCGTCGCCGGATACGGGTGGGAGACGAAGATCGTCGACTCCCGGCACCGTCCGGTGGCGCGCGGAACCGTCGGCGAGCTGGCGGTTCGGGGCGACGGCGTGATGAAGTGCTATTACAAAGACGAAAAGGCGACGCGCGAGGTGCTCGACGCCGACGGCTGGCTTTTCACCGGCGACATGGCGCGGGAGTCGGAGGACGGCTTCCTCTATCTGGTGGACCGCAAGAAGGACGTGATCATCACCGGCGGGGAGAACCTCTACCCGGTGCAGATCGAGGATTTCATCCGCCGGAACCCGGCGGTGAAGGACGTCGCGGTGATCGGCCTGCCCGATCCGCGGCTCGGGGAAATCGCCGCCGCCGTGGTTGAAGTCAAGGCGGGGTGCGAGCTGTCGGAGGCGGAGCTGGAGGAATTCTGCCTCGACCTGCCGCGCTACCAGCGGCCGCGCAAGATCATTTTCGCGCCGGTCCCGCGCAATCCGACAGGGAAGATCGAGAAGCCGAAGCTGCGCAAAAAATACGGAGCCGACCACCTGGTGGCGATGCAGTTCGAGATAGGGAAGTGATATTCGGCACCGGCACCCTGCCGGTCTGGGGTCCGGGGGCGAAGCGCCCCGGCCGCCGGCGGCTACCGGCGCGCAGGGAAACAGCTACAAAACAAAATTGAAAATTTTGCC
>Ga0183100_1000770_pt1 | contig 20870 bp, 17 predicted proteins | sample Biomet2_FD_127789 | JGI IMG/M metagenome (GOLD analysis project Ga0183100, IMG submission 127789) | Microbial communities from bioreactor (seeded with anoxic lake sediment) at LBNL, California, USA - Biofuel metagenome 2 | ecosystem: Engineered > Bioreactor > Anaerobic > Unclassified ...
TATTACAAATATTATAAAATTTGAAAAAATACTTTACAAAAACAAAATTTTATGATATAATAATTACAATAACTAAATAAAATTTAAAAACCTATAATTAAGGCAATGAAGTCTAAGTATTAACTCAAAGAAGAAGTTAAATCTTAGATTTTTTTTATTAAATAAAGGACGAAGAAGTCTAATTTATTATAACTTTAGAAGTTATATAAAATAGATTCTTTTTTTTAAATTAATTTTTAGTTAAATTGATACAATTAAGTTATAATTCCCCAAAGGGGCTTATATAAAATTTATTTAAATTAAGAGGAGGAAATTTATATGAGACAAGTAGCTATTTATGGAAAAGGTGGTATAGGAAAATCTACTACTACACAAAATTTAACATCAGCTTTAGCTGAAATGGGTAAGAAGATAATGATCGTAGGATGCGATCCTAAAGCAGATTCAACAAGATTAGTTCTTGGAGGTTTAGCACAAAAAACAGTTTTAGATACTTTAAGAGAAGAAGGAGATGACATCGAATTAGATGCAATCTTGAAACCAGGATATGGTGGAATCAAATGTGTTGAATCAGGCGGTCCAGAACCAGGAGTTGGATGTGCTGGTAGAGGTATCATAACTTCAATAGGAATGCTTGAACAATTAGGAGCTTATACACCGGATTTAGATTATGTATTCTATGATGTATTAGGAGACGTTGTATGCGGTGGATTCGCAATGCCAATCAGAGAAGGTAAAGCACAAGAAATATATATCGTTGCATCTGGAGAAATGATGGCATTATATGCAGCTAACAACATTTCAAAAGGTATTCAAAAATATGCTAAAACTGGTGGAGTTAGACTTGGTGGAATCATCTGTAATAGTAGAAAAGTTGATAAGGAATTAGACTTATTAGAAGCTTTTGCAAAAGAACTTGGAAGTCAATTAATTCACTTTGTACCAAGAGATAACATGGTTCAAAGAGCTGAAATACACAAACAAACAGTTATCGAATTTGATCCAAAAGCTGATCAAGCAGATGAATACAGAACTTTAGCTAAAAACATTGAAAATAATAAATTATTTGTTATTCCAACTCCAATGAAACAAGAAAGATTAGAAGAAATCTTAATGGAATATGGTTTAATGGATATCTAATATAAAAGATAACATAGTATATAAAAACACATAATGCGTTTAGATAAGTTTAGATTTATATCTAATAACAAAATATATAATAAAAAGGAGATAGAGAGATATGTATATGGTTCGTGCGATAATAAGACCAGAAAAGGTTAGTATAGTACTTTCAGAATTATTGGATGCAGGTTTCCCACAAGTAACAAAAATGGGTGTTTACGGTAGAGGTAAACAAAAGGGAATTAAAGTTGGAGATATTCATTACGATGAACTTCCAAAAGAAATGCTTTTAATTGCAGTCAGTGACGAAGATAAAGATGATGTAATAAAAGTTATAATGAGAAATTCTAGAACTGGGGAAAAGGGTGCATTTGGTGATGGTAAAATATTTGTTGCACCAATTGAAGAAGCATACACTGTAAGTAGTGGTAAAGCAGGATTATAAAATTAAATTAGGAGGAATAGCTTTATGAAAGAAGTTATGTGTATTATTCGTTTGAATAAGGTAAATAAAACTAAAGAATCCCTTGCAGAAGCTGGTTTTCCATCAATTACTTGCAGAAAAGTGCTTGGAAGAGGTAAGAAATCTATAGATATGGCTTTAATTGAATCATATGTTGAAGCTGGTGAAATACCATCAACATCATATGGTGAAAATTTATCTGAAAGAGGTAGATTAATTCCTAAAAGATTTATAACTTTGATAGTAAAAGATGAAGAAGTAAAAACAGTAATAGATACAATAATGAGTGTAAATTCAACTGGTACTCCAGGTGATGGAAAGATATTTATATTACCAGTAGAAGAAGTATACAGAGTTAGAGATGGACAAGCAGGAGAAGATGCAATTTAAATAGGAGGTGAAGTGTATGAGTAAAATTGATAGTGTTTTAGACCAATATAGTGCTAAAGTCTATAAGAATAGAAAAAAACATATGTTAGAAGTTGAAGAAGAAACACAAGAAATAGATGCAAATAGAAGAACTATACCAGGAGTTATGACACATAGAGGATGCTGTTATGCTGGATGTAAAGGGGTTGTTCTTGGACCTTTAAAAGATATAGTATTATTAACTCATGGACCAATAGGATGTGGATATTATTCATGGGGAACTAGAAGAAATAAAGCAATACCACAAAACGGTGATGGAAACTTTATTCAATATTGTTTTAGTACAAATTTAAATGATAGTGACATCGTATTTGGTGGAGAAAAGAAATTAAAACAAGCAATTAAAGAAATTGTTGATATATTTAATCCAAAAGCTATATTCATATGTTCAACATGTCCAGTTGGATTAATTGGTGATGACCTTCCAGCTGTTGCAAATGAAACTAAAGCATTGTATGGAATTGAATGTATATCATTCCCTTGTGAAGGATATAAGGGTGTATCTCAATCAGCAGGTCACCATATTGCAAATAATAAATTAATAAAATCTGTAATAGGTACAACAGAATATACATCAAGCAAGCACACTGTTAATATTCTTGGGGAATATAACATAGGTGGTGACGCTTGGGAAATAGAAAGAGTTCTAAACAAAATAGGCTATGAAGTTATATCTATCATGACTGGTGATTGTAGTATTGACGATATAAGAAAAGCTCACTGTGCAGAATTAAATCTAGTTCAATGTCACCGTTCAATTAATTATATAGCAGAAATGATGAAAATTCAATATGGAACTGCATGGATAAAAGTTGATTTTATCGGAGTTGACTGTACAGTAAGAACTTTAAGAGATATGGCTAAATTCTTTAATGATCCAGAAATCACAGCTAGAACCGAAGAAGTAATAGCTGAAGAACTTGGAGATATGAAAGAAGATATGGAATATTTCAGAAGTAAATTAACTGGTAAGAGAGCAGGGTTATATGTTGGAGGCTCAAGATCTCACCATTATCAAATGTTATTAAATGATTTAGGTGTAGAAACATTAGTTGCAGGATTTGAATTTGCACATAGAGACGATTATGAAGGTAGAGAAGTAATACCAACTATAATTGAAGATGCAGATTTAAAGAATATAGAAGTATTAGAAGTAGAAAAAATTGCAGATAAATACAGACCAATAAAAACAGATGAAGAATTAGAAGAATTAAAGAAAGAAATTGTTAATTTAGAATACTATCCAGGTATGATGAGGGATATGAAAAAAGGTTCAATTGTAGTTGATGATTTAAATCACTTTGAAACAGAAGAATTCATCAAGCAATTAAAACTTGATATGTTCTTCTCAGGTATTAAAGATAAATATTCAATTCAAAAAGGCGGAGTATTATCAAGACAATTACACTCTTATGATTATAGCGGACCTTATGCAGGATTCAAAGGTGCTGTAAACTTTGGTAGAGATGTAACTATGAGTTTATATACTCCAGCATGGGGATACGTTGTAGCACCATGGAAGAAAGAATCAATATTAGAAGGAACATTTGGAGGTGAGGTATAATGTTAGATTTAACTCCTAAGGAAATTAAGGAAAGAAGCGCGATTACTATAAATCCTAGCAAAACATGTCAACCAGTTGGTGCTATGTATGCAGCTCTTGGAGTTCATGGATGTATGCCACACAGTCATGGTTCACAAGGATGTTGCTCATACCATAGAACAGTTTTATCAAGACATTTTAAAGAACCAGCTATAGCAACTAGTTCATCATTTAGTGAAGGTGCTTGCGTATTTGGTGGCGGTGCTAATATTAAAACTGCTGTAAAAAATATCTTTGATATGTATGATCCAGAAATAATTGCAGTTCACACTACATGTTTATCAGAAACTATAGGTGATGACTTAAATGCATTTATTGAAGATATAAATATTCCAGATGGAAAAAGAGTACTATATGCAAATACTCCAAGTTATGTTGGATCACATATTACTGGATTCTCTAATATGGTTAAAAGCTTTATTAATAGTTTAGCTGAAACAACTGGAGTAAAAAACGGAAAAATGTGCGTAATCCCTGGATTCGTTAATCCTGGTGATATGCGTGAAGTAAAGAGATTATTAAAACTTATGGGTGTAGAGTCTACAATGTTACCAGATACAACTGGAGTTATGGATGCTCCAATGACTGGAAAATATGATATGTATCCAAAGGGTGGTACAAAGATTCAAGATATCATCGAATTAGGTGACTGCGAAAAAACTTTAGCATTAGGAAGTTTTGCTTCAGAAGCAGGAGCATCTGCTCTTGAAAAATTATACAAAGTTCCATATACTACAATGAATATGCCAATAGGTATTGGTTCTACAGATGAATTAATTATGGAATTAAGTAAATTTAGCAAACAAGAAGTTCCTTATGAGCTTGAAGAAGAAAGAGGACAATTAGTTGATATAATGGTAGATTCTCATCAATATTATGATGGCAAGAAAGTAGCATTATATGGAGATCCAGATGTGCTTATTGCATTATCTAAGTTCTTATTAGAGCTAGGAATGATTCCTAAATATGTAATTACAGGTACTCCATCAAATGTATTTGAAAAGCAAATGAAAGCTTTATATGAAGAATTTGGTGTTGAAGGATGTATTGCTAAACAAAATGCAGATTTATTTGAATTACATCAATTAATTAAAAATGAACCAGTAGATTTATTAATGGGTGGAACTCATGGTAAATACATAGCTAGAGCCGAAGATATTCCACTAGTTAGAGTTGGATTCCCAGTATTAGATAGATATATACATGCATATATGCCAACAGTTGGGTATAAAGGTGCAATGAGATTGTTAGAATTAATGCTTGGTGCATTAATGGATAGACAAGATAGAGATGCTAAGGAAGAAGATTTTGAATTAGTAATGTAAGTTTTAAATAGTGTAAAATAGTATAAACCTAAAAGATATGTAAAATTAATTAAATTCAATGGTTGAGCAATTGAACATGAACTAAGACATGCCAATTGCTCAATTCATTAATAAAGTAAGAATTTAGAATTGAGAATGTAGAATGAAGTAACAAATCCATTTATATTTGAAGTTACGCTGTGAGCTTTCATCCTATATTCTCAATTCCAAATTTATAATTATTGAAAGGGTGGTGTGTGACCTATGGAAAAGAAAATATCGAATTCAGTTCTTGAAGATAGAGAAGATTTTATATGCACAAAAGAAGGCCATAATAAAAACTCTATGAAATGTGATGGTAATAGTGTATCTGGTTCAGTTAGTCAAAGAGCTTGTGTTTATTGTGGTGCAAGAGTAGTTTTAAATCCAATAACTGATGCATACCACATAGTTCATGGTCCTATAGGATGTGCTAGCTATACTTGGGATATAAGAGGAAGTCTTTCAAGCGGTGACGATTTATATAGAAATAGTTTTTCAACAGATTTACAAGAACAAGATGTAATTTTTGGTGGAGAAAAGAAATTAATAGCAGCCATAGAAGGAATCATGGAAAAACATAATCCGAAGTTAATTTTTGTTTATGCAACTTGCATTGTTGGAGTTATCGGTGATGATATTAAAGCTGTTTGTAAGATGGCTGAGGAAAAATATAATGTACCAGTAATACCTGTTATGGCACCAGGATTTTCAGGTAATAAATCTAAAGGTTATAAACTAGCATGTAATGCACTTATGAATCTTTTTTCTAGAAATATTTTACCTAAGACAAAAGGAATTAATATGCTAGGTGATTTTAATTTGGCAGGAGAAATATGGATTGTAAAAGAGTATTTGAAGAAAATTGGAATAGAGGTAGTATCAACAATTACAGGTGATTCTAGTTATGATAAATTATTAAAAGCTAGTAGTGCAAGTTTTAATGTTGTTCAATGTGCAGGATCTATGACATATTTAGCAAAGAGAATGGAAATGGAAATGGGAATTCCTTTTGTTAAAATAAGTTTTGTTGGAGTTGAAGATAGTAAAAATTCATTACTTAGAATAGCAAGTTTATTTGGAGATGAAGAAACTTTAGCAAAAGCTAAAGCTTTTGTAAAAGAAGAAGAAGAAAAAATAATGCCTATATTAAATGCTTATAAAGAAAATCTTAAAGGTAAAAAAGCAGCTATATATGTAGGTGGAGGTTTTAAAGCAATTTCTTTAATTAAACAATTTAATGAACTTGGAATAGATACAGTAATGGTTGGAACGCAAACTGGGAAAAAAGACGATTATGAGGTTATAAATAGTTTAGTTAATGATGGAACAGTCATATTAGATGATGCCAATCCTTATGAGTTAGAAAAATTCATGTTAGAACAAGATGTAGATATATTAGTAGGTGGAGTAAAAGAAAGACCACTTGCTTATAAACTAGGGGTTGCTTTTTGTGACCACAACCATGAAAGAAAACATCCTCTTGGAGGTTTTGTTGGAGCAGTTAATTTTGCAAAGGAAATAAACCTTTCAATAAATAGTCCTGTATGGAAATATGTAAGGGAGAGTGAAGAAAATGAAGAAACTGAAGGAAATAAAAGATAGTTATGTGAATTTAACTGTTAACCCATGTAAAATGTGTATGCCTATGGGAGTTTGCAATGCTTTATATGGAATCAAAGGTTGCATGACAATTTTGCATGGTTCACAAGGTTGTAGTACATATATTAGACGACATATGGCAACCCATTATAATGAACCAATAGATATAGCATCTTCTTCACTTACAGAAGAAGGAACTGTTTATGGTGGAGAAAACAATTTAATTAAAGGGTTAGAAAATTTAATTAAATTATACAATCCGGAAGTTATAGGTATTGCAACAACTTGTCTTGCTGAGACTATTGGAGAAGATGTAGATAGACTTTCAAAAATATTTTATGAAAAACATCCAGAAAGCAATGTTAAGTTAATACCAATAAAATCTCCAGGTTATGGTGGAACTCAATATGGGGGATATTTCACAGCTTTGAGAGCAGTAGTTGAAAATGTAGAAATGAAATCTAAAAAAAATGAAAAAATAAATATTGTTACTGGACCAATAAGTAGCGCTGATACAAGAGAACTTAAAGAGATATTAAATGATTTTGGAGTTGAGTATATTTTACTTCCAGACATATCTGAAAATTTAGATGGGGTGCATAGTAAAAAATATAATAGATTGCCAGATAATGGAACAACAATAGAAGAAATTACATATATGGGTGGTGCAAAAGCTACAATTGAGCTTTCTACATTTATTAAAGATGAATATTCTGTTGGAAGCTACTTAGAAGAAGCTTTTGGCGTTAAAAATTATAGAATTAATATACCAAGAGGACTTAGAGATACTGATAACTTTTTAAAAGTATTATCTGAAATCTCAGGAAATCCAATTCCTGAAAAATATAAAAAACAAAGAGGCAGATATTTAGACGCTATGATTGATTCTCACAAATATAATGCAGAAGCAAGAATAGCAATATTTGGAGAACCTGATTTTGTATATTCTACTGCAAGATTAGCTATAGAAAATGGAGTAGTACCAGTACTTATTGCAAGTGGAGATATATGCAAAAAACTTGAACCAAGTTTAAGAGAAGAAGTAGATGAACTTTCAAAACAATTATTTGCAGGAGAATGCAAAATTATAGATGAAGCAGATTTTAAAGAAATAGAAAAATATGCATTAGAGCTAAAGGTAAATGTAATGCTTGGAAGTTCTGATGGTAGGAGAATAGAAGAAAAACATAAGATACCATTAATTAGAATGGCATTTCCAATTCATGATAGGATTGGTGGACAAAGAATTCTATCTATTGGATATGAAGGTTCTTTAAATTTAAGTGATCAAATTACAAATGTAATGCTTGCAAAAACAGAAACGACTTTTAGAGAAAATTTATATAACGAGTATTATAAGGAGGAGAATATAATGAGTGAAAACACAATTAAAGAAAAGATGATTGAGGAAAGTAACATAGAAATAAAATCTAGTATTAGAGAAGAAGTAGAGGAAAAAACAAAAACACATCCATGTTTTAGTTGTGATTCTGCACATAAATATGCAAGAATGCATCTTCCTATAGCACCAAAATGTAATATTAGTTGTAATTATTGTTTAAGAAAATTTGATTGTGTTAATGAAAGTAGACCAGGAGTTACAACAGAGGTATTAAATGCAGAAGAAGCATTTGCAAAATACAAACTTGTAAAATCTAAAATGGAAAACTTAAAGGTTGTAGGTATTGCAGGTCCTGGAGATGCACTTGCTAACTTTGATGAAGTAAGAAAAACTCTTAAGTTAATAAAAGAATATGATAATGAAGTAACCTTCTGTTTATCAACAAATGGTTTAATGCTTCCATTTTATGCACAAGAATTAATTGATTTAGGAGTAACACATGTAACTGTAACAATGAATGCCATAGATCCTAAAATAACTGCTAAGGTATATAAATATGTAGATTATTTAGGTGTTACATATACTGGCGAAGAAGGAGCTCAAATTCTTTTACACAATCAATTATCAGGCATTAAATATTTAGCTGATAAAGGTATTATGGTTAAGGTTAATATTGTAATGCTTAAGGGGATTAATGATCATCATATAGAAGAAGTAACTAAAAAAGTTAAAGAACTTGGAGCTGGAATAACAAATATAATGCAAATGATACCAGTTAAGGGTAGTGTATTTGAAAATATGCCACTTACAAGCAATAAAGAAATAATGGATTTAAGAAAAAAATGTGAAGTAAATATAAAACAAATGTATCATTGCAAACAATGTAGAGCTGATGCAATCGGACTACTTGGAGACGATCAATCTCAAAAATTTAACAAGCCTATGAATGAAAATAATGGAACCAAAGAAAAATCATTAAAATTTGCCATTGCTTCAAAAAGCGGTATTGGAGTTGATATGCACTTTGGGCATGCATCAGAATTTTATATTTATGAATATAAAAATGGAGATGCAAAATATATAGAAAAAAGAGATGTAGATAAATACTGTAATGGAAAAGAAGCTTGTGGTGATGAAGAAGACAAAATTACTAAATTAGCTAAAGTTGTTTCTGATTGTGATGGAGTAATATCAATAAGAATGGGAGACGAGCCTAAAAAGAAATTTAAAGATATGGGTATAGAAGTATTTATGACTTGTGAAACAATTGAAACAGCAGTTGTAAAAGCTGCAGAAGCTATACTAAAAGGAACAGAAGTTAAAGAAATACTAAGAGCTTAAATGGTAAAATGAAAAATAATCTAATGTATATAAGTTCTAAATAATAAAATTCATAATTTGTAAAGTTAGCTTATTTGAAATTATTAAAATTAAAGAGCAAATCGAGATGAATAAACTTTTTCAGAACATTTATAGAATTAATTAAAAAAATAAAAAAGTGTAGAAAAACTTGATATTCACCTCAATTTAGTTTTTAAACTCTGATGATTAAATGCATTTTGATATAATTGAGGAAAATATAAATATTTAATAAAAAAGGAGACGAGTGAAATGATAGATATAAAGCATCATATATTTGTTTGTGCAAGCTGTAGAGTTAATGGAATTCAAAAAGGAATGTGCTATTCTAAAGATTCCGTAAAGGTTGTGCAAAAATTTATGGAGGAAGTTGAAGACAGAGACTTAATAAACGAAGTAATGGTTAGTAATACTGGGTGTTTGGGAGTATGTAATAAAGGTCCTGTTGTGGTTGTTTATCCTGAAGGAACTTGGTATGGAAATGTAAAAGTTGAAGATGTGGAGAAAATTGTAGAACAACATATCGAAGGTGGAAAAGTAGTAGAAGAATTAGTTATCTAAGAAATAATTATTATATATATGTTTAAGTTTGAACTACAACTTTGAGATGTACTTTTGTACATCTCTTTTTTCGAGGGCGTTATAATTAAATAATTTAAGTATTTAGCTTTCATATCCCTTATTAACAAGAATAAATACGACAATATACAAATTTTGTTTTTTATTATTTTATTAAAGGGGTATAATATATGTAAGTAATTTGATTATAATAAGAGATATGAGGTATTGAACGGAGGCTAATTTTTATGACAAATGAAATATTAACACCGCAAGAAGTTGCTGATATGTTAAAAATATCCAAGTGCACTGTTTATGAATTGATAAAAAGAAAAGAATTAAATGGATATAAAGTTGGAAATAAGCTTAGAATAGATATTGATGATGTAAAAGATTATAAGTTTAATAGTAGAAAAAATAGTGAAAACAAAGTTAACAAAAGCAATATAAAAGAGGAAAGTGAGGAATCTAACTTAGAACAACTTAGGAATTATAGGGGTTATGAAGAAAATAACAATGCTAGTAGTAATTTTGTTATTTGTGGCCAAGATAATATTTTAGATATTTTATCTCGAAATTTGAAACATCATCCTAACGGAATTAATGTATTAAGAGCTTATGAAGGTAGTTATAGTGGATTGTGTGCTTTGTATAAGAATCAAGTTCAAGCGGTTGCAACACATATTTGGGATGGAGAAACTGGTGAGTATAATACTCCATTTGTTAAAAGGATGTTACCAGGGATACCGGCTGTGATTATTAATTTATGCTATAGAGTGCAAGGTTTTTATGTAGCTAAGAATAACCCAAAAAAAATTAAAGGATGGGAAGACTTAAAAAGGGATGACATTAGTATCATTAATAGAGAGCCAGGTAGTGGTAGTAGAATTTTATTAGACGAACATTTAAAACAAATTGGCATAAGTCCTAGTGACGTTAAAGGATATAAAAAAGAAACTTTTTCCCCAACTGCTATTGCAAGTGCAGTAGCTAGAGGAAGTGCTGATTTAGGGATAGGAACGGAACGAACTTTTATACATTCTAAAGAAATTGATTTTATCCCAGTTCAAAAGGAAAGATATGATTTAGTTATTAGAAAAGAAGATGCTTTCAACTATCCATTTAAAGCTATTATAGAAATACTTACGTCTGAAAATTTTAAAGAGGAAATGAGTGAACTTAGAGGATATGATTTATCTGATTCAGGAAAAATAGTAGGAGAAACTTAGTATATTATAACGAAATTTTATATGGTTATATACTATTTAAAGAGGAATTAAATGATTTTGAAATTGTTTTAATTCCTTTTTTATATGTTTTAAATTCTCATATTTAATGAAGAGGAGTACATATTAATTTAAAGCAATAATATTTGAACTAAATAGTAAAATGTTATGTTGAAATACTTGACAGAAAAATATATAAATAGTATTATTAATCTAACAAAACCAAATAAAACATAATAAAAAACAATGAAACTGAACAAAATAAAAACTTATATATTAAAATATATAAGTTAATAAACCTAGTTCATAATAAAACTCAAAGTTGAGCACTACATTAAAAAGAAGAATTTTCTTTTTTGTTAGTGCTTTTTTGTTTTTCAAAACCAAAAAAATATAAATTTTATTCTAAGGAATATATCAAAAAGAATTGTAATTAATAAATAAGATGTGATTAATTTTCTTGGAAGATTCTAAACTAATTATTTATGAAAACAAAATAGACGTAATTTGTAAGGTAATATTTAAGTATTAGAGAAATCTTGGCTTGTGAGAGTCTTAAGATATAGTGGTTAATAAAAAATTAACCTAAATTATATAAAATAAAGGAGTGGATTATTTTGAAAATTAGAACAGACTTTGTAACAAATAGCAGTTCAGTTAGTTACATAATTACAATGAATACAGATTTTATAGAATTTATGAAAGGAAAGAAACCTGAGTTTTATAATGATAGTATAAAAAAAAGTAGAATTTATAATGCTATAAGTGAAGATTTAATTAATAATGGTGAGAAAATTAAATTATTAGATCGAGAAGTTTATTCAAAAAGATATGCGTTACTAAAAAAAAGAGATTGCAAATATGATAATTCTTTTGATAAACCAATTGAAGACGTTGATTTTTCTAATTTAAGTGATGATGATTTATGGGCATACATATATGGGGAATATTTTGTAAATGGACGACTATCTAATGAGTTAAAGGGTTTTGGTTCTGTACAGGTAATTAAAGATTCAGGTGTAATCCCAGAAGCGAGGGCTTCTAAATGAATATAAGAAAACATAGTGAAGGGTACAATTTTTTTGGAGACACAGAAACAGGACTTACCATGCGTTGGGGAAACACAATTAAAAGTAATCCTTGGTATGCACCTTGGCCTGAATTGGCAGATATTTCAATTAGCAATCATTGTACAAAAGGTTGTGAATTTTGCTATAAGGAAAGTGAAGATAATAAGTCTTTTATGTCATTAGAAGATTATGAATATGTTTTGTCTTGTTTACAAGATGAACAATGTGGAAATGTGTTCCAAGTAGCTTTAGGAGGTGGAGAGCCACTTGAACATCCTGATTTTATTGAGATAATAAATAAAACAAATGCTAGAGGTATAGTTGCTAATTTCACAACTAATGGAATTCATATTGATAAGACAGTTGCTGCTAATATTAAAAATAAAGTAGGAGCGGTGGCGATTTCAATTAGTAAAGCTGAAGAAATAAACTGCGATAAAATAAAATTACTTACGGATGAGGGAATTAAGACGAATATCCATTTTGTATTAGATAATAAATCAATAAAGGATGCAATAGATATTCTAGAGGGAAAATATAATTCTTTACTTGAAAAAGTTAATGGAGTAATATTTCTTACTTATAAGCCTAAAGGTAGAGCAAATTTGGAAAATTGTTTAAGAATGGACGAAAAACTTGAAAAATTTATAAATTTAATTGATAAAAATATTTCCAGTGCGAGAATTGGTTTTGACGCTTGTTTTGTACCAATGTTAATGAAAAATACTGAAGTTAATGTTGATTATATTGATTCTTGCGAATGTGGTTTTTTTTCTGTATACATTGATGAAACTTTAAATGTACAACCATGTTCTTTTGCTAATGATGATAGATTTGCCTATAATCTTAGAAAGTATGATTTTAAAGATATTTGGATAAATAAATATGATAGTTATCGAAAAGATATTATGAAAAACGAATGTAAGAATGATTGTAAAAATAAAGATAATTGCAGAGGTAAATGTGCTTATTATGATTCTATAGCACTTTGTTATGTTTAGATTCTACATAAATTAAAATCCTATTAGATTAAAAATAACTAAATTCATATCTCGATAACTTTTATAATATTAAGGAAGGGAAATAAAATTGCCCTTCCTTAATATTATTCACCTCTAAATTACATCCTAAAATCTTCAATATATTTATTTTCAACGTTTTCTATTATTTCTGGACAGTCAAAAGTTCTATAAAATATAAAAATGCAGACAATATTAAATTTGCATTATTCAAATTTTGCATTTAAATAAGAAAAATATTAAATTGGATACTTGACAAAAGAATATAAAAATAGTAATATCAATATAACGAAATCATACGAAACTGTACAAAACAGAATTAAAACAAACAAAACCAAATATAATAAAAATATGTATAATTTAATGAACTCATAGTGGAGCGCTACATAAAAAAAGAAAAACATTCTTTTTTTATTAGTGCTTTTTTATTAAAAAATTATGGGAATTAACTAATAATAAAGAGGAGGACTAAAAATAATGATTAATGATGCAAGTATAATTAAAAGAGAAAAAGTTTCAATATCCAAAGAAACATTAAGACTTAGGAACGGTAAAAATTCTGTTATATTAATTCTTTCATTACTGCTTATATTAGCTATTATCTTATCTTTTACTATGGGGAGATATGCTATTTCTTTATCCCAATTATTCGAAATGTTAAGTTATAAAATTTTTGGAGGAAATGTTACTTGGACACAATCTGTTGAAACTGTATTATTTAAAGTAAGAATACCAAGAATCGTTGTAGCTATACTAATAGGAGGAGCTTTAGCGACTGCAGGAGTAGTATATCAAGGATTATTTAAGAATCCTATGGTATCACCAGAGATTTTAGGAGCATCTTCTGGATCGGGTTTTGGGGCAGCAATAGCTATTTTATTATCTTTCAATGCTGCTGGAATTCAAATGTCAGCATTTCTCTTTGGACTAGGAGCAGTTTTTATAACAATTATAATTAGCAAATGTGTTAGTGGTTCTAAAAACAATATTTTGGTTTTAGTTTTAACTGGTATGGTAGTTAATACATTATTTTCTTCATTTATATCTATTACAAAATATTTAGCAGATACTGATGATAAGTTGCCAGCAATAACTTTTTGGCTAATGGGGGGACTTTCTTCTGTAAGTTTAAAAGATTTACTAATTCTTTTAATCCCTTTTATATTAGGTGTTATTCCTCTTATGTTAATACGATGGAAATTAAATGTTCTTTCTTTTGGAGAAGAGGAAGCCCAAGGAATGGGAGTAGATACAAGTAAAATTAGAATGGTAACAATATTATGCTCAACTCTTCTCACCGCATCAGCAGTCTCTATTGGAGGAATGATTGGATGGATAGGACTTATAATACCACATATTGCAAGACTTATAGTAGGTCCTAATTATAAAGTTTTATTGCCGACATCTGCACTTGTTGGAGGAATATTTCTTTTGGTTGTTGATGATATTGCACGTTGCTTATTTAGCATAGAAATACCTATAGGTATATTAACATCACTTATTGGTGCACCGTTTTTTCTATATTTACTATTTAATGAAAGGAGAAAAAAAGAATGAAAATGGAGATAAAAAATATTACTTGCGGTTATGGGAAAAAGAACATAATTAATGGAATTTCAATTGATGTAGAATCCGGAGAGATATTATGTTTACTTGGTCCTAATGGGGTTGGAAAAACTACACTTTTTAAAAGTTTACTAGGTTTTTTAAAGATAAAAGAGGGACAAGTATTGATAGATGGCGAAGAAATAAGTAAGTGGTCGAGAAAAAAATTGGCTAAGGTAGTTGGGTATGTTCCTCAAGCACATAATGCATCATTTGAATTTAATGTTTTAGATGTAGTTGTTATGGGACGTGCAGCTTATATAGGTGCTATTTCATCACCTTCTAAAGAGGATATAAATATAGCAGAGCAATCATTAAAAGCTTTAGGTATATATTTCTTGAAAGATAGGCTATATACAGAAATAAGTGGTGGAGAAAGACAAATGGTATTACTAGCTCGTGCGCTTACCCAACAACCTAAAATATTAATTATGGACGAACCTACTTCGAATCTTGACTATGGTAATCAAGTGAGAGTACTACAACAGGTGAATGAATTGGCTAGAAAGGGGTTGGCCATTATAATGACGACTCATTCACCAGATCATGCATTTCTTTGTTCATCAAAAGTTGCGCTTTTACAAAGAAATAACATATTTAAGGTTGGATCGGTTCATGATATTGTAACAGAAAAAAATTTAAATGAAGCATATGGAGTTAATGTAAACATAGTAAAGACATTAGGAGATAATGGTGAAGAAATAAAATCATGTATACCATTATTAAATTAAAAATCAAAACAATTAGAAAGGAAGATGCATATGAAAAATAAAATTACAAATGGATTAATAGGGATGTTTCTTGTTTTTTTTGTAGTATCATTTTGTGGATGCGGAAAATCAAATAATCAAGCAAGTACAGTGAATAAGGAAGAGGCAAATAAAATTAATACAATAACAGATATGGCAGGAGAAAAAATTGAATTGAAGAATGAAATTAATAAAGTTTCGTGTATACATCCTATTGCATCACATATGGTTTGGAGATTAGCTCCAGATAAAATAGCTAGTGCAGATGTGCAATTTATAACAAGATTGGACCTAATGCCTAATGAAGAGATTAAAAAAATTAAAGAATTACCTACAATTAATACATATAGTGAGGGATTAAATACTGAAGCCTTACTAGATATAAATCCAGATTGTTTAATAACAATGACTAAAGATCCTAATAAAGATAGTTATAAAGAAAAATTAGATATTCCAATTATTAATTTATCAAAGGATACTTTGCAAGATTACGGTGAATCATTTAGGATTGTAGGCAAAATAGTTGGAAATGAAAAAGAAGGGAACGAGTTAGCGGATTATTGGAACGAGACTTTTGAAAAAATAAAGACCCAAATAGATAAGGTAAAACCAACTAACAAAATAAAAATTTATTATGCTCAACCTAAAGCTAATTTCACTGTAGGACCAAAAACAATTATGGCATCTATAATAGGTTATGTTGGAGGAGATAACTTTTATGACACTCATGATGTACTTCCAGCTCAAGAGCAAAATGAATCTATAGAAACTGCTATGGAAGACATAATTATGTGGAATCCTGAAATAATTATAGCAAAAAATCAGAAAGCATATGATGATATTATGTCTGATTCAAAATGGCAACAGATAGATGCAGTGAAAAATAACAAGGTATATGTTACAAAGAAATATTCAATGCTAGACAGAATTCAATCAATAATGGGATTGATGTGGACAGCAAAGACTGTTTATCCAGATATAGATTTAGATTTTACTAAAGAAATGAAGAATTTTTATTCTAAAGTTTACTTATGTGATGATCTGTCAGAAGAAACTATGAATATACCAACGGATTAATATATTAGTTTTATAAAGCGAATTATTATTATGATCTTAGCAATGACGAAATTGATGGCATTTTGAATCAAAAGTATAGCTAGAAATAATTATTGTGCAGCTTTATAGTATAAGAAATATACCAATTTATATAAATTAATAAAAGCGGCAACAGGTTAATATAAATCAAAAAGGAAGTGTATAAAAATGAAAAATAATAATATTAAAATCAATGCTAAATTAATAATTTTTAAATTTATCTGTGTTATTTCATGTGTAATTTTATTTGTAGGATGTACAAAAGTTCAAGGAGAAAAGACAGTTAAAGAATCAGACTCATTAACAAAAGAAGTTACAGATATGTCTGGCAGAAAAGTAACAATACCAACAAAAGTGGATAAAGTATGTTCACTTAGTAATAATACTACAGTTGATTTGTATACTTTAGCACCTGACAAATTGGTAGGTTTGAGTTTTACACCAAAGCCTGATGCTAAGAAATACCTGGGTGAAAAATATTTCAGTCTTCCTGTACTTGGAACAACTTCTGATAAGAAACTAGATTATGAAAGTGTTTTAAAATTAAAACCTGATTTAATTGTTTGTTCAGATGAAGATGAAATTTATCCGGCAGATGATATTCAGAAACAACTAAATATTCCAGTAGTCAAGGTGAATACTGATTTAGAATCTACTGACAAAGTATATGAATTTTTAGGAGAATGTCTTGGTGAAGAAACAAAGGCAAAGGAACTTTCTGATTACTCAAGAAAAACTCTTAATAATATAAAATCACTCGTAAAAAATATTCCTGAGGATAAGAAAGTAAAAGTATATTACGCCGAGGGCACAACAGGACTTCAAACAGATATTTCGGGAAATGTACATACCGAAGTGTTAGATTTTGTGGGAGGTAAAAATGTTGCAGATATATCTGAAACTAAAGTAGGTTCAATGGCAAATGTATCTATGGAACAAGTGTTATCTTGGAATCCTGATGTAATTTTAGAAGGTGCTACAGCTACTAAGGGAGACTTTTATAAAAACGTATATAATGATGCTAATTGGGTAAATGTTAAAGCAGTAAAAGATAAAATGATATATAAAACTCCAGCATTGCCATTTAATTTATTTGATCGTCCACCTTCAGCAGCAAGAATACTTGGGGTTCAATGGTTAGCAAATTTACTATATCCACAATACGTAAATATAGATATAAATAAAGAAACAAAAAATTTCTATAAAACTTTTTATAATTATAATCTAACTGATGATGAAGTACAAGAATTATTGAAAAATGCAACTTTAAAATAAAGCTTTTTTATTACAATGGTGTTTGCAATGTATAAGGAGTGATTTTTATGGAACTAGTGAATAAAATACGGTTAAAAGCGGGTATATCAACGGATGCTTTATCTTTAGAATGTAAACAAAAAGTGAGAAATAATACTGTGATAATTATTCTTGTGATTATGCTCATAGCTACATTTTTCTTATCATTTACTATAGGTCGATATGCTATTTCGTTGCAAGAGTTAATGAATATTTTTGTCAGTAAACTTCTTAATCTTCCGATAACTTGGGATGAAACTGTGGAGACTGTGTTATTTAATGTACGTATACCAAGAATATTGGCAGCAATATTAATAGGTGCGGCGTTATCTACATCGGGAGCTGCCTATCAGGGATTATTAAAAAATCCTATGGTTTCTCCTGATATATTGGGAGCTTCTGCTGGCGCTGGATTTGGTGCTGCATTGGCAATACTAATGTCATTGGATATTGTAGGTATTCAGTTATCTGCCTTTATCATTGGTATGGTAGCGGTGTTTCTTACTTATACCATTAGTAAGATAATTGCTAGAGGCAATAATGTGGTTCTTGTTTTAATATTGACTGGAATGGTAGTTTCAGCTTTATTCTCATCATTTATTTCTGTAACAAAATATGTGGCTGACCCAGAAAGCAAACTGTCAGCCATAACCTTCTGGCTCATGGGAGGTCTTTCATCTATAATGGCAAAAGATACTTTTAGTTTGTTAATTCCGTTCTTTTTGGGAATAATTCCTCTGTTTCTACTTAGTTGGAAGCTGAATGTTCTATCTTTCAGTGATGAAGAAGCTCAAGCTATGGGTATTGATACAGGTAAAGTTAGGTTAATAATAATTGTATGTTCTACATTGTTAACAGCATCGGCAGTGTCTATATGTGGAATTATAGGTTGGATTGGACTTATCATTCCTCATATTGCACGTTTAATAGTTGGATCTAATTACAAGGTTTTACTATTAGTATCCATGTTGATTGGAAGTACTTTTTTATTGGGAGTGGATGATCTAGCTAGAAGCGCCTTTGTAAAGGAGATACCACTAGGTATATTAACATCTATAATTGGTGCACCATTTTTTATTTATTTGCTATTAAAATCGAGTAGGAGATCTAAATAAGATAGTTTATGATATACATCTAACTTACAGAAGATTAATAATCAGATAATTTTCTGAATTGATTATAATAAAAAATTTAATTTGAAAATAATAAAATACCACCAAATCTACTGTAGAATTAATTTGAAAATCAAAATCTACAGGAAATTGGTGGTTTATTTATTAATATTTTTCCTACTTTCATATCTGGTTTAATCATTTTTATGAAATTTTTTCTATACATTAGTCAATATCACATTTCTGCAATTCATTAATAAGTTCATCTTCAACCAACTCCATATTTGTTTTTCCAATATATCCGAATTTTATATTATGTGATCGTATAAAATTTATTGCTCTATAATAAGTAGCATGATCCATAAAACCAGTATAGAAAAAAACATAATCATAATTAGCTAAAATGTTAGTGTCAAAAGTTCCATTAAATCCAGTTAAAGTTCTAAGTTCAGGATACTTATCTCTAAATTTTCTTCTCCATTCTTTAGTTCCTCCTATAATGATTATATTCTTTCTAGCTATATAATAATCTAACGTCTCCTTAGAGTCAGAAGGAACATAGTTATTGTTTACCTTAAATACATATTCTCTCAATTCATTTAGTTCATTTCTATATTTTTTTTCTGATGATAATTGGTTTTCAAGTTCTTCAATTCTACTTTGTAAAGCTAATACTTCATATTTATGTTTTTTATTTAAATTATTTTTTTGACTGTTTAAAATCTTATCAAATAAGTCGTTCTCTTGTTCTAGTGAGCTAACTTTAGTTAAAATATCTACTTTTTCTTTTTCAATATTAGAAAGTTTCTCTTCTAAAGAGTTTATTTCAAAAAATAATGTTTCTTGGTTGTTCTGAAAGTACAAAGTTCTAGATTTTTTATATTCATTAATTAGAGATTTTATAAAGATACCATTAATTACAGTTTGCATTATTACTTTTAAATCTATATCTCCACTATTACTTTTTAGATAAGATAAAATTATTTCATCAATATTCAAAAAATTTGAATTGTGAAAAAGATAATTAATATTAAATTTATTAATTATGAACATATTTTCCAATATCGCTCCGAAATTCTCAATAACTTGAAATTCGCTATTTAAAACATCTGTATAACTGTTTAGTTTACCATATTCTCTTTTTAATAATGACTTAATTTTCTGTAAATCAGATTTGTGGAGTTCTACTTCTTTATCTATTTCTCTTGTTATTGGATCACAAAATTCAAAAAAATTCATATCCTCAATAATGGAAATAATAAAACCTTGATCAACGGCTTCTTCAGAACGATATATAGAGAAATAAAAATAGATTGATGCATCTAATCTTGCTTCTGTTTTTCTTGTGATTTTATCCATTTTAAGATATCTTTTAGTTAACTCGTTTTTGTTATGCTTTTTAACTGCATTAAAGATTGTTGGATAAGATTTTCTTAGCAAAGTAATTATATTATTTCGTAGATTATGATCTTTTTCTGCAATTAAAAGTATACCTAATGCCTTTCTACCCTCAATTTCTTGTTCAAGTGTACCTTGAGTCATTATAACATGGTTGATACATGAAGAATTTATAGAAGCATTATAATATCTCATTTTATCGAGAAGATATAATTTATTAATATTTTTTTTGAGCTCAGTGTTTCTAGTCATTGCAATACTTATATTTGCTAAAATATAATTTTTAAAAGTAGAAGAAGAAATATCCCATTGTTCTCCAATCATTTTTGAAAAGTTTTCTATATTTAAATTTATTGTATATGAAGTTTCTTTAATCAATTCCATTTGCAAAACACCTCCTTAAGAAAAATAAAATGCCTACTAAAAATTTGTTTCTGATGCTGTTAATTAGATTATTATCATTGTGATATTAAAATGCGAAT
>Ga0183100_1000772_pt1 | contig 20772 bp, 20 predicted proteins | sample Biomet2_FD_127789 | JGI IMG/M metagenome (GOLD analysis project Ga0183100, IMG submission 127789) | Microbial communities from bioreactor (seeded with anoxic lake sediment) at LBNL, California, USA - Biofuel metagenome 2 | ecosystem: Engineered > Bioreactor > Anaerobic > Unclassified ...
TTTCCCCCCAAAAGCATGTCCCCGCCCGCCACCGCCAATAACTAAAATACGCATGTGCATCCCCCAGCTAAATTATTTTCGTTCAGTCAACTGTTTCGCCAAATAGGCACTAATAGCCGCATCATATTCAGAAGTATGAGCAAAAGCCTCTTTAGCCAACGTCTTACGGGTTGTAATATCTGCATCACCATATTGCGATAACATAGCAATAAGACTGCTATAACGAGCAGGATTGGTAACAATAATTACATCACGGAAATTTTTGGCTGCGGCACGAAGCATCGCAGGTCCACCAATATCAATATTTTCAATCGCTTCCGCCTCAGTAACATTAGGCTTAGCAATAGTAGCTTCAAAAGGATATAAATTAACAACAACCAAATCAATAGGCTTAATACCATGCTCTTTTAACGCCGCCATATGCTCAGGATTGCTGCGCACCGCCAAAATGCCACCATGAATTTTAGGATTTAAGGTCTTTACCCTGCCGTCCATGATTTCTGGGAATCCGGTAACGTCACTAACATAAGTCACAGGAATTCCTGCATCCTTAATAGCCTTCATTGTGCCACCTGTAGAAATAATTTCCACACCAATTTCATGGAGAAACTTGGCCAATTCCACAACGCCTGTTTTATCAGACACACTTACTAAAGCTCTTTTAATAGTCATGTAGTCACCTCGTTTATATTATTTGTTAATGTATACCTTACGTCCACGCACTTCTATTTTATTGTTTGCCCACAGTTCAATAGCTTCCGACAATGCCAAATGCTCTTGGGACAAAATTCTTTCAGCCAAGGTGTCATGGGTATCTTCATCCAAGACAGGCACTGCCTTTTGCAAGATAATGGGCCCCGTGTCCATTCCCTCATCGACAAAATGCACAGTACAGCCAGCAATTTTAACTCCATATTCTAAAGCCTGCCCCTGGGCATCTAAACCGGTAAAAGAAGGTAAAAGTGCCGGGTGAATATTAATAATTCTATGCTTCCATTTAGAAACAAACCCACTGCCTAAAATGCGCATAAATCCCGCAAGCACTACTAATTCTACCCCTGACTCGCGCAAAACTGCATCTACCTTATTTTCAAATTCCGTTTTATCCGCGCATTCCTTCCGCACTATTGCAACTTGGCGTATACCGGCATTTTTGGCTCTTACCAAAGCATAAGCATCAGCCTTATCGCTAACTACTACCGTTATTTCCACCGGCAGCCCATTATTTTCGATATTATCCAGGATAGCCTGCAAATTGCTGCCAAAGCCACTAGCTAGAACGCCTATTTTACGGTTATTCACCAAAAACTCCGCCCTTCATAATGGTCTTTTTGCTGCCCTTAACTACTGACCCCAATTCGTAATATTTTTCGCCCACACTTGCTAAATATTCCCGAACCGCATCAGCTTCTTCAGCGCCTACAAGCAAAACCATGCCAACACCCATATTAAATGTTCTGTACATTTCCTGCCAAGGAACATTTCCCCATTCCTGTAATTTTTTAAAAACAGGAGGCATTTCCCAAGCTCCGGCATCTACTAAAGCATCACATTGCTCAGGCAAAATACGCGGAATATTTTCATAGAAACCACCACCGGTAATATGCACCATGCCATGCAAATTAAACTTTTCAATTAACGGCAGACAAACCGCAGGGTATAAACGTGTAGGGGTCAAAAGCTCTTCACCTAAAGTCTTACCAAACTCAGGGATTATAGTGTCAGCCTGCATGCCCATAACTTCAAAACAAATTTTCCGTACTAAAGAATACCCGTTTGAGTGCAGGCCGGTAGAAGGAAGTCCCAGCAATACGTCTCCTGCAACAACTTTATCACCAGTAATCATTTTATTTCTTTCCACAACGCCTACACAAAACCCGGCAATATCATATTCATTACTGGAATAAAAGCCTGCCATCTCTGCGGTTTCTCCACCAACAAGAGCACAGCCTGACTCTTTACAAGCTTCCGCTACTCCCCTAACAATTTGGGCAACTTTTTCAGCATCAACTTTGTCTACCGCAATATAATCTAAGAAAAACAAAGGTTCGGCACCTTGTACTAAAATATCATTAACGCACATAGCCACCGCATCTTGTCCTATTGTGTCATGTTTATTTAACATAAAAGCAATTTTTAATTTAGTTCCTACTCCATCTGTCCCGGAAACTAACACCGGGTTTATATACTTACCGGAATTTAAAGCGAACAATCCACCAAATCCGCCTAAATCACCAATTACCTCCGGACGATATGTGGCACGCACACTTTCTTTCATAAGTTCAACTGCACGGTTCCCTGCATCAATATCTACCCCGGCATCAGCATAAGTAATTTGTTTCTTATCGCTCATTTATATTCCTCCTCTAGGCTTCGGCATCAAACAAGAATTTTGTCCCTTGACGCACGGCGTTTTCTGCATCATCAGGATACTGTGCATCAAAACAGGCATAGCACATACCGTCGGGATCTAAATGCGTCAAGGATTTGCGCAGCCCTTCCATAGAAATATAGTGCAAACTATCCGCCTTAATATATTGGCGAATTTCTTCCACCGTCTTAGTAGAAGCAATAAGCTCTTTGCGAACAGAAGTATCAATACCATAGTAGCAAGGATCGGTAACAGGTGGTGAACTGATGCAAACATGCACTTCTTTTGCTCCTGAATCTTTCAATAACTGAACAATCTTGCCACTTGTTGTTCCTCTCACTATTGAATCATCAACCATAACTACTGACTTCCCGGCAACCAAGGCCTTATTAGCGTTTAATTTTAAACGGACAGCATTAAGCCTTTGTTTTTGTGTTGGTTGAATAAAAGTCCTGCCAATATATTTGTTTTTAGTCAGCCCTTCCATAAAAGGAATCCCTGCCTCTAAACCGTAACCAATAGCAGCCGGCGTCCCGGAATCAGGCACGGAAATAACTATATCAGCTTTAATGTTTCTAGTCTCTCTCGCCAGTTGTCTGCCCATATTAACCCGTGCTTCATAAATACTCTCGCCATCCATTATGCTGTCAGGTCTGGCAAAATAAACATATTCAAATACGCAGTGCGCTTTTCTTTTAGGTTGTTTCGTACTATACATAATACTTTTGGGCTCTGCCTTCTCATCTTCGATGACAATCATTTCACCCGGCTTAATATCACGCACGTATTTAGCACCAACTAAATCTAGCGCGCATGTCTCAGAAGCTACAACCCAGCCATTATCCATCTTTCCCAAACACAAAGGTCTAAAACCATAAGGATCGCGGAAAGCAATCAGCTTATGGTCATTCATAATCAAAATAGCAAAAGCGCCTTGAATTTTATCGGCAGCTTCAGCAACCCTATCTTCCAATGTTTTATTCCTGGATCTGGCAATAAGGCTGAGCACAACCTCACTGTCTATGGTTGTTTGAAAAACAACGCCATCTTTCGCCAATTCCGTACGCAATTGAACAGCGTTAGTCAAATTTCCGTTGTGTGCCAGTGATAAGTTACCTCCATCATAGTAAACTTTCAGCGGCTGCACATTGTAGGCCATACTAGCGCCAGTAGTAGAATAACGTACATGACCTATAGCAATATTTCCTTCCAAGCCACCTACGCCATCTTTAAACACCTCAGCAACTAGACCCATGCCCTTTTTAATATGCATGTTCTTACCATCGCTAGCGGCAATACCTGCACTTTCCTGTCCTCTGTGCTGAAGAGCATACAATCCCCAGTAAGTGTTTAAGGCAACGTCCTCTTTATGAGAAAAAATACCAAAAACTCCGCATTCTTCATGCCATTTGTCTTCTTGCCATTCTATTCCTCGCACAGTTCATTCTCCTTCTCTCAACGTCAACGATTATTGGTTGCTTTCGGCCCGAACTTTAGCTAATTTTTCACCTTTAGCCAAAACTTCTGCCTGCATTTTCTTTCTATCTGCTGCCATTTTACCGACCAACTCAGGATACTTTGTAGACAAAATCTGCACGGCAAATAACGCCGCATTTTTTGCCCCATTAATAGCCATAGTCGCAACTGGAATTCCCGACGGCATTTGGACAAAACTTAAAAGAGCGTCTACACCATTTAAAGCTGTAGCATTGATAGGAATCCCCACAACAGGAAGGGTTGTATAAGCTGCTATAACTCCGCCTAGATGTGCTGCGGCACCAGCAGCGGCAATAATAACTTCCACCCCGCGCTCTCTTGCTCCCGCTGCAAACTCATGTACCAAATCCGGTGTTCTATGAGCTGATGCTACCAAAACCTCTACCTCCACACCAAATTCCCTTAATGTTTTTTCAGCCGGTTCCAAAATCGGCCAATCAGAATTACTCCCCATAATAATGGCAACCTTCATTACTTTTCCCTCCAAAATAAAAAATCCTAAGAGTTTTTCTCTACATTTATATAGCTAAATTCCTCCTAGGCGTTCTTTTTAAATATTATTACACCATGATACACATTAATTCTACCAACAGGCAGGTTTTATGTCAATGTTTCTCTGAACTTTTCCGCCTCACTTTACAATTTCGTTCGGTTTTTTATGAGCAAAACTAAAACTTTACTTTATGACTATTGAGTCAATGGTTTTTATGCTATATAATGCTTAATTAGGAGGTGATATTATGTTAAGTAAACAAATCAGAAAGACTTTGTCTATAACCTTAGCAGTGTGTTTTATATCAGCCATTTATGCTTTACCAGTTCTAGCCATGCCTCAAAATGATGACCCCGATCAAATAAATCCGCCGAAAACTAAACAAAGTGAAAATAAAAATCACCAGAATCCCCCCGCCGCCAATGCTCATAGAACACCAGCTGGTCCCCCTATTAGGCAAAACAACTCTTCCCCCCGGCAAAAACAGCCGAGTAACAATGCCCACCAGCATCAGACAGCTATGCAAGACTCCCAGCCACGACCAAACGCGCAGCCAAGTAATAATCAGCAACGTCCGGCATCAATGGCACCTAATGAGCATAAAGATATGAATAAACCCAATCACAGTTCTCAAGATGTCAGGGGGCCTGGTAGTATCTATAAGCCAGATATGCGGCACCCTGATAATAACAGACCCGATGATAGAAATAGGCACATTGGTCCCAACCATGGCCCTGTACCTAATCCTAGATACGAAAAACATCGCTCATATCCACATTGGCGGAGAAGCAATATCGTATTTCGCTTTGGTGGCCCCCGAAATCATTTCTGGTGGGGATGTGAACGAGGAATTTCCCTCGGGGAATACCTTATTCTTATGATGATTGTCCAGGCTAGACCTAATGTGACAGTTGAAGAAGTATTTAATTTACACCAAAATGGCTATTCCTATGAAACTATCTGCTACGACTATGACTTAGATTGGGTTAGTATTAACCACGGAGCCCGTTTGAAATACCGTAATATGAATGTTTATTCGATGGAACATGGAATACCTTTCTGGCGTTGGAATGATAAATTAGAATATTAAAGATTATTTTTATCTTTCAACACTAAAAGCAAAAATATATAAAACTAAAATAAGCAAAAAAGACGCATTCGGAATAAATCCGGATGCGTCTTTAAAATTAAATAAATGTTATTTAGAAACTATATCAATTACATCTTTAGTAATATCTTTGCCACCGACCACAACAGCCGCCGAATCCAAAACTGTAGTCAGTCCTTGTGCTTTGGCAACTTTGTTAATAGCAGCCAAAATCTTCTTTTGAATTGGCCCCATTAATTCATCTTCTCTTTGGTTAATTCGTTCAGTTAAAGTTTTGTCAAGTGCTCTTTTGCCTTCATCATCTAGATTTGCGGCTTTAGATTGAAATTCTTCTTGAGCTTTTTTTTGCTCAAGGCCGATAGCAGCTTTAGCACTACTAATATCAGGATAACTCGCAAAGACCCTCTGCACATTTACAAAACCAATGGTATCAGCTGCCAACGCAGTTTTAGGCGATAAAACACCTGCAAAACCTAGACATACGAATACCGCTACTAATAAAGATAAAATCTGTTTCTTCACTAAAATCATCCTCTCACATTTGCTCTAATTATTGTACACACGTATTATACAATACTCAAACATCTTTGTCAGTATACCATTTTGCTGCTTTTCTATCAAGTCATTACTGTGAAAATACTGCAAATTCCATTGTAAATGCTAAAAACACTGTTATAATTATGGTGAATGATACAACATAATAAGGAGTTCCATTATGAAGAAATATCTATGGTTTATTGCATTCTTTTTTATAGCTTTTGGTATTTATCAAAAAGATTATTTAGCTGTATTGCAAAAAGCAGCCATAATCTGCTTGGAGTGTATTGGTATTGGCTAAACGACGCATTATACAAATTTTGACGGCATTTATATATAACGGTAATTTACCGGGGTTTATTCAGGGCCGAATTTGGCAAGGTAGTTCAAAGCAACTTTGCGTACCCGGTCTTAACTGTTATTCATGTCCAGGAGCCTTAGGTGCCTGCCCCATTGGTTCTTTACAAAGTTTTGTGTCTGGAACAGTTTTGCGCTTTCCTTTCTATGTTTTGGGATTATTAATCCTTTTTGGACTCATACTAGGCAGAATAGTTTGTGGCTGGTTTTGCCCCTTTGGACTTATCCAAGAATTACTCTACAAAATTCCCTCTCCTAAGATTCATAAAAATGCCCTGACTTTAAAACTAACATACCTTAAATACCTAATCGGTTTAGCCTTCGTAATAATAATCCCTATAGCGTTTTTTGCATGGGATGGTGTTGGAATTCCTGCCTTTTGCAAATTTATTTGCCCCGCTGGGACTTTAGAAGCAGCCGTTCCTTTAATAACTCTTAACTCTGACTTACGTAGTGGCTTAGGACTCCTATTTGGTTGGAAATTCCTATTAATGCTTTTTACTATTCTTATAAGTATTTTTATTTATCGCCCTTTCTGTCGTTTTATTTGTCCTTTAGGTGCTTGGTATGGTATTTACAATAAGCTATCTCTATTTGGAATACAGGTAGATAAAGTAAAATGCACGAGCTGTAACAATTGTGTTAAAATCTGTAAAATGGATTGTCAAGAAGTGGCGGATCGCGAATGTATAAATTGTGGCGAATGCCTTAAAGTTTGTCCAACAAAAGCTATTAGCTTTAAACAGCTCTAAGAAAGGAGCCTTAATTATGATTAAAAAAATTCTTTTAGGCATCATCGTTATCGTAGTTTTAGCATCAGGAGGATTATATTACTGGCTCAGCACAGAAAATAAAGCAGATATAAAAAATGGGGACGCTACTAGAGATAACCCTGCTCCCCAAATAACCCTTACCGAATTAAATGGTAATCCCATAGAACTTTCCTCGTTAAAAGGAAAACCTGTTTTCATGAACTTCTGGGCAACCTGGTGCCCACCTTGCGTAGCAGAAATGCCTTTTATTAATGAACTTTACCCTCAATATAAAGATAAAGTACAGTTTGTTATGGTTAGTGTGGATGATCCCAAAGACAAAGATAAAGTAGTAAAATTTATTGCAGATAAGAGGTTTACCTTCCCCGTTTACACCGCTAGTCAAGCCGATATAGCTAAAGCCTACAATATTCAGGGCATTCCTACCACATACATTATTAGCGGCAATGGCAATATAAAAAAAGTGCATGTTGGCGGCATGACAAAGCAGGAATTAAAAGCCCTATTGGATAAAGCAGTAAAAGTAAAATAAATACAGTTGCTACTTCAAATGCGTTAATGGTAATTATCCCATTAGCGCATTTATTTAATATTCTTAAGCAATCTAACATGTTTATAGCCGGCTTCTGTACTAACACATGTTTCCACTCCATACATTATACGAATATTTTCTTTTGTCAAAACGGCATTCGCCTTGCCATATGAGAAAATTTTGGCATCTTTTAACATAATAATTTTATCAGAAAACATTGCCGCCAAATTTAAATCATGTATAGTCATTAAAACTGACAAATTATTTTTTTTTGCTAAATCAGATATAATTTCTAAAATGAACAATTGGCTCTTTAAATCAAGACTGCTTGTTGGCTCATCCAAAATAATTATCTTTGGTGCTTGTGCAAGTGCTCTAGCAATAAAAACACGTTGCCTTTCACCCCCACTCATTTCATTTATATAGCGAAATGCAAATTTTTCTAGCTCCATTTTTTTTATTATATCAAAAACAATATCATGATCTTTTTTAGAATATTTATTGCAAGCATAGGGTGTTCTTCCCATTAAGACGGTATCTACAACCGAAATTGGAAAAACAGCATTGGTATATTGTGGAACGTACGCAATTTTCTTTGAAAGTTCCTGTAAAGACATTTGCAAAATGCTATCTTCTTCAACTCTGACATCCCCGCTTTTTATCCTTAAAATACGATTTATACACTTTAGTAAAGTTGTTTTCCCCGTGCCATTAGGACCTAATAAACTTAAAATTTCTCCTCCCTGCAGAGAAAAACTTATTTCTGACAAAATAAGTTTTTCGTCATAGGAAAAAGAAAGTTTATCAACATTTAATCTCACCAAAGTCCCTTCTTTCTATTAGAAAGTATTAATTGTATAAAAAGCGGGACGCCTATAAATGAAACGATTATTCCAACCGGTATAATAACCGGTTCTAAGATAACCCGCCCTATTGCATCTCCTGCCATTAATAAAAACGCTCCTATAACTCCAGCAAATGGTAGCATAAATCTATGATCATTGCCAAACAAGATGCGTGCAATATGTGGCGCTATAAGACCAACAAAACCTATAATTCCGGAAAAGCTAATAATAGATGCAGTCATTAATACTGCTAAAAAGCCTGTAAGCCTCCTAATTTTGTTTGGATTTACTCCTAAACTTTTGACTAGTTCATCATCTCCTGTAGACATAACATTTAATTTTAAATATGATTTTGTTAAAATTAAATAGCATAAAGTTATTACAACTCCCACAACAAACACTTCATTCCAACTAGCTTTATTAAACGACCCAAAGCTCCACTGCACTATTTCTGCAAGCTTATGCTCTTTAGCAAAAAATTCAATAGTTGCCGTCATAGCACAAAAAAAATAATTTAATCCAATTCCTACTAAAACAATTGATGATGGTCCCAGATCAACTCTTTTTGAAATTCCAAACACCAATATTATACATAGCATAGCTGTTGTAAAAGCGCACGCAATTATTCCTAAATCACTTTCAAAAAACAATCCACTACCAAAAACAATACATATTGATGCTCCAAAAGCTGACGCTGACGAAATCCCTAATGTAAATGGACTTACTAAATAGTTGCGCATTACAGACTGCATTACTGCGCCTGCGATAGACAACCCAACCCCTGCAAAAAAAGCCATGGCGACTCTTGGAAAGCGCATATAAATAATTATCTTGTTGGTTGCAGGCGTCCCTCCAATTTCCCAATCATCTTTAGCCCATGCTTGTATTGCCGTAATAACTTGTACTGTGTTTACCTCCTTTATTCCAATTGTAATGAAATAAACGCCACAAACTATTATGAACAATAAAGCAATTAATAATTCTAATTTTTTTTTGATAATTTGTCTATCATAGTTATTCCTTATTTCATTAATCGTTTTACTCATATCATCAATCCTCGACGCTAAATTTAGGATAAGTGTGCCCACCAACATAAGTAAGTTTTTGATATTTTGTTACCCACGTCTTGAAAATCTCTTCTGGATGTAGTTCAGGCAAATACTCCGGATATAAAAATTTAGCTATATAACACGCTCCAATTATTTTAGACGCCCCCCCTTGAGCATATTGTGAAATTAATAATATTTCATCGTTTTTTACTGCCGTTATTTGTTCAAATCCGACTCTATTTATAATATTTTTTTTCCTGTTTTCAAACTCAGCATCACCCGGTGGTAGGTATTTGGGGTCATATTTAGCTTCTCCGACCTTAACAATTAGATCTGGATTCCTGAAAATCACTGACTCTAAACTAATTTTAACGTTTTTTGCATCAGAAAATATATTATCTGCGCGAGCAACTTCTAGCATATTATAAAAATAATCTCCCGGAATAGTAGTCGTTCCAGGATTTTTATATTCATAGTAGACCTTCTTTCTATGAACACCCTTTAATTTTTTATCTATATAGGCTAACTTATCTTCAAAATATGCAATAAATTCCTCTGCCTCTTCTTCTTTATTTAAGACTTTTCCAAGAAGTCGATATGTTTTTTGAAACTGATCCGTATAGTAAGCATTAACCACAACAACCTTAATACCAAAGGGCTCTAGCTTTTTTTGTGCATCTTCCCATGCTCCATTTCCTGTTATAATTACCACCTGTGGTGCTAGTTCTATTATTTTTTCATAATTTAATTCATTTGCGTTTTTCCCAGACACTTGGTTTTCATTAAATTCACGCCCGTATGCTTCTTTATCAAGATAAACACCATAATCTATACCAGCTATTTTTTTTATTGCTCCCAAAGATTGTATTGCTTCAACATTATATCTATTAAAAACAACCACTTTTTCTACGTGGCTTGGTATTTTTACAATTCTACCAATACTATCAGTTACAGTTACTTCTTTATGTATATAGTTTTTCTCATTACTTATATTTTTAGTGCACCCTATGACTAAAAAAATAAATAATAAAAGTACTGCTAAAACATATTTTCGTTTCTTTTTCCCCATCATACGCTAATTCTCCTAAAATATTCGCCGCAGCGATTTTTCACTAAAAAAAGGGAATATCATATATAATATTCCCTTTTTAGACAATTAAAAATCAAACTTAGCAGATAGCATAAATGTTCTGGGCATTGATAGACCAAACGTAGTTGATCCGCCTCTCCCTATCCAGTAATCCTTATTTGTCGCATTGTAGCACATTGCGCTAAGAGTTACAGGAACAGTATTAATTTTAGTTTTATAGTTCACCCCTAAATCAAATGCTACGTATGATGGAATCTCTGTTTTTCCACTGGCAGATGAACTATCAATATAGCACTTATCATTCCAAACTGCTCGACCAATGATACCTATTTTTTCATTAGGACTATATACTAACCCAATTACACTACTCCATTTAGCCACTCCGTTTACAAAAAGACCATCGCTTGCTCCTTTAGCCGTTTTTTCTCTATGTCCGTCTAAATAAAGCAGCCCCCCTGTTGCGGTCCATTTGGGAGCTATTTTACCATTAATTGTAAACTCTAAGCCCTTGTACTTATTTTCTCCGTCTTGTACCAAATTTAACCCTTTTTCTCCTGAGCTATACTCGTCTATATAATTTCCCTCGTTTAATTCAAAATAAGAAAGGGTAGTTAGAATACCTCGGTTTTTATATTTTATACCAATTTCGCTTTGTTTACTTTCCACCGGGTCCAGAATGGTCCCTGCATTATCATATTTTGTAGCGTCGGAAACATATTGTCCACGTGAATAACTTTGTGAATATCCCGAATAAATACTTAGGTTTTCTACCGGCTTGTAAGTAATACCCAAAGAAGGTGAGAAATTAACATTTGAAACATCTTCACTGCTAGTTCTATAATTTCCTTGCCTTCTTGATCCTGATAATAACAATTGCATTTTACCAATTTCTATATTATCAGCAAGAGTCACTCCCACGTTTAACTCTTTAAAAGACATGATCGCATGACCCGCTTCAGGTAGAGGATAAAATCCGGATTCAAAAACTATTCCGCTATATAAATCGCCACCTATAAGGCCACTTTTACCGGAATTTTTAGAGCTATTAAAATAAGTTGCATAGGAACGATCTATAGCAAAAGATATGTTATGTTCTACTACTCCTTTTTTAATATTCCCTCTAATTCCTACTTGCGCATATATGTTTCTTGATGATTCATTCTGTTGATTTGACATATTATTTGTTGTGAAATTGCCGTTATTATCAAAATACAATGAAGATTGAGAATTGTATTTATTCCCGCTTCTAGTAGACATTCCCGTATTGATAAAAGCACTCCAAGTATCATTAAGCTTCTGCTCGTGGTTTAGTGTCATTAAGTAACCATGAGCATATTTAGTTGTTTCAGGATAGTCATAATTCATTGACGATTTTGGAGCTGAAGGAAGATATTCACTTGTTCCTTTGAATTGAAACCACCTTTGGGCTCCATTCACTCGCAAATCAAAATATCCAGCAAATAAATTTGTACTACTTTTTTTATCTTCATGATCTAAATTAAAGAATAAAGTTTTTTCATTTTTTTCGGCGCCATCTAACGAAAGCCCACCCTTTAAGTGCCCTGCATTAATGCGAAGGCCCCACTCATCATTTTTGCCAAAACGTCTTCCAACATCAAGATACTCACCCCAAGAGCTACTACTAGAAAATGTTTGCGTATAACTCGTGATAGGATTTTTAGTTGCCTTTTTCGTAATAATGTTAATAACTCCCGGGGTAGCTGCCTTGCCACTATTTGTCCCATTATTAGACATACATACACCATTAATGCCTGCATTAGGTCCTGAAGTAATATCAATCCGCTCTATGACATTGGATGGCGGGGTGGTAAATTGGTAAAACAGGCTTGGGATGCCGTTCAAATACATATGATTCCCGTTCATGTTTATCCCGCGCATTGAAAAATCCGTATACATGGCTGAGCTTGTACTCGTACGTATGGATGGATCATTTTGCAGTACATTTGCTAGTGGGAGGCTTGGGTTATCAAAAGTTTCTAACGTTTTCTTGGTCATACTCATTTCTGAATATGGAATATCCAAAATATTTTTATCGCCCAAAATTCCTAGTTTAGCCTTTGTATTTACTAATCCGCCAGCTAGTACATCTCGCTTCGCTTCCACCAAAACTTTCTCCAGTGCATAATTATCAAGTTTTTCGCCTGCGTATACAGGAGAACTTAATACAAACCCCACACTAAATAATGATGATAGTAGCGTAACCATAATTCTTTTCTTCTCCAAAAAATACCACTCCCTATAATTTTTTATATTCAAATCCCTCCGCCGAGCTGTCCTAGTTTCGCGTGCAAAGAAATACGAATCCCCAAAAAAAAGCCCTCCTGCATCAAAGCAAGAAGGCAAAATTAGCATACTAAGCCAATTTCTGTCCCATCACCCGCAGGTCAGTTGAATTAAAAACAAGGCAGTTCTTCTGGCTCTGCTTCATCGTTTCCCTCGCCTTCCCAGTTTCCCAGTGGCAGTTTGAGGTTCTCTAAGCATTACAGCGGCGGGACCGCGTCGGTATTGCACCGACTTCTCTATTAAGTAAAATACACCCAGTTTATAACCATTATTAAGTTTAAATACTATTAAGAATTATATATCATTTTGTTCCTCATTGCAAGAAGAACAGCCTGTACTATGAAATTTCATAGTACAGGCTGTTTGCTATTTTACTAGCGTATATCCGGCATCAGCGATAACTTTACCAAATTCATCTTGAGATATGTCTTTTGTTGCGCTAACAGAAGCTTTTTTACCTTCCAGATCAACTTTCACCTCTGTTACACCATCCATTTTACTAAGGGCGTCATGAACGTGTTTTTGGCAATGGGCACACATCATACCCTCAATTTTTAATTCTACTTGCATTTTTGTCTCCTCCTTTTTTGCAATTTTAGCGACTTTATGTTCAATCTTAAACCAACGTAACCGCAATGCGTTTAGCACCACGCAAACACTACTCATGCTCATAGCTGCGGCTCCAAACATAGGGTTTAATTTTAAGCCAAATTCCGGATACAATAGCCCAGCTGCCAAAGGGATACCAATGCTATTGTAAAAGAAGGCCCAGAAAAGGTTCTGCTTAATATTACGGATTACTGCTTTGCTAAGTTTTACCGCACTAACTGCATCTAACAAATCATTGCGTACTAGCACAGCATCGGCACTTTCAATAGCTACATCTGTACCTGCCCCAATTGCTATGCCTAGGTCAGCTTTTGCCAAGGCCGGAGCATCATTAATACCGTCCCCTATCATAGCCACCTTATGGCCTGCTGCTTGTAATTTTGCAATGTGTTTTGCCTTGTCTGCCGGCATAACCCCTGCAATTACTTCAGGGATATGCAAGCGCTTACGCAAAGCTTCTGCCGTTCTTTTATTATCACCGGTAAGCATTACGACATTTATCTTCATGTCTTTAAATAGCTTAATAGCCTCTTTACTGCTAGCCTTTTCTACATCAGCCACTGCTATGATTCCTAGCAATTTTTGTCCCTTAGCAAAAATAAGTGGTGTTTTCCCTTCATCAGCAAGGCTATCTAACATTGGTTTGATGTCAACAATATCTATGCCCTTTTCTTCTAACATAGCTTCATTTCCCGCAATATAAAGCTCATTATCTTTAGTCGCTTGAATACCTTTTCCGAAAACAGACAAGAAATCCTGCATCGGCCGAGAAATTATCTCGTTTTGTTTAACATACTCTAAAATGGCTTCCGCTAACGGATGTTCACTGCCTTTTTCTATTCCCGCCGCAATGCTAGCCAATGTTTCTTTGCTAATACCTACCGGGATAATATCTGTAACAATTGGTTTGCCCTCTGTTATAGTTCCAGTCTTATCCATAACAACTGTATCTATGCTATGGGCGATTTCCAGAGCTTCGCCCGACTTAATCAAAATGCCATTCTCCGCGCCTTTACCGGTTCCCACCATAATAGCTACCGGCGTAGCCAGTCCCAACGCACAAGGACAAGAAATGACTAAAATAGAAATTCCTATAGATAGAGCAAATTCAAAACTTGCACCCCAGACCAACCAACTGGCGGAAGCCACCAAAGCTATAAGCATAACAATAGGTACAAATATACCTGCAATTTTATCAGCCAGCTTAGCAATAGGAGCCTTGCTGCTGCTAGCTTCGTCAACCAGTTTAATTATCTGACTAATGGTAGTATCTTCTCCGACCTTATCAGCCTTAAATTTTATAAAACCATTTTTATTAATTGTCGCTGCTACAACCTTGTCTCCAACATGCTTTTCTGTTGGGATGCTTTCTCCTGTAATAACCGCTTCGTCTATACTTGTGGTTCCTGCTACAATTATTCCATCAGCAGCTATGCGCTCACCGGGCTTAGTAAGCACAATATCTCCTACAGCAAGCTCCTCTATAGATAGCACAACTTCCTGTCCATTACGTTCTACTGTGGCTTCCTTAGGCGCCATGTCCATCAGCTTTTCAATAGCTTCACTGGTTTTTCCTTTCGATTTACTTTCCAAAAATTTGCCCACGGTAATTAAGGTCAAAATCATACCGGCGGATTCAAAATATAAATCGGCTCTATACTGATTAACCAAAGTCATATCACCATGTCCCAGACCGTAGCCTATACGAAATATGGCGAAAACGCCGTAAGTAATCGCTGCACCGGAGCCCACCGCAATAAGGCTATCCATATTGGGTGCTCTATGCAACAGGGTAGTAAAACCTACTTTGTAATAGGTTCTGTTTAAATATACAATTGGTAAAACTAATAAAAACTGTGCAAAGGCAAAGGTAATTGCATTTTCACTGCCGCCAAATATTTTTATCATAAATTCCGGCAATGGTATGCCAAAAATATGACTCAACATTCCATGCATTGAAACATACATCATTGGGAAAAGAAAAATAAAAGACCATAATAAACGAAACTTCATCTTTTTTATTTCTTCTGCAACAAGATTTTTGGGCTTTTCTTTTTCTCCACCAACATTAACCTTAGTACCGGATAAACTTGCCCCATAACCTTCTTTTTCTATAGCCTTAATTATTGCACCACTACTTATAACCTTTTCATCATACGTTATTTGCATACTATTGGTTAGTAAATTTACACTTGCTTTTCCTACACCTGTTAATGCGCTGGCGCATTTTTCGACACGTGAAGAACAAGCCGAACAACTCATACCTGTTATAATATATTTTTCGTTTTTCATGTTACCACCTTATTTCATTAGCTTCTGCAATGTTACGCAAAGTTCCTCTACTACTTCATCTTTGCCCTCTCTAATATCATTAACAACACAGGATTTGATATGTTGCGCTAAAAGTTTTTTGTTAAAAGAATTAAGTGCGCAAGATATGGCGCTGACTTGCGTCAAAATATCTACGCAATATCTATCCTCTTCCAACATGTTTTTTATTCCGCGAACTTGCCCCTCAATGCGATTTAGTCTAGTAAGCAAATCTTTATATTCTTTACCATCTTTGTCTCTTACCTTAATTTTACAGGCACAATTTGGGCAAGTATCTTGTTTTATTTTATTATCAGTAATTTTCATATTACCCTCCCATATACCCCCCATGGGTATATGTTTATGGTATATCAAAAAACATTTTTTGTCAATATAAAATGCAGCCTAAACTATTTATCACAAATAGCCCAGACTGCATTTTTTATTTTTCTATATGCACTTCGTCAATAAGAGAACCATCTTGCTTAACCGCGCGCACATACAGTTCCTTATCGGAAACGTCTAATGTTAAATAATTGGGTTGATCAATGGGATTATAAAAAACCACGTCAAACTTTTTCTTTGGCGAACCTTCCCACACTTTATCACCACTACGTCCGGTAGTAATGTACACCGCCCCCTTATTAGCAGGTACAAAGTCCTTTACAGGCACAGTACGGCTATAGGAATGAATATGTGCCAAAAAAACTAAATCCACTGCATATTTATCAAATATTGGTAGAAAATATCTCCCTATTTCATTGGGAGCGTCTGACGCATGCCAGTCAAAAGGGCTTCGATGCAATAGTGCTATTTTCCACTTTTTGTCGGTCTTACTTAAATCCGTTTCCAACCATTTTGCCTGACGCGCATATATATTTGCATCAAAAGCAGATAATTCCTCAGCTTGAGTATTTATGACCACATAATGCACATCGCCATAATCATAGGAATAATTTTGATTTTGCATTCCCGCTGCGCCGTTATTGGGTAAAGAGAACAGATTTTCATACAGCTTGGCCGGCGTAGCCCTCCAGTCTAGAGTATAGTATTCGTGATTACCGGGAATTGGAGCTGCTGGAATAGTACTAATCATACCACTAATAGCATTTAACCAAGCTCGCCACTGAGAATATTGTTCACCATTATCTACTAGGTCCCCCATATTTATGAAGAAAACTGCATCCTTATTTCTTTCCCAGGCAGCTGCCGATAACTCCCGCCAAACATTATAGTCTGCACACTGGGAATCAGGGAAAATAAGTACCTTATATTTATCGTTCTTTTCTGCCTCCGTTGTAAAGGCTAGCCAATTTGTGCGATTCTTGTCGTCCCCTATGCGATACTCATACTTTGTATTAGGTTGCAGATTATTTATAGTAACAGTGTGTTTATGCACCGAGCCCTCATCAGTTTTAAAATCTTTGCTTACACACTCAATTTGGACAGCGTTACCTTTTTCCACTTTACGATACTCAAGGTAGCTCTTTGGTATAACACCCTTTGATTGCCATACAATAGTCCTAGAAGTGCGACTATCCGCAGTAATATTTTGCATAACGTATTGAACGTCAGCATTGCCGGCATAGACAGGTGTTTTCATTTTCATAAAGTACAGTGCACTACCTGTTACTAAAGCAACAAGTACCAGTACACCTATTAATATCTTTTTCACTTTTTCTCCCTTTCAGAAATTTTATATTTGCATCGTTTATCTTTAAATATTTCGGTTCTTTTACTTCTTCCTTAACTTGTCTTCGAATTTCATAATACGATCCTCATAGCCGTCTATTTTATTGTCAAGCATTTCCATTACCTTCTGCATTTCTCCAATCCTTGCTGATAGTTCTGCGCGTTGATCTAATAATAACTTTTTGCGAGCTTTAATAGTCGCCTTCCCTTCTTGAAAAAGTTTTACATATTCTATTAAGGTCTCAATAGTAAGACCAGCGCTACGCATACACTTAATAAACTTAACCCACCGACAAGCTTCTTCATCATAATCCCGCAAACCACTTTTATTTCTTGGTACAAGGGGAATTAGTCCAATACGTTCGTAATAGCGCAATGTATCGGCAGTGAGTCCATATTCTTTACTTACTTCAGAAATATTCATAATAGCTCACCTCGTTATAGTGATATTGTAATACATTGAGTAAAGCCTATGTCATTTTTTATTTATTTTTCAAAAGTTTTCGCTACCTTTTTAAGCCACTTTATTATTTCAATATGCTGCGGACAATGCTTTTCGCACTGTTTACAGCCAATACAATCTGAGGCTTTACCATGTTCTTGTATATAATTATTATAATACAATGAATGAATAGAAAAAGGTCGCCTCTGTTCTCTCTTCTCTGCATTATACAAAGCGAAATAATTAGGAATTAATATTTTTTTAGGGCAACCCTCTACACAATATTGGCAAGCCGTACAGGGGATAGCGATAGTTTCATTAATAATACCCACAGCTTCTTTGATAACAGAAAACTCCTCGTGCCCCAGAGGTTTAAAATCTTGCATATAGCTTGTATTATCTTCCAGCTGTTCCAGCGACGACATGCCGCTTAGCACCATCATAACGTTATCATGACTGGCAGCAAACCGAACAGCCCATGAAGGTACTGACCAGTTTGGCTGAACTGCCTTAAACAACTCCTCCGCCTTTTGTGGTACTTTAGCTAGAGTACCACCCTTTACCGGTTCCATAACAACAATCTGTTTCTTATGCTTGATTGCAACATCATAACATTTATGAGACTGAATAGTATACGTATCCCAATCCAAGTAATTAATCTGCAGTTGCACAAAATCCACTTCCGGATGTTCTGTTAATATTTCATCCAACAATTCCGCTTTATCATGGAAGGAAAAACCCATTTTCTTTATTTTTCCTTCAGCTTTTTTCTTTTGCACAAAGTCAAAAGCATCAAGTTTTTGTGCAATAGTGTAATTAATCACACCCAAATTGTGGATTAAATAATAATCAAAATAGTCGACGCCACATTTCTCTAATTGTTCATCAAATATTCGTGGTAAATCTTCTTTGTTTGTCAAAAACATTGTGGGCATTTTTGTTGCCACAGTAAATTCACTTCTCTTATGCCTCTTTACAAGGGATTCCCGTAAAGCATGTTCACTTTCATAATCATGATACATATAAGCAGTATCAAAATAGGTGAACCCCTTTGCCAAAAATGTATCTACCATTTTATTTAATTGCACAAAATCAATACTTTTAGCATCCTTTGCTTTCAATAATGGCAAGCGCATAAACCCAAAGCCTAATTTTTTAGTCATAATTTTCTCCCTGTCATTTTTCTCTAAAGAGGTTCATTTGTACTTCATCTACACTAAACAATACATTTACTATAACCCATGGAGTTGACTCCATGTCAAGCAGATTTTAACCTAACTAAATAACTATTTCTATAATATGATCTTTTATAGCAAAAATAAGAGGCAGCTACGCTGCCTCTTACAATAATACTTTTTGTGCCAAACAACGCCATAGTACCTTATTTAGCTCATACCTATGCATATTTTCTTCTTGGTAAAATATGAGGTTCCATGCTTGCCAAAATATCTCTATATCGTTTTTGTCAAAAAATCGTTTTTGTCGTCCATCCGCTGTTTCGTAAAAATGTTTTGTCATTTCTTTACCCTGGCCGGCGCCATGATTTTTATCCTGTACAGAATTGACCCTAAAACATAAAAAGCCCTTTGGCTTTAATACCCTCGTAATTTCTGCTAGTATATTGTATGTTATCTCTTCGCTAAAATAATGTAGCGATAAATCGGCAATAACGATATCTGTAAAATTATCAGGAAATGGCAAACCGTTTGTCATATCGAAACATTTTGCTTGTTTAATCTGCGGAAACCTTCTCTTAATATTAGTTATGGCCTTTTCCGCAAAATCACAAGGAATAACTTCCTTACCTTTTTCTAATAAATATTTTGTATTATTACCTGATCCACAACCTAAATCAATAATAGGAAACTTGCAGGCATTAATCTCTTTTTCATAGCTATCCAACCAATCGTCATATACTATCTCTTCATTTGCACGCTTGGCAAATTCACTATTCCAACGCTCTTTGGCAATTTCTTTGGGTTCTTTATGTAACATACTAAACTCTCCAATAAAGTGTGTCGTTAACTTAATTACCATAAATTATACCACATAAATTTCTTTTTAATGCTAAAAAAGCACTGCCTCAAAATTTTTCATTGAGACAGTGCTTTAAATTCATTATGTATTATTTTGCACCAAGAAACGCGCCAAACAATATACTGCCTATGACTAGCACTATACCACCACCAAGACGAGAAGATAATTGTGCATACGCCATAAGCCCCATTCTCTTAGAAGCTCCAAGTACTGCCAAATCTCCTGAACCACCACGATTGGCCATACAAAGACCCGCTGTAATAGCAGCATCAACTGGGTAGAAACCAACCCATTTACCAACAATGGCCGATCCAAAAATTGCCCCTAATACAATAAGTAAAGCAATAACTACGTTTTCAGCATTAATTGCGGCAAGAAGCTCATTAATGTTAGTATCAACACCAACACCTACCATGATAATAAGTATCATGTTTGTCGTCATAAATGATTGCAGCCTCTTAGCTGCAGCTTTAGTACTTTCAGGAACAATACCTAAAGCGGCAACTATTGCTACAAAAACAATCATATAAGCGAAGGGATGGATAGCAACACCAAATATTTTTGGCAAAATAGCTTTAGCAAATAAACGGCCCAAAGCATACAAACCCAATGTTAAGAAAAATGCGCCCCCCAAATCTTTTAAACTAGGAACAACATCTTTACCCGTACTTTCTTCTTCAAACTCTTTTTTCATAAGCGTAGTACCATCACCTGTCCAAGAAGGCT
>Ga0183100_1000774_pt1 | contig 20633 bp, 11 predicted proteins | sample Biomet2_FD_127789 | JGI IMG/M metagenome (GOLD analysis project Ga0183100, IMG submission 127789) | Microbial communities from bioreactor (seeded with anoxic lake sediment) at LBNL, California, USA - Biofuel metagenome 2 | ecosystem: Engineered > Bioreactor > Anaerobic > Unclassified ...
ATGCCGCCTTACGAACTTCTTCGCTATAAAAAATTCGAGACGCAAACACTCTTGTTCCATTTTTTCCTTTTTCTAATTCTTTCATCATTCTTCAGTTTATGAGTCAACCTATTTTAGGACAAGACATTGTGTTTTGCTATGATGTTTAATTGAAATTTCTATATCCGGAGGTCGTTTTTCAGATGTTTGTATTCGTCAAAACAATGAGGTCATTCGTCGAAAATGCAACAAATATATTTTTACAAAGAATCATCTTTCGTTGAAAGCTTGGAAGCGTAGAAAAGAAAAAGTTCAATAAAATCCCTATAGGTTCATGCGCGTACCTTTAAAATATAGAGAACTAATCTGGATGACGAAATTAAAAACAGAGCGAACCAGATGCTTGAAAAACCGCGTAGGAAATTAATAATTAGAAGACGAATAGTTCCATTCTTTTAGGTGGAATCAACCTATGCACAGCTTAAATGTAACATTTGTAAGATGTTTCGAAATTTGCAGGTAAAGAAGAGGGCCTGCATTTGATTTGCAAAGGAAGAGAAAGAATGTAGAAGATTTTCTGAAAACAGAAGGACCCAAAGATGAGACTTGAAAATTATTCAAAAGACATAAAGGGACTATTTACCAAAATAATTCACCGGATAAGTGAGTTAATAATTTACAAGATATAAACCATCTCAACAATAGAGGCAAGAGAATGCTTATATTTACATTTCATTCAATCTATGAGTCTTATATCGAAATATTTACAACATTCTTTTAATTTTTATATTGAGTATAACATCAGTTTTTCTAAAAGAAAAAATCTTTCGATTCATCTTCATTTTTTCACGTTGCGCTGACAAGATTTTTTTAAAAATTGCTTCTCTATTTTTCGCTCAATACATCACAACAATACAAAGATTTTCTATAAATTTGTATTATGGATTTTATCTTATACATTATATTTCTTCATTCAATCATAATAGGTTCGACGTATTTCGTAGGTTAACACGTTTTTATTGGCTTTTTTAGAATTTTCTTATCCGGAACTCAGATTATTCAGCTCAAATAAAGTTTTTTGATGTTCGTAATATATAATGTGGCCATACTTTTAGTAACTAACTTTTATTTCTAGATTTGTCCCTCCATAAACATTAAAAAAGCAAACAAATATAACAAAAAATCAGCAAAAAAGCACGAATATATCCAGTAAAGGTAACAAAACGAGAAAAAAAACAAGAAAAATAAATACAAACTAAAACTTTAAGTCTTATATTTTTGACAAATTACAGGAAATGCTTAATTTTGCAGTCAAATTGATCCATTAAAAGGAATAATGAATACAAAAGGTAAAATGACAGACAAAATCAGAAAAGAAAAAGGTCTATATCAAAGTGTACAGGAGCATGATGCCTGTGGCATTGGTATGGTGGTTAACATCCACGGCACAAAAAGCCACACATTGGTGGAGCAAGCCCTGACCGTACTCGAAAACATGCGTCATCGCGGAGCCGAAGGTGCCGACAAAAAAAGCGGCGACGGCGCAGGCATCTTACTTCAGATTCCTCACGAGTTTATTCTCCTTCAAGGCATCGCCGTTCCAGAAAAAGGACATTATGGAACGGGACTTATCTTTATGCCTAAAGACGAGGAACGCCGTAATCGCCTCACAGCGCTAGTAGAAGAAGAGGCACAAAAAGCAGGCATGCAAATTACTCACTGGCGTGAAGTTCCTGTAGATTCGAGTGAATTGGGTGAAACCGCACTGGAATCAGAACCTCGTATCGTACAAATTTTTGCAGTTCCTGTTAATGTGCTCGCCACAGATGATTTGGAGCGCCAACTCTATCTGATGCGTAAAAAAATTGAACGCCGCACCAACGACGAGGATTTCTATATTGTTTCGCTTAGCGCCAAACACATCATTTATAAAGGTATGCTTTCAAGCATGCAGTTACGTACTTACTTCAAAGATTTACAAAGTCCCTACCTCACGAGCGGATTGGCTCTGGTTCACTCTCGCTTTTCAACAAACACATTCCCGCGCTGGTCTTTGGCACAGCCCTTTCGCTTACTAGCTCACAACGGCGAGATCAATACGATCAGAGGCAATAGAGCTTGGATGACTGCACGTGAAAATGTCCTTTCCTCTAAATTTTTGGGAAAAACAAAAGACATTTCGCCTATCATAGAACCCAACATGAGCGATTCAGCATCGCTCGACAACGTTTTGGAATTTCTTGTTATGAGCGGACTCAGTCTACCGCAGGCCATGGCGATCCTGATTCCAGAAAGTTTCAATGACAAAAATCCTATCAGTCAAAAATTGAAACATTTCTATGAATATTATTCTATCCTGATGGAACCTTGGGACGGTCCTGCTGCTATTATCTTCAGTGATGGCCGTTATGCAGGTGGCATGCTGGACCGTAATGGTTTACGCCCCGCTCGGTACACGATCACTACAGACGGCCTTATGATTGTAGCCAGTGAAGTTGGCGTTATGGATATTGACCCCTCTAAAGTAGCACAAAAAGGGCGTTTGCAGCCAGGTAAAATCATTCTGGTAGACACAGAAGAAGGTAATATTTATTATGACGGACAGCTTAAAGACCAATTGGCAAGTGAGCATCCTTACGGCACTTGGCTGAGCACCAACCGCATCCAGCTCGAAAAACTTAAAAGCGGACGCAAGGTGGACAACACCGTATCACACTACGGCCGTCAATTGGAGTGTTTCGGATTTGGACAGGAAGATATTAATCGCACCATCATCCCGATGTGTGTAAACGGAGCCGAACCCAGCGCTGCCATGGGCAACGATACCCCACTGGCTGCTCTAAGCGACCGGCCACAAATATTCTTCAACTACTTCCGGCAACAGTTTGCACAAGTAACCAATCCAGCCATTGACCCAATTCGCGAAGAACTTGTCATGAGTCTTACGGAATATATCGGTGCTGTAGGTTCCAATATTCTTTCACCTGACGAAGGTAACTGCAAGATGGTACGCCTTCCGTTCCCCATTTTAAACAACACTCAACTTGACCTGCTTTGCAATATTCGATATAAAGGCTTCAATAGTACCAAGTTACCCATTGTTTTTGAAATTTCCAAAGGAGAAGAAGGGCTACGCGAATCATTGCTCGACCTTTGTCACAAAGCAGAAGAAAGTGTTGAACAAGGTTTCAATTACATCATCCTCAGCGACCGCTATACAGATGAAACACACGCTGCAATTCCTTCATTACTTGCAGTCAGTGCCGTACACCATTACCTCATTGCCGTGGGTAAACGCGTACAGACGGCTCTCATCGTAGAGAGCGGAGAAATCAAGGAAACTATGCATGCTGCTTTGCTATTGGGTTACGGCGCTTCTGCCATCAATCCCTACATGGTCTTCGCTATCATTGACGAACTCGTCAAGAAAGGTAAAATTCAGGAAAACTATGACACAGCAGAAAAGAATTACATTAAAGCCACTTGCAAGGGATTCTATAAAATTATGTCGAAGATGGGCATCTCCACCATTCGCAGCTATCGTGGTGCCAAACTTTTTGAAAGTATTGGTTTGAGCGAAGATTTACTCCACCAATATTTTGGTACTGAGATTTCAACCATCGGCGGTATAGGACTTAAACAAATAGCCCGCGATGCTATCGCATTCCACCACACAGCTTATACTAAAGAGGAAGCCACTAGCAGCTTCATGCTACAAAATAATGGACAGTTTGTTTTTCGCAAAGACGGGATCCGTCACGCTTGGACGCCAGAAGTCATTGCTACCCTCCAACTCGCAACGCGTACAGGAAATTACACTGAATTTAAAAAATACACTTCTCTCGTAGATAACAAGGAAAAACCTATTTTTATCCGCGACATGATGAATTTTAAACGAGTCAGAAAACCTCTACCCATTGAAGAAGTTGAACCCGTAGAAAGTTTAGTGAAGCGTTTCGTAGCTTCAGCTATGAGTTTTGGAGCACTTAGCAAAGAAGCTCACGAAACGATTGCCGTAGCACTCAATAAATTGGGTTCGCGCAGCAATACGGGTGAAGGCGGCGAAGATAGCGACCGTTTTGCAGAGAAAGTCAATGGTATTTCACTGAATAGCAAAATCAAGCAGGTAGCTTCTGGACGTTTTGGAGTGACCACGGCATATCTGGTTAATGCTGAAGAAATACAAATTAAGGTAGCTCAGGGAGCTAAGCCTGGTGAGGGCGGACAATTACCTGGATTCAAAGTTAATGAAATCATTGCCAAGACACGCCACTCCATCCCCGGCATTTCGCTTATATCACCACCACCTCATCACGACATTTACTCCATTGAGGACCTCGCACAACTCATCTTTGATTTAAAGAATGTCAACCCTACTGCAGCCATCAGCGTTAAGCTGGTAGCCGAAAGCGGTGTAGGCACCATTTCAGCAGGTGTAGCAAAAGCAAAAGCCGACCTTATTGTCATTTCTGGCGCAGAAGGAGGTACGGGCGCTTCACCTATGTCATCTACACGATATGCGGGTATCTCTGCAGAAATTGGCCTGGCTGACACACAACAAACACTCGTCACAAACGGTCTACGTCGACAAGTTCGCCTCCAAACGGACGGCCAAATTAAGACAGGACGCGATATTATTATTATGGGGTTACTCGGTGCAGACGAATTTGGCTTCGGCACATTGGTACTCATCGTATTAGGTTGCGTCATGATGCGCAAATGCAACACAAATCTATGCCCTATGGGTGTAGCCACACAAGATTCTAAACTCCGAAAATTCTTTATTGGTAAAGAAGATTTTTTGGTTAACTACTTTACATTCCTGGCTCAAGAGGTACGCGAATATTTGGCAGAAATGGGCTTCCATAAATTTGACGACATCATCGGACGTACGGATCTTATTGAAAAGAAAGGAACAGGAGATGAAAAGTTCAATTCACTTGACTTCACTCGCCTACTCCTGAAAAATGATTCGAACGAAGGACTCCATTATGATGGTCGTCCCTATCAGCAAATAGGTTCTGTAATGGACGATAGACTCGTAAAAGACTGCATCGACGCCATTGAGCACCGGACCGTAATCCATCAGGAATATCTTATCAAAAACACCGACCGCGCCGTCGGTACCAAGATGTCCGGTATGATAGAAAAACGTTTTGGCACAGATTATCTTTCCGACAGCACTATCAATATCCAATTTAAAGGTTCTGCTGGTCAAAGCTTCGGAGCCTTTCTCACTACAGGTATTAATCTGAAGCTTGAAGGAGAAACAAATGACTACTTCGGCAAAGGCCTCAGCGGTGGACGTATTGTAATTTTACCCCCACGCCGGAGTAACTTTAAAGCAGAAGAAAATATCATTGCCGGTAACACGGGTATTTATGGCGCTACACGCGGTGAACTGTATGTAAACGGTCAGGTAGGAGAACGCTTCGGTGTGAGAAATTCCGGTGCCATTGCAGTCATCGAAGGTGCAGGCGATCACTGTTGCGAATATATGACCGGAGGCCGCGTTGTTGTACTTGGCAAGACAGGTAGCAACTTTGCAGCCGGTATGAGTGGAGGTATCGCCTACGTATGGGATCCCAGCCATCATTTTGATTATTTCTGCAATATGGAAATGGTCGAGCTCAGTCTTGTTGAGGACAGCGCTTCTCGTAACGAATTACGAGAACTTATTCACAACCACTGGACTTACACAGACTCAGCTTTGGCACGTCAGATGCTCGATGATTGGCAGCACTATGTTCAAGAATTCATCCAAGTCATCCCGATAGAATATAAAAAAGTAATGCAAGAAGAAAAAGATCGCAAACTCAGAGAACGAATCAACACTATCTGGAAGGAATTCTAATTTGTGTCCGCTTTAAAACGGACGAAAAATTAAAACACAAAATAACTATCAACAAACATGGGAAATCCAAAAGCATTTATGAACATACCGCGTAAAGAAGCGGGTTACCGTCCTATTCTCGACCGTATTCACGACTACGGCGAAGTAGAACAGACACTAAATTCTAAAGATCGTCAGGAACAAGCTAGCCGCTGTATGAACTGCGGCGTGCCTTTCTGTCATTGGGCTTGTCCAGTAGGTAGTAAAATACCCGAATGGAACGACGCACTATATAAAGGAGACTGGGAATTGGCTTTTAAACGCCTAAGCCAAACCAATGACTTCCCTGAATTTACCGGTCGCGTATGCCCCGCCCTATGCGAAAAAAGTTGTGTGCTGAATCATGTTATGAACGAGCCCAGCACAAACCGCGAAAACGAATGTGCCATCGTGGAACGCGCCTTTATGGAAAGCTATATTACACCACGTCGATTCGAACGTAATGGCAAGAAAGTTGCCGTTATCGGTTCGGGCCCGTCAGGGCTTGCTACCGCAAATCGCCTCAACATGGCTGGAGTAGAAGTCACGGTTTTCGACCGGAACCCTGCTCCAGGTGGCCTTCTGCGCTACGGCATTCCAAATTTCAAACTCAACAAAGACATTATTGACCGTCGCATCCATCTCATGGAACAGGAAGGTATTCAATTTGAATATAATCAGGACATAGACCCGAATCATCTACCCGATGGTTTCGATGCTTATGCCATTTGCACCGGTACCCCTACGGCCCGTGACCTTAACATTCCAGGAAGGGAACTTAAAGGTATCCATCTTGCGTTAGAATATCTCGGACAGCAAAATCGCGTATTGGCAGGCGAAACGTTTACCGCTGCACAGCGAATACTGGCCAAAGGCAAGAAAGTACTTGTCATTGGAGGTGGTGATACGGGTTCCGACTGCATCGGCACAGCGAACCGTCAGGATGCCATTGATGTAACACAAATTGAAATCATGCCGAAGCCACCCGTAGGGATGAATCCCGCTACACCGTGGCCAAGCTGGCCAATAATTTTCAAAACAACGTTTGCCCATGAAGAAGGTTGCACGCGTCGATGGTTGATGAATACCAATAAATTTATTGGCAAAAACGGTAAAGTAACCGGGGCAGAAGTGGAAGGCGTCATTTGGGAACAAAATCCACAGGGAGGACGCCCTATCATGAAACTGGATGGAAAGAAGGAGATCATCGAATGTGATCTTGTTTTACTCGCCATGGGTTTCATTCGTCCAGAACAACCGCAAATATCTGAAAAAGTTTTTATTGCCGGCGACGCAGCCAACGGAGCCAGTTTGGTAGTCCGCGCTATTGCCTCCGGACAACAAATTAGTCAAGATATTCTGCAATATTTGAATAAGTAAAATAATTTTCATACCTCCAGGTCTCCATGCTTCCTAAAAAATGCGTGGAGACCATTTTTTACTTTATTAATGCAAACCGAGATATCTTCATTACTTAATTTTCACAACTTGCGTTTCATCAGATAGTTCATAATTTAAAAAGCAAAATTTCAAAATAAGTTGTATATTTGCAAGCAAATGATTTTTTACATGACACGTTGCCATTTTACAACCCTGATTATTCTGGCCTTTTTTGCACTTTTAGTAGCCTACCCTCAAACAGTTTGCAGCAAAGATTTCACACTTGTAATCGATGCTGGTCACGGAGGCAATGATCCAGGTGCCATTGGAACCTATTCAAAAGAGAAAAATATCAATCTTAACGTAGCCCTCAAAGTGGGAGAACTTATTCGTAAGAATTGTGAAAACGTAAAAGTAATTTTTACACGTCAGACGGATGTCTTCGTACCACTCGATGATCGTGCTGATATTGCAAATAAAGCAAAAGCTGATCTTTTCCTTTCCATTCACACCAATGCTCTTCCTGACGGTAAGGCCGGTTCTGGTTCTGAGACTTATTCTCTAGGTATGGCACGTGCCAAAGAAAATCTAGATGTAGCCAAACGTGAAAATTCCGTGATCCTTTATGAGAGAAATTATCAAGAACGCTATGCAGGGTTTAATCCAAACTCGTCTGAAAGTTATATCATTTTTGACTATATGCAGGACCAGCATATGAAGCAGAGTGCCGAATTGGCAAAAGCCATTCAAAATCAGTATCAAAATTCAGGGCGCCCCAATAAAGGTGTTCACCAAGCAGGTTTTCTCGTTCTTAGAAAAACATCTATGCCCAGCATACTTACCGAACTTGGATTTATCACCACACCCCAAGAAGAGCAATATCTTAATTCTGCCAAAGGAGTTGATGAATTGGCCCAAGACATCTATTTAGGTTTCATAGACTATCACAACATACAAGAACGTCATAAATCTGTAGTTCTCGCTATTGCCGACGAAAAGAAAGACCAACAACAGCCAGACACCACGACCACTACCAATAACAACAATACTAGTAAGGAGCAGGAACAACCGGCACCAGAAGAAACAAAGCAGGAAATTCCTTCCCAAAAAGAAGAAACGTCACAATCCAGCGACAAAAAGAAAGACGTTTCAAGCCCAGTTAAAGAAACTGAAGATAACAAGCTCCCGCCAGTATTCAAAATTCAAATTTACACGTCATCACGCAGCTTGCGTGATGGTTCGGCGCAGTTCAATGGACTGACCGACGTAGATCATTACATGGACAAAAACATTTATAAATATACCTACGGTTCTACTTCTTCCTATTCCGAAATCGTAGCCCTGAGAAAAACCATTATGGAAAAGTTCCCTGACTGCTTTGTCATTGCTTTCCAAGGTAAAGATAAAATCTCCATTCAGGACGCCTTGAATATTCAAAGAAAAATGCCCGTTAATCACTAATTTTCTTGCAAATGCCTACAATTAATAAAGAAATCAAAATTGCACTGACAGCCATATTTACCGTTGTCTTTCTTTTTTACGGAATCAACTTTCTCAAAGGCGTCAACATGTTTAAAAAAAGTAATGTTTACTACATTATTTTTCATGACATTACAGGACTTTCCAAAAACAATGCGGTCTATGCCAATGGTTTCCCTATCGGTACTGTACAAGAAATCAACTATGATTATGAGCACCCCGGCACCGTGTATGTAGGCATAGAAATTAATGAACACATGCGCATTCCACAAGGTAGTCATGCGGAACTCATTAGCAATATGCTTGGCACCACCACAATGAATCTCCTACTCAGTCAAAGTCATGTTTTTCTCAATCCAGGTGATTCACTTCAAGGCAAACCCCACTGGGGCGCAGTTCAACAGGCCACTGACATGATTCCCAAATTTGAAAAACTCATTCCCAAATTGGACTCCATTTTGTCGTCGGTTAACACCATTTTGGCAGATCCCGCGATTAAACAAACACTGCACAACACTTCCAATATAACTTCGAACTTGAAACGCACCACAAATAATTTAAACCATCTACTTGAAAACGACATTCCCCTCCTTACGACAAGAATGAACCATATTGGCAGCAACCTTGACGAGCTGACTGACAAACTCAAAAGACCTGACTACGCTCAGACGATTCAAAATGTCAACCAAACACTACAAGATGTACAGAACTTTACTCACAATCTTAACGACAAACTTAATTCCAAAACAAGTCTAGGACTTCTCCTAAATGATCGAGACCTCTATGACAACCTGAATAAAACCATTATATCATCTGATTCTCTGCTAAATAACATAAAAGATCATCCTAAACGATATGTTCACTTCTCTATCTTTGGCAGAAAAAACAAATAACCAGTTAAACAATACCAGAAAAAATATTTAATTTATTTCGGTCATCAAACAATTATAAAATAGGACATTAGATTTTTATTCTGCAAAGCATTAAAAAAATGTCTTGCACAATAGAAAAAGTTTTTGCAAATTTGCAGACAATTGATAGTTCAGAATGTTAAACCCTACAGATAAAAAATCTACAATTCTATGGAATGACTGCTTGAAATTCATTCAGGATAATCTTGATGAACAGTCGTTCAGTACTTGGTTTCTGCCCGCAAAATTTGATAGTTTCGATGGACAAAAACTCAGAATTATAGTACCTTCTAATTTCTTTTACGAATATTGGGAGGATCACTTTCTAGGTCTTCTTCAAAGCGCAATACACAAAACTTTTGGTGAAACCGTACAGCTTCGCTATCTTATTGAAACCGATAAGACTAACAATCTTCATACGGATATATCAACGTCAAATCGCTCTACAGCGATTGAAGACCGACCCTACAAAGGTGCCAACACCGTACCAAATTTTGACAACCGAAAAAATAAGGCAATTTCTGAATTAGATCCACATCTCAATGCCTCTTATACATTCGAAAATTTCATTGAAGGTGACAGCAATAGATTTCCTCGTATGATTGGCCTCACAATTTCACAAAAATATCAGGACACCCTGAACCCTTTCTTTGTTTTCGGAGCATCAGGAGTAGGAAAAACTCATCTGGCCAATGCCATCGGTACTAAGATGAAAGAATTGAATCCGGAAAAGCGCGTACTTTATGTCTCGGCAAACCTCCTCCAAATACAATATACCGATTCCGTTCGCAATAATAAGTTCAACGACTTTATGAACTTTTATCAATCCATCGACACGTTGATTATTGATGATATTCAGGAATTTGCAGGTAAGAAAATGACACAGGAAGCATTTTTCAATATTTTCAATCACCTGCAACATAACCATCGCCAACTCATCATTACATGCGACCGACCACCCGTGCAACTCGAAGGCATGCAGGAACGCCTTATCACACGATTTAATTGGGGCATCATTGCCGAATTGGAGCGCCCTAACGCAAAACTACGCAAGGACATTGTGGAAAGCCACATTCATCAAGATGGTTTACCTTTTCCTCAAAACGTCATCAACTATATTGCAAACAACGTGACCGGCAACGTCCGCGAACTTGAAGGTGTTATCAATTCCATCATGGCTTACTCCATCACAAACAATTGTGACATCAACATGGACTTGGCCACAAAAACCATAGCGCACACCGTCAATATCTGTAGCGCACCCATTTCGACTGAAAAAATTCTGGAAAAAGTTTGCAAGCACTATAGCATTTCAAACAAGGATGTTCTTTCTGTCAGTCGCAAAAAAGGCATTGTCGAAGCCCGTCAAGTTTCGATGTATCTCACGCAAAAATACACAAACTTATCTTCTTCTCAAATTGGTCTGAAGATAGGTCATCGCGACCACTCCACCGTTCTCCATGCCTGCTCACAAACAGAAAATCGTATTAGCGTAGACAAATCTTTCCGCGCACACGTAGAGAGCATTGAGAGCGAAATTCTAAAAAACAAATAAGCTATAATTTTTCACTTTTACAGAGCCCCCTCTTTCTGAACGTTTTAGAAAGAGGGGACTCTGCATTTTAAGATCAACAATTAAAGAAAACCCTGATTCTTTAAAGCGGCCAATAATCCTGCCGACATTTCTTCACAGTCTTTTTGGGTATACCTGATATCTGTAAACACCTGGGCCAGCGTCTCCTTTCCATTAATTTGCACAAATTCTTTATTTTCAGGCAGAGCCTCCTTTTCACAATAAAAACGGTTTATTAAATCAGGCGAATAGTCTTGATACGTTTCTTCATGAATGACGCTCTTAAGGGGTAAACGATCAGACACAGCAGGATCTTCAGCCGGCCATCCGAGGGTAATCGTAGCCACAGGCATCACAAGGCGTGGTAACTCCAATAAATCTATAATGGCCTGCGGATTATAAACAGTAGTGCCCAAATAGCACAATCCCAAGCCGGCCTCTTCTGCTAGATTACAAAAAGTTTGACAATAAAGCAATGCATCAGTAGCTGCATTTATAAAAGAAAGAAAATTCTCGTACCCTGGCTTAGCATGCCGATTTTCACACCACAAAGTCGTTCGATTGTAATCGGCACAAAACGTAAGCACTACCGGAGCTTCTGTCACCATAGGCTGATTAAAATGCGAAGGAGCCAACTTTGCTTTCATTTCACGGTCGCGCGTTATCACCACACTATATAATTGCAAATTACCCATCGTCTGAGTTTGTTCAGCCGTTCTGAGAAGTTGATACAAAAGGGCATCATCAACATCTGTTTCCAAATATTTCCGAATGGATTTTCGATCGTTCAATGTACTCATCTTTCTTATTATTAATTTATAGTGCAAACTTACAATTTAGTTTCAGTTTATTTGACATTTTGACTAAAAATACAATCTGTAGACCAGTTAGCAGAATTAGATCAGCAAGTATTTAATTCTACCGATGGGTTTTATGTAGATTTATTTGTTTGATCGTTTTGAAGCGGACAATCAAGATCCATTCTAATATAATTGTTACCTTTGCTCTCAGAACCATTCTACGAAAACAATGAAACAATGGCTTAACGGTATCTCTTATGAATGTGCCTTTTGGGATAGCATCTATCGGAACAAAAAACAGCGGGATAAGCTCTTCCGATGGTCCAACTACGGGAGGGAGCTTTCGCTCCATAATTTTGACGCTGTGGCGTTTCTCGACAAACGGGAACATAAGGGAATGAAAAATTCCGTAGTGCTTGACGTTGGTTGTGGGTTAAGTTATTGTACCGGTAATTTACGTCACAATCAAATCATTGACCTTCATTATGTGGACCCTCTTGCGCCATTTTTTAACAAAATTGTAAAACGTGCAACTGTAGACCGTCCGCAAATTGAGTTCGGAATGATTGAATTTCTCTCCGCATTTTATCCAAATCATGATGTGGCTCTTATTATCGTACAAAATGCTCTCGATCACTGCGTGAATCCCTTGAAAGGCATTATCGAAGCCTTGGATAGTCTTGAAACTGGTGGTGTACTCTATCTAAAACACTATCCCAATGAGGCCATAAAAGAAAATTACCGAGGCTTTCATCAATTCAATATTGACGAAGAATCAGGTAACCTGATTCTTTGGAACCGCGCACAGCGCCACAACCTTACGGCCGAGCTCATGCCATACGCCACCATGAGCGTGACCCGGTACCATGAACCGGAAGAAGTTATTGCTGTGATTACCAAAACGGCTCCTCTACCCAACGAGCTCATCAATGATAAGGCCGACAAAGCTCTACTTTGCACGCGTCTCATCGCTGCTGCTGAATCCTTTGACAACCCGACCTATGCCTTTCGATACCACTTGCAACGCATCTATTTTAAAATGGTTCAAACCCTAGCCCGCTATGTGAACAGAGATACGAAAGAGCTCATCAAACGTGTTATTCGGCAACATCATCGGAAATAAACTTAAATCAGATCTAGAAACTTCTTTTGCAAAACTTAGCAGCCTATGAATCGCTCGTCGCACTCCGATTTTCAAAGATATCAGTCATTTAATAATAACTAGTTAACTAAAAAAAGAAATGTAACACTTGTTCTCAAAAATTCTTAGGGTAGATTTTGAGATGATGTTTACATCGAGATCATTGATGCTTTTGAATTTGTTTTTCGGATGTTTGCATTCGTAAAAATCAAGAGGCCATTTGTTAAAAATACAACAAATATATTTTGAAATACAACAAAGAACTTTTGAAAAACATCCCATTCTATTAAATCATCGAAAACTGAAAAGAATTTGACTAAATTGTTATTACGTTCTCACACAAAACATATAAAATAAAATTTATGAAATAGTCCGAACATCTATCGGATGAATTACAATTGATTACCATTTTGCGTCTTCATCAATGTTTGATTCTTTAACTTAATCATTAAAAGTAGATACGTTACCTGATTCTAATCATAAAATTGATTAAAAAAAGATCGATCAGAAAAATCATAATTCTTGATCAAGAAAATATTTTAATATGCCACAAGCCTCTATTATCAAGAAAATTTCTTCATTAAACCAGAAAATAAGGAAAAACTACATCTAGTCCACTTTAACCCAAAATAGAAGCAATCTATACACTATGATTGAAAAACAAGAAAATCATAATAGCCACATTTATAATGCAAAAAGAAAAAATTGGGAAACTTTCATCGCATTAAAAAATAGTATCTTATTCACATTCAATGATTTGATTTTATAAAATCTATAACTTCATCTTTACTATTAAAAAACAGGTTTGTTTTTTTGGTAAACATAAGAAAAAACGTACTTTTGCAAATAATAAAAATGGATCTAACGATTTACTTGAAAAAATATATTATTCATTACAGAATTAAAGATATAACCCTTACAAATGGAAGAAAAGAAAACATTTACTTTTGACGAGGCATATGAAGAAAGTCTCAAATATTTTGGTGGTGATGAATTAGCTGCCAGGGTATGGGTGAACAAATATGCTTTAAAGGATTCCTTCGGCCACATCTTCGAATCCTCTCCAACAGACATGCATTGGCGTTTAGCCCGTGAGATAGAACGCATCGAATCCAAGTACAAGAATCCCCATACGGCAGAGCAGATTTTTCCTCTACTCGACCACTTCCGCTATATCATTCCGGCAGGAAGTCCCATGACCGGCATTGGTAACAATTTTCAGGCATCATCACTGTCGAATTGTTTCGTAATAGGTTTGGATGGTAAATCGGACTCCTACGGTGCCATTCTGAAAATCGACGAGGAACAAGTACAACTCATGAAGCGCCGCGGTGGCGTTGGTCACGATCTCTCCGACATTCGTCCCAAAGGCTCTCCTGTAAAGAATTCTGCACTAACCTCAACTGGGCTGGTGCCGTTCATGGAACGTTACAGCAACTCCACACGTGAAGTAGCCCAAGATGGCCGTCGCGGTGCACTGATGCTCTCTGTCAGTATTAAGCACCCTGATTCCGAAGCCTTTATCGATGCAAAAATGGAAGAAGGGAAAATTACTGGAGCCAATGTTTCTGTAAAAATTGACGACCAGTTTATGGAGGCTGTAGAAAACAATACGCCTTACCTTCAGCAGTTCCCCATCTATTCAGACCAGCCCTCTTTTAAAAAAGAAATTGACGCACGTGCACTTTGGAATAAAATTATTCACAACGCTTGGAAATCAGCAGAACCTGGCGTTTTATTCTGGAGCACCATTCTACGAGAATCAGTGCCAGACTGCTATGCAGACTTAGGTTTCCAAACTGTATCCACCAATCCATGCGGAGAAATTCCGCTTTGTCCATACGATAGCTGCCGCTTGCTCGCCCTCAATCTCTATTCTTATGTGGACCATCCATTCACGCCACAAGCCTCGTTTAATTTTGACAAATTCAGGGAGCACGTTATTGTGGCCCAACGTATTATGGATGACATTATAGACTTGGAACAGGAAAAAATCAAAGCAATCTTGAGCAAGATCGAAAAAGATCCTGAAGATATTGAGACAAAATATACAGAACGCCATTTATGGGAAAAAATTGACAAAAAATGCGAGGAAGGACGGCGCACGGGCGTAGGGATCACTGCTGAAGGCGATATGTTTGCAGCCTTGGGCCTTCGCTATGGAACGGAAGAGGCTACTGCTTTTGCCGTAAAAGTACAGCGCGCCCTCTGTTTGGCAGCTTATCGTTCTTCCGTCACAATGGCCAAAGAACGAGGAGCATTCGCCATCTATGATGCCAAACGTGAAGAAAACAACCCTTTTATGCAGCGCATCCGAGAAGCTGACCCGCAACTCTATCAGGACATGAAAAAATACGGACGCCGAAACATTGCCTGTCTGACCATTGCCCCTACGGGAACGACCAGCCTCATGACACAAACCACAAGTGGCATTGAGCCGGTGTTCATGCCCATCTACAAACGCCGACGTAAAGTAAATCCCAACGATCCTGAAGTACATGTTGACTTCGTGGACGAATCAGGCGATGCCTTTGAGGAATTTATCGTATATCACCAGAAATTTCTTACATGGATGACAGCTAATGGCTATGACATCAATAATAAATACAGTCAGGAAGAACTCGACGGACTTTTGGAGAAATCACCTTATAACAAAGCAACGGCAAACGATGTGAATTGGCTTGGAAAAGTACGTATGCAAGGTGCCATTCAGAAATGGGTCGATCATTCTATCAGCGTCACCGTCAACCTGCCAAACGACATCTCTGAAGACGTTGTGAATCAAATTTATATCACAGCTTGGAAAAGCGGTTGCAAAGGCTGCACCATTTATCGAGATGGCAGTCGCTCCGGCGTCATGATAGAAGTCAAGAAAAAAGACAACAAAGACATCCCCATCTGTAAACCCCCAGAAGTCACCGAAACACGACCGGAAAGTTTGGAATGCGACGTCGTACGCTTTCAAAACAATAAGGAGAAATGGGTAGCCTTCGTGGGACTACTCGACGGCAATCCTTATGAAATCTTTACCGGACTTCAGGATGACGATGAAGGTATTGTATTACCCAAACCCGTAACCAAAGGCCGTATCATCAAAAAAATCAATAAAGACGGCACCAAACGTTATGATTTTCAGTTTGAAAACAAACGCGGATACAAAACAACAGTAGAAGGACTTTCAGAAAAATTCAATAAGGAATATTGGAATTATGCAAAACTCATTTCCGGCGTACTCCGTTACCGGATGCCCGTTGAGCGTGCTATCAAATTAGTAGGTTCGCTGCAACTTGGTGACGAAAACATCAATACTTGGAAAAATGGTGTAGAACGCGCCCTAAAGAAATATATCAAAGATGGCACCAAAGCCTCCGGCTTAGTTTGTCCAAACTGCGGACACGAATCACTCGTATATCAAGAAGGATGCCTCATCTGCAAAAATTGCGGCGCCTCCAGATGTGGATAAGTCCTAGTTCAAACTTATTTAAAGGTTTTATTTATAAGAACAGTCTGCCACCAAACAGACTGTTCTTTTTGTAAATAAAGCTTTCCATCTCTTTTTTCATGAATCTTCCTATTTGGTTTATTTCATAAAAAAGTACTCAATATATAAATAAAAATAGAATTAAGCCTCACAAATACTTCTATTTTCTTTATATTTGCACCAACATGTTTAACGACTTCTTTTTCTAAAAATGACACACAAAATATCATACAGCCCACTGTTTATATTACTTCTGCTCTTTTCCTGCCAAGGCAATCGTCAGGCACGGGACCGAATTAATCAGCCACCTCACATCTTTCCTGACTACACAAATGTAGACATTCCATATAATTTAGCTCCCATTGATTTTGAAATAAAAGGCGCTACCCACATACAGGCTACCTTTTACTTGGGTAATCATGAAGTACTTGAAGCAAAAGGAGAAACCTATGTAAAAATTCCATCCGAGAAATGGAAACAACTATTGGCTACAAATAAAGGCCACGATCTCACCGTAAACGTATCGGCATGGACACCAAAATATCAAGAAGGCGCAGCATACAAACCTTTTAAAATTCATATCGACAATACACCCATTGACAACTACGTAGCTTATCGTCTAATTCCTCCCGGATATGAAGAATGGAACAGAATGGGAATCTTTCAGCGCGATCTGACAAGTTTTGACGAATCAGCCATTTTCATGAACACCCAAAACCATTCAGGCTGCGTAAACTGTCACAGTTTTGCTTGGTATAATCCTAGGGAAATGATGTTTCATGCTCGTGGTCAAGGCGGAGGCACCGTCATTGTACGAGATAACTCTATTGAAAAAATCAATTTGGATTCTCTCGGTCCCAAAAAAAACGGAACTTATCCCATGTGGCATCCTTCGGGCAAATATATAGCCTTCTCATCAAACGTCACCAAACAATCGTTTTATTCCCACTGTAAAGACAAAATAGAAGTATATGATCTGAAATCAGACATTATTATTTATGATGTGATGCATCATAGGGTGCTTGCAGACAACCGATTTAACGATTCCATTAACTGGGAAAGCTTCCCGGCCTTTTCTCCAGATGGAAAATGGCTTTACTTTTGCACCGCAAAAGCCAAACTTATGCCCGTAAAATGTAACGAACTACACTATTCACTTATTCGTGTACCTTTCAATCAGAAAGACGGTTCTCTAGGAGCCAGAATCGACACTATTTACAGTGCAGCAAAACAAGGCGGCAGCATATCTCTCCCTCGCATATCGCCTGATGGTCGCTATGCACTTCTTACTCGGGCTGGATGTTCCACCTTCCACATTCAACACAAAGACGCTGATCTGATGCTCATAGACCTAAAAACAAGACAAGTTATTCTTCCTAAAAATGTAAATAGTAACGATGCTGATAGTTACCATTCATGGAGCCAAAATGGGAAGTGGGTTATTTTTGTAAGTCGCAGACTAGACGGGATGTACAGCCGGCTCTACATTGCTCCTTTCAAAAACGGGAAATTTGGAAAACCTTTCTTACTACCTCAAAAAGATCCACAAGAAAACCAGAAGAGACTCTATTCCTATAACATTCCCGAATTTATTCGTGCCAAAGTAATCTTACCCAAAGACAAGGCATCCGGACTCTTTAAAGTTAATTAATTATGACAAAACGCAATATTCTTCTTTATGCTGTCTTTTTCATTGTCATTACAACGAGCTTTACGCTTTTTGTACCTGAAACACTCCGGCAAATGGAAGGCTCTGACTTCTTCACGTGGAGTAACGATTTTTGGATTCAAAAAATTAGTAATGCACCGGGTATAACTGATTGGTTAAACAATTTCCTACTCCAATTCTTCAAATGGCCATTAGTAGGAATGCTGATCATGTCATCTGTACTGACTCTTACAGCCGTATTTTGCGGTATGTTACCACGTGCCATGGGACGAATAGGTTTTTCGGAACTTTCACTGTTGTTTCCTCTCTGCCTCTTATCATTCATCACACTTAATCTGAACGTATATCTCCAAGCTGCATTTTTCTTCGGCGCTATATTATTAGGTATCCGCATAAAATGCACAAAAATCAAATCCGTTTTTTTAGTCCTTTTTTCTATAGTCGGTTTTTTCCTTGTATGTTGGCCATTGCTTGCTTTGGCAATCATATTGATTGCGGGTGAGTCCTATTACAAACAACATAAACCGATTATTCTCATTGTGGGACTCACCTCATTGGCCATCTCCGTGTTCGACGTATACAGTTCAAACGAATTATTCGGCTTTCTAGCCTTTGACCACCGTTTCTTCTATTCACCCACTTCACAAGTCAGCGTCGTGGCTTTCCTCGGGATTTTTATTGTCAGCATTGTCTTAGTTATGATTCCTATGAAGGACGTTAAAAAATGGAAAGGATGGATCCCATTTGCCATTATCATCCTCATCACGTGCACTTCCATTTATATAAAACTAAACCAGGAGGACGTTATCCATACTGAAAAAACATATCTTTATGCCAAATTAGCTGATGAAAAACAGTGGGAAAAACTCCTCCAGACCATTTCACACGAAGAAGCCCTTGAAAGCAAGCTGCCAATGTGCTACGCTCTTCTCGCCGAATCTGCTTTAGGCTCACTCCCAGATCACATTTTCAATTATAATATTTTTGATCCCGAACAGTTTCTTTTCCGCCACGAGTTAAAAAACATCTCCTGCCTTTTCAATAGACAGTTTTACGAAAATTTAGGAATTTACGATGAAGCTTTCCGCCAAGCATTCGAATATGGCGTAATGTCATCAGACGGAACCTGCTTCAGCTCTTTGCGGCAAATGACCCACTATGCTATACTGCTTGGCAATTATGAAGTGGCCAATAAATATCTCGAGATTCTAGACAATTCCACACTAAATGGCTCATGGGTAAAAAATGAGCGTCAATTGATGGGTAGCCACAAAAAAACGAATAGAAAACTCCCCGTTATAAAAGACACCTTTGTCAGCGTTTACCTTTTCAATTCAGAAATGATAAGGCAATTGCAAGTTACCCCGAAAAATCGCAAAGTACTTGATTATCTTCTTATCGGCTTACTCATGCAACGTCAATTAGACAAGTTTTCGATCATTATTCATGCGTTTCCTCTTTACAAGAACAAACCTTTGCCTAAGGCATATGCAGAAGCAGCAGCCATGCTGGCTCAAGAACCTAAACTGAGTTTACATAACGCATTCTCATATCCCAAAGAATTGGACAAACAGTTTGTACAATTCTATCAAATGCAGCAACAAAATAAAGACCCAAATGCCTTTGCAACTTATTTTGGTTCATACTGGTATTTTTACTTCTTTATTCAACCTACTCAACAAGCTCAAGAAGAACAGGGGCGTGCAGTTAACTCCTAAAATCTTTCTGCAAAATAAAATTCGGCTCAGGCGATTCCTTAACGTCTGGGCTGAATTTATTTTTACAAATAATATTTAGTCGATCCCTAAGAAGTGGGTATTTTATTTTGTAATATTGCTGTCCGATAAAATAAGGAATAGCATACAAATAGTTCCCGAAGCACTTTTAAATAGTGCTTCGGGAACTATTTTTTTGTATAACAAGCCCCCTCAATCAAAAAGTGATGGTTCAGGCGGACTATCTGCCACCTCTTTAAGATATGTTTCCCAATCTTTTTCGGGATTATTGAATAGGCTGTAAAAGTCTACATAATACATCAGTGTTATTCTGACCATAGTCGCTAACCCCGAAAAGCTCCAAGAACGATTCAACCCCTTCTTCATGATCATAAGAAGCAGATTAGCTATGAGAGTTACCCATATTTGTATCTTTATGGCATTGGCACTTTCTCCATAGAAATATTTTAATGGAAAATTTTGCTTCATCTGTTTGAAAAGCAACTCAATTTCCCAGCGTTTTCTATAAATGTCAATGATTTCTGCCGGATCAGATTCCATGTCGTTAGAAAGCAGTGGGATAAGTTTTCTCTTTTTTTGATCAACATAAGTTATAATTCGCGCATAATGGAT
>Ga0183100_1000775_pt1 | contig 20631 bp, 22 predicted proteins | sample Biomet2_FD_127789 | JGI IMG/M metagenome (GOLD analysis project Ga0183100, IMG submission 127789) | Microbial communities from bioreactor (seeded with anoxic lake sediment) at LBNL, California, USA - Biofuel metagenome 2 | ecosystem: Engineered > Bioreactor > Anaerobic > Unclassified ...
AACGCATTTGAATATTTTGGCGGTGTTCCGGCCGTGTTGTTAACGGACCATATGAAGACTGTGATTACGCACGTAGACAATGGTCAGGCTGTATGGCAGGAAGGGTTTCAGCGATTTGCTACGGAACTTGGTTTTGTTCCCAAGGTATGCCGCGTCCGACGGCCCCAAACCAAAGGAAAGGTAGAACGGTTGGTGCAGTATGTAAAGAAGAATTTCATGCCGGGAAGAGTCTTTACGGATCTGGACGACCTGAATGTACAAGCGCGGCACTGGATGACAATTGCCAACAATAAAGTGCACGGGACAACCGGAGCGATACCACTTTTAGAATTGTCTCTCGAAGAATTGAAAGCATTGCCGCAGGACGGTAGTCATCTGGAATACACCTGGGAATACAGAAAAGTATCCAACGACGGTTTTGTGAGCTACGACGGCGTCCGATACGGTGTGAAATGGCAATACTGCGGACAGGTTCTCAAGGTCAAGCAGATCGAACAGAAACTTTATATTGAGAATTTTGAGGAAGAAATTGTCCAAATCCATGACATCTGCAGAAAAAGCCGGAAGTATGTGTACGCGGAAGGCCAATATGACGGGCTTCTGTTGGCTGAAGGAGATCCTAAGCCGCCGGCTTACGGGCGTCAGGTTGCCATAGCTGATGTCGCTGTGCGTAATCTCAGTGATTACGCAGCTTTTGCAGGAGGATTTTGATGATGGTGGAATTAGAACATGCCTTTGATTTGTTGAACCAACTAGGTCTTCCTATTTCGGCAAACGCTCTGGATGCCTGTTTGGATGATGCTGCAAAAGCGGATTGCACATATCTGATCTTTCTGACAAAACTGCTGGAGGCGGAACTCTTATCCCGAAAACAGCGCAGTCTTGAGACGCGGCTCAAACTCTCACGACTTCCTCAGAAGAAAGGCTTGGATAGCTTTGACTTCAGTTTTCAACCCACGATCGATGAGCGGCAGATCCGAGAACTTGAGACACTTGCCTTTGCTTATAGACAGGAGAATGCTATTTTTCTGGGGCCTCTCGGAGTCGGAAAAAGTCATTTAGGAATCGGACTTTGCCTGGAGGCCGTCAACAAAGGAATGACCGTTTACTTCACTAGCATGGACAAATTGCTTGCAGATCTTTCTAAGGCACAGAACGAGGGGAAACTCAGCCGCCGTTGGAAAATATACCAGAGACCGGACATCTTGATGATTGATGAGATCGGGTACATAAATTTGAACCGGGTGACAGGAAATCTGTTTTTTCAGCTTGTCTGTATGCGCTATGAGAAAGGAAGCATTATCCTGACGAGCAATAAAGGCTTTGGTGATTGGGGTGAGCTAATGGGTGACACAGCACTTGCTACAGCCATTTTGGACCGACTGCTGCACCATGCACACGTTGTTAATATCCGTGGAGACAGTTATCGAATGAAGGATCGAAGAAAGGCGGGCGGGGTATTTCTGCCTGCACCGCCAACAGAAGTAGTAAAACCGTGATTGGGTTAGGGTGGTCAATTTTAAACCGGCTTTAGGTGGTCAAAATTAGTCCGGCTCTACTGGTCAAAAATAATCCGGCGTTGACAATATCGACAACTATCATTATCAGCGTTCATGCTGGTTTGCGCTCTGCTCTGATACATGGAATCTTCGCTCTGGTGTTCCAAGCTGTATCTCAACATAAAGCACATAGAGACAATGGATCTACAGGACGAGGTGATGACTGGTTCAACCGCTGGCTGACGAGCAGCTACCAAGTGAGATTCCAAATGTGCGAAACTTTCTTGACACCAATAATTTCTCTAAATTAGAGGCTACTGCCAAATCTGCAAAGTATTGCAAATAGGGCGTTTAAAGGCAATTTTTGATATAATATATGCATAGGAATCGAGCAAAACCCCTTCAAAACCTTGCACGAGGAGCGGCAGATGAATCGTAGAAGACGCAGGCAACTTGCATTTCATGACTTTCCTGGTGGCTTCAGTGGCGCCAGAATATTCTCCGACAATCGCTGGGTCAGGTTGGCACAGATTATTCCATGGGATCTGGTTGACAAAAAATATGCCGAGAACTTTGTTGGCAAGAAGGCCGGAAACCCAGCCATTGAGAGCCGGATGGCTTTTGGCTCCCTGGTGATCAAGGAGGAACTTCATCTTTCCGACGAAGATACAGTCACGATGATTGGAGAGAATCCGCATTGCCAGTACTTCATCGGCATGGAAGAGTTCATGGACAAAGCACCGTTTGATGCCAGCAAGATGACGGCATTCAGGAAGCGCTTCTCGCCCGAAGCGATGGCTGAAATCAACGAGGCGATCATCGCAGCGCAGAAAAAGGATCCTCCACCGCCAGAGGAAAACGGTGATGACGACAGCAAGGATAATAATGACGGCACGCTGATTCTTGATGCGACCTGTGCTCCAGCCGACATCCACTTCCCGACCGACGCTGGCGTGCTGAACGACGCAAGGGAACTGACCGAGCAACTGATTGACGAGTTGTTTGAGTCCTCGACAAAAACTGAAAAGCCCCGCACCTACCGTCAGAAAGCCCGGAAGAACTATCTGCTTCTGGTCCGAAACAAGCGTCCGGGCAAGAACCTGATCAGGAAAACACGCAAGTCCCAACTTCAGTACCTGCGCAGAAACCTCGGCCACATTGAGGTTCTGGCTGACAGCCACGATCTTTCGGCACGGCAGCGGTCCAAGCTTGTGGTCCTGCATGAAGTACACCGCCAGCAGCGGGAGATGTACGACAACAAATGCCACAAGGTCGAAGACCGTATCGTCAGTGTGTTCCAGCCATGGGTGCGGCCGATCGTGCGCGGCAAGCTCACCGCGAAAACCGAGTTTGGCGCGAAGATCGCGCTGAGCCTTGAAGATGGCTAACCAACATGATCGAAAGTTATCACCGCCAGCTCCGGAAAGTCACAGAAGGCAAAAGTATCTTCCCCAACGATGAGGCTCTCCAGAGATCCCTGTATCAGGCTACGCAGGACGTTCTTCGAAAATGGATCGGCCGGATTCACAACTGGGGTCAGATTTTGCTACAATTATCCGTGTTCTTCCCTGAACGGGTAAGCAACTCTTAATCATGATGGATATTCCATTAGCACAAAACTATTTACACCCTATAGCCCAGGAGCAGACCACCCGTTTAACGGGTGGTTATGATGTGCGGCAGAGAAGCAAATCCGCTATTTTTCGAGAGAATCCTTATAAGCCTGCATGAGTTCCTCTGCTTTTTCCTGGTATTCCACGGGGATTTCTACATGACCCCAGCCTTCAGACATTTGAAACAGCCCGTCGTAAGCCGAACTGAAATGGCTGACAATCGTATGCGGGATTTTTTCTTCTTCGAGAAGGGCATTCATAACATCGGCTTCCGATTCGTTATCGAGCTCCATCCGGAATATCTTAATCTTCATTATGCAGCCTCCCTGGCGCCGGGCACATATTCAATATGCGCAGGATCCATGAATGTGATGTATGGGGGTCTTAAGTCGTCAGCTTCATTATAGCGCAGAGACAGGGCTGTATTTCACATATATGTGCGGCAGGTTTCAGACAGAAAAAAAGGAACGGAAAAACTCCGTCCCCTTTATTCTGTTTATTTCGGAAATATCTGATTACTCATCCTCCCGGGAAGATAGTTTATCTGCGAGCTGCCTGGATAGAACGGCCAGGGAAGCCGCCAGGTTTTCATTTTTGACAATGATATTATCAGGTACTTTCAGATGAATCGGAGCAAAATTCCAGATGGCCAGGACTCCGCTGCTTACGAGCGTGTCGCAGACCTCCTGTGCACTGCCTGCCGGAACGGTGATTATACCGACACGGATCCGCATCCTGCGGCACAGATCCGACAGCTTTTCGATGGGGAGTGTTTTGTTGACGCCGTCGTCACCTGCAGGCGCATCGCCGTGTGAGTCAAAGGCGGCTACAATATTCAGGCCGTAATCCTTGAACCCGTCATAGGAAAGGAGCGCTCTTCCGAGCTTGCCGGCGCCGACCAGAACGGCATCATTTGTATCGTTGCAGCCGAGGTAGTATTCGAGGTCTTTAATCAGATCGCGGGTGACATAACCAATTTTTGGTTTGCCTCCGGTGCTGACCGAAGCCAGATCTTTTCTGACCTGGATTTCTCCGAGGCCAAGTGTCTCTGCTACGGTTTTGGCCGATACGGTTTCCTTCCCGTTCAGATGCAAAGTTTTTAAACAGTTCAGATAATCCGGCAATCTTTGGAGTGTCTGCTTTGAAACCGACTGCAACATGATTTTGTCTCCTCTCGTCTGAGCGGGATGCATTTGTGAAAATTCCGACCCCGTCCTCTACTATTATATAATTATATTAAAAAAACGGTATACCGACATTCATTTATCGATATACCGTTAATTCATTTTAACAGGTTTTTTTAGAAATCTACTTCTGTGTCATAGTAGCAGCATGTCAGGAGCTTTTCCATCTGTGCAGGGGAGATGGTTCTCGGGTTTGATCCTGTGCATGCGTCGCCGACAGCAAGCTCGGCAACCTTAGGAAGCTTTTCAAGGAATTCTTTTTCGTTGATGATTCCGCCTTCATAATCCTTGATGCATGCAGGGATCGAAAGAGCCGCATTCATGGACCGGATATGCGTGATAAGGGAAGTAACAAGCTCCTCGGTTGTGTTACCGGGAAGGTCAATGAATTTTGCAATTTCGGCATATCTTTTCGCAGCCGTTGCATCAGCGGCGTTGAAGCGGATTACCTTGGGGAGGTACATCGCGTTGGCACAGCCGTGTACGATGTGACCGCCGGAGTATGCAGCACCGGTCTTATGTGCCATGGAGTGGACAATACCAAGAAGTGCATTGGAGAAAGCCATTCCGGCAAGGCACTGTGCGTTGTGCATTCTGTCGCGTGCTTCCATGTCGCCGTTGAAGGAAGCGATCAGGAATTTGTCAACCATCTTGATTGCATGAAGCGCAAGGGGATCCGTGTAGTCGCTGTTCAGGGTTGAAACATAGGCTTCAATCGCATGTGTCAAAGCGTCCATGCCTGTATGGGCCGTCAGCTTCTTAGGCATCGTCTCTGCAAGGTCAGGATCAACGATGGCAATATCAGGAGTAATGTTGAAGTCAGCCAGAGGATATTTGATTCCGGCCTTATAGTCAGTGATAACGGAGAATGCGGTTACTTCCGTTGCAGTACCGGAGGTAGAAGGAATGGCGCAGAAGCGGGCCTTCGTACGGAGTGTCGGGAAGTTGAAAGGAATGCAGAGGTCGGCAAAAGTGGTTTCCGGATATTCATAGAAAGCCCACATTGCTTTTGCAGCGTCGATTGGGGATCCGCCGCCCATTGCTACAATCCAGTCCGGTTCAAAATCGCGCATTGCGGCTGCGCCGGCCATAACTGTATCAACCGAAGGATCTGACTCGACACCTTCGTAAAGTTTCACTTCCAGGCCGGCTTCTTTCAGGTAGCTGACTGCCTTGTCCAGAAAACCAAAACGCTTCATGCTGCCGCCGCCGACAACTACGAATGCTTTTTTGCCTTTCAGGTTTTTCAGTTCGCTGAGTGAACCCTTACCGTGGTACAGATCTCTTGGTAATGTAAATCTAGACATAATTTAGTCCTCCTGTTGTTTGTTTCCCACAAATGTTTTGTATGTCTATAATGTAATTCCTTACAGGGGGAACGAGAAGACACAAAAACGGCATACCGATATACAATTATCGATATGCCGTTATCGTTAAAGGGCCGCCGATTCCTTTTCCCCGGCGTGCTCAGAACTTTGAAACCATCTCCACGCTTTCCTTCAGCTTCTCGAAAAAGAGATTATCCTCCGGACTGAAGTGATATCCCTTTCTGAAAATAAGGATATCCTTAAACCGGTTTTTCGACATGCCGCATTCCTTCTGGACAAGGGAAAAGCACTCCATGACATCATGCGGCATCGGAGATACCCACATATATGTAGAGGTAAGCCGGCTCAGGAGCTCCATCTGGCTGCCGCGCTCGTACACGGCGATTTTCTTTTTCCTTTCATTTGCCTTTTCAAGCTGCTTTGCTTCGGAAAAAGGGAGAGCCGGGATGGTTATGTCGCCGTGGATGATTTCGGTGTAATTTTTTAAATCGGAATATTCAACGGTATCCCTGCCGGCCAGCGGGTGACTCCCTGACATCAGGGCGAGGTAACTGAATTCCCAGATCGGCTTGGACACCAGACCGCGCTCCTCAAGGGCGCTCATGAAATACTTTTCATACAGCGTCTGATACCGGATGATTGCGATATTGTTTACACTGTCCGCAACGTTTTTTATGGCGCGCAGGGAATTCGTCTCGCGGTAGTTCAGGTCGATTTCCTTCTCCCCCTCAAGGGTTTTGGCAAATTCGGAGAAAGCATAGGATATGTAGCTCGCCCGCGGAACAGAAATATCAAAATGGTGCGCCGTCTCATCCGTCGGCTTATACAGAGATTCCATCTCTTCAATCTGCGCAAGGATGCTCTTGGCGTACCGGAGGAATTCCGCGCCTTTCAGCGTGGGCACGACGCCTTTGGTTGTCCGGTTAAAAATGGAAATGCCGATGGAATCCTCGAGCTCCTTGATGGCTTTGCTCAGGTGCGGCTGGCCCATAAACAGGTTTTCCGCTGCCCTGGAAATGGAGCCCGTCTTTTCAACTTCCACGGCATATTTCAGATGCTGAAGATTATTCATAGGATAACGCCCCCCAGTCAAGGTATTTGCAGTCAGATTTGATCGTTCCCTGTTTGGCTGGTTTATGCAGATGGTTCCTTATCCTTATAGTATAAGCCCAAAAATTCGTAAATTGTATCCGATTGCCTGCGGTGTATCGCGCATAAAGTTTTCACCGGATCTTGCTTCCCGGTGAGCGGATTCAGACCCGGGCTTCCGGATTCATCCCCGGTCTTCCGGAGCGCCGGCATTCGGACGCGAAAGCGATGCCTGGTATGCTCCTGCGACGGCCTGCGCCAGCTGATCCGGACAGGACGTGTCCCTGAAGCCGCACTGTACGCCTTTGAGCTTTTCCGTAATGTCCTGCACGGTCATGCCTGTTACAAGCCGGGATATTCCCTGCAGGTTTCCGTTGCATCCGCCTGTGAATGAGACTTTTTTAACGATATTGCCTTCAAGCTCTATATCGATCTGCGACGAGCAGACTCCTTTTGTACGGTAAGAAAAATGCATGAATACGTACCTCCCGATACAGATCCGGTAAACGCTGCCTGCTGCTGCAGACAGGACGTAATCCGAAAGTTCCCTGCAATATTTTATCGTCGCGCGCGGCGATGTTCAAGTCAGGAAATTTTATCTGTTTACCGGTCGGACCGGGGAGGGCACAAAGGAGAGCCCGCTCCCGTATCCCGAGCTGTGTCCGATACCTGCGCGGCGGTATTGACTTCACGCGGACGCGCGGTATACTTTCGATGTATGAGATATTTATGAAAGATGTATTTACTCATGGCAAAGGAGAGCTTTATGCTTGTTATCAGTCATTTAACCAAAACATATGCGGGCGGGAAGACAGCAGTCCGCGATCTTTCTATTACGGTGGAGAGCGGCGACCTGTTCGGATTTATCGGACAGAACGGCGCCGGCAAAACAACAACAATCAAATCGGCTGTCGGTATCCTGCCTTTTGAATCAGGCGAAATTACCATCGACGGGCACTCTGTCAAAAAGGATCCGGTAACCTGCAAGAAGCTTCTTGCTTATCTGCCGGATGATCCGGACCTGTATGATGCGCTCACCGGGATCCAGTATCTGAATTTCATTGCGGATATCTTCCGGGTATCCGATGCGGACAGGAAAGAGCGCATCAATAAATATGCGCGGCTTCTGGAGATGGAGACAAGCCTCAATACGCCGATATCTTCGTATTCGCACGGCATGAAGCAGAAACTGGCCCTCATATCGGCATTTGTTCATCAGCCGAAGCTCCTGATTCTTGACGAGCCTTTTGTGGGCCTTGATCCCAAAGCGGCATTTACTCTGAAGACGATCATGAAAGAATTCTGCGGCGAGGGAAATGCCATTTTCTTTTCGACGCATGTCCTTGAGGTTGCCGAAAAGCTCTGCACCAAGATTGCAATTATTAAGAACGGCGAACTCATCGCCTGCGGCGCGACGGATGAAGTCAGGGGAACACAGTCCCTTGAAGAAGTGTTTCTGGAGTTGACGGACAATGAATAATTTTTTGCTCCTTGTTAAGACAAACTGTCAGATTTTCTGGGGATCGCTCAAGACACGCAAAAAGGGGAGATACGCCGCTTCAGGCGGGCTTATGGCTGTCGTGCTTCTTTTTGTCGGCGTTTCGATGTCATATCAGTCGATCATGCAGGCCCAGCTCTTTGCCGAAGCGGGAATTCCGAAGATCGGCATATTCATGAGTCTTTTGTCCGCACTGACGATCGGTATCCTGTTCGGCCTTATGCGTGCTGCCAATGCACCTGGAAGCAGGGATGCGGAAATGCTTCTGTCGCTTCCGGTGAAGCGGCTGACGGTGGTCGGCAGCAAAATTGTGACGCAGTATATTTTCGATGCGCCGCTTATGCTGCTGATTTTTGTTCCGGCGGTTATTTCGTATTATGTGATCGGCGGCGGAAGCATCGGTGCGCTTTTGCGGGGACTCCTGCTGGCCCTGCTCCTGCCGATGATACCGATTGCCCTTGCCTACCTGATCGGCGCCGTACTTGCCATTCTGCAGGAAAAGTTCAAGCTTACCGGCATCGTTACGACCAGTATCCTGATGGTCATGTTTATCGGATATATGTTTATTAACATCCAGTCGTCGAGCTTTCTGGGTTCGGTTACGGAAGGCGCGGATCCTGCTTCGGCATATACGGTTATTGAGAAATTTGCGCCGCTGTCGTGGCTCACGCATTTTGTACTCGACGGCAGCCTTTTCCCGGTGATTTTCTCGCTGCTGATGCTGTTTGTGCCTTTTTACCTGGGCGTCCGGCTGTTTGCATCAAGATTCGGGCGGCCGAAGAACGGGTATCATTCCAGCAGCAAAATACTCAGCTTTGTCGGACGTTCACCGAGACGCGCACTGCTCGATAAGGAAATAAAACGCTATCTGTCCTGCTCGATCTATGTTTTCAATACGGCATTCGGCCCACTCCTGCTGCTTGTCCTTACCGCTGCGTTTGTGATCGCCGGTCCGGAAGCGGTTATATCTTCGATGGGACTTCCGATGGAAGAATTCGGAGCGGTTTCAAACGATCTGATTCTGGTCATCATGGCTGCCGCGCTGTGTTTTTTCCCTGCAATGACTTCGACGACAGCCTCTTCCATCTCTCTTGAAGGGAAGCAGCTGTGGATTCTTAAGGCACACCCGATCCCCACGGAAGACATATTTTGGGCCAAAAGCATGGTAAACATCATCCTTTTGGTTCCCGCCTGCATAGTATCCGTGCTGTGCATCGGAATCCGGATGCGGATGTCTGCCGCAGAAACCCTGGGTCTTGCAGCCGTTTTGGCACTTTTCGGGGTTTTCATATCCCTCTTGGGGCTGATCGTGAATCTGTTGTTTCCGCGCTTTGACTGGGATAATGAGACACAGGTTGTTAAGCAGAGCATGAGCGTCATGCTGGCGATGCTTGCCGGATTTATCACTGCGTGCATTCCGTTTGTTCTGTACTTTGTGCTGCTGCAGGGATTCGGGTTTGCAGGCTTCCTGACGGCGGGGATACTGATATTCGCGCTGCTGACTTCTGGAGCGTTTGTTTTCCTGAAAACAAAGGGAAAACGCATGTTTGAAGCCTTATGAACACATGCTGGAAGCATTATGACAGAAATACAGCCTTCGGATTCCCCGGGGCTGTATTTTTTTGGCCTTTCTGTAATCGGCGGCTTACAGCATTCCGGTCAGTTCCAATATCCGTTCCGTAATAAAAACCGTAATGCATGCACTGACAGCGACCGGCAGAAGGCCTTTTTTATGGTAGGCCAGGATAAGGGCAACGGCCGTGCCGGCAATTCCCGAAATAAGGGACGCCGTCGAACCGAAAATATCCGGGAAAACCATCGCGGCAAGTATACCGTATGGCAGATAGCAGAGCAGGGAAGATATGTACCGGTTCCGGATTTGTTTGCGGAAAAGGGCAAGCGGCAGCATACGCGGCAGATATGTACAGAGCGCCATGACAAAAATAACCAGCAGAATTTTCGTATAACTCATCCGGCCGCCTCCTGCTCATCTCCGCTGTCTTTAATATCCAGCGGAAAAAGCCAGGCCGCGAGACCGGCTGAAATGACGCCGCAGATCGTTATCCGCCATCCGCTTCCAAGGCTTGAAATAAGGGGGACATATGCGAACAGGCAGGAGAGGAGTACCGAAAACAGGATAACTTTCATGATCGGTTTGCTGTCGCGTGCCGGCGGGACGATAATCGCTATAAACATGGCGTAAAGCGTGATGCCGAGTGCGGCGCGCACCATGGAGGGCAGGGCTGAACTGGCCAGCACCCCGAGGACTGTGCCCGCATTCCACCCGGAATAGGAACAAAGGATAATCCCCATCATATAGCGCATCGGGAGCGGTTCGGACTGCCGGATGCAGACGCCGAAAATCTCGTCGGTATTTCCGAAAGCGAGGACCATGCGCTGCCAGACAGGCATGGTTCTGACGAGCTTCTGCGAAAGGGACAGGGACATCAGCATATAGCGGATATTAATGACAAGCAGTGTAAAGATGACTTCCGGAAGGCCGGCATTGGCAGAAATCAGATCGATCCCGGCAAACTGGCCGGTACCGGTAAAGTTGGTAATGGACAGCAGGATCGGAGACCAGAGCGGCAGGCCCTTTTCGACAGCCAGCATGCCGAATGCAAAAGATACGGATATGTAACCGAGTGCAATGGGGATACCGTCCTTCAGGCCTTTACGAAAAGTCAGCATAACAAAAAGTGCCTCCGATGAAAATTGTTTGTTTATTATAGCATAAATACGAAATAGTGCCGTGCCGCGGTGTCCGGCAGAAGGATGCCGGCCCGCAGCCCCGGCTTTTTCATTATCCGGAGCTGTGATTGCCATTCCGTACTTTCGGCTGCCGTCGTTTTGCGATACAATAAAGCCGTTACATTGAAAAAAGAACAGGTTTCACAGGCGCCGCACCGATGATCTGACGGTTTCCGAACCTTCGCGGCATGGAACAGCGATTACCATTACAGAACCATAATCAGACCGGGGGTATATACATGGATATTTTTCAGAAAATGGTTGACTCTATATTTGGAGATAAGGACAGAATCAGCGAACCTACTTTTACCAAGCCGTATATCGACAAGACATATGATATGCTTCAGCTGGCCCTTCAGCTCGATAACGCACCCGAGGAATCAAAACAGATTTTCCGCGCGGGAATGGAATCAATGGCCGCTAAGATCAAGGCCCATCAGGCTGTTCATGATGTTCTCGAGCAGAGTAAGCTTCCGATTCTGATTCTTTATGACCTGCACATATCATGCCCGGCCGGGTCTGCCGCAATCGACTATGCCGTTATTTCAAACCGGTTTGTCATCGTGATCAACTGCATCTCTTCCAAGGACATTGGCACAGGGGATGAACATGCGGGCGTCCCCGCCAGTGAGCATTCGGCTGAAATAATGAATTGGCTTTTGAAAAAGGAACGCCTGAACTTCAACCGGGAGATGAAAGAAATGCGGTTTGTCTGGCCGATTACGGTTCTGTCGGATGTGCCGCAGACGCCCGCTCCCGCAGATGACGTGTTCTCCGCCGGAAAATCGGGCGAAGTCCGGCATGCACCGGCCGTGAGTTCCTCACAATTGGTCGACTGCATACGTAAAATCTTCAAAGTAGGGGATTCCAGTATCTGGCTGGCAAACAAGGCCGTCTATGACATCTCAGATATGCTTCTTTCATATGACAAACTATCCGGGGAAGATGAAAATTGTCAGAAAGGATAGCTTTATGCAGAAGAACAGCCATGTGCAGGCGAAAGCAAACCTGATCAGCGATCTGGGCAGAGATGCAATTTTGGCATTGGAGCAGGAAAAGGTACTGCTTCAGACAGGTATGGATGAATCCCGGCGCCGGATCATGCAGCTGAAGCTCCGCTATGAGGCGGACGTGAATGAACTCGAAAAATTAAACAAAGAGAGCCTGTCTACGACGTTCCGGAGACTGACCGGCCGATATAAAGGCAGGATGAACCGCGAAGTTGTGGAATTGCTTGCTGCTAAGCTGGAGTATGAGCGTGAACGCGGACACATGCGGGAACTTGCCGCTGAAATCAGCGAATTGGACAGCCGCATAGCGGCCATCCAAAAGAAGCAGGCTGTTCTCGAAGAGGATATCAGACGTGAAGCCGAAGCGCAGACTAAAGATAATACTGACGCATGCGAAGGTGATGATGCCTGTTTTTCCCTGCAGAAAGTAAAGGAAGAAACAACATCATCCATGGCGCGGCTTATTCAGAACGAAATGGCGCTGCGGCTGGCCCGGAAGGCCTTCGGATCTTCTGCCGCGTCACTCGAGGAGCTTGAAAAAGCCGAGCAATGGACATCTTCAAAGCCATGGGGCCCTCCGGGACTTGTAAGCCGCACAATGAAGTTAAGTAAGATCGATTATGCCCAGGCAACTTTCAGCCGCCTTTCCACACAGATGAAGGACCTCGACGGCGTACTGACGGATATACAGCTTCCTGAAAACGCGCTCGTTGCATCGATATCCTCCGCAAGTCACATGGTGGAATACTGGTTTGACAACATCCTGTCCGGGGAGAACGCCGAATCTCTTCTAAAAGCCAGTCAGGAGAACATGAAGGGTCTGATCGGACAGATCGGCGGTCTGATCTCGGTGCTCGAAGCAAACGAAAAAGAAATCAGCGCACATATTTCCCGCCTCGAAGATCAGAAGGCTGTTATGCTTGCGGCCAGGGTCCCCGGGAGCGAATGAGACAGGGATTTATACGATGATTATCAGCGCGAGCCGAAGGACAGACATTCCGGCCTGTCATTTTGCATGGTTCATGGACCGCCTGCAGAAAGGGTCTGTTGACGTGCCGAACCCGCGGAATGCGAAGATGGTCCGACATGTCGGCCTTTCCCGCGAAGAGGCGGATTTGTTTGTTTTTTGGACCAAAAACCCGCTTCCCATGGAAGATGCAGTCATGGATCCGGATTCGCTTCTGAATCAATACCCGTACTATTTTCAATTTACATTAACGCCGTACGGCAGGGATATAGAGCCGTTTCTGCCTGACAAGAGCGGGCTGATCCGCGCTTTTCAGCGTCTTTCGGGAGCGGTTGGATCACATCGTATGATCTGGCGGTATGATCCGGTCCTGCTTTCTCCGGTTTACGGCATGAAATACCATAAGATGGAATTTGCGTATTATTGCTCGCAGCTCAGCTGTTATACGAATACCTGCGTGATCAGTTTCCTCGATGCGTACCGGTGCATGCAGAAAGCAATGAAATCGGTCGGCGGAAGGCCGCCGGACATGCCGGAGGCATATGAACTTGCCGGGTCGATGGCGCAGACTGCGGCAAAGTACGGAATCCGCCTGCAGACCTGCGCGGAGACAATGGATTTTTCGCAGCTGGGTATTGAACATGGAGCCTGCATCGACGGAGAACTCGCAGGACGGCTTGTGTCGGAAAAGCGGATGCAGTCCGGCCGGACCGCCGCTGCACCGGAAAGCCGGATATCACTTTTCCCGGACGTCCCGCCCGTGTTTCCAAGGGCGAAAGGGCAGCGCGGGGCCTGCCGCTGTGCGGAAAGCGTCGATATCGGCAGTTACGATACATGTACAAACGGCTGTCTGTACTGCTATGCGAACAGAGGCAGAAGGCAGATCTTCCCGCAATTGTCTCCGGGTCAGGACCCGCAGCCGGTTTGAGGAGCATCAGAGGTCTGAAGGAGGATGCATATGTCATATCTGTGGATGGATGATTATTTTATGGACAGACCGGGCACGTCGAAGGATTATCAGCCGGACTGGCAGGCCACGCGCTATTTTCTGGCCGATAAAATGTATGCAATGATCGGCGGGGACAAATACGGCAAACCGATTGTGACAATGAAGTGCGATCCGGTTTTCGGGGAGCTGCTGCGCAGACAATACAAAGACATCGTGCCGGGCTACTATATGAATAAACAGCACTGGGTTTCCGTCTATATGGACGGCTCTGTCCCGGATGCGGTTGTGAAGGATCTGATCTGTCAGGCACACGGCCTGGTCCTGCACAAACTTACCCGAAAGGCCAGGGAGAACCTTCCGGCGGGAAAAGACGGCGGAAGATGATGCGCCTGTGCGCGGCATGCCCGTTATTCTTTGCAGTCTGATAATCAATTATCTACACTTTGCGCGTACAATAATAGACAGAGACATTGGTCCGCTAAAGCTTTTCGATCCCCGCGGGGGAAACGGAGGTCTGTATGGATCGATTATACCTTGTAACCGGAGGCGCGGGCCATCTGGGCAATACGGTTATCCGTATGCTTGCCGTACGCGGCGTCAGGATCCGCGCTCTTCTTCTTCCCGATGACAACACAAAAGCACTTGAAGGAATTCCGGTCACGATTTTTCGCGGTGATGTATGTGACAGGGACTCACTCCGCCGTTTCTTTGACGTACCCGAACCGCAGAATACGGTTGTTATCCATGCGGCCGGAATTGTCTCCATTACTTCCAGCCCGAATCCCGCCATATACCGCGTCAACGTACAGGGGACGAAAAACGTCACGGACCTGTGCGTCGAGAAGCACATCGGAAGATTCGTGTATATCAGTTCCGTACATGCGATTCCCGAAAAACCGCACGGCGATACGATTTCTGAAATTGATGCATTCAGTCCGGAGGAAGTTACCGGACCCTATGCCAAGACAAAGGCGGAGGCAACACAGTATGTCCTTGATCAGGTCAGGAACAGAGGGCTTGATGCCGTTGTCGTACACCCTTCCGGCATCATCGGACCCAATGATTTCGGCAGCGCGCATATGACGCAGATGATCCTTGACTATGTGAACGGCAATCTTACGGCATGTGTCCGCGGAGGATATGATTTTGTTGATGTCCGCGATGTTGCAGAGGGGATTTGTGCGGCTGCCGAAAAAGGGCAGAAAGGCGGATGCTACATCCTGTCAAACCGCTATTTTACCGTTCAGGAAATATTTGAACAGCTGCACGTGATTACCGGACACAGGAAGATCCGTACAATTCTCCCGCTGTGGTTCGCCCGGGCAACAGCTCCGCTTGCCGAAATTTATTACAAAATACGCAGGAAGCCGCCGCTCTATACGCTGTATTCGCTGTACACCCTATATTCCAATTCAAAATTCAGTCACGAAAAAGCAGATCGCGAGCTTTTCTACAAGACGAGGGATATCCATCAGACCCTTACCGATACGATCCGCTGGCTTGAAAAGCAGAAAAGAATCCGAATGCAAAAGGTCGAAAAAATTGTGATTTAATGCCGGGAGGGAAAAGGTATGCCTGCTGTAGATTTTAAAAAAACCGATAAGGCTCTGTATAATCCGGGTGCGGAACCCTCGCTGATCGAGATCCCGCGAATGCGCTTCATCATGACGGACGGAAAAGGCGACCCCAACGAGGAAGGCGGGGAATTCCAGTCAGCCGTCGAACTTCTGTATGGGCTTTCCTATGGAATCAAAATGAACAAAGCAAATCCGCCGGAGGGCTATTTTGCATATTCCGTACCGCCGCTGGAAGGTTTGTGGTGGCTGGAGGGCGGTTCCATGGACTTTTCACAGAAAGACAAATTCTTCTGGACGGCGATGATCCGTCAGCCGGATTTTGTCGACGAAAAAGTTTTCGCACGGGCCCGGGAGGATCTGATGCGCAAAAAGAAACTGGACAGTGCCAAAGCCCGCCTGGTAACCTGGGAGGAGGGACTTTGCGTACAGGTCATGCACATCGGTTCATATGACAGTGAGCATGAATCGATCGCAAAAATACTTGCATTCATGGAAGAGAGAAGTCTGGCCGATGATATCGGTGAGATGCGGAAGCATCATGAGATCTATCTTTCTGATTTCCGGAAGACGAGCCCGGACAAACTGCGGACCATTATCCGCCATCCGGCCCGGAAAATATAGCGGCGGACGCGCCGTTCCTGACGGCGGCGGGCCTATGCGTTCCCTTCCCCGGCCTCCCGGGGAGTCTCTGCTTCTCTCCTGCGCTTCATATCCCCGATAACGGCAAGGATGATTGAAACGGCAACCAGAATCAAGGCGGGGATCGTAACGGCGGCACGCGAAATACTCTGTCCGCGATAGTTCTGAATAACGGCATTTACCGCAAAATTCACAACGACGCCGAAGAACAGCGCCGCGAAGGCAGCAAGTGAGTACCGGTTGAGTTTCGTACGAAGAAATAAGAAATAGAAGCCGACCGACGGAACAAGGATGATGGCCAGAAGCGGAAGTGCTGCAGGAATCACCCACCCATGGAACGGGCAGATGAGTTCAATCAGGAAAAGATAACCGACAAGCGCCGCCGTACCTGTTGTAAGGGAAACAGCAGCCTTAAATTTTTTCAGGAAAAACCAGGGTGCCAGGGCGACCCACACCATGATCATCGCACCTAACGGATACAGGGACCAGGTGAACTCGCGGTTTATAATATAGTTGACAAGAAGGCACGTGAAAACAGCGATCAGAAAAAGTATGGAAACGAGCGAAAAGGCTACGGATGAAGCCTTGTACCGGGTTATCTTGTCCGCATACTCAATCATATCGGTGACAAGCGCGTCTTCTTCGGCCGGCGGGATATACCCCGCGGCATTTCTGTCTCCGCTCAGGAGTTCGCCGGGGGTAACGCCCAGAATTTCCGCCAGCAGCGGAAGCAGGGATATTTCCGGATAACCTTTGCCTGTTTCCCATCTTGAGACAGCTTTCTCGGATACGCCAAGCTGCTCTGCGAGATTTTTCTGGGTCAATTTATTTTCTTTCCGCATTGCTGTGATGATTGCACCGAATTTTTTGTTATCCATACGTCTCTCCTTTGGCACAGCATATACAGCTGTGTATCACGATATGGGTAAGTCTTCCCTGTACCGGGCATGTATATCAAAAACGAATCAAATATATTATACAGCAAAAAGAAGGCGCTCCGACGAAACCGTGTGGAGCGCCCTGCCGTTTTCGTAAAATATCTGCGGTCAGCTGAACTTGATATCGGTGAGAATCTTCTCGATATCCGGGGTCAGGGCGTCAAATGTATCTTCAAAATCACCGAATACGACGGAGTAAATGCCTTCGCCGATCTTTATGTAAATATACTCATATTTGAAGGGAATTGTTCCGAATTCACAGGTAAAAAAGAATTTACGGGCGTCATGCCCGTCGACCGTAATGGTCTCCGTTTCCCCGATATACTCTACATTGGTGAAAGAGTCGGAAAAAATGCCTTTTGCCTCGGTAACAACGTCGTCCAGGTTCGTCGAGGAGAAATACGACTCGTTGGAGACCATAAAACTGGCTGTACTCTTCGTGTACTGCGCAAGGATTACGGAATTTTCAACCTTAACCCAGCCGTCCGGCGGTGTTATCGTAACGGTAATATCCGGGACGGTGGAGACCGGTGCGGTCTGCACGGTTGTTAACCCGGCTGTCATCTCTGTCTCTTCCGATGCTGTTTCTTCTGCTGTCTCCTCAATCGTCGTGTCTTCTGCGGCTTTGGTGGTTTCGGTCTTCCCTGCCGCTGATCCGCATGAGCAGATCGAAATGGTCAGGGCTGCACATAGAAAGAGCACTGCTGATTTCTTTATCATAAGTATTTACCTCGCATATAACATATATGTTCCACATAAAGAAACGAAGAGATATACATTATTATACAGCAGGTCAAACAATTTTTACATCTAAAATCCGCGGAAACAAAAAGCCTTCGGGTTTCCGGAATGCTCCAGTGAGGATTTCGGAAACCCGAAGGCTTTTACAAATATCTGATTTTTGAAAACAGGCATGGATCAGGCCAGGGTGGCTCTTTCTTCAAATTCCTTCAGTGTTAAGGAGACGGTCAGGTTTCCGTTTCTGCAGCGCAGGTCATCAATGAACTGTTTCTGATCAGCGTCCGTCTTCAGATGGATGTTGTAAACGATGTCAAAAAGCGTGCCGAAGTCACTTGTCTTCACGCGCTTCAGCTTCCAGGAATCCGTGTATTTTTTCAGCACGTCGTCGAAAAGACCCTGATAATTCAGATTTTCAGGAACGGTGATTGTCAGCTGCATGTGTGTTTCCTTCGGGCGGGCAAACCGCGTGTAATGAAGCAGGAGCATGACAAGGCAGAGGATGACGGTAAAAACGAGGGCGTAGGAAATAAAACCCATGCCGCATGCAAGACCGACAGCCATGGAGAAGAAAATGTAGGCGATATCCTTCGGGTCACCGGGCGCACTTCTGTAACGGATGAGGCTGAAGGCTCCGGCCAGGCTGAACGCCCTTGCCACATTACTGCCGATCAGCAGAATGATAACGGAGATAATCGTCGGAAGCATGATCATCGTGATGACAAAGCTGCCGGAATAGCCTTCTGCTTTGTGCGTCAGGAGATACACAAGGCTGATTACCAGACCAAGAACGAGGGATGCACCGATGGCTGCCAGCAATGCGGTAAGGGTTATGGTCTCGTCCGTTGTTGAGTAGAAAAGAGAATCTAGCATAATATTTTACTCCTCGCATATTCTGTTCCGTATTTTGAGAAACTTGTTTTGTATATCTGCAGCTCTGCGAGCTTGTCAGCAAGCCATATCGGCACGGCGCCGGGTATCTTGACTTCCATCAGGTATTGTCCGTCTTCCAGGAGAGGCTCTCCGCGGCAGTCTTTTGTGAGGCATATTTCCGTCCTGCGGGTCTCAATGCTCGAATCAAATGTTATCCGGAAATTCTTGTCATCCTTGCCGAAATAGGCTTTGCGCCGGTATCCGATGTATGCTGCCGGATGTACTTTGTTCTGCTGCAGGAAAAAACCGATTTCATTTATAACCTGTCCGTCTATGTACGTTGCGGACGAAGGCTGTTCCCCTGTTTCAATAAAACGGCAGGCATCGGTGAGGGACATGACGGCGCGTCTTTTGTGAACGATTCCGCCGGTCTTTTTCTTGATTTCAAGGAAAACACTTCCGTCCGGCGGAGTGGGGGAGGTATAGCTCCGCAGGCGCAGTTTTTCTTTGTAATACGGTTTGTCGAGGGAAGATCGTATGATGGCATTGTCTTCCGTGTCGTAGTAAATGTTGTAAATATAGTAGTATCTGCCGTTTGTACAATACGCATCAGGGTTCATATGCTCGAGAATCTCCGGCATCAGGGCATTCAATTGCTTCTTATCAATGAGAAATTTGATTTCGTACCTTTTAAAGGATGCGATTGCCATAATGATTCCTCCTGTCCTGCCATTGGCAGTTCTTCCTGCTGGCCCGGTTCGGAGCCGCCGTTCTGCTTATACCGTTCCCGAAGCCGCGCCGGCTGCCGGAGTTACGCCGCCCGGCATTGTTTTGCCTGCAGCTCCGTCCGGCATCGCGCCCGGAGTCGCACCGCCCGGCATCGCATTGCCTGCAGTTCCGTCCGGCATCGCGCCGGGGGTCACTGCAGCCGAGCCGTCCCCGGAAGACGATCCCGGCATTGTCCTGCCGGAGCCGTGATCAAAATTATTGCCGCCCGTCATACCCACTGTTCCTACGGTTGTGACAGCACCTGAAACGGTAAATCCGGTCGATTCCGTACCGGCAGTATATGTTCCGCCGGAATAGAGCCCGTCGGTATTGACGCCGGTTGAGCTGCCGCCGTAAAAGACTTTATAAGTGCTTCCTGTCTTAAGGTCGGGCGAGCAGAGCACCACGGAGTTGTACTGCTTGGCCGGTGCATAGGTGAGGATATCCGTGCCGTCCTCGCTTTCAATATGGAAAAGCGTTCCGCCTGCCTGGGATGTGTCAAGGTTCACCATCACGCCGTTCTGCGTTGAGGATGTGTCGGGGGCCTGGGCCATGCCTGAGCTGCCTGCAGCCACAAGGAATCCGCCTGTCATCCGGAACGAACCCGCATAATCCAGAGCACCGTTTGCATTGTCGGTCGGACCGCTTACAAGAACGGTTCCGCCTGTCATGGTAATGGATGCATTGGCATCAAGACCGTCGCCGGATGCGTCAACGATAATGCAGCCGCCGTTTATGAACAGATTATTGACTCCCGTCGATGCGAAAGCATTCTGTCCGGTGCTGCCGTCTGCGGAAGAACCGGCCGTTCCGCCGGCAACATTGATGCCGTCATCACTTGACGTGACGTATATTGTACCGTCATTGACCGTCATTAATGCGCTTTCGAGTCCCTCGTAGGACTGCGTGACGGAAATTGTGCCGCCGTCGATCTGCATGGTTGCATCGGCATGTATACCGTCATCGCCGGCATCGAGGAGGAGAGATCCGCCTTTAATTTCTGCGCTGCCGTTCGAATGGATTGAATCATCAGCGGAATTGACGGTAATAGTTCCGCCAGCGATCGTAATATCTGTTTCGGCCTTGATGCCCTTCATACTGTCCGAGGCTGTGTCGGATGAAGTATCGGAAACCGTGCCGGAAGCTGCCGCTCCGGACGCTGTGACGGAAGCTAAAATGCCGGAATCAGCCGAGCCGGCAGACGCCCCGC
>Ga0183100_1000776_pt1 | contig 20541 bp, 19 predicted proteins | sample Biomet2_FD_127789 | JGI IMG/M metagenome (GOLD analysis project Ga0183100, IMG submission 127789) | Microbial communities from bioreactor (seeded with anoxic lake sediment) at LBNL, California, USA - Biofuel metagenome 2 | ecosystem: Engineered > Bioreactor > Anaerobic > Unclassified ...
CCTCGGCCAGGGTGCGGTCCATGAGTGGTCGGGACGGGAGAAGGGTGTTCCCGGGCGGGATGCTGTTTAGCGTTGCAGCTCCGTCACCTTGTCGGCCTTGCGCAGATTGACCAGGCAGGCCTTGTACTCCGGAATGCGCGTATTGGGGTCGGCCACCGACGGCGTCAGCCTGTTGGTGGCGTCGCCAACGCCCGGCGTGGTCCAGCCGAAGCAAAACGGCATACCAATCAAGTGAACGGTTTTGCCTTGCACCGTAAAGGGCGTCATGCGCACGGTGACCATGGCGATGGCTTCCACTTTGCCCCGCAGGCTCTCAATAATGACGGGGTCGCCATTTTTGATGCCCTTTTCCTTGGCCAGCTCAAGGCTGATCTCCACATAGAGCTGGGGTTCGGCTTCGAGCAGGGAGGGCGTATTCCGGGTGTCGCCGCCGCCACACCAGTGTTCGGTCATACTGTAGGTGGTCAGCACGATGGGGAAGCGCGGATCGCCCGGTTTGGCGAGCAGATCCATGTCGCTGTCGGCCACCTTCATGCAGGGATTGTTCATCTGTCCGGAGAAGGGGTTGACGGTGACGGGCGTTTCCGCCGGTTCGTAGTGCTCAGGGAACGGGCCGTCCACGCGGCCGGGGCCGAAGAGCTGCCCGTGCCCCTCGGTATGCATGATGAAGGGATAGACCCCCTTGGGCATGGCCATCGGCGGCGCGGGCCCGTCGGGCACGTCGCCCACCCATTTGTCTCCTTCCCAGGCGATGACGGCCTTGGCCGGATTAAACGGCTTGCCGTTGAGATCCACCGAGGCCCGGTTGTAGATGATGCGCCGGTTGACCGGCCAGGCCCAGGAGTAGTTGGGATAAAGGCCGATTTTGGCCTGCATCGGCGTTTGGGAATGGTCGCGGCGTTTGGTCAGGTTGCCGCTTGCCCCGTAACTGCCGGCGTAGACCCAGCACATGCTGTTGGTGGCCCCGTCCGCCGTCAGGAAGGCAAAGGCCGGCACCTGATCGCCCTTTTTGAACTCCTTGCCGCCGACGGTGCAGTCCCGGGTGAACCAGCCGTTGATCTTTTTGGCCACCAGATCCGCGTCATAGTGGTCGTACCAGTCGAGATTGTGGATGGGGGCCGGGAATGCGCCGCCTTCCTTTTCATAAAGCGCTTTGACCCGCTTCATGATCTCGACCACCATCCAGCCCATCGGCCGGCTGACGCCCATCGGCTCGTAGCCCTTGTAATGCCACATATGCCAACGGCCGCTGTTGGAGGTGGTGCCGTCCTTCTCGCCGCGTTGGCAGGAGGGAAGCAGGAAGACCTCGGTCTTGATCTTTTTGGGATCGGTGCCCGGTTGCCGCCAGAAGGCGCAGGTTTCGGTCTCGTGCGCCTCGCCCATGACCAGCCAGTCCAGATTGCCAAGCGCCTTGCGGATCTTGTGGGTGTTGGGCATGGATTGGGCCGGGTTGTGGCCGTAGATGAACCCGCCCTTGATCTTGCCCTTGTACATCTTGTCGAACATGAAAAGGCTCGCATATTCGACGTTGGGTTCGATCTTGGGCAGCCAGCTGTAGCCGAACTCGTTTTCGGCTGTCGCGCCCTCGCCAAACCAGGCCTTGAGCAGGCTGACGACATACTTGGGCCGGTTTTGCCACCAGTTGACGCTTTTGGGGTCTTTGGACACCGGCGTGTTGGCCTTGAGATAGGCATCTAACGTATCCCAGGCCGACGTCGGCACCGGATGGTAGCCGGGCAGCGAATCGTAGAGCAGGGCATGGTCCGTCGAGCCCTGGACGTTGGGTTCGCCGCGCAGGGCGTTAATGCCGCCGCCAGCCACGCCGATATTGCCCAAAAGCAGCTGGATCATGGCCGCAAGCCGGATGTTTTGCACGCCGACGGAATGCTGGGTCCAGCCCAGGGCGTACATCATGGTGGTGGCCTTGTCGGGCGCGCCTGTGGCGCCGACGGCCCGCCAGACCTTGAGCAGGTTTTCCTTGGAGACGCCGGTGATGGAGGACACGGTGTCTGGCGTATAGCGCTCGTAGTGGGTCTTGAGGAGCTGGAATACGCAATGCGGATCTTTCAGGGTCGGATCGCGTCGGGGAATGCCGTTTTCGTCTTTGACGAACGTCCACGACTTGCGGTCATAGCTTTTGGTGACCGGATCAAAGCCGGAGAAAAGACCGTCTTTGAAGGTAAAAGCATCGCTGACGATAAAGGAAGCGTTGGTGTACTCGGTGACATAGGTCTTAAAGTACAGTTCATTGTCGAGAATGTACTTGAGCATGCCGCCGAGGAAGGCAATGTCGGTCCCTGAGCGCAGAGGCACATGGAGATTGCTGCGGGCCGAGGTCCGGGAGAACTTCGGGTCCACATGCACAACCATGGCGCCGGCGTCTTGGGCCGCCAGTACCCATTTAAAGGAGATGGGGTGGTGCTCGGCAGCATTACTGCCCATGATGAGCACAACGTTAGCGTTTTTAATGTCAATCCAATGCTGGGTCATCGCGCCGCGTCCGAACGACTCTGCCAGAGCCGGTACAGTGGGCGAGTGTCAGATACGGGCCTGATGGTCGATATGGACGACCCCCAGACTTCGGAGCATTTGATGGGCGACGGCGCATTCTTCATTGTCCATCTGCGAGGTGCCAAGCTGGAAAATCGACTCGACGCGATTGACCGTCTGCCCCTTGTCGTTTTTTTCCATGAAGTCGCGGTCACGGGTTTCCTTGACGCGATGGGCGATGCGATCCAGGACGAAATCCCAGTCCTTTTCTTCCCACTTGTCGCTGCCGGGGGCCCGATAGCGGGGCTTTAAAATCCGGTGATGGCTGACGTGCATGGAATAAAAGGCCGCCCCCTTGGGGCAAAGCGCTCCCTCGCTGATCGGATAATCCGGATCGCCTTCAGAACTTATGAACTTGCCGTCTTTTACGAACATAAGAATACTGCATCCACAGGAGCAAAAGGGGCAGGTGGATTGGTATTCTTTGGCGCCTTCAATGCGCAGGGTGGTGGCGTACGCCGCCGCCGGACGGGGGTCGAAGCCCAGGTCGCGAATACCCAGGCAGGCCAACCCGGCCCCTGTCAGTTTCATGAAGCCTCGACGCGAAATGCCCATATGGCCTCCTTTCTCAGTTCCCCAAACCCTGGGCGGCGGGCCGCCCAATATCCTTCGCAGCTATATCAGAGAAGACACACTAATGTTTAAAAAAAGAGGTCGGTGCGGGTCAAAGCAAAAAGCATTGCGTGAACTTTGGCACTAAAATTCTATTTTTATATGGAAATAGACAGAGATAGCCGAAGATATAAGGCTCTGTCCAAGTTAGGTTATTTTAAATAGAGTAAATAAAATTCAAGCACTTCTGTTCCACATCCTCCCGTGAAAGCGCAGTATGGCCGTGACAGGGCGTTGCCGCCCTGCGTAAGAGTTGGCATCGCCGGGAGTGAGCCCCACAACGGAGTGCCCGCCAGACTATATGGCCCTTCATACTGGCACTGCACAGGCAACATGCGCCGCGTGGATGCGCCGCAAGGAGAGGATATGGTACAAGACGTGATCCCAAGACCGCCGATTTCCGACGATGTGGAGCGATTGCGCCGGGAACGACCGCATATCCGGGCTTTTCTCGATCCCTTTGTCGGGGTGTTGCTGGCCCGCGCCTCTTTGGTCGAGACCCTGTATCAGACCGGGATGGCTGGCCCGGCCCCGCTTGTTGATTTGCCTCGGGTCGGGCAGGGGGCCTGTCTTGAGCCGCGTGACGCCTTTCCCCTGGATTGCGTGGCGCTCCGGCAGGTTTTCGAGGCGTTGCATCCGGTTTTAACCGCCGGGTTCCGGTCGGTGCGCACGGATTTGCTGGTCATTGGGCAGGTGGCGGCCGGGCAACACGATTTTTTGGAAACTGCGGCCGCCGACATGCTTGCCGACCGACGACAGGCTTTCTTGCGTTTGGCCCATTCGCTTGGGGTTGACGCCCGGGTCTTTGGTTTCTGGTGCGTGCAGATGCTGACGCCCCTGGCCATGGCGCGCGGACGGCAGCTGGCTCCCATCGTTGCCGCTATCCCCTGGAATCGCGGTTATTGTCCGGTCTGTGGCTCCTGGCCGGGCCTGCGGCGACGCGAGGACGACGGCGCCCGGATGACCTGTTCGTTTTGCGCCACAAGCTGGCGTTTCGACCGCCGCGAGTGCCCCTTTTGCGAAGTTCCCGGACCGTCCGGCCACGTCTACGCCCTGCCTGGCTTTGAAGCGGAACGGGTGGTGGCCTGCCGCCGCTGCAACCACTATCTGGCCGAACTTGAGGAACAGGCCCTGGCCGGTTATGCCCCGGAAGTGGCGGCCCTGGCCCTGACGCCGCTTGAGCTTTTGGCCCGCCAGCAGGGACATGCGCCGGCCACGATGGATTGGCGGCAGATGGTCTGGGCGTAGGGCGGGCATTTTACGCCTCCGGCCGGATCGCTGGGGGCGGCAGGTTTCCCGGCCGGGGAATGCGTGTCGGAGAAGACAAAAGCACGTTTTTTTTGTAAAGTGCACATCACGCGGACAGCCATTGCCGGCCTGCGCCGCTGTCCGGCCTTTTCCCGCCACCCTCTCCAAAACGAGGAGTCTCATGCGCGAACGCAAGACCGCCACACTCGCCTATGGCGACCAGACCGTGGAATTGCCCGTCACCGTCGGGTCCGAAGGCGAGGTGGGTATCGACATCACCTCTCTGGAAAAGGACATAGGCCTTTTGGCCTTTGACCCCGGGTATGCCAACACCGGCTCCTGCCTGTCGGCGATCACCTTCGTTGACGGAGAAAAAGGCATCCTGCGGCACCGCGGCATCCCCATCGAACAGCTGGCCGAGCGGAGCTCCTTTATCGAGACGGCCATGCTGCTGATTTTCGGCAAGCTGCCGACAGCCGATGAGCGGACAGCGTTTCGCACGTTGCTTTCCGAGCATGAATTGCTCCACGAAGGCCTGCTTCACCACTTTGACGGCTTTCCCCCCGGCGGTCAGCCCATGGCCATCCTGTCGGCGGTCATCAATTCACTTGGCAACTACCATCCGGAATTGCTCGAAATCCAGAGCCTGGACGAGTTTACCATGGCCGTGGCCAAGCTCATAAGCAAGGTCCGCACGATTGCCGCCTTCAGTTATCGCAAGTCGCTCGGGCTGCCGTTTATGTATCCGGATCCGAATCTGAGTTATTGCCGTAATTTCCTGCACATGATGTTCTCGGTGCCCAATCGCGACTATGAACCCACGCCGCAGGCCGTGGCCGCCCTGTCGCTTTTTTTGGTGGTGCACTCCGATCACGAGCAGAACTGTTCCTGCTCCACCGTGCGCATGGTCGGCTCCACCAAGGCCAATCTGTTCGCGAGCGTCTCTTCGGGAATCTGCGCCCTGTGGGGACGGCTGCATGGCGGGGCCAACGCCGCCGTCATCCAGATGCTCACCCAGATTCTTTCCGGACGGCACAAGGTCAAAACCTACCTGGAAATGGTCAAGCGCAAGGAAACCCGGCTGATGGGATTTGGCCACCGGGTCTATAAGAATTTTGATCCGCGGGCCAAGGTTCTCAAAAAAGTCGCGCACGAACTGGTGTTTCAGGCCGGAAACAGCGACCCGCTGATGGAAGTCGCCCTGGAGCTGGAAGAGGCGGCTTTAAACGACGATTATTTTAAAAGTCGCAAACTCTATCCCAACGTGGACTTCTATTCCGGGATTATTCTGCGGGCGCTCGGCATCCCGGTCAACATGTTCCCGGTCATGTTCGCCATTGGCCGTATGCCCGGCTGGATCGCCCATTGGCATGAGGAAAATCGGGATCCGACCACCCGTATTCACCGGCCGCGACAGATTTATGTCGGTCCGTCCAAACGACCGTACGTGCCCTTGGACCAGAGGTAGAGAAGAGAAAGAGACCGGGGCGCTGCCCCGGACCCTGCTGGGGGAAATGATTTCCCCCAGGCCCCCTCGGTGGGATTCCGGTGGATTGGGGGAAGGAAGCGATGGAAATGGTGTCCTTGTCGAAGGTGGCCATAGCGCTTGGCGGCTGTCTTCTTTTGGCCGTGGCGCTGGGATTTTTTTTAACGCGGTTGTCCGCAAAGCGAGCGGGAGGGCATGGGCTGTTTCCTGCCTTTTTTCTTGCCCTGACGTGCGTGTACGCCCTGGGCTTTGCCGCCCGCTACCTGCTGGTCGAAGTCCTCCCCTGACCTTTTCCCCCGTGAGGGGGTCTGGGGGAAATCATTTCCCCCAGCAGGGTCCGGGGCAGCGCCCCGGCGTCTCCTCTCCTACTGCCACGTGATGGTCAGCGTCCGCTTGCCCCATTGCCGGGCTCCGCATTGGTCGTCGCCATAATAAATGTCGATGGTGCGGTCGTGGCGGCTGTGCATCACGTCGAGGACTTTGTAATCACCCGGCAATCCCTCAATATTGATGGTATCCCCACGGTCGAGGCCCAGTTTGAGCAGATCGGGGGAGACGGCCACGGCTTTGATGTCCGGGGTGAGCGGGTCGCCCCAGGCCCCCCGGGGCGCGCGTTTGGCTTTGACCGACCAGCCGGTGTAGGCCAGGGCCTTGACCCGGATGGCCTTGCCGCCGGACTTGGGCTGGCCGAAAAGAAAGCCTGGATCCTCGATCCGGCCGAGGGCGGCGTCTTCGGACCGTTTGCTGGAGGTGCGCAGGGCGGCGTCGGGCGCTAATTGACTGGGCCGGGAGCCGGCGCAACCAGGCAGGGAGAGGGACGTCACAAGCAGGGTCAGGGCGGTGAACATAATCTGTGCGTGTCGCATCGTCGCTCCATGGCTTTACGACGCCGAGGGGCCATTGATGCCGCCGTCCGAAGGGACGCCTTGGAGGCGGGAGGGCCTTTGGGCCTGAGGGATCAGGCCGTCTCGGTGTCCGCGTTTGTGGAGTGGCTCGCGTGGCGAGAAAAACTGCCCGGATCCGCCGACAGCCGACGGGAGGGCGGACGCAATACAGCGTCGTTTTTTCAGGACATGGACGGACGCGGACAGCCGCGAAGCGGAGGTACTCCACGCCAACCTGGTTTACGGACAAAATTGCGGCGGCGTGGGCGAAGCCAGTGGGGCGGCGCGTCGGATGGCGACCGTTGCCTGTAGTGTACCTATGTCAGGCAATGGGGAGATTGTCAAGGCAGGGGGCGGGCGTTGCTCCGACCCCTGCCTTGGCGAGATGACGCGGGCTAGCCCGCTTTGGGATCAGAATCAGACTTCGGGGACTCCGGGGGCGTTTGCGTGGCCGCAGGTTCCGTCTCGGTTGCCGCTGTTTGGGCTTCCGGTTCCGGATTGGGCGGCGTCGCTGCCGCTTCGGCCTCGGCCTGGGCTTTCTTGGCCTTTTCTTCCTTGCGCGATTTATCCACGAACCACGACACCCAGATGCCGACTTCGTAAAGGACGACCATGGGACCGGCCATCAGCAGCTGGTTGATGGCGTCGGGGGTCGGCGTCAGGACGGCGGCCACAATGAAGCTCAACAGGATGGCCCAGCGGCGGAATTTGCGGAGGGCCTTGGTGGAGACAAGGCCGAGACTGGTCAGGAAAAAAATAAAGACCGGCAGTTCGAAGATGAGGCCGAAGGCAAAAAGCAGGGTTGTCGCCAGCGAAAAATAGGCGCTGATCGTGGGCATGACGGTAATGTAGTCCGAGGCATAGTCCACGAAAAATTTAAAGCCAAAGGGGAAGACGATAAAATAGCCGAAGAGCGCTCCGCCAACGAAGCAGAAGGCCGAGGCAATCGCCACGGGAATAATGATTTTGCGCTCTTGTTTATAGAGCCCGGGGGCCACAAACTTCCAGAGCTGATAAAAAATGAACGGACTGGCAACGAAAGCGCCGGCCACGAGGGCAAGCTTCATGACGGTAAAAAAGCTTTCCGGCAGACTGGTGGCAATGAGCGTCCTGCCGTTTGGCAAAACGTCCTTCAGGGGCTTTAACAGTAAAAAAAGCAGTTGTTCGGCAAAGGCGTAACAGCCGGCAAAGCCAATGCCCACGGCGATGAGGCACCGCACCAACCGGCTTCGCAGCTCGATCAAATGCTCCATCAGCGGCGCTTCCTTCATTCCTGCCGCAGCCTCGGTCGCAAGCGCCGGGGGGGAGGCAGGAGGTCCGGAAACTGCGGGAACCGTCGGTTCTTCCGGTGGGGGCGGGGCCGAGCCATTATTGGTGGGGGGCGATGCCTGGCCGGTCTCGCCGTCCGATGCTGCCGCAGTCGGAGTGGTGGCGTCTTCGGGCCTGGGGGCCTGGGGGGTGTCGTTTTTTTCAGGCGTGTCGGTCATGCGCTCCTCTTTTCATGCGGCGGAAGAACATTCCAAAGCAGCCGGCCGCACCGCGCCTTGCGGTTACGGCAGGATGGGCTGCGGGTCAAGGGGACGCGGCGTTTTGCCGCGCGCACATGGGGTTATAATTCGACCTGCACGCCAAGTTCCACCACGCGCCCCGGCGGCAGGCCGAAGTAGGATGTCGCCGGTCGGGCGTTGCGGGACATAAGCAGGAAAAGGCTTTTGCGAAAGCCGGCCATCTTGGCTTTCCCCGTGGAAAGCAGACTTTCGCGTCCAAGGAAGAACGTCGTATCCGCCGGGACATCGATCGCGATGCCGGCAGCGCGGGCCCGTTCCATGACAACCGGAACGTTTGGCGTTTCCATAAACCCGTAATGGGCGATGATGCGGAAAAATCCCTGACCGAGGTCCTGGATATCGAGTCGGTCGCTTTCATGCACGTATGGAACATCACCGGCCGTGACGCTTAAGATGACCACATGCTGGTGGAAGATTTTGTTGTGCTTGTAGTGATGCAACAGGGTGATCGGCGTGCCTTGGGGCGAAAGAGACATAAAGACGGCGGTTCCGGGGACGCGGATAGGATTTTTGGCGGCAATGTCGGTCAAAAAGGTGCGCAGCGGCACCGCCGAGGCCAGGGTAAGCTGCCGTAATGCCTTCCGGCCATCCTGCCATGTGGCCATGGCCATGACCACCAGGGCGGCGATGAGCAGGGTAAACCAGCCGCCGTCGGCAACCTTGAGCAGGTTGGCGGAGAAAAAGGCCAGATCAAAGGCCAAAAAGACGATAACCGGGGCCAGGGAGCGGGCGATGGAATGCTTCCAGGTCCAGCGGGCCACGAAAAAGTATAAAATAGACGTGATGCCCATGGTGGCCGTGACGGCGATGCCGTAGGCGGCAGCCAGTCGGCTTGATTCCTTGAAAGCGAGTGTCAGGCCGATGCAGGCCCACATCAGGGCGAAATTCACTTCCGGAATATAGATTTGTCCTTCCATTGAGCTCGACGTGTGGACGATGCGCAGTCGTGGGCAGCAACCGAGCTGGATGGCCTGTCGGGTCAGGGAGAAAACGCCGGAAATAAGGGCCTGGGAGGCGATGACCGTGGCGGCGGTGGACAGGATCGCCATCGGATAGAGCAGCGTTGACGGCACCATGCTGTAAAAAGGATTGGAGGCAGTGGCCGGATCGAGCAGCAATCCGGCTCCCTGGCCGAAATAATTGAGCAACAGACACGGAAAGACAAGCAACAGCCAGGAATATTGGATGGGACGGCGGCCGAAGTGTCCCATGTCGGCATAGAGGGCCTCACCACCGGTGATGCACAGCACCACCGCGCCAAGGACCAGAATGCCGTGGAAATGGTTGCGCAGGAAAAAATCGACGGCAAAGGATGGATTGACGGCCAAAAGGACCTGGGGGGCCGCCTGGATTTCTTTGAGGCCGATGACGGCCAGCACCAGAAACCACACCATCATGATGGGGCCGAACACCCGGCCGATGCCGGCCGTCCCCCGCCGTTGGACCATGAAAAGTCCAAAGAGGATCACGCAGGTGATGGGCACGACAAGGGGTTCGGCGGCGTCTGTGGCGACGTTTAAGCCTTCGACGGCCGACAGGACGGAAATGGCCGGGGTGATGACCCCGTCGCCATAGAGCAGTGCCGCGCCGCACAAGGCCAGAAAGGCCAGGATGGCATGCAGGTGGCGATGCCCGGCATCCTTGGGCAGCATTTCGAGCAAGGCAAAGATGCCGCCTTCCCCCCGGTTGTCGGCGGCGGTGATAAACAGCACGTATTTTACCGTGATCACCATGGTCAGGGACCAGAAGAAAAGCGAGAGGACGCCAAAGACATTCTCCGGCGTCACCGCAATGGCGTGCATGCCGTGGAAGCATTCCTTCATGGCGTAGAGCGGACTGGTGCCGATATCGCCGTACACCACGCCAAGGGCTCCCAGGGAAAGGGATGCCGTGCGGCCGAAGGAAGGTTTTGGGGAGTCGTGACCGTGCAGGGTCATGCGCAGAGGCTCCACAGGAGGCTGTTATGGAGAACGGGAAGGTTGATTCGCATGGCTTCGGAAATCCTTCTGCCGGGTTGCGTGAAATCCAGTGATGCCGGCAGGGCGCAACGACCCGCACTCATAGCCTTGGAAATCGGCTGCGGCAAGGGGCCATTGGGACGCATGTGGAATATGGCTTTCGCGTGCTTCGATTTGAGCGGTCTTTATCGTACTCTTTTACAAAAAAGTCATTTCTCGCTGTATTGTCCCAAGCTGCGCCCGGTTGTTTCCAAATATAAAAGCGTGGCTCCAAGGATGGCGAACGGGAAGATCACAATATTGAGAATGGGCACGAGCAGAGGCGCTCCAAAGCCCAGAAGCAGGAACGGACGTTTGGCCATGGCCCGTAGCCGGACGGCGAAACGTGGTTCTTCGCGGCAAAACGAAAAATCAAAAAAATCAAACGCGAGCAGTATGGCCGCCACGACGGGCGCCAGAAATTGTCCGAGAATGGGGATAAAGACCAAGAGCAGCGGCAAGACGCCGACAAGGACGGCTTTTTTGATTTCCTCAATGACCACGAGCCACAAGGAGGCTCCATCGGCTCCAGGGCCGGCGCCGCCGGCGGCGTCGCGAAGCATGCGGCCGGCAATGGCGTCGTAGAGCGGCGACGCTACGATATTGGCCACGACCATGAACAAAAAGTACATGAGGATAAAGACCAGCAGATACAGCAGGTACTTGACCACATGGACATAGACCCAAAACAGCATGCTGGTCAGGCCGCCAGGCGTCACCGCGTCCGGCGTCCAAACCAGGGCCAGCATATGGTCGGCGTTGGCCGTAAACAGCATGAAGCCCAGGACGTAAAGAACAACGGTCACGAAAAAGGGGATAGCGATGAGAGCCAGATATCCCTTATGGGCCAGGGCAAAACGCATGCCCCGGACATGTGCAAAGAGTCCTTTGGAAAAAGCGCTGAACATCGGCAAGCCTTCCAGGGATGCCCTAGGCCTGTTGATCTTCGGCGGGCACGTCTTCCAAAACTTTTTCAAGGACGGGTTGCTTTGGGGCCAGGGTGCCGTGATACCCTTCGGGCTCGTCTTCCGTAGTGGCCTGAATGCGCGTTACTTGAAACGGCATACCCAACGCGTCGAGGTCGATATGCTGTTTGGCTTCTTTAACGGCATGGGCCTCGTTATGCGCTTTGACCACTACGTATTCTGTTTCCGATATGTCTCTTTTTCTGCGGAACCAGCCCGTCGTTACGTGGACTTTGGTGGCGAAATAAACACGGAACTTTTGCATGATACGTCGAACTCCAAAAAACTGCCCGGATACGGCCGGGGCTGTTTGCTCCTGCCGCCTTATCCCAAGGTGTGGAGACCGGAACATTACGTCAAGGGCGGTCTGTCGGCAAGCCCCGTGACGCGGCTTCCCGACGTTTTCCGACCATGGGAGGCGGACTTGACCTTGCAGGGCGGCTCTTCCTACAGGAAGGTAACAGAAAAAATTCCCGGGAGGAATCATGAAACAGCTATTGGGGTGGGCGGCCCAGCTTTTTGCCGGGATGACCTGGGCGCTTGTGGCGGTCCATCCAGCGCTGGCCGGCGATCCGACCAAGGAGCTTTTGGCCGCCAACCGTCTTGCCTGCGGCTATGTCCAGGGAGTCGTGCCCGGATTTGCCCCGCAGGGGCGGGTCACGGTCAAACCATCGCTTACCCCGGACACGCCGGGGCTGACGATTGCCATTGTGGATCGCAGCAAGGGCCGGGCCGTCCTTGAGGAGGACGGACAGGAAACGGCCGGGGCTTTTTTGACGTCGGCCGCCGGGTTGACAATTATGGCCCGGTATCCGGATGGCGGCACAACCCTGGTCACGGTTTATCCGATCTATCTGGGGGCTTCGGATGTTTTCCCGCTGGTGACCTCGCGCCATGGCGCCGGGAGCGAACCGCATATTTCCCAACGCTACGGCTTTTGCCGTCCGGCCCAGGATGCGCCGGCTGCGCCGGTCCCCGCACCGCCGACATCCGGTCACGGGAAGTAGGCGCGTCCGGCTCCGAGGTGGACAGGCGCAGCCATGGAGAAGGGGCAAACAAGGCCCGCCGGCGTGCTGCGTCGCCGCTTGGGTCGCGGTGAAAAAAAGCGGCCGGATTCCCGAAGGAACCCGGCCGCTTGGCCGTCGAAAAGGTCCAGGAACTCTAGAACTTGTAGGTCAGGCCGAACGCGACTTTCCAGGCATCGGCGGAACGGGACGCAGAAGCCAGACGATGTCCCCAGACACTGGACTGGAAATCGCCATGCGCCCAACCGGTCTCCATGACAGCCGACAGATTTTCATAAATCTTGTAGGTGCTGTCGAGGTTGACGCTCATGATGGATTCGTTGGTCGTCAGGTCACGACCCATGGTGTAGTAGGGGTTGCTGCCGAGCAGGGTGTTCAGGTAGCGCAACGCCTTGGCGGAGTTATTTCCGCGCAGGTACACGAAGGTCACACGCTGGGACAACTTTTCGATGAAGGTGATGTTGTTGAGCGACCCGCCAAGTCCCCAGGAGCCAATGGGGTTGACGCCCATATTGCCCTGCTTGACCAGATCCTGGGAGCAGTCGAACAGGAAGCTGTTGCCCGGACCCCAGTTGGACAGGATCGAAGGCAAACGCTCGGAACCGTTGCGGGTGGAGTTGTCTTCACCGGTGGACCACCAGCCGAAGACCTGCGGGGTCACCATGTCAAGACCGGTATACTCGGCGCCGGCGTCAATAAACCAACCCTGACGCAGATCGGCTTTGTGGTCCGACCCTGCGCCGGAACCGTAGATCACGTCAGAGTAGAATTTAATCGGATCAAGCGCGGTCACCTCGAAGGTGCTGCCAGCCCACCAGAAGGCATTCTGGTTGTTGCGGAAGCCTCTGGTCAACGAACCGGCAGACAGCAGACTGTCGGCAACGGACGAGTTGGGACCGTAGGAGCCGGCCGTGAAGTAGCTCGCGCCCTTGCCGGCGGAAGCGACAGCGCCCCACGGGGTGGCCTTGAAGCCTTCCACGGTGATGGGCAGGGTCAGGAAGTACACATCCAGCTCATCAGCAACCTGGGTGGTCGTGGTATCATAGGTGCGATTGGCGTCGATCATACGCGCAAAACCGCCAACCACGGACAGGGAGTCCATGATCGGGGCGTTGATGACCAGGGCGGCAGCGCGGTCGCCGCCGAAGATCAGGGAGTCGGTGAAGAAGGCGTTGGCCGGCAGGGACAGATCCTGCAAGCCGGCGGAGACTTCAACATCGGTCTCGGGCAGCTTGAACTGCAGGAAGGCCTGATAGACGGAAATGGACGTCGTGGAGGGGTTGGCGGCGGTGAAGGTGCCATGCCCCCAGGTATCTTCCACTTTAAGGCCCAGACGGAACTTCACGGCCTCGCTGGCGACGAAGTCGGAACGCAGACGGAACCGTTCCCAGATCTGGAAGCGGTCCTCGGTCTGAGTGCCCGCGCCGGTGAAGCTGCCGGAATTGTTGTTCCAGGAACCGGTGCTCCAGCCCGTGAAGTTCTGGTTGGCATTGAAGGTGCCGTACATGTACATGTCACCGGTCATTTTGACTTCGGTGGCGGCGCTGGCGACTGCGGATGCGCCCAGGAGCAGGGCGCCTAACAGGGCCAAGCTAGCAAAACGTTTCATGAATCCTTCCTCCTTGTGCGTTGCCGGACACAGTTTTGACGGCCAGTCCGGCGGGGGAGACTGGCGAAGCCTTCCCAGGGCCGAACTTTATAACCTTACTTGAATGTTACAGAATGGATCAAGGAAGGGCCTTCGATTAATATATTGAAATCATTGATGTCAAGATTACAAAAAAGAAATATTTAGATAGCAGGATCGCCAATGTCGCGAAGCCGGAGTTCGATTTCGGGAACGCCGGAAAAATATGTTATTTTGGGGGAATAGGCGACCCGGACGCGTGTGCCGGTTGCGTTTTTGCCGATACTGTCGGCCATGCGCCAAGCTTTTCCCCGTAACGTCACGGCGGCGGCTGCGTCCCGCAGGGACAAGGCGACGTGGTTTTCGCCAAAGCTGCGCCGGGACAGGACGGACACCGGCGGCGAGGCGAATACCGGCTCGGGATTGCCGCAGCCAAACGGTTCCATCAGGCCCAGTTCATGAATCAACGTGGCGCTGACCTGCCCAAAGGAAAGCTCCCCGTCCAGCCGCAACGACGGCGTCGGGGCCACGGGACCAAGCACCCGGGCGGCCGCCGCATCGAAGCGTTTGTTGAGCAGCTCCAGGTGTTCCGGGAGAATGGACAGGCCGGCCGCTTGCTTGTGGCCGCCAAAGGTTTGCAGGGTGTCCGCGATTTCCGTCAACAGGGCATGTAGGTCGCACTCGGGAATCGAGCGGCCTGAACCTTTGAGAATGCCTTTGGCCGTATCGGCGGTCAGAATCAGGGTCGGTCGGTAGCGGGTTTCGGCCACCCGTGAGGCCACGATGCCGATGACGCCCTGATGCCAGTGTGGTGCAAACAGCGTCAACCCGAAACAATCCGGCGTCGCGTCGGCCTGTTTGAGCGCCTCCTTGAGGATGGTGTCTTCCTCGGCCCGGCGTCGGGTGTTTTCCGCATCCAGTTCGCCGGCCAGAGGACGGGCCGTTTCCAGGTCCGGAGCCAAAAGCAGGGACAGGGCCGCATCGGGTTGTCCCATGCGGCCGGCGGCGTTGATGCGCGGGGCCAGACCGAAGGTGACCTGGGAGGCCCCCAGGGTCGCCTTCGGGTTATGCCCGCTGACTTCCTTGAGGGCGTGGATACCGGGCCGTTTGGCTTCGGCCAGGAGCAGCAGGCCGTTTTTGGCCAAAATACGGTTGGGACCGCGCAGGGGCACCACATCGGCCAAGGTGCCAAGGGCCACCAAGTCGAGCAGGCGACGAATATCGCTCGGTTCCCCGGGGAGCAGCCGATTGATGGCGGCGGCCAGAAAAAAAGCCACGCCGACGCCGGCCAGATCGGTTCCCGGGCCGGCGGTCAATTTGGGGTCCACGATGACGTTGGCCGGCGGTAGCTCCGGGCCGGGCAGGTGGTGGTCGGTGACGATGACGGAAAGACCGAGTTCTCTGGCCCTGGCCACTTCGGCCACGCCGCCGATGCCGCAATCGACCGTGACCAGCACTTCTGCCCCGGCGGCGGCCAGGGCCTCAATGCCGGCGATATTGAGCCCGTAGCCTTCGGCGGCCCGTTCGGGCAGGCGCCACAGCGGGGAAAACCCGTGTTCCCGGAAAAAATCCAGCAGCAGGGCCGTGCCTGTAATGCCATCCACGTCATAATCGCCCCAGATGGCAATGGTGCGGCCGTCGGTCAGGGCTTTGGCCAGGAAGCTGGCGGCGTCGTCCAGGCCGGGGATTTCCTCCGGCCGGATCAGGTGACGCAATCCCGGCGACAGGTAAACATCCATGTCCTCGACGGTGGTCAGGCCCCGGTGGGCCAGCAGGGCGGCAATGGTTGTCGAAACGCCAAGCTGGTCAGCCAGGGAGGCGGCCAGGGCATCCGGGATGACGTCTGACGGGAAAATCCAATTTTTGCGCACGAAAGACTCCAAAAAAACAAACACGCAGCCGCAGCCCGAGCGGGGGCTTACGTCCGGACGCTGCGGAGGGCTTCGGCAGCGTGACCGGGATTTCGCGCGGCCATGGCGGTCTGGACGATGGCGAGGGCTTGTCCTGGCGTCAGGCCGAGGCCTGCGGCCAGGGTGTCGCTGACGTCAATGCCCGGAAGCGTCGCGCCGGTGATTTCGCGGGTGCAGGCATCGGCCAGGCCGATGATGCGGGCCGGTTCGCGGGGGCCGGGAGCGGCTTCGGGGGCATGATGCCAGTTGACGGGTTCGGTCAGCGTATCGGGCAGGTTCCAGGATCGCAGGACCATGGCTCCGATAAGCCCATGATCCAGGCCCCAATGGCGTTCTTCGGCTTCGTGCCAGGGCAGGGCTTCGGCCGTGGCCAGGGCGGCCTGGGCCAGCCAGTCCTCAGGACGGTAAAGCGCGGTCAGAAGTTTGCCAAGATCGTGGAGAACGCCGGCCGTGAAGGCGTCGTCCGTATCCATGGCCCGGGTCTGCCCGGCCAGGGCCTGGGCGGCCACGGCCACGGCCAGTTGGTGTTCAAGATAGGGGTCCAGGGCGAATCCGGCCGGCAGGGGCCGATGGTAGGCCAAGCCGTGCATGCCGAGCAGAACCACAAGCGCCCGGACTTCCCGCAGGCCGAGGACGGCCACGGCCCGGCTGACGGTGCGCACCTGGGCCTGCAGTCCATAAAAAGCGGAATTGGCCATGGCCAGAACCCGGGTGGAGAGTCCCTGATCCTCGGCAATGGCCGTTGCAATATCCGTCAGCGGAGAGGTTGCGTCCTCGTCAGTCAGGTGAAACAGCCGGGTGAGCAGATCCGGCGAGAACGGCAGATCATTGCGGATGGCGGGAAGTTCGAGAAGGAAACGTTGCCCGCGCTCCTGGCTCATGAGGCCTTGTCGTCCGGAATGCCGGGATCCTCCCCTGTCCCTGCGGCGGCAGGGGCCGTCGCCGTAGTTGGGGACGCGGCAGAAACGGCATTCTGTTTGATAAAGCCTTTTTCCTGAAGGAAATCGAGAAATTTTTGGGATTCGATGTGATCCGGATTCAGGGCCAGGGCTTTTTGCAAATACTCGACGGTCTTGTCGTATTGCTTTTTGTCGAAAAACGTCCGGGCGACGTTGAACATCAGGTTGTCGTCGCGCACGGCCAATTCCTCGGCCCGCTTGTAATAGTCAAGAGCCTGATCCAGCATCTTGTTTTTGCGCAGATTGATGCCGAATTCGTTGAAAAGATGCTTGTGCTTCTTGTCGAAGGCGGCGTCGAGATGCACCAGACGTTTGAAAATATCATCGGCCTTGTTGGCTTCCCCACGATCAAGATAGGTCAAGCCCAGACCGAAGTTGGCCCGGATATTTTCCTCGTCCACATTGAGGGCCTGACCGAATTCCAGCTCGGCGCTGAAGGCTTCGCCTTTTTCCCGATGGCGTTCCCCTTTCTGGATGACCATATTGAGTTCGCGCATGCGGGGATACACTGTGGAGACATAGAACTCCGGCTCGGGAGAAAATTTCTCTACAAGTTCTTCAAAAGGAATACTGCGTTTGGGGCCGGAGGGAATATAATTCTTGTTGAGCGGCTGCAATTCGATAACGCTGCCTTCGTCTTCCTCTGCGAACCAATACGTCTTCTGGATGGTGCGCCGGGTCGTTGTTCCGGTTCCGACCTTTTGAATGGCCTGCGTGGAGAAGATGCCCTTGATGCGATTGCGGGGCTTTTCCGTAGCCGGGGTCGCAGCATGGGGGGCCGTATGGATGGGGGCAAGGTTTTCGTCGTCGTTTTGCTGGCTCATGATCGTAGGGGAAAAAGGTTTTTGCGTAATTTTTTACAAGCTACCAGGAAGCGGGACATATGGTCAACGGTCATAGTGCCCCAGTTTTTCTCAGACGGCGACTTCCCATTGGGTCAACAACTCGGGGAGAAGGCGGGGATGATAGCATGGCCGGCGGCGTTCGGCCAGATAGATGGCCCGCAAATCGGCGTATGCGGTTTCCAGGTCGGCATTCTCCACCCAATAATCGAACTGTGTCGCCTCGTTGAGTTCTTTGGGGGCGGCGCTGAGCCGCTTGGCCACGACCTCGGGCGAATCCGTGCCCCGTTCGGACAAACGCCGTAAAAGTTCGGCCCGCGACGGCGGCAGGATAAAAATATAGGCCCCCTGGCCGAGGCTTTGGCGGAGTTGGGCCGCGCCCTGCACGTCGATATCGAACAGCATGTCGTGCCCGGCGGCCAGGGACTGCCGCACGGGTTCGGCCGGCGTGCCGTAGAAATTGCCATGCACTTCGGCCCATTCCGCCAGTCGTCCGGCCTCGCGCCAGTCGAGAAATTCCTCGCGGGAGAGAAAGTGGTACTCCACCCCCGGGGTTTCGCCGGGACGCGGCGCGCGGGTCGTGGCCGACACGGAAAAAGACAGGGACGGGAATTCGGCGCAAAGCCGTCGGATAAGCGTGGACTTGCCCGCCCCCGACGGGGCGCAGACTACCATGAGCAGGCCAAGGCGTTTAGCCGGCATTGTCATCCTCCTCGGCGGAAAACCGGGCTCCCAGCGTTTCCGCCTGGATGCCCGATAAGATTATGTGATTGGAATCGGTTATAATGATGGAACGGGTCTTGCGACCCTGGGTCGCGTCGATGAGTCGTTTTTCGGCGCGGGCATCCTCACGCAGGCGTCGCATGGGGGAGGAGGCCGGATTGACGATGGCCGTCACCCGGGCGGCGGCCACATAATTGCCAAAACCGATATTGAGCAGTCCCGACCGCATGGCGTCACCTTTGGGCTTTTCGGAAAAAGAACGTTGTTGGCCGGTCGGGATGGCCATGCCCCCTTTCGGGGCATGGCCCATCTGCCGGCAAAGCGCTGCTGGCTACTCCAGGTTTTGGACCTGTTCGCGGCACTTTTCGAGTTCGGCCTTGAAGTCGACCACGAGTCGGCTGATATCCAGATTTTGGGCCTTGTTGCCGCAGGTATTGATTTCGCGGAACGCTTCCTGGATCAGGAAATCCAGGCGCTTGCCGATTTCGCCGCCTTCCCGCAACAGGCCTTCCAACCGGGCGAGGTGACCGGCCAGACGGGTCATCTCTTCAGACACGTCCAGGCGATCGGACAGAATGGCGGTTTCCTGGAGCAGACGGTCCTGGGTCGGCTCGACGCCCACCTTTTCCAAAACGGCGGTGATGCGGGCCACGAGCTGGTCCATCTTTTCGGCTTTGACCGCCGGCGCGGCCGCCTCAATGGTCTTCTGCCATTTGTTGAGTTTGAGGATACGGGCCAGCAGATCGTCGGCCAACCCCCGGCCTTCCCGCGCCCGGGCGTCGTTGAAATCCGTCAGGGCCAGACGCAGGCCGTCGGCCAGAGTGGCAAACAGACTGGGGTCGGGGTTGACGGCGTCCTCCTGCCACAGGTGGGACAGGGACAGCAGGCGGTTGACGTCCGGCGTGTAGGCGATGCCCCGGCTTTGGGCCAGCTCGGCGACTTCGTCGAGCATGGCCCCGGCCAATCCCTTGTTCAGGGTGGCCTTCCACATGTCGGTGTGCTTGGGCGAAAATTCCAGGTGGACTTCCAACCGTCCCCGGGCCACGGCCTCGCGCACCACCCGTTCAAGAGCTGCTTCGCTTGGCCGTAAAAACAACGGCAAGCGCCACTTCAGATCCAGAAAACGGCTGTTGACGCCGCGCACTTCCCAAACCTGGGTGAACGCATCGGACTCCAGGCTGCTTTTTCCATATCCGGTCATGCTTTTGGGCATGGGCTGCTCCTCATTTTTCCAGGGTGGGTTTGGACGCGCTCTCCCGCAGATCCCGGCGGTAGCGCCGGCGGATGTCGGTTAAGAGCTGCAAGAGCGCAGGAGAGGCGTAATCGGGAAACGTCCAGGGCAGGGTTTGCCAGGAGCCAGCCTGAAACACAAGGGTCAAGTCGCCAAATATACCATCCCCCAAATAGATGCGATGGGTAAAGTTTTTGCCCGTGGCCAAAACAAGACGCTCCATGGTCAACAGGCCCGGATCAAGATTGACGCGACGGCGTCCGTCGGGGCGGGTCAGGCGCAGTTCCAGGGCGTTGGTGGCCTGCTTGGCCGGCCTGAGAATTTCCTGTGGGACAAGGGTGGCAAAGGCCAGCACGCGGCGGACAAGTGGCGTGCCAAGCTCCTTGTCGTAATACTGCGTATGGGAAAACGGCATGGCCGGATAGGCGATTTCGACCGGCCCGAACTGCTGCTCCAGGACGGCCAGGAGTTCGGGAAAAAGCGTGTCCAGCTCGGCGGACAGCACCGAGCAGAGAAATTTGGCTGGCAGTGGGGCGTGGGGGTGGCTCACGACCGATCCTCCTTGTCGAGGGGAATCACGCGCAGCATGGCGCCGTCCGTGCCGACCGGTCTGGCCGTCACCAGGGACCCCAGGGGCGCAGCCACCGGCGTCTCAAAGCGGCAATCCACATATTGGCCGCAGGTGCCGCCGGCCGGGTCGCAATGTTCCAAAGCGATAGTGAGAGACGTCTCTTGGCCAAGACGTTGCAAAAAACGGTCGCTTTGGGCCGCGGCGATATCCCGCAGGACCTTGGCTCGCTGGGTCTTGACGTCGCGGGGAAGCTGGCCGGGCATGATGGCTTTGAAATAGTCCCGATCGGCCCGGTTGCCGCCGGTCAGATTCTGCCCATTGGTATTGTAGCCGGCCAGAATTT
>Ga0183100_1000777_pt1 | contig 20529 bp, 16 predicted proteins | sample Biomet2_FD_127789 | JGI IMG/M metagenome (GOLD analysis project Ga0183100, IMG submission 127789) | Microbial communities from bioreactor (seeded with anoxic lake sediment) at LBNL, California, USA - Biofuel metagenome 2 | ecosystem: Engineered > Bioreactor > Anaerobic > Unclassified ...
GGGGGCAGCGTTCCGCCCCGGCGATCGGCCAGCCCCCCCGCTCCACCAACCCCCCCCCAGGCGCCAGGCGGGGCCCTGCCCCGGGCCCCGCCAGGGCGCTGCCCTGGACCCGCCGGGGGGGATAATCCCCCCCGAACCCCCTTATCCGGGAAATGGACTGTCGGATTTTTTGACAAGTTGTCCGGTTTCTTTGCGCCGAGGGGGAAGATTTCCCTTTTTTGTAGAGGAATGGCGGGTATCTACCTTGGCACGATTCGTGAAATAAATAACGACTATCCGGAGCGTGTATTGTCGGCACTTTACAGGTGTTGGCAAAAAGGTCAGATATACAGATGCAATCCCTACCAGATCGGACTGCGGAAAACGATGCGGCCGTCCAAGCGCCCCTGTCCCCCTGTCAGGAAACGACGGCGGGAGAAAACGGTCTGGGCGGACGGACGCCACGGATTCTGATCGTCGAGGACGAACGCATTACGGCCCTTGATCTCAAGGCCGTTTTACGCCAGATCGGCTACGGGCTGGCCGGTATCACCGAATCCGGAGCCGAAGCCGTGGGACTTTGCGAACGTCTGCGACCGGATCTGGTTCTCATGGACATTTTCCTGCAAGGGGATATGGACGGCATCGACGCCGCCTGCGTGATCCAACACGAATACGGTATTCCGGTCATCTACCTGACTTCGCATAACGACCAAATCACCCTGCAGCGGGCCAAACGCACCGCCCCGTACGGCTACGTGCTCAAACCCGTGGACGAATGCTGGCTGCGCACGGCGGTCGAGGTCGCCTTGTTCAAACACCACACCGAGCAGGAACTCAAACGTAGCGAACAGCGGTATCATCAGCTGTTTACCGGCATGCTCAATGCCTTTTTGCTGCTTGAATACCTTCCCGGATCGGATACGACCCGGGACTTTCGCGTGCTCGACGCCAATCCGGCCCTGGAGCACGTCACCGGGCTGGCCTGCGCCGATATCGTCGGTCGCACCTTGCGTGAGGTCTTGCCCGGCCTTGAACCGTTCTGGCTGGAAACCTTCGAAACCACCGTCACGTCCGGGCGGCCGATACGCTTTGAAAACTATCTTGCCGACCTCAATATGTATTTTCTGGCCCAGGTCTACCGTCCCCAGGCCGGGCAGGTGGCCGTGGTGCTGGAGGACTTTACCGAGCGCAAGCACGGCGAAGAGCGGCTGCGTTACCGCACCTTCCACGACGCCTTAACCGGCCTGCCCAACCGGGCCCTGTGCCTGGACCGCATCACCCGGGCCATCGAACGGGCCAGACGACGGGACAACTATATTTACGCCTTGATCTTTCTGGACCTGGATCGATTCAAGCTCGTCAACGACAGCCTGGGACATCTGGCCGGCGACGACCTGCTGCGGCGGGTGGCGGAACGGCTGCGCCGCGAAGTGCGGCAACTCGACACCGTGGCCCGGGTCGGCGGGGATGAATTTGCCGTGCTGCTCGAAGAAATCGCCTCGCCGGGCGATGCCCTGCAGATCGTCAAAACCATCCGCGAGCGGCTGCGCGTGCCGTTTGTCGTCGAAGGCCGCCAGATCTACGTCACGGCCAGCATGGGCGTAGTGCTCGGTCCGGCCGATTACGACAGACCCGAGGAATTATTGCAAAACGCGACCATCGCCATGAGCAACGCCCGCATCGCCGGTTGCGGCCGGGTCCGGGTGTTCGACTGGTCCATGCGCGAACGGGTCGAGCGGGTCATGGACCTGGAAACCAATTTGCGCCAGGCCCTGGAACGTGATGAATTTGTCCTGCACTTCCAGCCTATTTTCTCCCTCAAGACCCTGATTCCAAGCGGCGTCGAAGCCCTTGTCCGCTGGCGCAGACCGGACGGCGAGCTGATTTCGCCGGCGGAATTCATTCCGGCCGCCGAACAAAGCGGCCTGATCATCCCGCTCGGGGCATTGGTTTTGGCCGAGGCCTGCCGGGCGCTCGGACGGTGGCGACGCGGCGCGCTTGGACAGTCGCCCTTTTTCATGGCCGTCAATCTCTCGGCCCGCCAGTTCACCCAGCCGGATCTGGTCAAACAGGTCGTCACGGCCCTCGGCCGGGAAAATATGGCGGCAAGCGATCTCAAGCTCGAAATCACCGAATCCGTGCTGATGGAACATCCGGAATCCGCCATGCTCAAATTGCGGGGCCTGCGGGAACTCGGGGTCGGCATCGGCATCGACGATTTCGGCACCGGCTATTCCTCGCTGGCCTATCTCCAGCGTTTTCCCATCGACACCCTCAAGGTGGACCGGGCCTTTGTTTCGCGCATGGAGGAACACGGCAACCGGGTCATCGTGCGCTCGGTCATCAATCTGGCCCACAACCTGGGGTACGACGTGGTGGCCGAAGGCATCGAATCCATGCCCCAACTCGACGATCTGGCCGGACTCGGCTGCGATCTGGGCCAGGGGTTTTACTACGCCCGTCCCATGGACGAAGCGCATACCCAGGAACTGCTCACCCGGTATTTCGGCTGACCCGGTCGAAGCTGCGCCGGGTTGCCAGGAACGGCGTCCAGACGCTAACACAACGCATGTTTTCATTTTTCAGACGTCTTGCGTCCTGGCCGTGGGGTCGTGTGGCAGCGGCTGTCGTGGTCGCGGCGGCGCTTGGCGGCTGCGCCGGGACGACGCCGCGCCGGGGTTCGGGCGGACCGGCCACGCTGCGCCCCTATACGGTCAAGGGCGTCACCTATACGCCGCTTCATTCGGCCAAGGGCTATCGTGAGGAGGGGATCGCCTCATGGTATGGCCCGGGATTTCACGGACACACCACGTCTTCCGGCGAAATTTACGATCAGTATCAGGCGACCTGCGCCCACAAGCTGCTTCCCATGCAAACCAAGGTGCGGGTGACCAATCTGCAAAACGGCCGCAGCACGGTGCTTCGGGTCAACGACCGGGGACCGTTCGTGTCCGGGCGCATCATTGACTTGTCCCTGGCCGGAGCCAAGGAGTTGGGCATCCACGCCCGGGGCACGGCCCGGGTCCGGGTGGAAGTGGAGGGCGACGTGCCGGGTGTGGCCCCGGGCGGTGAATTGCCCGGTCCATTTTATGTGCAGGTTGGGGCGTTTATGCTGCGTGAAAACGCCCAAAAAACGTATTCCCGTCTGCGGGCCGCCGGCTACGCCGGCTCGCGTATCACGTCCAAGGACATTGACGGAATTCTGTTTCACCAAGTCCACGCCGGTACGTTCCCGACCACCCGCGCAGCCGAAGAAGCCCGGGCGCGTCTGGCTGCCACCTACTCCGGCGCATTCGTCATCGCCCAGTGACGGGCCCAGTGACGGGCCCAGGGACGGGCAGGCGGACTATTCTTCGTCGGGGTTGAGTTCCGCCCGGAACTTGCGCGAGAGCCGGAACACCACCACCTTGCGCGGCGGCAGCATGATGGACTCGTTGGTCTGGGGATTGCGCCCCTTGCGCGCCTTTTTGTCATAGGACTCAAACTTGCCGAACCCGCTGACCAGCAGCGAGTGGTCCTTTTTGATGGACTGCTTCATGAGTTCAAGCAGATGGTCCACCAGCACTTTGACCTCGGCCCGGTTGCGTTCGGTCTTTTCGTAGATGTAATCGACGATTTCGGCCTTGGTGAGGGTTTTGCCGCTCATGGCGTTCTCCGGAGCCTTGCGTTTGGAGACTTGGGGCGTGTTAGGGGTTCGGAAGGGTGCAGCAGGGGATGACTCCCCACCGGACGGGGATGCTTCCCTGGCTATTGCTGGCTGCCGAGGGCCTGCCGTATCGCCTCGGCCAGGGAGGACATGGCCGCCATGTCCGGATAGGATTGGCCGGGCCAAAGGGCCAGACCATCCCCGACGTGGCGCGGGATCAGATGCAGGTGGGCGTGAAAGACCACCTGTCCCGCCGCCTCGTGGTTGTTCATTTGCACATTAAGCCCCGCCGCCTTGGTCGCGGCCATGATGGCCGCGCCCACGCGCTTTTCGGCGGCAAGCAGCGGCCCGCCCAACGCATCGGGCAGTTCGAACAACGTGGCATAATGGGCCTTGGGAATAATCAGGGCATGCCCCGGAATCGTCGGAGCGATATCGAGAAAGGCCAGGACGTGTTCGTTTTCGTAAATTTTCGCGCAGGGGATCTCGCCCTTGACAATCTTACAAAAAATACAATCAGCGTGCTGCATGGCGTTTGACATCTCCAGGTATGCGCCAAACCGGCGCAACGCGCGGTGACCGGCCCGGCGCAATTTGAGCCGGGCAAACGCATTGACTCCCTGATAGCCAAGGAAAAGCTTTTTTTCAAGAGGCTTAGGAGAAAAATATTGTATCCACCGCCGAAAAGCCCCTCCCCCGCCCCGGCCAGTGGGCCGCGCACCGGGCAAACAGGCCGTTTTTTCCGCCATCCCGAACCGACCGCGCCCCGAAGTCGCATCTGGCCCGTTTTCATCACATTCAAGGGTTGCCCGGGCCGTTGCGTGTTTTGCGCCCAACATCTCCAGACCGGCGCGCCCCCCGAACCGCTGCCCCGGATCCTCGAAACCATGGTGACCGGACTCGAAGCCGCGGGCCGGGCCGGGCGCGGCCCGTTCGAACTGGCCTTTTACGGCGGCGTGTTTACCCATCTGCCCGCCCCCTGGCCCGAACGGTTCCTGGCCGCCGCCGGGCGGCTGCGGCAGGCCGGCCTGATCAGCCGCATTCGCTGTTCGACCCGCCCGGACGCCTGCCAACCGGCGCTGTTGGAACGCTTGGCCGCCGCCGGACTCGATCTGGTCGAAATCGGTGCGCAAACCTTTGACGACGCGGTCCTGACCGCCGCCGGACGCGGCCACAACGCCGCCGCCATCCGGCAGGCCGCCCAGACGGTCCGACAGGTCGGCCTGGGGCTGGGCCTCCAACTGCTGCCCGGCCTGCCGGGACACACACCGGCCGTCCTGGCCCGGGACGCCGCCGAAACCGCGGCCCTTGGCCCGGAAATCGCCCGGCTCTACCCCTGTCTGGTGCTCGACGGCACCCCGCTGGCCGCACGGTTTCGCACCGGCGCCTATACGCCATGGTCGCTGGAAACGACGCTGGAAGCCCTGGCCGCCGCCTTGCCGGTCTTATGGCGGGCCGCCATCCGGGTCGTCAGGATCGGGGTGGCCCCGGAACCGGGTCTGGCCGACGCCATTTTGGCCGGCCCCCGTCATCCGGCCCTGGGATCAAGGGTGCGGGCCAGAGCCTTGCTGGCCCTGGTTACGGCCGAAAGCCGGGCCCTGCCGGGACCGCCGGCCGGCCTTTACGCCCCGCGCCGCTTTGCCGGGGAACTCTTCGGCCATGCCGGGGAGCTTCTCCCGGCCTATGCCGCCCTGGGGCTCCCCAAAACGCTTGTCCACTTTGAAACGCGCGAGGATTTCTTTCTGGCCGCGCAAGCTGTTTGACTTCCGCCGCGCTCTCGTGCCAAACCCCAAACGGGACAATCGTGCCCCGGAAACCATTAACCAGCCGGTGAGCGACCATGAAACGGTACATTGCAGTCCTGGCCTGCGTCCTTGTCTTTTTCTCGACGGCCGTGGCTCGGGCGGACACGCCCAACATGCGCCAAAGTCTCAACTATTTTATGAACTACTTTAATGAAGCGGTCGTCCAGGCCATTCACATCAAGGAATATCAGGAAAAAGAGAAACTCGACAAAAAACGTCCGTATTCCGACGAGTATGTCTTTTTTGCCGACCTCAATGCCAGGATCGAAAAATCGTTGGGCCTCATACTGAATCTTTGCGACATCTATTATATCTATAACAAGACGACCTATTGTTTCACGAAAGATGAAAAAACGTATATTTTCGATAGAATCGACAATATCATGGATTCGTTGCAAAAAGTGACGGAGACGCCATACAACATCGATAAATCCCTGCTTGAGGACAAACAGTCCGCAGTCTATCAAAATATGACGGCCTTTAACGACAGGATCGGCCAACTCCGCACGTTTATCAAATCGTCCCTGATTGTCTTTCAACGCTGACGCGCGGTTACACCTTTAAACGCCCGGGACGTCGCATTTTTTGCGGCGTCCCGGGCGTCTGCTTCCTGCCCGCACCCCATGCCCCAGACCACCAGACTGCACGCCGTCACGGCCAGACAGGCCCTTACCATGGTTCCCGGAGCCGCGCCGGTTGACGACGCCGCCCTCCTGCTCGAAGGACGCCGCATCCTCGACGTCGGCCCCCGCCGATCGGTCCTGGCCGGCTTCACCGGGCCGGTGACGGACCTCGGCGAGGTTGTGCTCCTGCCGGGCCTCATAAACGCCCATGGGCATCTGGAACTGTCCCATTTGCGCGGGCAGGCCCCCAAGGGCCTCGGCTTTCCGGGCTGGGTCGCCTGGCTCATGAGCCGTCACCCCGGGCAACTCTCTGAGGCGGATCTGGAGCAGGCCGTGGCCGAAATGACCGCCACCGGCACCGGGGCGCTCCTTGACGTCGGCAATCGCGCCACGCCGGCGGTCTTTGCCGCCGTCCGCCACGCCGGTCTGGCCGGCGTGGTCTGCCACGAATATTTCGGTTTCCGCACCCTGCCGCCGGGCGATCTGCCGCCGGCCCTGGCCGCCGTTGCGGACACGGGGCAGACCCTGCGCGTCAGCGCCAGCGGACATGCCCTGTACTCCACCAGTCCCGAAAACCTGCGCCGGGCCCGGGCGGTCTGCCGTCGCCGGGGGACGCCCTTTTCCCTGCATCTGGCCGAACACGAAGGCGAAGTGGAACTGCTCGCCACCGGCACGGGACCCTTTGCCGCGTTGTTGCGCAAGCGCGTCCTGCCGCGAGCCTACGTCCCCCCCGGACGCTCCCCCGTGGCCGAGGCCGAAAGGCTGGGACTGCTTGGGCCGGAGGTGCTGGCCGTTCACGCCGTGTGGCTTTCGCGCCGCGATAGGGCCAGACTGGCCGCCACCGGCACCGCCGTCTGTCTGTGTCCCCGCAGCAATGCCCACATCGGGGTCGGGACGGCGGACGCGCCCGGTCTGCTGGCCGCCGGCGTTCCGCTCTGCCTGGGGACGGACAGTCTGGCCTCAAACGACGATCTCAACCTGTGGAACGAAGTGCGCTGTCTGTGGGCCAACCATCCCGATCTGCCCGGACAGGCCCTCCTGGCGGCCCTGACCACCACTCCGGCCCGCAGGCTGGGGTGCGCGGAAACCCTGGGGTGTCTTGCGCCGGGAGCGGTAGGCGGCTATGCCGTCATCCCGCCGGATCTTGCGCCGCGCCTGTGTGGCGACCGCCCCGGCTGACGCCGCAGGCCTGCCAAAGCGCCCCAAATCGAAGAAGAAGTCACCCCGTAAACGCCACTGGTTGCCAGAGCGCTCCCCCTGGCATACAACAGCAGGAAGCGTGTTGTATGCTGTGGTTGTCCTTCATGCCCGCGATGCGGGGTTGTTGTTCCCGTTGATCTCGGCCAAACCCCTCGGGACCGCATTACTATGTCATCTCCTGCCGCCAACTACGCTGTGGCCCGTCACCCTATCTACCGGGTGGACGGGAAGCTTTTCGGGTATGAGCTGCTCTATCGCACGATAGACGGTCCCAATGTGGCCATCCTCCCCTCGGATACCGAAGCCACCCTGGCTGTTCTGGCCAACGGCATCCAGGCCATTTCCCAGGACATAGATCCGGACAAACGGATTTTCATCAATTTCTCCAAAGACATTCTGGAAAAAGGGTATCATGCCTTTCTCGATCCAACGCGTTTCGTGATCGAAGTGCTTGAGCATGTGACCTGCGACGCCGCCTTTACCTCGCTGGTGCGCACCATCCGCAACGCCGGCTTTGTGCTGGCCCTTGACGATTACGTGGGCGATCCGTCCTTTGATCCCATTCTGCCTTTCGTCACCTTCGTCAAAATTGATTTTCTGGCCCTGCGGGAGGACCCGGCCCGGCTGGACGCCGTCATCGCCACCTGCAAAACGGCGGGGAAAACCATCCTGGCCGAAAAAGTGGAAACCGAAGCCGACATCACGTTCTGCCGCAGCCGGGACATTCCCCTGGCCCAGGGCTATTTTTACAGCCGGCCCCAGGTGGTCACCACCAAGGTTTTAGACGCCAATCAGACCGTCAAACTCAACCTGCTGGCCGAGGTCTCGCGCGAGGAGATGGACATCCCGAAAATCCGGGACATTCTCGGCTCGGATGTCTCCCTGACGTACAAACTGCTGCGCTACGTCAATTCCGCCGATTTTTACCGAGGCCAGACCATCGAATCCTTGGATTACGCCGTCCGCCGGCTGGGCCGCAACGCCCTGGCCAGCTGGGTCTGCGTCAATCTGCTGGCCTCGCTCGGCTCCTCGGCCAAAGAACGGGAACTGGCCTTCACCTCGGCCGTGCGGGGACGCTTCCTGGCCCTGGCCGACGCCGACCGCGTCGCTGCGCCGCGGCATCACCAGGGGCAGACCGTCTGCCTGCTTGGCTTGCTGTCATTGCTCGACGCCATGTTGGGACTGCCCATGGCCGAGGCGCTGGCCGGCCTGACCATCGACCCGGGCATGGGACAGGCCCTGCTCGGACATCCCAGCCCCCATCTGCCATGCCTGACGCTGTGCCAGAAATTCGAAGGCCTCAACGCCGGCCAGCGCGACGCGGCGGCCCGCGCCTTCGGCGTCGCCCCGGAGCAGGCGACAGCGGCCCACTTCGCCGCCCTGAGCTGGGCTGCGGAAATGTTCCGGGGCTGATCGCCGGCGCGCTTGTGTCAGGGGCATTCCCCAGCCGGCTTGACCTTTTGCGCGACCCCGGTATATTCCATGACAACTACGACAAAAAGCGCCTGATCTCCCGCAGGGTTGCTCACGACAACCTCTTGACGGCGGACCGAGGGCGCCGCTGCCGCCATCGGAGAGCCGACCGTTCCCCGAAAGGCCTGGATCGGGCATCCCCGCGCCCGTCTCCCTGCGCCCCTGTCCGGCCGCCAACGAAGGAGCGCCATGCGGATCAGCAAGTTCGCCATTCCGGAAATCATTTTCGGTCGGGGCAGCATTGTTCATGTGGCTTCCTGCGCCAAACGACTGGGCGGCCGGCGGGTACTGCTTGTCAGCGACGCGGGATTGGTCGGCGCCGGCTGGGTCGAACGCATCATGGAGATCCTGCGTGAAAACGGCCTGGAATGGGTCTTTTACGACGCCGTCAACTCCAATCCCCGCGATTATCAAGTCCACGACGGCGCGGAAATCTACCAGCGCGAACGCGCCGACGTCATCATCGCCGTCGGCGGCGGCAGCCCCATGGACGCGGCCAAAGGCATCGCCACCATCGTCGGCAACGGCGGCCGCATCAGCGACTACGAAGGGGCCAACCGCATCATGCGGCCCCTGCCCCCCATGCTCTTTCTGCCGACCACCGCCGGTTCGGGCTCGGACATCTCCCAGTTCTGCATCATCACCGACGTCAAACGCCAGGTAAAGATGTCCATCATAAGCCGCTCCCTGGTGCCCAACGTCTCGATCATCGACCCGCTGGTCCTTTTGACCAAAAGCGAAAAGCTTATCGTTTCCTCGGCCGTCGACGCCCTGGCCCATGCCGTGGAATCCTATATTTCCCTGCTCGCCTCGCCCTTTACCGAGCATCAGGCCTTAAAGGCCATCCGGCTTATCGCCCAAAATCTCCGACCGGCCCTTGAAGACCGCTCCATTGAAGCCATGGAAAACTTAAGCATCGCCGCCACCTCGGCCGGCATGTCCTTTTCCAACGCCGGCCTTGGCGTCGGGCATTCCCTGGCCCACTCCCTTGGCGGCATGTTCGACGTGCTCCACGGACTGGTCCATCCGGTCCTGCTCCCGCCGGTCATGCGCTTCAATCTCAAGGCCAGCGTGGACAAGCTGGCCAACATCGGCCGCGTGGTCTGCGGGCCGCGCATGTGCTCAGCCGAATACATGGCCCAGGCCGGCATCGGCTGGCTGGAACGATTTTTCGCCGATCTTGGGGTTCCGGTCCGGCTGCGCGACATCCTGCCCGACAGCAACTGCCTGGAAGTCATTGCCAAAACCGCCGTCAACGACGCCTGCACCCTGACCAACCCCCGGCCCGTCACGTGGGAATCCCTCCTCGGCGTCTGTCAGGAGGCCTGGTAATATGCCCGGGCGGGCCCCCTCCCTCGAGGATCTCATCGGCATCGAACACAGCAAGCTCGGTTTTTTCCAGGAGCTGCGCCAGACTATTGAAGCCCTAAAGGACGCCAACATCCAGTCCGCCCAGCGCCGCCGGGAAATCGCCGCCATTCTTGACGGCATTACCGACATTATGATGGTGCTCTCGCCGGACCTGCGCATCCTGTCCGTCAACCACGTCTTCCGCCAGACCTTCCCCGGCGTGAACCCGGAAGGGAAATTCTGCCATCAGATCTTTCGCGGCGAGGATGCGCCCTGTCCCGGCTGTCCGGCCCGCAATTCCTTCGTCACCGGGAACATCTGCCGGGAAACGGCCATTTTCAAAATCGGCGGCAAGAACATCCAGTTCGAAATGGTCGCCTCGCCCATCCGCCATCCCGACGCCGGAGAAGCCAACATTCTGGTCTTTAAGCGGGACGTGACCCGCGAAAAGGAATATCAGGCCAAGTTTTATCAGGCCGAAAAGATGGCCACCATCGGCATCCTGGCCACGGGCGTGGCCCATGAGGTCAACAATCCCCTCACCGCCATCTTCGGCTTTGCCGAAGGCCTGCGCCGACGGTTGCCGGCCCTGCGCGAAAAAGTCGATCCCACGGTCATGGACGACATCGAGGACTACGTCGGCACGATCCTCCAGGAATGCCGCCGCTGCCAGGATATCGTCACCACGCTGTTGACGTTTAGCCGCCAGAAAACCGTGAGCTTTTCAGCCGTCAGCCTCAACGCCGTGGTCGAAGACACCTTAAAACTCCTGCGCAGCCACTTAAAGCAACGCAATCAGGCGAAAATCACCGTACGGGTGGATTTGTGCGACCACCTCCCCAAAGTCCATGGCGACGAGCACCAGATCAAACAGGTGATGCTCAATCTGCTGATAAACGCCATGGATGCCATCACCGGCCCCGGGCATATCATCATCACCACGTTCCAGTCCTCGCCGGACGCGGTCTGTCTGTCCGTGGAAGATTCCGGCTGCGGCATCCCGCCCGAGCACATGGATAAGCTGTTCGAACCATTTTTTACCACCAAACGATCGGGCAAGGGCATCGGCATCGGCCTTTCCACCTGCATGTCCATTGTCCAAAAACACCTCGGGGAAATCACGGTCAAAAGCGAGCCGGACAAGGGCGCGACCTTTACCGTGAAGCTGCCCGTCAATCCGGATAAAACATCGTGACCAGCCCCTATGCCGTATTGGTGGTGGACGACGAGCCGTCCATCGGCAAATTGCTCAAAAAAGAGCTTTCCTCCCCCGGGCGCACCGTCTCGGCCGCAGAGACGGCCCATCAGGGCAAAGAAATGCTGCGGCGCAACACGTATGAGGTGGTGATCCTCGATCTGCGCCTGCCCGACGCCAACGGCCTGGACCTGCTCGTCGAAATCCGCCAGCATCAGCCCGATATCGAGGTCATCATCATCACCGGCCACGGCAATATCGACAGCGCCGTGGAGGCCATGAAACTCGGGGCCTACGACTACATCACCAAGCCGTTTAACTTGGAAGAGTTGGAGCTGGTCGTGGAGCGGGCCTACCAACGGGCCTGCCTGCGCTTTGAAAACCGCCAGTTGCGCCATGCCCAGCGCCAGGATCAGCCGCAGCAGATTGTGGGCAATTCCGCCGCCATCAAACAAATTCGCTTTTTGATCGACAAAGTGGCCCCGACCGACGTGCCGGTGCTGATCACCGGCGAATCCGGCTCCGGCAAGGAAGTGGCGGCCACGGCCATCCAGGCCCAGTCCAAACGGGCCGACAAGCCCTACGTCATCAAAAACTGCGCCACCCTGCAAAAGGAATTGGCCCGCTCGGAACTCTTCGGCTACGTCAAGGGCGCCTTCACCGGGGCCACCGAAAACCGGGAAGGCCTCATGACCTTCGCCAACAAGGGCACCCTGTTTTTAGACGAGATCGGCGAGCTGCCCCTTGAGGTCCAGGCCTCCCTGCTGCGCACCCTGGAAAACAAGACCTACCGCCGCGTGGGCGACAAGGACGAACGCACCGCCGATATCCGCCTCGTCTTCGCCACCAACCGCAATCTGGCCAAGGAAGTCGAGGCCGGCCGGTTCCACGAGGCGCTTTATCACCGCATCAATGTCTTTAATATCGAGCTGCCGCCCCTGCGCGACCGCAAGGAAGACATTCCGCTTTTGGTCGAATACTTCCTGGGCCACGTCCAGGGTGCCGGGAACCACCGGGTCTCGGACAAGGCCATGTCCTGTCTCATCAATTATCACTGGCCGGGCAATATCCGGGAACTGCGCAACGTCATCGAGCGCGGTGTGATCCTGTCCGAAGCCGGGGTCATCACCGAAAACGCCCTGCCCCGCGAATTGTCCCTGCAGGCCGAGGGCGAGAGCGACTTCCTCTCGCTTGAAGCCGTGGAACGCGAGCATATCGCCAAGGTGTTGGCCTGTTTCGGCAACAACCGCACGCTCGCCGCCACCGCCCTGGGCATTTCGCGCAAGACGTTGTACCGCAAGATCCATGAATATAATCTGATGTAACCGGAACGCTTCCGGTCGCAGACACGAGAAAATTTGTGATGCGCACTTCCCTACTGCCCAAAATACCGCAGGCGCTGTCGTTTGAAGGCATTTGCGGTCTGGTTTTCCTGGCCACCCTTCTGTGCGCCGCGATCCCACTGTACCAAAGCTACGGGCTGCCGCTTTTCGACGGGCATGGCTTCCGGCAAACCCAGACGGCAATCAGCTCGTTTTGGATGCTGCGGGAAGGCACCATCCTGCCCTACCAGACGCCGGTATTCGGCGCGCCGTGGATGATTCCCTACGAATTCCCGCTGTATCAGGCGCTGGCGGCCGCGGTGGCGGCCCTTGGCGTGCCGCTCGATTTTGCAGGCCGACTGGTCAGCTTCTGCTTCATGCTGCTCCTGACGATTCCGCTTTTGCACCTCACCAGGGTTCTGACAAAGGACGCGGCGCTGCCCTTTTTAACCGGCAGTCTCTATCTCTCCTCCCCGCTCTACCTGCATTGGGGACGCGCCTTTCTCATGGAAACCACGGCGCTGTTTTTTTGTTTTACCGGGGCGGTCCTGGCCATCGACTATGTCAGAACCGATCGCAAAGGGTACCTGCTCCTGGCGGCTCTGGCCGGCACGCTGGGCACCCTGACCAAGGCGACAACCTATCCGCAATGCGCCCTCCTCGCCGGGGGCGTGGCCCTGTTCCTGCTCCTGACCGATGCAACGCCCACCTGGAAAACGCGCTGCCAAAAAATCGTCCTGCTTGGCGTCACCGCCGCCATTCCCGTCCTCGCGGCCTTTTGGTGGGTCCACTCCTGCGACGGGGTAAAAGCGGCATCCTATCTGGGCTTTATCCATCTTTCCGCTTCGCTGCAAAGCTGGTACTCCATGAACCTCCCGATGCTCTTTGACGCATCGAACCTCCTGCTCGATCGGATGCTCCCGGAGATATTTGGGACCCCGTGGACCGGCCTGCTTTTCGTGGGCATCCTGCTGTGCGCCCCGCTTCCGACCGGAGGGTTGGCCCTGCTGTACTGCCTGTGCTTTCTCGCTCCCTTTGTCCTCTTTACCAAAGTGGAGCTTGTGCATAACTATTATCAGGTCTCCAACGGCGTGTTCCTCATCCTGGCCGTCGGGCTGGCCTTCCACACCCTGCGAAATCTCCGCCGCTCCGGTCTGGCCCTGGCCTTGCTCGCCCTCTGCCTCGGCCTGAACTACAGCTTTTATGTGACCGGCTTTTACACGCCCACCCGGGAGGTCGTCCGGCAGGAAACCACCCAACAGACGCTCCAAATCGCGGCTTTCCTCAAAGAACACACCCAGCCCGGCAGTATCGTCTTTCTTTTCGGCCGGGACTGGAATCCGGAAATCCCGTACTATTCCGAACGAAAATCCGTGGCCCTGCCCTTTTGGACGCCACTCCCCCAGTTGTCCGGCTGTCTCGAGCATCCCGAGAACGTGACCGGCGGCCCCCTGCCGGCCGCCGTCGTGCGCTGTCCCAGCCCGGTTGGCGGCGACAACGCGGACTACGACGCCCAGGCCGACGCGTTTATCCGGCAGCACTTCGGAACCGCCCGCGTCCAGACCATCGGGGACTGCCGGGTCCTGGTAACCGCCGACGCGCCCTAAACGCCGCGTCCCGACTGCAAGCCGTTTCTCGCACCCAGACCTTCCCCGGGCCCACGCGCGCCGAACCCCGGAATCCGCCGCAGGGAAAACACACACTGCCGGCGCCCTCCGGCAGTTCCCTCTCCTGACGCCGCCTTCTCCTGTCCCCCCAAACGCCCCGCAAAGCCGGATGGGCCGACGTCCCGGACGGTCGCCTGCACAAAGGGGCTGTGCCTGCCGACAAAACGTGGTATGCGGGCAACGAAACATTCTTTTTTTGCCGGCGCGAAGTCACGGTAGCGCTTTGGCATCCGGAGGGGTGGCATTTTGACCCATTTTTTCCCGAAGGCTAGCGCACTTTGTCTTTGCAAATTTAACCTATTAAAATACAAGCATTTTTAGAAAAGATGGTCGAACCTCTTTCGTGTTCCAACCCGCCCGCGTTGCTCGCCCTGCCCACCCAAACACTGGGTTGCGGCACATTTTTTTATCATCACGTTGAAATTAAAAACTATTCTCGGATGGTCTGCTTCTTGCTTTTTGCAAACCACCAGGGTGCATGCGCGGCACACACAGAGGGACGTCAGGAGAATGGACGCCCAAGGGAACAAGCCCCTTAATTTGTGAAAATAATCACAATCTAGGGAGACAAAAATCGTAGCCAGGCCAACGCGCCCAGACAAACCGCATCGGAGAAACCAAAAGTAGACGGTTGGCGCGAATATGCTGTTTTTTCAAGAACTTTAAATTGCCGCAAGGAGAGGTGCTTTTGTATGCAAAACTCAACTTGTCAAGCGGTTGGTGAATGCAGGGTGCCGGATCACGCTGTGCTCCCACAGCCGATGTACCGGGAAGTCGTTCAATTTATTGAGTCACTTCCCCAAAAAGAAGGCCACCTTGTCACGGTGCTGCACAAAGCCCAAAGCGTTTTCGGCTATCTTCCGATCGAAGTGCAGCAGTTCATCGCCGACTACATGGAAGTGCCCCTGGCCAAGGTCTACGGTGTTGTCAGTTTCTACACCTTTTTCACCATGGTCCCCAAGGGCAAGCACCCCATTTCCGTGTGCATGGGCACGGCCTGTTTCGTCAAGGGCGCGGACAAAGTGGTCCATGCCTTCAAGGAATTGCTCAAGATCGACATTGGCGACGTCACTCCGGACGGCAAGTTCTCCATCGACACGCTGCGTTGCGTCGGCGGCTGCGCCCTGGCCCCCATCGTCATGGTTGGCGAGAAGGTCTACGGCAACGTCACCCCCGGTCAGGTGAAGAAAATTCTGGCCGACTTCTAAGGACAACGCTGTACTCCGCCGCAGAACCGTCAACCATGCGGAACGTCACGTCCGTCCAGCCAAGGAGCGTTTCATGAGCATCATTAAAAGCTACGAAGACCTGAAGGCCAAGCGCCAGGAAATCCTGAGCCGCCGCACCGAACGGCAAAACAAAACCATCATCAACGTCTCCCTCGCCACCTGCTCCATCGCCGCCGGCGGCAAGGCCGCCCTGGACGCCATGCAGGACGAGGTGGCCCAAAACGGTCTCGGCAACGTCGAATTCATGCAGTCCGGCTGCATGACCTACTGCTTTGCCGAGCCGACCGTCGAAATCACCCTGCCCGGCAAGGCCCCGGTGGTCTTCGGCAATGTCGACGAAACCAAGGCCCGGGAACTCGTCACCGAGTACGTCATGAAGGGCGAACCGGTCGAGGGAATCATCCCCGTCAACTACGAACGGGTAGTCCTCTAAAAAAACCTACCGGGAGACGACGATATGGCAGCGACGACCACCGAAAAAAAGCAGCTTCGGATCGCCACCCGCAATTGCGGCTTTATCGATCCCGAAAGCATCGATGATTATATTGCCCTGCGCGGGTACGAGGCCCTGGCCAAGGTTCTGACCATGACCTCGGCCGAAGTAGTGGATCTGATCAAACGTTCGGGCCTGCGGGGCCGGGGCGGCGGCGGGTTCCCCACCGGCGTCAAATGGGGCATCGCCCTCGGCAATCAGTCCGACCAGAAGTACATGGTGTGCAACGCCGACGAGGGCGACCCCGGCGCATTTATGGACCGCGCCGTCCTTGAGGGCGATCCCCACTCCGTGGTCGAGGCCATGGCCATCGGCGGCTACGCCATCGGCGCCACCAAGGGCGCGGTCTATATCCGGGCCGAATATCCCCTGGCCATCAAGCGCCTCAGAAAGGCCCTCGACGACGCCCGCTCCTATGGGCTGCTCGGCACCAATATCTTCGGTTCGGGCTTCGATTTCGACATCGAAATCAAGTTCGGCGCCGGCGCGTTTGTCTGCGGCGAGGAAACAGCCCTGATCCGCTCCATGGAAGGCGAACGCGGCGAGCCCGTCAGCAAGCCGCCTTTCCCGGCCCAATCCGGGTACTGGCGCAAGCCGACCATCGTCAACAACGTGGAAACCTTCGCCAACGTCCCCGCCATCATCCTCAAGGGCGCGGACTGGTTCTCCTCGATCGGCACCGCCACCAGCAAGGGCACCAAGGTGTTCGCCCTGGCCGGCAAGATCGTCAACGTGGGTCTGATCGAAGTCCCCATGGGCACCACCCTGCGCGAAGTCATCTTCGACATCGGCGGCGGCTGCCCCGACGGCAAGGAATTCAAGGCCGTCCAGACCGGCGGTCCCTCCGGCGGCGCGCTGGCCCACAAGGACCTCGACGTGGCCATCGACTATGAGTCGCTGATCGCCCGCAAATCCATGATGGGCTCCGGCGGCATGGTCGTTATGGACGAGGACGACTGCATGGTCTCCGTGGCCAAGTTCTTCCTCGATTTCACCATGGACGAGACCTGCGGCAAGTGTACGCCCTGCCGCATCGGCTCCAAGCGGCTCTACGAGATTCTCGACAAGATCACCAAGGGCCGCGGCACCAAGGCCGATCTGACCCGGATGAAGGCCTTGTGCGAGAACATCAAGGATACCGCCCTGTGCGGCCTTGGGCAGACCATGCCCAACCCCATTCTGTCGACCATGGACACCTTCGCCAACGAGTACACGGCTCACGTGGAAGAGAAGAAGTGTCCGGCCCATGTCTGTACGGCCATGCTGACCTTCACCATCGATCCCGGCAGATGCACGGGCTGCACGCTGTGCACCAAGGTCTGCCCGGTGGAGTGCATTTCCGGCACGAAGAAGCAACCGCACACCATTGATACCACCAAGTGCATCAAGTGCGGCGCCTGCTACGACAAGTGCAAATTCGACTCCATCATCAAGCAATAAGGATCAAGGAGGTCCGCAATGTCCATGCTGACAATAACCATAGACGGCAAGACAACGTCCGTCCCGGCGGGCAGCACCATTTTGGACGCCGCCAGGAAGCTGGATATCGACATCCCGACCCTGTGCTATCTCAATCTTGAGGATCTCAAGGTCAAAAATAACGGCGCATCCTGCCGCATCTGCGTCGTCGAGGTTGAAGGACGTCGCAATCTGGCTCCGGCCTGCGCCACGCCGATCACCGACAAGATGGTGGTCAGATCCAACACCCTGCGCGTGCTCAATGCCCGCAAGACCGTGCTGGAACTCCTGCTCTCCGACCACCCCAAGGACTGCCTGGTCTGCGCCAAGTCCGGCGAGTGCGAATTGCAGGCCCTGGCCGAGCGCTTCGGTATCCGCGAGTCGCCCTATGACGGCGGCGAAATGTCCCACTACCGCAAGGACGTTTCCCCCTCCATCATCCGCGACATGGACAAATGCATCATGTGCCGCCGCTGCGAGACCATGTGCAACGACGTCCAGACCTGCGGCGTGCTCTCGGGCGTCAACCGTGGGTTCACCGCCGTGGTCGCCCCGGCCTTTGAAATGAATCTGGCCGACACCGTCTGCACCAACTGCGGCCAGTGCGTGGCCGTGTGCCCCGTCGGCGCCCTGGTCGAACACGATCATAGCTGGGATGTCGTCGAAGCCCTGGCCGACAAGGACAAGGTCGTCATCGTCCAGACCGCCCCGGCCGTGCGCGCCGCCCTTGGCGAGGATCTCGGCATCGCCCCGGGCACCTCGGTCACCGGCAAGATGGTCGCCGCCCTGCGGCAACTCGGCTTCGCCCATGTCTTCGACACCGACTTCGCCGCCGACCTGACCATCATGGAAGAGGGTTCGGAATTCCTCGACCGCCTGACCCGCTATCTCAATGGCGACAAGACGGCCAAGCTTCCCATCCTGACCTCCTGCTGTCCCGGCTGGGTCAAGTTCTTCGAACACCAGTTCCCGGATATGCTCGACGTGCCTTCCACGGCCAAGTCGCCCCAGCAGATGTTCGGCGCCATCGCCAAGAGCTATTACGCGGAACTGCTCGGCATTCCCCGCGAAAAGCTCGTGGTCGTCTCGGTGATGCCGTGTCTGGCCAAGAAGTATGAACGGGCCCGGCCGGAATTCGCCGTGGACGGCAACCCCGACGTCGATATCGTCATCTCCACCCGTGAGCTGGCCCGGCTGATCAAACGGATGAACATCGACTTCGCCGGACTGCCCGACGAAGACTTCGACGCGCCCCTTGGCGCCTCCACCGGCGCGGCCCCGATCTTCGGCGTCACCGGCGGCGTCATCGAAGCCGCCCTGCGCACCGCCTACGAGCTGGCCACCGGCGAAACCCTGGAAAAGGTGGAATTCGAAGACCTGCGCGGTATGGAAGGGGTCAAGGTGGCCACGGTCCAGGTCGGTCCCCATGCCCTGAAAATCGGTGTGGCCCATGGCCTGGGCAATGCCCGCGCCCTGCTGAACCGCGTCCGGGCCGGTGAAGTCTTCCACGCCATCGAAGTGATGGCCTGTCCCGGCGGCTGCATCGGCGGCGGCGGACAGCCCTACCACCACGGCGACATGGAATTGCTCAAGCTGCGCACCCAGGTGCTCTACGACGAAGACGAAGGCAAGCCGCTTCGCAAGTCGCACCAAAACCCGTACATTATCGAGCTCTACGAAAAGTATCTGGGCAAGCCGCTGTCCGAGAAATCGCACCACTTGCTCCACACCCATTACTTCAAGCGTCAACGCATCTGATCGCGCACCAGGAGGGGCTTTGCCCCTCCTGACACCTCCCGGCCGGGGGGGATATTCCCCCCGGCCCCCTGGCGGGAGTCCTCTTTGCGGCGAAGGCCGGAGCCCGGCTGCGACATTTACCGCAACGATGTCTTCCGATACGGGGTCCGGGGCTCTGCCCCGGCAGGGCGTCGGGCCAGAGCCCCGACCGCCTCCCCGCTTGGATGATCTTTGAAAGCGATCGTGTTACCAATGCCGCCGCAGCGTTCGCGGTACGGCCGGATGGTCCGGTCTTCCGACGAACGCATCGGGCCGCCATTCGGGGAGCAGGCTTCATGCGACAGGAAAGCGATGCCCTGGGAGCACGAGTGCTCCCCGAGGGCGCCCTATACGGCATCCATACCCTTCGGGCCGCCGAAAATTTCCCCATCTCCGGCTATGGACTCTTTCCGGAGTTCATAAAGGCCTTTGCCATGGTCAAAGCCGCCTGCGCCCTGGCCAACCAGGAAGGCGGCCATCTCGACGCCCCCCGGGCTGAAGCCATCGTGGCCGCCTGTCGGGAAATCGCCCAGGGCCAGTACCTGGAGCAGATCATCGTCGATCCGTTTCAAGGCGGAGCCGGCACCTCGACCAACATGAACGTCAACGAGGTGGTGGCCAATCTGGCGCTGCTACGCCTTGGCCGGGAGCCCGGCGACTACGCCTTTTTATCGCCCCTGGCCCACGTCAACCTGCACCAGTCGACCAACGACACCTACCCGACCGCCCTTCGCGTGGCAGCCTTGTGGCTGCTCAAAGATCTGGAAACGGCCACGGCCACCCTCCAGGAAGCCTTCCAGCAAAAGGAAGCGGACTTTGCCCATGTGGTGAAGGTCGGCCGCACCGAACTGATGGACGCCGTGCCGATGACGCTTGGCATGACCTTCGGGGCCTTTGCCGAAGCCCTGTCCCGGGATCGCTGGCGCATTTTCAAATGCCGCGAACGTATAAAGCAAGTCAGTCTGGGCGGCACGGCCATCGGGACCGGGCTGGGCGCGCCCCGGGACTTTATCTTCCGGGCGGCGGAATATCTGCGCAATCTGACGGGACTGCCGGTGTCGCGAGCCGAAAATCTGGTGGACGCCACGGCCAACGCCGATCCGTTCGTCGAAGTGTCGGGCATTTTGTCGGCCTTTGCCGCCAATCTGCTCAAAATCGCCTCGGATTTGCGCCTTTTGGCCAGCGGCCCGGCCACGGGCCTCGGCGAAATCACCCTGCCGGCCCTTCAGGCCGGCTCCGCCCACATGCCCCGCAAGGGGAATCCCGGTACTTCCCCGCGCGGGGGGCAGGGGGGCCTGCGGGCGCGCGCG
>Ga0183100_1000778_pt1 | contig 20523 bp, 16 predicted proteins | sample Biomet2_FD_127789 | JGI IMG/M metagenome (GOLD analysis project Ga0183100, IMG submission 127789) | Microbial communities from bioreactor (seeded with anoxic lake sediment) at LBNL, California, USA - Biofuel metagenome 2 | ecosystem: Engineered > Bioreactor > Anaerobic > Unclassified ...
CATGACTGTTTTTGTCTCACCTATGGCTTGAAGAGGTCCGTCGATTTCTAAGTTCTGTTTTTTGTCAAAATGAAAAGTAGCTGGAGTCGGTCCGCCGGGTCCGATATTTGTGGAATAGACATGCCAACCTCCATCAATCTGAGCTTTAAATGTAATGACAATTGTCGTCTGTGAGACTCGTCTTGTAGTTGTTGAAAAATGTACAGGGTCTTGTAACTGCGCTTGAGAAGGGAGTAGCGCGTTAAATATCAAGAGCATGGTTAAAAGAAATCTGTTTGTCATGTGTCTGGAGGTTATTATATGCAAAAATACAAAATAATATCGAAGTCGCGTAAAATAGAGTTTTGAACAAGGATCTCTTAATGATTGGAAGAGATCCTTGTGAGTGAATTAAATAGGGTCTACATCAAAATAAATTCGCAATGCATTATAGGCGCTTGTTTGTTTGAGCTGGGCAATGGCTTGTATGAGTAGCTTGCGTACTTCTGTCGTTGATGCGGTGCGTTCTACTTTCAATGCAATTTTGCGAATGTACAACATTTGCAGACGAGCAATTGCAGGTTTCTCGGGTCCTAAAATTCGTTCTCCGAAAGCTTGCTGCAGTAGTGTTCCAAACTGTTGTGCAGCTTGCTCTACAGTGTTGTTATCACGGTGTTTCAGATAAATGTATATGAGTCGATAGAAAGGAGGATAGTGGAAAGTTTTGCGTTCTTCTATCTGTTCTTTATACATATTGGCGTAGTCGTGATCCACTACCTGACGAATGACGGAATAGTCCGCATGCTTTGTCTGCAAAATCACATAACCGCGCTTATTTCTGCGACCTGCTCGTCCGGCTACTTGCGACATCATCTGAAAAGAGCGTTCAAAACTACGGAAGTCTGGACGTGTGAGCATGGTGTCTGCATCCAGAATGCCTACAACGTGAACATTATCAAAATCCAACCCTTTTGAAACCATTTGTGTGCCAATGAGAATATCTGTCTTGCCAGCTGCAAAGTTGTTAATAATATTTTCGTGAGAATTTTTGTTTCTTGTAGTGTCTAAATCGAGACGTGCAGTTTTAGCTTTGGGAAAGCGTTTCTTGATTTCCTCTTCAATTTTTTCCGTACCAAAGCCGAAATTCTTCAGGTGAATTTCTCCACAGTTAGGACAGGTGTTTGGCAGGTCAAAACTTCTTCCGCAATAATGACAGACCATGCGGCGTATGTCTTGATGATAAGTCAGCGTCACGTCGCAAAAATCGCATGTGGGTGTCCATCCGCATTTAGAACATTCTACGACAGGGGCATATCCACGGCGGTTTTGGAACAAAATGACTTGTTCGTGAGCATTTAGGGCTTTCCCTATTTCTTCTTCCAAACGTGGAGAAAACGGAGGTTTCATCTCTTTTGTGCGGAGCAGCTCTTTGACATCTGTGACTTCAATTTTTGGTAACATCATGTCACCAAAACGAGAGAGAAGTTGTGTGTAACCGTATTTGCCGTTTTCAACATTCCAAAAAGTTTCCAAACTGGGAGTGGCTGTTCCCAAAAGGGTAAGTGCATGGCAATATGTTGCTAGAACAATGGAGGTGTCGCGGGCATTGTAACGTGGTGCCGGATCCTCCTGTTTATAAGATGTTTCGTGCTCTTCATCCACGATGACAAGACGCAGTTTTTTGAAAGGCAGAAATACTGAAGAACGCACGCCCAAAATAAGTTTGTATGGGTTATGAGAGAGTTGTTTCTGCCAGATTTCTACTCGTTCGTTGTCAGGGAATTTGGAGTGATAAACGCCCATCTTTTCGCCGAAGATACGCTGCAGGCGGGTTGTAATTTGTGTTGTCAGTGCTATTTCAGGTAACAAATAGAGTACTTGTCCTCCTGTTTCCAGTACTTCACGAATCAAACGAATATAGATTTCTGTTTTACCTGATGAAGTGACTCCATGAAGCAGGCATACTCGATTTGATTGGAATTGTTTGCGGATACTTTCAACAGCATCTTGTTGTGCAGGAGAGAGTGGTAATTGTTCAGAGACGGAAAGACCTTTTGGTTGCAAGCGTGCGATATCGAAATCATAAGTTTCCAAAATGCCTTTGCTTCGTAATGCAACGAGTACAGCCGCTGAGATGCCGGATTCCCGGAGTAAGTTGGCTTTGCTCACTTCTTGAATGAGTTTGTCATTTTTCAGCGTGAAAGCGGATGTCAAACCTGCCATTTCGGTATATTTGAGCAGTAACTGAAATCGTTTGGGGGTGTGCTCCAATTGCTCAAAAAGTTTACTGAGAGCTTCTTCCGAAAGATAGGGTTTAGCGAGGCGTACATGAACTTCTTTACGTTTATGGAAAGAACTTTCGATGGTTTCCCGAATGATTAGTGCACCTTTATCCATAAGACCTCTAATGTATGTAAAGATGCGTTCGTCGTTCATGAAGCGTTTTAGCTGGGCTAAATTTTTAGCTTTGCCACTTTGTAATAGTTCAAAAGCCTCGAGTTCTTTCGGTTTCAGTGTTTCCCAATTGTCGAAATCATCTAACAGTGTTACAGCTGTTTCACTCTCCATTCGTAACCCAGAGGGTACCGCGGCTTTGTAGACGTCGCCGAGTGAACACATATAATAATCGGATATCCATTGCCATAATTTCAGTTGTTCCGGAGTGAGAATGGGATAGTCTTCCAATGTATCGACAACCTCTCTGATTTTGAAATTACCGACAGGTGCATCGTTGTGGAGACGGTTCACAATCCCGGAATACTGTTTATTAGCTCCGAAAGGTACAATAACGCGAAAACCCACACCAATTTTCTTTTCGAGTGCGGAAGGAATGAGATATGTATAAGTACCTTCAACGGGTAAGGGCAGTATGACATCACAAAACGACATGACTACGTAGAATTTTATTTCTTGTCTGAGGTAGGATTTACAATGGTATCAGGATTTTCTTCTGTAAACCATTGTGTGTACATTACATAATGCGAGGCGATGCCAATATTAAGTTCTTTGGCTTGCTGAGGGTCTACTTTCTTGATAAATTTCGCTGGAACACCTCCCCAGAGTTCTCCGTCGCCAATGACGGTGTTCTTAAGAACAAGTGCTCCGGCTGCCACAATAGCGCCGTGTCCAATCTCACAGTCATCGAGCAGTGTAGCTCCCATCCCAATTAGGGCACCGTCTTTTACTTTAGCACCATGAAGGGTTACATTGTGCCCGATGGTTACGTCGTCACCGATTTCGATGGCAGCTTTTTGATAAAGCGTGTGGAGGCAGGAACCATCTTGAATGTTTACGCGGTTACCTATTTTAATATAGTTTACATCGCCGCGAACAACGGTGTTAAACCAAACGCTGCAGTTATCACCCATTTCCACTTCACCAATAACGGTGGCATTTTCGGAGAGATAACAGTTTTTGCCGAATTTGGGCGTTTTGCCCTGAATAGATTTGATTAAAGCCATTGATTGATATTTAATAGTCAGATGGGTTTTGTTGCCTCGCAAAGCCAGTCGCGGTCTTCACAATTGTCAAGTAGAGGCAGAAGCTTTTTACAAACTTTACTATGATAATTGTTGAGCCAAGCTATTTCCTCCGATGAAAGCATCCTGAGGTCGATAGGCCTGGTATCGATGGGGCACAAGGTGAGAGGCTCGAATGCCAGAAAATCTCCATATTCTGTTTCCTTATAAGGTATCGCAAAAAGTATATTTTCTGTGCGTACACCGAAACGACCGGTGAGATAAAGGCCGGGCTCGTCTGTTACTGTCATGCCTTCGAGTATAGGTGCCGGCATCCAGTTCATACGGATTTGATGAGGTCCCTCATGTACGTTCAGGTAAGAACCTACACCGTGTCCAGTGCCGTGGCCAAAGTTATAACCCTCTTGCCACATTGCATAGCGTGCACTGATGTCAAGCTGCGTACCGCTTGCTCCACGAGGAAATTTCAAACGGCTAAGTGAGATATGCCCTTTTAAGACCAAAGTATAAATATGTTTCTCTTCTTCGGTGGGTTCTCCGAGACAGATAGTTCGGGTGATGTCTGTGGTGCCGTCTTGATATTGTGCACCGCTGTCCAATAAGAGAAAACCACGCGGTTGGAGTTCATAATCTGTTTCAGGGGTTGCCTCATAGTGAACGATAGCTCCGTGATCTGCATAACCTGCGATGGTGTCGAAACTGAGGCCTTTAAATAAAGGGTCTTCTGCACGAAAAGCGGTGAGCATGCGGTCCACGCCTATTTCTGTAAGACCTCCTTCTTTTACTGCGGAATCAAGGCGACGGAGGAATTTTATCAATGCCACTCCATCTCGTAACATGGCGCGACGAAACCCTTCAATTTCGGTGGGATTCTTTACTGCTTTCATTGTTGCTATGGGGGAAGAAACAAAAAGGACAGTATTGTTTTGTGCGGCAGCTTCAGCTACAAGTGCATTTGTCTGTGGAGTGAGCAAAATGTGACAATTGTATAAGTGTTGCAAATCGCTTTCCAATGACTCATAAACTTGCAGGTTAACATGATTGTTTTTCAGATAAATGCCGATGTCTTCATTGATTTTCTCTTTGTCAACATAAAGTGTGACTTTATCTGGAGAAACGAGGCAGTAGCTTACAAACACTGGGTTACAATGAACGTCTGTACCTCTCAAATTGAGCAACCATGCCACTTCGTCCAATGCTGTGATAATCATTGAGTCTGTTCCATGAACGTGAAGTTCCATTCTGAGTCGTTTCAACTTGGAAAAAATATCTTCTCCAGCAAATTTGAGGGGTTGGATAAAGATAGAATCTTTCGGAAGTAATGGGCGTCCGTTCCATAATTGTTCCATGGGGTCGGAACATAAATTTATATGAATTCCGTTTGCTTGTAGTAATTCACGAAGAGCATTTATGTCACAAATGGTGTTGACTCTGCCGTCAACGCCAACTATATTGCCAGATTGAAGTTTTGCGCATAGCCATTGTGCAATAGTTGGTGTACCTTCTACGCGTTCTTTCATTAATAGGAAAGGCGTCTGGTCGAGTTGTTCAGCGGCAGCTAGGAAGTAGCGCGAGTCTGTCCAGAGAGCAGCATCATGAAGTGTAATAACAGCAGTACCTGCAGAGCCATTAAATCCCGAAATCCACTCTCTTGAAGCCCAATGCATGGGTACATATTCGCTGGCATGGGGATCAGTCGAAGGAATGATGAACGCGCTTAACCCTCTAGCTCTCATCCAGCTACGTAACGCTTCAATACGCTGTGTAATCACTTTTTTCTCCATTAGGTTTATGAAATGAAGTTTCCGATGTGCTGTTGGGCGGCTTTGTATTCGTCAATTAATTGTTTGACAACATCGGCGGCTTTTTGTATTAAAGTACCGTGCAGTAGTCCTGTTACTTGACCTATTTCCAATTCTCCTTTTTCAATGTCGCCCTCGAAAATACCGAGTTTGGATTTTCCTTTTCCGATGATTTCCTTTATTTGATCAGCTGTGGCTCCGCTGTCTTCTGCTTGTTCAATGGCCGTGCGGTAATCGTTTTTTACAAGTCGTGTCGGAGCTAATTTCTTGAGTAGAAGTTTAGTGTCACCTTCCTGCAAATTTAAACAGAGATTTTTGAAAGCCTCGCTAGCAGAGCTTTCTTCTGTGAGAGCAAAGCGTGTCCCGATTTGTACACCTTCTGCACCTAAGCTTTCAACAGCGAGCATAGCTTCTCCTGTGGCGATGCCTCCTGCAGCCAGAAGTGGTAGTGTCGTGGCCTTTCGCACGCCGGGAATGAGACATAGGGTTGTGGTTTCTTCTCTACCGTTGTGACCTCCTGCTTCAAAACCTTCGGCAACGATAGCATCAACATTGGCAGTCTCACATTTTTGAGCAAATAGGGAGGAGGAAATGACGTGCGCTACCTTAATATTGTGTTCATGAAGCCAACCTGTCCATTTTTTTGGACTCCCTGCAGAGGTGAAAACTATTTTTACTCCCTCTTCAACTACAATGTTCATAATAGTTTCTATTTCCGGATACATCAGAGGAATATTTACGCCGAAAGGTTTTTGTGTAGCCTGTTTACATTTTTGAATATGTGCGCGCAGCGTTTCAGGATGCATGGAGCCCGCTCCAATCAAACCCAGTCCTCTGGCCTCAGAAACGGCAGCAGCCAATCTCCATCCACTACACCATACCATGCCACCTGCAATGATTGGGTATTCAATTCCAAAAAGCGTTGTGATTCTGTTCTTCATCTTCGTTGTATGTAAAATAAATTCAAAGCAAATTTAATATAAAATTCTGGCATTTGATCGTGTTTTTGTGAGGAAGATTCGATTTATTTCAACCGAAGTTGTTTGTTCGCTGCGGCTATTTTAAGTTGCTCAAATGAAAAAGAAAGATAGATAGAGTTTATCCGAAATATTATTGCTAAATTTCGCACAAAATCTGTGATCCATTTTTTGCGGATTACTAGAAATTAATACAAAACTGCATGAAATAAATATGAAAAACAAGAACATCTTTTCTTTGTTGGCGGCAATGGTTTTGGTTGTTTTGTTGGCTGCGTGCCATCGTAAAAGTGTAGTTACGGTTTCTGCGCTTAATGACACCACAACGATTATTAAGATAAAAGGTCCGGATCGGTATCTGATCGTGCCTGTGGAGGAACGTGCTGCGGCATTGCAGGTTTTGATTCAAAAGGGAACAAAACGTGAGCCTTTGGCATCGGTGCGTTTGGCTCAGACCAAGGTTGATTATTATGTGTCGATGCGATTGCCTGATGGTGTAAATACGGTTGTTGTGTTGCATGCTCCTAGAGGAGCTTTTTTCTTGAAAAATATAAGAATGGATGATCGATTTGAGCAGACCTCGAACGATCGATTACGCCCTGTTTATCATTATTCTCCGGCTTTTGGCTGGATGGGGTGTCCGGCTGCAGCTGTTCGTGGAGACGATGGAATTTATCATGTTTTTTATGAATGCAATCCGCATGGTTGTAAAGCCGAAAATTATCATTGGGGGCAAGCTATCAGTAAAGATCTTGTGAATTGGACAGAACAGGGAACGGTTTTTGGTGGCGATTCTATTGGGGAAGCTATGGGTGGTTCGATCGTTCTTGACAAACGCAATGTATTTGGTGTTGGCTTAAATGCATGGATTGCCATGTATACGGCAACGCGTGGTGAAGGCGCAGCACGTCGACAGGAACAGTGTTTGGAATACAGTACAGATGAAGGAAAAACATTTACGAGATTCCAAACTAATCCGGTATTGCGTACTTATGATGATAATCCTGATTTTCGCCATCCCAATGTAGTAAGATATAAACGTGCCAGTATTTGGAATGTGGTATTGGCTTGTAAGGAGAAAATGCGTATATACAGTTCTACAGAATTCGGTACCTGGAATCTTGAAAGTTATTTAGGGGAAGGATGGGGCGTACAACCAGCTTCTTATGAGAGTGGACAATTGTTTGAAGTGAAAGCCCCGAGGGGTAAAACGAAATGGTTGCTTATATGTAGTAAAAATTCAAATGTAGCTCAAAAGGGCAGTTTTTCAGAATGTTTCATAGGTGATTTTGATGGAAAAAATTTCACGCCCGATGATACGAAAGGTTGTGTTCTTGATGATGGTTTTGATTACACAGGTGCCATGGCATTTGAAAACGAAGATGGCCGTTGTTTGGTTACAGGATGGTTGAATGACGTGCTTTACTCGGACCGTTTACCGTCTTTTCCTTTTCGTGGTCAAGCTGCCTTGCTCCGGGAACTTTCTTTAATCGAAGAACAGGGAAAATTGAAAGTCGTGTTCAGCCCTGCAAAGGAATTGGAAGGCTTGCGACAAGAGGAGAACGTGTTGGGAACATTTGATGTGAATGGACCAAAAGATTTTAAACGAATTTTAGAGAAGAACGAAGGGGCATTTGAATTGATGATGCAAGTTGTAGATGTGAATGCCAAACGTTTTGCTGTAATTATTTATAACGAGAAAGGCGAACAAGTTGAAATATCTTTGAAAAAAGATGCTTCGGGAAATTATCTGCAATTGAATCGCTTAAAGAGCGGAATCTTACCGAATGACATGGTGAAATCCGACGTATGGATACCTAAAATGTCCACTCATCAGTTGCGTATTTTTGTTGATCGTACTTCTGTGGAAGTTTTTCTGGATAACGGGCGTGCAGTCCTGTCTGATTTGGTTTTTCCTTCGCAAGCATATAGTGCAGTGAAATTCATATCAGAAGGTGGAAAAACGACAGTGAGTAATTTAAAAGCTTATCGTCTGGGTACGAAGAAATAATCAGGAAGAATGGAAAAAATAGTCATTGGATTTGGTGAACTATTATGGGATATGCTTCCAGCCGGCAAACAAATTGGAGGCGCTCCCGGGAATTTTGCTTTTCATGCTGCGCAGTGCGGCATGAATAGTTGCCTGATGAGTGCTGTTGGTGTGGACGACTTGGGTGACGAGTTATTGCATTTAGCTGATCTTCGCGGGTTGCACTATATAGTAAGCAAAACAGATAAACCAACTGGTACGGTAGATGTGAGACTGGATGACAACGGCATCCCTCAATATGTGATACATGAGAATGTGGCATGGGATTATATTTCTTTTACTCCTGAAGAAGAGAAGTTGGTTAAAAGGGCAGAGGCCTTTTGTTTTGGTACTTTGGCACAACGTAATAACGAGTCCCGTGCTACCTTGTTGCATTTATTGCAATTGATGAAGCCTACAGCTTTAAAAATTTTCGATATTAATTTGCGACAGCATTTTTATGATGAAGAAATTATTCGAGAATCTTTGTCGCGCTGTAATGTCCTGAAGTTGAATGAAGATGAGATTAAAATAATAGGATATATACTTGGTCATGGTGAAACGAATGCGCAACGACTTTGTGAGCAGTTGTTAGAAGATTATGCTTTGCGATTTCTAATTTTTACCTGTGGGGCAAAAGGCAGTTATGTAATGAGTCATGCCGAGAATTCATATCTGAAAACACCGCAGGTGAAAGTGGCTGATACGGTAGGTGCTGGCGATGCTTTTACAGCTGCCTTTTGTGCGGCTTACATGTTCGGTAAATCCTTGCAGGAGGCTCATCGCCTTGCTGTTGAGATTTCAGCTTATGTATGTACTCAGCATGGAGCTATGCCTGTACTACCAGATGAATTGAAAAATGGTTTTAAATAATTGTTAGATATGGAAATAAAGGATTTTTGTACCGGGATACAACATATTGGGATTCCAACGGACGATATATTTGCAACGGAAGAGTTTTTTAGCCGTTTGGGTTTTAAAAAAACATACAGTACGATGAACGGGGCATGTGCAGTTGTATTTTTGCAACTTCGAAATGTAGTGATAGAAACTTATGAAACGGATCAAGCGGCGAAATGTGTTGGTGCCATAGATCACATTTGTTTAGATGTAAAGAATATTGATGCTCTTTTTGAGGTTGTTAAAGCTTCAGGCTTGATGCTTATAGATCATCAGGTGAACAGCGTGCCTTTCTGGTCAAACGGAATAAAGTATTTCAAAATTAAAGGGCCCAATGGCGAAATCGTAGAATTTTGCGAAATTTTGTAAGTACAGCATAAATTCATTGTAAAGGGGATATGCGGTCTGTTTTTTACACTTGAAACGGGACTGCTTTGTGAAAAATGCAATGCAAAGTGTTGTGAAACAGGATAGAAATGTTTAATTTTATACCCGTTTTTGCGTGTTATGCATTATGAAAAGACTGTAAATGTAAGGGATCATACAAATAATAAAATGTTTTTAGAAAAGACTTTGGGTTTTAATCCCCTAAACATGAAAATGCGTACGGAAATTATAGCAGGTGCTACGACTTTCCTTACGATGAGTTATATTCTTGCCGTTAATCCGACCATTCTTTCTACAACGGGAATGGATAAGGCTGCACTTTTTACAGCTACGGCATTGGCTTCGGCCATATCAACTCTGCTTCTTGCCTTTATGGCAAAGTTGCCTTTTGCACAGGCGCCAAGTATGGGCTTGAATGCCTTTTTTGCATTTACGCTCTGTCAAGCTATGGGATTCTCTTGGCAACAAGCATTGGCAGCAATGTTGATAGAGGGTATTATTTTTATTCTCATCACCTTCTTTAATGTCCGTGAAATGATATTGGACAGTATCCCTGTGAATTTGCGTTATGCTATCTCTGCTGGTATCGGAATGTTTATTGCTTTTATTGGATTGAAAAACGCAGGAATTATTGTCTCCAATCCGGCTACATTTGTTTCGTTAGGTAAATTTACATCAACATCTGTTTTAGGTATTATTGCTATTTTACTCAGTGGGGTACTGATGGCCCGAAAGGTAAAAGGAGCTCTTTTTTATGGCATCATTATAGCTACCATAATAGGTATTCCAATGGGCGTAACAGTAATCCCGAAAGGATGGTTCCCAATATCTGCACCGGGGTCTGTGGCTCCTATTTTCTGCCAATTTGATTTCTCTCATTTCTTCAATTTCAATATGGTGTTAGTTATTTTCTCACTGTTGATTATTAATATATTTGACACGATTGGGACGCTTGTTGGTTTGGCTGAGAAAACCGGTATTGTTAGGAAGGATGGTTCTATTCCCCGCGTAAAACAGGCGATGATGAGTGATGCCATCGGCACCACTTGTGGTGCTCTTTTAGGTAGCTCTACCATCACTACATATATTGAAAGTGCGTCCGGCATTGCAGAAGGCGGGCGCTCGGGTCTGACGGCCTTTGTAACAGGTATCTTGTTTATTTTAGCTCTACTGTTGTCTCCAATCTTTTTGCTCATCCCAAGCGCGGCAACTTCCGGGGCCTTGGTCTTGGTGGGAGTGCTGATGTTGGACTCTGTGAAGAAAATTGAACTTGGGGATGTTTCAGAAGCTTTTCCTGCATTCATTACGATGATTACGATGGTGCTTTGTTATTCCATTGCAGATGGCATTTGTCTGGGAATAATGAGTTACGTGATTATGAAAATTTGTACAGCTCGTTTCAAACACCTGAATGTGATGTTATACGTTTTGGCTGTACTTTTTCTCCTGAAATTTATTTTTGGCTGACAAGGTCCTACTGTTTATATTCTAGAATGGCGTGCAAAAAGGAGAAATACTTTTTGTACGCCTCTTGATTTGGATTTCTCGGATTCTGATTCCGAGAAAGATTTTGGGTAGATGCGCGTAAAGCCTTATTTCGCAACAAAAGATGGAAGGTCAGCTTGATATTTTTTGGTGCAAAGTATTTTCATTTCTAGCCAAAAATGTATGATAGGCTGTATTTATGGGGATCGCGTATATACTACCTGAGAAATGCGCGTTTTTGATGCCTTAACCCATTTTCTTTGATAGAAGTTGCAGTGAAAGTTTGTTCTTCTTTGAAATGATTAGATCAATACAGTCTTGAAAAATGAATGTAAATTCTCTTTGAAGGCAAAGCGCGTAGATTGGAAAAAAGATGTGGGATTTTGTTGAAAACAAGACAAAGAAATTTTTTTCTGTGACAAGATTTGTTTGATAGATGTTGGGATTCGTTTTTAACAATTTGGAGTGTCTGTAAAACAGGCGGTTACACGGCTAAAATTCAGATGTAAAAGCAGATCTGAAAATGAATAAATGATGCAAGGTTTTATATAAAAATGTAGGGCAAAGTAAAATACAAGAAGTTTCATTGAATTCTTTGTCAAAAATGTGATTGATTGTTTTAGTTGTGGTTATCAATGACTTTGAATAAGACTTGATCTTGAATGCTTTAATAGTATATCGGCACCGGAAGATGTAATTTAATGGCCTATTCAAGCATTGTTTAATGTATTTTTATCTTTTAATAAAAATATAGCGGAATTTATTTGGTAAGTATAATAAAATAGTATAGGTTTGAAGCCTATATGAAAAAATGGGGAATGAATAGAGTACAGACATTTTGGAGTGGCAAAAAAGTCTATAATGAATGAAGGCTTTAGATGACTACATCCAGAGAGTCATCTCATGGGCTTTAAGTTGTTTGAATTTGGAGGGCAAGTCTGCCCATTGTCCTTTATACGGATCCCGAGGGCTTTGATGTATTGATAAATAAATTGCAGTGGTCCAATTCCCATGTAGGTGAAAAATAGGATGGTCTTCTATTTCAATCCAGCCAATGGCCAACTGATATTTCAAGTGTATTTGGAAATGTTACCTTTAATTCGGCGAACTATGCTGTCAATTATTCAACTAATAGATAGAAGGATGAAGAACTAACATCGTCAATATTAGGTTCGCATAAAGATTTGTCATATGAAAAAAATGAATAGGTCTATCAGTGTTATTTTAAAGATGGTGCCAATAGTATTCGCTTGTGGGGCCGTGATTTTATTCATGACTTCCTGTGCGGCGTCGCTGACGGACTATGGGTATAAGGGCTGTCCTACATCCACTGTGGTTGATCTTGGTGGGTCTGGATCGTTTGCAAATATGTCAAGCGGCCTTCATTTTTGCGAAAAGATTTACCCTGAAATAGTAATTAGGTATCCGACACCGGAACCCTATAAAGTAGATTGCAAGCGATATAATTTTCCAGTGAAGAAAATAAGATGTAAGGATGGTGACAATTTTGAGGTGAAGAGTTATATGATTTTTCAGTTTGATATGAAGGATGTAACGTATAGAAATTTTACATTTCAGATTGATTTCATCAAGGCAGGTACGACGGACACTGTATCTACAGCAAAAACAAGCGTTCCCTTCATCAAAGGCCCCATCAAATCATTAAGAAACCTGACAGAACTTTCATGCTGTCGAAAGAAAGATAAAGTGCTGTATGTGGGAACTAAGGCGGAGATAGATCCTGTCTATTTGGACAAAAGCTATGTTAAATTCAAGAAGAGATTTATGAAACCGATGAGGGAAAAATAAAATGGGAGGAAAGGATTAAAGAAGAAGTCATTTAGCTCGCAAAACAATACAAAAGATAGTGTGTATCATTTTGATAGTGGGGCTTTTAAGTGCTTGCTCTAAGTCTTTGACGGACTATGGTTACAAGGGTGGTCCCACAACGACACAAAATCCTAACGGAGGTATTCCGAGGGTGGGTTTCCTGACTTTGGCGGATGGGATCCTGTGGAAATTCCGATTGTTTTAGGAACAGGATGGCCGTCGGAGTATATAAATGCTCAAGAAAATGTCAATTTTATAAAAATCGATGTTCGCAAAGACTATCTGATTTTTTATCGTGATTTCTATTCAAATAAGAATATAAACGTTTCTGAAAAGAAATCAAAGTTCTTATGCGATTTCTATTTCGCGCTGTTTGGAAAAGAGAAAAACAGAGAGAAAATGACGCAACGTTATAAACGTTACTGTATGACAAAAGTTCTTGAAGTTGTGTGGACGAATTGTGGAAATGATAATTCCAACAATGGTGATGATGGTTGGCAGATATTTGGAGAAAAACCAAAAAATCAGGGAAAGAGAGAAATGAATGTTTTTTTCTCCGGAATGGATAGCGACTGGGTAAACGTAAAAATTTGCGGTATCGATACAACGAATATTCAAATACGATTGGAACAACAGAAAAAAACGTGATGATTACAGGAATAAAGAATACAATGAAGCATATTTCTTTAGAGTAGGGACTGCGTAAGTCGACCGCCATGCGAACTAAATTGTGAGCAACCTGCAAAATGAAGACAGGAGACAAGACAAGATGAATATAAAGAGAAGTCTTGCTCGCGCGTAATTCCGCAGTCGCGTTAACAAAACAGTGCCAAAAGGTTTAGTTTTTGTCACATTGCTGTCGCAATTTAATGTTTTTTTGTTTTAGTAAAAAATATCTATAATTTATTTGGTAGAATTTATGAAAAACTGTATATTTGGAACGCCTAATACAAAATGATGAAGATGCGAATGGTGCAGACTTTTTGGAGTGGAAAAAGATCTCTGATGCATGAAGGCTTTGGATGGCGACACCCCGAGTACCATTTGATGGCGTGGGCTTTGAGTTGCCTGAAGTTGAACGAACAAGGCTTTCCAATCGTTCTTTATACGGATTCAGAAGGCTATGATGTTTTGATAAAGAAAATGCACTTGCCGTATACTGAAGCCATAGTAAAATATGATGATTTGCCATGTCAGGCGTGTCAGTGGGCTTATGCTAAAGTGGAGACATATTCAATCCAAAAAGAACCTTTTATTCATGTTGATTCTGACGTTTTCCTTTCTCAACCATTATCTGAATCAATATTAGAAAGTGGATTGGTTGCACAAAACAAGGAGAGCGGCACGGCATATTACAGAGAGATGGCCGAAAGATTGTTGCAACGCAAAGCAAAAATATCCGACTATTTGGAAGAAGGATTGCAAAAAGAATCTATTCCATCTTATAATATGGGAATATTCGGCGGTTGTGATTTGGACTTTATTCATGACTATTGCAAAGAGATATTTAGATTTTTTGGTGATAACAAAATGGACGATGCTGAAGGGCCGATTTCCAATGTGGCATGTAATGTTGTTTTTGAACAAATGTTTTTTGCCATATTGGCTGAAAGTAAACATCGGAGAGTTACATGTGTCTTGAAACATACGATGCCCGATAATGGTTATACTCGCGAGGAATTTTGCGATTTGCAACATGATGGAAAAAAGGCTGTTTTCCATATTATCGGCGGACATAAGCAGAACGCAACGATTTGTGATTTGATAGGGAAAATTTTGATACGCGATTATCCGGATTATTTTGAGAAAATACTTTCGCTTTTCCCCTCCTGTAATTTGAGATTGGAGAAGAGTAAGGCGAGTCTGTTTACAGATGTAAGCATACAAAAGTGTATGGCTCAATATGAAGATTTCCTTTTAAACGCGGAAAGGAAATGGAGAAATTTGTCAAATGACAGATTGTTTGAACTGGAAAAGAAGGTGTCTCGCTGTTTGAACTTTTTGAATGCGACGGAGGAAGAACAAAAGAGGATGTGCATAAAAAAGCATCCATATTTATGGATATTTACAATTCCGAAGACATGGCTGCCGGGTGCGACGGAATTGTTAGGAAGCAGATTACAGATGAGTGGTCTCAAAAAAATTTCGGATGTGGTAATAATCCCTACACTTATGGGGCGGGGGTTAAAAGAAATATCAATCGATGATCTCGGATTCAATATAGTGGAACTATCAGGTGAACAAATTGCTTATGAAAAATTGTATGCAAGTTTGGTGCCTTGTTTTAATGGAAAACTGCAAAATAACACCGAAGAAATAAGGAAGTGCGTCAATAAGGAAATGGCGTATCTTCTATATCAAGGGGCTGTTTTAGCTACAACATAAAATAATTATAAAACTTTCTCAAAATGAAAGAAGAAAAGAAAAAATTACGTCAGATTAATGACGATGTAGTGACAGAAAATCTGTCTGGTGAAGAAATGGAACTTTTATATGGCTCTGGCTCAGGAAGTGGAAGCGGGTCTGGTTCAGGTTCAGGTAGTGGTTCAGGTAGTGGTTCAGGCAATGGATCAGGTAGTGGAGGTATTCATAACTATTCAGGCACAAGTGCGCTTACAAGTACTAGTTTGCAAGTATCGGGTTTTCCTTACAATTGGCCTGTTTCTGGGAGTGTTGAATGGAAAGCGACAGCAAATAGCGTAAAAGATGATTCAGGGAACTACATTATTGATAATAATAGCATTCAAATTTCGGAAATGAGAGTCCATGTAAATGCTGCTGGACATAATGCAGAGAGTGTACAAACAGGAACTGTATATGGTTCTAGTGGCTTTGCAATTGATGACGATGCAAAAAACATCCTGGGTTCAATGGGAAATTATAACATTGATTTTGGAAGTAGAAGTGTCAGCTATTGGTCAATTACGTATGAAAATGGAGAAGTAGCATCCTCGACACCGCATGAATATAAGTCTTTTTCTGTTAGCGTTATTTTCAGATTGTGGGGGTATGTGGAACTATTTGGACTTCATGGCGAAGGTTCAATAGAAATAAGGTAGATGCAAGTTTAGGGACTTTTAAATAGATTGCTTATTTTCTTGCGGAATGTAGCAGAAAAATTAAGGTGGATTAAATCATCTATGATATGAAAAAAATAAATATTATCTACAAACCGATCGTAATATGTGAGACGCTGGCGTGTGGGGTCATGATTTTATTTATGACTTCATGTGCGGCGTCGCTGACGGACTATGGGTATAAGGGCGGTCCTACCTGGTCGATGAATTATCCTTCAGGAGATGGATATAACATTGGTGGACGCGAAGGATTTTCCGAGATATTTCATTTTAATGAAGTAGTAATTAGGTTTCCGCCAACGGAACCCTATAAAGTGGATTGCAAGCGATATGATTTCCCTGTTAAGAAAATAAGATGTAAGGATGGTGACAATCTTGAAGTGAAGAGCCATATGATTTTTCTGTTTGATATGAAGGATGATACGTATAGAAATTTTACATTTCAGATTGATTTTATCAAGGCGGGTACGACGGACACTGTATCTACAGCAAAAACAAGCGTTCCCTTCATCAAAGGCCCCATCAAATCGTTAAGAAACCTGACAGAACTTTCATGCTGCCGAAAGAAGGACAAATTGCTATATGTGGAAACAAAGGTGGAGATTGATCCTGTCTATTTTGACAACAGCTATGTTAAATTCAAAAAAAGATTTATGAAACCGATGAGGGAAAAATAAAATGGGAGGAAAGGATTAAAGAAGAAGTCATTTGGTCTAAAAAAGCATCCCAAAAGATGAAGATACGCTTGTAGCCCGTTGGCGGAATTAAATTATGTACTAACCTAATTCCGCCAATGGGTTAACTATAATATTGCTGTCCGATAAAACTATTGTCGAAATTTAGTTGTTGCTAAAAGTCCTTTAAAACGAATCTATTTGTGTTTTTCTAAGGTTTTTATATCAATTAATTGATAAGATGAAGCAATTTCTTTTATTTGGCGTTCGAAAGAAGAAGTAAGCCCCTTAGTTAAGAAAACGCTTGAGTTTCCGATAAAAAAAAGGGCTTCAGAATTTTCAATTTGTTTTTATCGGACAATATTAATATAAGGTATATAGAGAATGGAATTATTTAGTTCGTAAAAATATATAAAAGATTTCAACGAAGGAGAAAATTACTATTTTATTGGAGGCCCAGATGATTTAAAAAGAGCTACAGAGAAGCTAAACGTGTAAATTTTGTTAAATAATGGTCATTGTAGAGACGAAAATAGGTAAACTGAAAATAAAAAGGAGTTGTCGGTTTGTGATTTTCAATAAAAAACTGTAACTTTGCAGCCCAAATGGCGTAATACGCTCGCGAAAAAAACATTGGCGGATAGGCGGATATGCTGTGTATCAAGTAGAATATATAGAATTATAATAAATAAAAAATCGAAGAAATGCCAACTATTCAACAGTTAGTTAGAAAAGGCAGAGAAGTTCTTGTAGATAAGAGCAAGTCGCCGGCGCTGGACTCATGTCCTCAACGTCGTGGTGTTTGTGTTCGTGTTTACACAACGACTCCTAAAAAGCCTAATTCCGCCATGCGAAAAGTAGCGCGTGTGCGTTTGACGAATTCCAAGGAGGTAAACTCTTATATCCCAGGAGAAGGCCATAACTTGCAGGAACACTCCATTGTGCTGGTGCGCGGAGGTAGGGTGAAAGACCTGCCGGGTGTTCGTTATCACATTGTACGCGGCACGCTCGATACGGCTGGCGTTGCCAATCGTTTGCAGCGTCGTTCCAAGTATGGAGCGAAACGTCCAAAAGCAGGAAAAAAATAATCAATAATCAAACAACAAGGACGGCGGAATGGTTGAGTAAAGTACCCGTGAGGGTCTTGAAGAACAGAGATGCAGCCCAAACCGAAAATTCTTTAAAATGAGAAAAGCAAAACCTAAGAAACGTTTGATCCTTCCGGATTCAAAGTTTAATGACCAGAAGGTCTCAAAGTTTGTAAATCACTTGATGTTCGACGGTAAAAAGAGTATTTCCTATGAAATTTTTTATGCAGCCTTGGATATCGTTGGTGAAAAAATAAAAAGCGAGGAGAAGTCGGCTCTTGATATTTGGAAAGAAGCACTTGATAAAATTACTCCTCAGGTAGAAGTTAAATCACGCCGCGTTGGTGGCGCTACATTTCAAGTTCCTACAGAAATCCGTCCGGATCGGAAAGAATCCATTTCAATGAAAAATATGATTCTTTTCGCACATAAACGTGGCGGTAAAAGTATGGCAGAAAAATTGGCTGCCGAGATTATGGATGCATATAATGAGCAAGGTGGCGCGTTTAAGCGTAAAGAAGATTTGCATCGTATGGCGGAAGCCAACCGGGCATTCGCTCATTTTAGATTTTAATTAAGAAAAAGTTAAGGAGAAAAAAAAGTATGGCACAAGCTGATTTGCATTTAACGCGTAATATCGGTATTATGGCGCATATCGATGCAGGCAAGACAACTACATCGGAACGAATTCTGTATTATACCGGTAAAACGTACAAAATCGGTGAAGTACATGATGGGGCTGCAACCATGGACTGGATGGAAGAAGAGCAGGAGAGAGGTATTACAATTACTTCTGCTGCGACAACAACATTCTGGAATTGGTGTAACAAGCAGTTTAAAATTAATTTGATTGATACTCCGGGACACGTAGACTTTACTGCTGAAGTGGAGCGCTCTCTGCGCGTGCTCGATGGCGCTGTGGCTACCTACTGTGCTGTAGGTGGTGTACAACCTCAGTCTGAAACTGTTTGGCGACAGGCTGATAAATATAATGTACCCCGCTTGGGTTATGTTAATAAGATGGACCGTTCCGGCGCTGATTATTATGAAGTGCTGAATCAAATGAAGACCGTTTTGAACGCCAACCCTTGCGCGATCAATATTCCTATTGGGTCGGAAGAAGGCTTTAAAGGCGTGGTTGATTTGATTAAGATGAAAGCCATTTTATGGCATGACGAAACCATGGGCGCAGAATATGAAGTGGATGAAATTCCTGCTGAATTGAAAACTGAAGCAGAGGAATGGCATAATAAAATGTTGGAACAAGCTGCAGAGTTTGATGACAAATTGATGGAGAAATTTTTCGATGACCCCTCAAAGATTACGGAAGAAGATGTAATCACTGCGATTCGCAAGGGTACACTGGAAATGAAATTGACACCGATGTGCTGTGGCTCTTCTTTCAAAAATAAGGGCGTGCAGACATTGCTTGACTATGTATGCGCTTTCTTGCCTTCTCCACTTGATACTCCGAATGTTGTAGGTCAAAATCCTGATACGTATGAAGAGGATGAGCGACGTCCAGACGAAAATGATCATACATCTGCTTTAGCATTTAAAATCGCCACGGATCCCTATGTTGGCCGTTTGACTTATGTACGTGTATATTCGGGTAAATTAACAGCCGGTTCCTATATTTATAATGTACGTTCTCGAAAGAAGGAACGCGTTTCGCGTATGTTCCAGATGCATTCCAATCAACAGTTGCCTGTTGATATAATTGCAGCAGGAGATATAGGCGCAGTTGTTGGTATCAAAGATATTCGTACAGGTGATACACTTTGTGATGAAAGTGCACCGATTATCTTGGAATCAATGTCATTCCCGGATCCTGTTATTGGTATTGCTATTGAACCTAAAACTCAGAAAGACATGGATCGCCTGTCAATCGGTTTAGGTAAATTGGCGGAAGAAGATCCTACGTTCTCTGTGAAAACGGACGAACAGAGCGGACAAACTATAATTTCAGGTATGGGCGAGCTTCACCTTGATATTATTTTGGAACGTTTGCGTCGTGAATTTAAAGTAGAGTGTAATCAAGGTAAACCTCAGGTGAACTATAAAGAAGCTATTACGCGAACTGTTAATCTGCGTGAAGTTTACAAGAAGCAGAGCGGTGGTCGTGGTAAATTTGCTGATATTATAATAAATGTAGGTCCTGTTGATGAAGATTTCAAGGAAACAGGATTACAATTTGTCAATTCTGTGTCGGGTGGTCATATTCCTAAGGAATTTATTCCATCTGTGCAGAAAGGTTTTGATAATGCCATGAAGAGTGGCATTCTGGGAGGTTATCCAATGGATAGCTTGAAAGTGGAATTGGTTGATGGGTCTTTCCATCCGGTTGACTCTGATCAACTTTCCTTTGAATTGGCAGCTCTGAGTGCGTATAAGAATGCTTGTGCCAAAGCTGCCCCAGTGTTATTGGAACCTATTATGAAGCTTGAAGTGGTTACACCAGAGGATAATATGGGCGATGTTATAGGCGACTTGAATAAACGTCGTGGCCAGGTTGAAGGAATGGATACAACTCGCTCCGGTGCTCGCGTTGTAAAGGCATTCGTGCCTTTGGCTGAAATGTTCGGTTACGTAACGGTGTTGAGAACGATCACTTCAGGACGTGCAACTTCTTCTATGGAGTATGACCATCATGCACCAATGTCATCGAACTTGGCAAAAGGTGTATTGGAGGAAATAAAGGGACGTACAGATTTAGTATAAACAAAAAAATGAGGAAAGGCGAGTGCTTAACGAATGACTCTTAAGTACTTTGCCTACCGATAAAATAATATTAAAAACAATGAGTCAAAAAATTA